>Ga0326727_10010949_pt1 | contig 21346 bp, 11 predicted proteins | sample MB2enrmetagenome_FD_207643 | JGI IMG/M metagenome (GOLD analysis project Ga0326727, IMG submission 207643) | Lab enriched peat soil microbial communities from McLean, Ithaca, NY, United States - MB29MY | ecosystem: Environmental > Terrestrial > Soil > Wetlands > Peat | place: USA: New York...
TGGAACCGGACGCGTACTCCAAGTTTGCCACGATATTGAAACAGGAAATCAACTGCGATTGGGACCGGCTGATCTTGCAGGGCACCAACGGGATTCCCACCGATTGCCAACTGCTCATCATCGCGGCCGGCGCGCACGAAACCCGGTTTTCGCCGGCGGAAGTGGACCAGATTGCGACCTACCTGAAGCAGGGCGGACGCCTGCTGGCGCTGCTGACAGTCGAGAGCGGTTTGGAGCCGTTGCTGGCGCAGTGGGGCGTCATTGTGCAGTCCGACCGCGTGATTGATACCAACGCCGATTACACTGTGGACCGCTACACCTTCCGCACCGCGCAGTGGGTTCCCCATCCGATCATCAATCCGCTGGCCAGCGAGAAGCTCTCAGTCCTGATGGTCTGGCCGCGCCCGCTGACGAGGGTCGAGCAGCGGAACAAGATACCGGGGGCGCCCGAAGTGAGCCTGCTGGCCTTGACCAGCAGGGATGGAGTCGATACCAACAACCAAGCGGGAGTCTATGGGCTGCTGGCCTGCGTCGAGCAAGGGGTGATCCAAGGCGTGACATCCCCCCGCAACGGGGGCACCCGAATCATCGTGGCCGGAGACGCCGACTTTCTGGACGACCGTGTGATTGACTATATGGCGGGCAATCATTACTTTGCGAGCCGGGCGTTGAACTGGCTGTTGGAACGGCCACCCATCCTCCTCAGCGGCTTGGGGCCGCGGCCGATCAAGGAGTATAGCTTTTCCCTGACGGCCAGCGAGACGCGCATGGTGCAGTGGCTTTTTCTGGCCGGCATGCCGGGCGCCGTGCTGGCGCTGGGGGGATTGGTCTGGTTGCGGCGGCGCAAGTGAACGTGGCATGAATTGGAAACCCACATGGGTTTTGCTGGCGGCAGTGGCGGTGGCGCTGGCGTTCATTGTGTTTGTCGAGCATCCCGCGCGAGAGGAGAGATTGCTCCAGGCCAGCCGGCTGGTGCTGCCGGGACTTGACCCGGCCAGCGTGACCAATATCGAGGTTCAACCCTGGGGCCAGCCGATGGTGCGCGCCCAGCGGAGCGATCAAGGTCTTTGGCGCCTGACGCAACCCGTATCCTACCCGGCGCAAAGGGAGCGGATCGAAACCCTGCTTCAGACGCTGGCGAAATTGGAATGGCAGGACCGCATCTCGGAGCAGGAATTGAAAGACAGCCCCGACGCCCAGGAAAAATTTGGCTTCGCCAAGCCCCGCTTTTCGCTCCTCCTGCAAGGAGCGCACCCGGCGCGACGCCTGGATGTCGGCGACCTCTCACCCTGGGGCGACCAGGTGTTTTTATATGTCGTCGGCAACACGGCCATGTATCTGGCTGACGCGGGTTTTCTCAAACAGCTGCCGGGCGAAATGAACCTCTGGCGAGACACGGCGCTGCTGGACTTGACGCAATTGCGCTTCCAAACACTGCACGTCCGGGCCGCGGGCAAGGAGTTCGACCTGGAGGTCAATCCGACCAACCGCCTTTGGTACATGCGAAAACCGGTGCCCGCGCGGGCCGACAACGCCAAGATCAATGGCTTGCTGGGTCAATTGCAGCAGATGCGGGTCGGCGCCTTTGTGTCCGACGATCCGCAGCCCGACTTGGAAGCATTCGGATTGCAGCCGTCGGCGCAGACGCCCGAACTGACGTTGTCATTTGTCAACGGCACCAATGTGGTGGCGGCCTTGGAACTGGGCGCCAGCCCGACCAACCATCCGGAACTGGCATACGCGCGGAGGCGGGACCTTGGCAACATCGTTCTGCTCGTGCGCGAGCCGTTGCGGGCGTGGCAGGGCGCCTACACCAACTTCCTGGATCAGCACCTGATCAGTCTTTCTCCAGTCTATATTGAATCCATCGTCGTGCGGGGCGACGATGATTTCGTGGTGCGCAAGCAAACCAACGGAACCTGGGAGGTGGCGGCCGCGGAGACCTTTCCGGCAGACGCCGTACTGATGCAGGATTGGCTGGGGGAGTTGAGCAATATGCCGACGGAGATTGAAAAGGCAGTGGTGGCGGATTTTTCGGAATACGGTTTGAGCCATCCCAAGCTCCATTACACCGTCCAGTTTGACCCCAAGGCCGGCACCCCGGCGGCACAGATCGATTTTGGCGTCAACCAAAGCGGCAAGGTTTTCGAGCGCCGCGCCGACGAGGATTTCGTCAATACCATCAGCCGCGAAGATTTCGAGCGGCTGCCGCGGGTTTCCTGGCAGTTGCGCGACCGGCGGGTCTGGAGTTTTGCCTCCAGCAACGTGGTCAAGGTCACAATTCATCAACTCGGCGCCACGCGCCAATTGCTGCGCGATCCCCAAGGGGAGTGGACCTTCGCGCCAGGCTTTCACGGCCCGCCGTTGATCAACGGGCCCGAGCTGGAGGAGGCGCTTTTCCGGCTGGGCCACCTGAGCGCCATCTATTGGGATGCCGTCGGCGACAGCGGTCTGGAGCGATTTGGCTTCGCCCAGGCAGATCATAATTTCGAGCTGGAAGTCAAAGGACCCAAAGGGGTGGAAACGCTGCGCATGGAATTCGGCTCGCGCTCGCCTTATACGCATCCCTATGCCTCGGTGGTGCGGGACGGCCAGCGCCTGGTCTTTGAGTTTCCAGTCGATTTATACGAGAATTTCGTGGAGCATGACCTGAGCATCCCCGCCGGGTTGCTCCCCCGCAAATAAGAATGGGTTCATTTTTTCAACGCAAGCCAGTGCGCCTGGCGCGACTGGTGTTTCGCTGGTGTCGCATCGTGGTTTTGTTTGGCGTGTTCCTGGCCGTGGCGGCGCTGGCCTACTTTCACCTGATCGGCTTGCCCGAGTTTCTCAAGCAACCGCTTCTGCGGGAAATCCGGCGGCGCGGCTTCGAGGCGCGCTTTAGTGAGGCGCGGCTTGCTTGGGGGCCGTCCATAGTGGTGCGCAACGCCGCCTTTCTGCCGATCAGCCCGTCTTTCATTCCACGGCTCTCCGCCAGCCGGGCGGAACTGGCGCTCAATGGGAACGCGCTGTTGCGCCGCCGGCTGCACGTCGATTCGTTCAGCGTCATCAATGGCCGTATGCAAGTGCCGCTTTCAGAGACCAACGGCGAGGAGCTTTCGCTCGATGACGTGGGTTTGCGAGTGGCATTTCTGACCAATCAATTGGCCCGCCTGAGCGATTTTCACGCTGATTTTCGCGGCATCGACATTCGGATCAATGGCGACCTCAGCGACTATGGGGTGTGGCGCAGGAGGAAACCGGCAGGCGGCGGCGGCGCCAAGACCAACGCCCCGCCCCCGGCCCGGACGCTGGATGCCTACCGCGGGCAGTTGCGCCGGTTGGCGGACATCATGACGAAATATGAATTTCGGGGAACGCCGGCCTTGGAGATCAATTTCGCGGCGGCTGGACAGGACGCCAATAGTTTGCGGGCGGAAGCCAGTTTTGCCGCCGCCCAGGCGCTCACGCCGTTGGGCGCGATTGAGAATTTTCATTTGCGGGCCGCCTGCGCGCATATACTCGATGAGACCGGGAAACCCATTTTTGACATGGAAACATCCGCGGACAAAGTCGCCACGCGCTGGGGAACAAGCGATCATCTATCGCTCGCGGCCTCTTTCACGCGCCAGTCGTCGTCGAACTTGGAGGCCACGGTCAACCTCGCCGCCGCCGGCTTGCGGGCGGCCTGGAGCCAGCCGCCGGGCAGCAATTGGATTCGCGCCGCCAGCCTGTCGTGGGACGGAACCGTGACATTGCCTGTCAGCAACTTCATTCCGGTGGCGATGACCGGCAAGTGGTGCGTGGCCGGGGCCGATTCCCCTTGGGGATCAGCGGGCGGCGTGACATTGGAATGGGCGGGCCGTCGATTGGCTCCCGGCGCGCCGGGTGACGCGAGTTGGGGGTGGTGGACCAACATCCAGCCGTATGCTTTTGAGTGGCAGGCCGCCGCCAGCAACGTCCTGACGCCCAAACTGCAACTGGAAAGCGCCGCGCTGCGAGGCCGCTGGCGCGCCCCGCAAGTCACTTTGGAGGAACTGCGGGCGCAACTCTATCACGGACGGCTGGATGGGGGCGGGGCGTTGGATGTCGCCACGCGCGCCGTCGATCTCCACGCCGCCGCGGATTTTGATCCTCACGGGGCGGAAGCATTATTGACAGCGGCTGCCCGGCGCTGGATCGCCCAATACGCCTGGCAGGCGCCGCCGCGAGTCCAGGCGAATGTGCGTTTGGTGCTGCCCCCGTGGACCCAACGCGCGGAGGGATGGGAGGCGGATTTGCGCTCCAGCGTCCAGCTCGCGGGGGAGTTTTCCGTCGGACCGGCTTCCTTCCGCGGCGTGTCGGTCGCGTCGGCGCGCGGGCATGTCACCTACACCAACCGCGTTTGGGGCGTGCCGGATTTGCATGCCGCGCGGGCGGACGGGGAACTGGACGTCGATTACACCGGCAACGAAACCACCCACGAGTACCGGTTTCGATTTGACAGCCGTCTGGACCCGGCGGACGCCGTTTCGCTGGTGTCGCCGGAGCAAGAGCTTTGGCTGCGGGAAGTCCGTTTTTTCCAGCCGCCCGAAATCCGGGCCGAGGTTCGGGGCCGCTGGCGGGCGCGGCAAACCATTGCGTTTTCGGGGACCATTGCCGCCACCAATTGTCTGGTGCATGGCGAGGCGGTCGATGAACTGGGCGCGGCGTTTGATTACACCAACAGTTTCCTGCGCGCCAGCAACCTCTGGCTTGCCAAGGGGCCGGAACGGGCGGCGGCAGACCTGGTCGCGGCGGATTTGGCCTCCAATACAATTGTTTTGACAAACGCCAGCGGCACTCTGGACCTGGCCCTGGTGCGGCGGGTTTTGGGGACCAACACGCCGGATTTTTTGAACCGGGTGCGGTTCGACGCGCCCCTGTCGGCGCGGGCTGACGGCTCATTTTGCCTGACGGACCCGCGGGCGACGGACTTGCGCATCGCGGTGCGCGGGGAGCGATTTCATTGGACCAATTTGTATGCCGACAAGATCACCGGAACGGTGCGTTGGGAGGGGCGCAACGTGACAGTGACAAACATTGAAGCCGAGGCGTACAACTCCGGGCGCCTGGCGGGCTGGCTGGTGTTTGATTACTCCCCGGGGCGGGGCACTCCCTTCCACACTGATTTCAGCGCGCGGAATATCGACCTTTCCCTCCTGGCCCGGGGGCTGACCGGCCGCAGCAACCGGTTGGAAGGAAGGCTCGACGCGCGCCTGGCGCTCAGCGGCTCGCTGGATGCGGGCAAGAAGACATGGGCGGGTGAAGGGTATCTCCACGTGCATGACGCGCTGCTCTGGGACATCAAGATTTTCGGCCTCTTGTCGCCGCTGCTCAACGCCATTTCACCGGGCGCGGGCGACAGCCGGGCGCGCGAGGCCTCGGCGGCCTTTGTCGTGGCCAATGGCGAGGTCTCGACCGATGACTTGGAGATCCACGGCACGGGATTGCGCCTGCTCTATCGCGGAAAGGTGGACGTGCAGAAGCGCATTCACGCCCGGGTGGAAGCGGATCTGTTGGAGGATACACCCTTGTTCGGGCCCTTTCTGAGGCTGGCGCTGACGCCCTTGAGCAAACTGTTTGAGTACCAGATTACCGGGACGTTGAACGAGCCGGTGATGAAACCCCTCTATGTGCCGAAGTTCCTGCTCTTGTTGTTGCGGCCCTTCCACACCTTGAAGGAGTTGCTGCCCGAAGCGCCGCCGCCCAAGCCAAAAGGGGACAAGTAGCCCGCCCGCGCTCAGCGCTTGCGGGCCGGTCCATAGAAATAGCCGCCGCGCACACGCGCGCCGCGCACTTTGCCCGAAAAGGGCGTCCGCTGACCTTGCTTGTCCTCCTCAAAGAGCGCGGTGTATTGATAATCAAAATTGTCCAGCTTGACGCGCCGGATTTTCTGGCTGATGAACCGCTCGATGGCATGGACGTGGCTGACGTCAGCCGCCACCATCAATGTCAGGGCGTCGCCGCTTTGTTCCGCGCGGCCGGTGCGGCCAATGCGATGGATGTAGTCCTCGGGATGCTGGGGCACGTCGTAGTTAATGACGTGGCTGACGTCGGCAATGTCCAGTCCCCGCGAGGCGATATCCGTCGCCACAAGGGCTTCGTATCGTCCCTGGCGGAAGCCGCGCAAGGCCTCTTCGCGCTCGCGCTGGGTGCGATTGGAATGAAGGACCGCCACCGCGTGCTGGTTGCGCTTGAGAAGTTGGGCCACCTGGTCGGCGCGATGCTTGGTGCGGCAAAACACGATGACCGAATCATACTGCACGCGCTCCAGCAATTGCAGCAACAGCGCCGATTTCTGCGACTCGGCCACCGGATAGATGACGTGGGCGACCGTCTCGGCCGGCGTGCGGCGGGCGCCAATTTCAACCGAAGTCGGCTTCTTCATGGCCCAGTGGATCAGGTCGGTGATTTCGGGCGGAATGGTTGCCCCAAAAAGCGACGTGTGCCGCTCGCGCGGGCATCGCTGCACGATGCGCCGCACGTCGGGCAGGAATCCCATGTCCAACATGCGGTCGGCCTCGTCCAGCACCAGGTATTTGACGTTGCCCAGTTGGCAGGCGCCCCGCCCTATATGGTCAAGCAACCGCCCGGGCGTGGCGATGATGATGTCCGCGCCCGCCCGCAAATCGTCCAACTGCCTGCCGTAGCCGACGCCCCCATAGAGGACGGCCGTGCGCAGATTGGTGAAGCGCGACATGTCATGAAAGGCGGTTTCGACTTGCGCGGCCAATTCGCGGGTCGGTTCCAAGACGAGGGCGCGGGTCTTCTGCTCATGCGGCCCCAGAAGCGAAAGGATGGGCAGCGCGAAGGCGGCGGTTTTGCCCGTGCCGGTTTGCGCGCTGCCGATGACATCGACGCCCGACATGATCAATGGAATGGCGCGCAGTTGGATTGGGGTCGGCTCGATGAAACCCATCGCAACGACTCCTTTCAGCGCAGCCGGGGAAAGCCCAAACGTTGTAAACGGCATGGGGTAGAATGGTCTCTGCGCTTGCTTTATGCAAGCCTGGTTTGACAGTCTGTTTTTTGGGAAAAGTCCTTCATTGCTGCAACCGCGCCAGTGCCGCTTTTGCAGGCTCGAATCCTTGGTTCGCGGCGACGCGATACCACTTGATGGCCTCGGCTGGGTTCTTCTCCACGCCCCGGCCGTTTTCATACATCCGCCCCAAGTTGAACTGCGCCGGCGCATAGCTTTGCTCCGCGGCTTCGCGGTACCACTTGACGGCCTCCGCCGGGTCCTTCGGCACGCCTCGGCCGCTTTCGTACCTGGCTGCCAGATTGAATTGCGCTGGCGCGTGTCCCTGGCCCGCAGCCTTGCGGTACCACTTGACGGCCTCGGCTGGGTCCCGCTCCACGCCTACACCGTTTTCATACATCCATCCCAAGTTGTTCTGCGCTTCGGCGAATCCCTGGTCCGCGGCTTTGCGGTACCACTTAGCGGCCTCGACCGGGTCCTTCTGCGCGCCTCGGCCGTTTGCGCACATCACTGCCAGGTTGAACTGCGCCGCTGCGTATCCTTGCTCGGCGGCTTTGCGATACCACTTCACCGCCTCGGCTTCGTCCTTGCCGGCGCCTTGGCTGTTTGCGCAAAGGACTCCCAAGTTGAATTGCGCCAGGGCGTATCCTTGCTCGGCGGCTTTGCGATACCATTTCACCGCCTCGGCTTCGTCCTTCCCCGCGCCTTGGCCGCTGTCATATATACCTCCCAGGTTGTTCTGCGCTGTCGCGTCTCCTTGGTCCGCGGCTTTGCGATACCACTTGGCCGCTTCGACCGGGTCCTTCTCCACTCCTTGACCGTTTTCATACATCCATCCCAGGCAGCACTCCCCTTGGACGTCCCCTTGGTCCGCGGCTTTGCGGTACCACGTCACCGCCTCGACCGGGTCCTTCTGCGTGCCTCGGCCGTTTGCGCACATCAATCCCAAGTTCGATTGTGCCGGCGCGTATCCTTGGTCGGCGGCTTTGCGGTACCACTTCACCGCCTCGGCTTCGTCCTTCGGCGCGCCTCGACCGTTTGCGTACATCACTCCCAGGTTGTTCTGCGCCGGCGCGTCTCCTTGATCGGCGGCTTTGCGGAACCACTTGACGGCCGCCGCTTCGTCCTTCTGCGTGCCTAGACCGTTGGCGTATCTCACTCCCAAATTGTACTGTGCTTTTGCGTCCCCTTGCTCGGCAGCCTTGGCGTCGTTCTTGAGCCGGGCGGCCTCGTTAGTCAGTTCGCTGGACCGCGGGGGGGAATCAGCGCTTGCCTGTCCCTGCCCAACTGTTTCACTACTTGGCTGAGCATTGGCACGGCCGGCGGGAAAAATGAGCCACAGCGGGAGAATGAAGCAAAAAAGACATCCTCTTCCTGATGAGGCAAGCCAAACCATCACGCTCGCGTTCCGTTGCATAAGGTTGGATGACTGGCGATATTCTGCCGGACATCCGCCCAGGCGCAAGAAGGAACAGCAGCTTTGACGGGGTCGGATAACTTCCCGGAGCGCCCGCCGCTAACACGCCTGTTTGAAGCCAAAGAGCTTTCGCTCGCGGATGATCTGGGCGACTTGCGGCGGGACCATGTTTTCCCACGTCGCGTCGCCGGCGCGGAGTTTTTGGAGCGCATCGCGCGAAAAAATCGGCAGCGCGCTTTCGTCGTAGTCGCGCAGGCCCTCGATAAGGCGGTTTTCCACCAGATAGGCGTGGAGGTGGCGCAGGTTGGGTGCGACCCGCAAATTGCCGGCGGTGATGAGGGCGCCGGTTTTTGCGTCGAGCAACGGATAGACGTAGAACTTCAAGTCATTTTTGAACATCCGGCCAAAGGACTCAAGAATCCCGCCGGCCAGGTCGGCGTAGTATTTCTCGTCAAAGATTTCCTTCAGCGTTGGAACGCCCATGACGACGCCAATCATTTTTTTTGTGTAACGGAAGAAATAGGCGGCCAGGCGGTGGTATTCGCCGAAGTTGGAGATCAAGACCGTCTTGCCCAGGGCGCCGAGAATATCGACGCGGTCCAGAAAGTCCTGGTGGTCGATCCTGTCGCCGTCGGTCAGGTTTCTGAGGGTCATCTCCATCAAGGTGAGGACATCCTGGCCCTGGACGGCAGGTTCCTGGACAAAAACGGCCTGCGCGCAGCGCAACATGTCGAGGGTCACTTTGGTAACGGGCCGGAAGCTGCCGCGCTCGACGAGGATGGACTTTTTGTAAAACGCGTCGGCTGGCTGGATGACCTGGCCGTCGGAGGTGAAGAGGGCGGCGTTGGTCAGGCCGCCCTGCACCAGTTGCAGAGCCATAAGGCGATTGTTCACGCCGGCAAAGGCGGGCCCGCTGAACTGGATCATATCGACTTCGATGCGCTCGGCCCCGACATTATCGAGCAGCGAGGCGATGAGCGTTGGCGGGTCGGCATGGAGGTACATGGCGCCGTGGACCAGATTAACGCCGGTAATGCCCAGGGCCTCCTGTTCGGGCAAGTTCTCAGTGTCCCAGAGCCGGAGGTGGACGGTGATTTGGGACGGCTCGGCCCCCGGCTCGGTTTGAAAGCGCATGCCCAGCCAGCCGTGGGCGTCGTCGCGCCGCGAATAACTGCGGGCCACCACCGTGTCCGCAAAGACGAAGAAGCGGGTGGTGGCGCCGCGTTTTTCGCGCAAGCGTTCCAGCAGCAGGCCGTATTCGTGATCGAGCATGGTTTCCAGGCGCTGGCGGCTGACGTATCGCTCGGCATGGCCGTAAATGGCGTCGCTCACGGTCATGTCATAAGCCGAAATGGTTTTCGCGATCGTGCCGGCCGCGCCGCCGACGCGAAAGAACCAGCGGGCGACCTCCTGCCCGGCGCCGATTTCGGCAAAAGTGCCGTATTTGGCGGGATCGAGGTTGATCTGGTGCGCCTTTTGGTGCGTGTTTAAAATTTCGCGGCTCATGAGGTAAGGACCGGTTGAAGGTTTAAAGGGTGGCGAGGGCGGCGTCCAGAGCGTCAATCAAAAAGTTCGCGTCGGCGGCGCTCACGCACATGGGAGGGGCGATGCGGATGGTCTGGCCCCACAAGCCGCCCTTGCCCAGGAGCAGGCCCAGGTCGCGGCAAGTTTCCACGACGCGGGCGGTTTCGGCCTGGGCCGGTTCCTTGGTGGCGCGGTCCTTGACCAGTTCCATACCCAGGAGCAGCCCCTTGCCGCGAACGTCGCCAATGACGTTGTGTTTGGCCTTCAGTTTTTCCAGGCCGGCCATGATGGCGGCGCCGACGCGGCGGGAGTTGGCCTGGAGGTTTTCCCGCTCGATGACTTCCAAAACGGCCTTGCCCTGGGCGCAAACAACGGGGTTGCCGCCGAAGGTGTTGAAATGAACGCGCTCTGTGAGGGCGGCGGCGATTTGCGGGGTGGTGACGACCGCGGCCAGTGGACAGCCGTTGCCGATGCCCTTGGCCATGGTGACAATGTCGGGAATGACTCCCTGCGTTTCAAATCCCCAGAAATGCGTACCCGTCCGCCCAAAACCGGCCTGGACTTCGTCGGCGATGCAAAGGCCGCCGGCGGCCCGCACGTGTTCGTAAGCGCGTTGGAGGTAGCCGTCCGGGAATACGACGCAACCACCGACGCCCTGGATGGATTCGGCGATGAAGCCGGCAACGCGACCCGACGTGGCGTAATCAATCAAACTTTTCACATCGGCGGCGTAGTTTCTCCCCGCCTCCGGATCGGACCGGCCCCAGGGGCCGCGATAGGGGTCCGGGACGACGGCGTGATGGACGCCGAAGCTGTGGGGGACGTTGAACTTCCAGGTGCTGTGGGCTGTCAAGCCCATCGAGGACATGTTGCCGCCGTGGTAACCGTTGCGCAGGGCGATGACATCGAAGTTGCCGGAATGGACGCGGGCCATGAGCAGGGCCAGGTCGGTCGCCTCGGAGCCGGAGTTGACGAAGTAACAGACTTTCAAATCACCGGGCATTTTGGAGGCGAGCTTTTCGGCGTACTGCGCGATGTTGGGATGGAGATAGATCGTGGTCGAATGCTGCAAGGTCTCGTTCTGGAGCCGGGCCGCCTCGACCACGCGCGGGTGGCAATGGCCGACGCTGACGGTGACAATGCCGCCCAAACCGTCGAGGTAACGGCGGCCCTTGTCGTCAAACACATACTGGCCGCGGCCCTCGACCAGCATCATCGGTTTCTTGTAATAGAGAAAGATGCCCGGGTTGAGAAATTCGCGGCGCAGCTTAAGGACCTCTTCGGCCGAGGGGCCGGCGTAGGCCCGCGGCTGAAAATCGAACGGTGGCAGGACCGGAGTTTTCATAATTGGCATCTCAGTTTCTTGTCAAACCTGACAGTTGGCAAGGAGAGTATTTGAAACATTAAGAAGATAAGGGTTGCCCTTTGCATAAAAACGCACCGGGCGCCATCCCCGCGGTCACAGTGGGAACCTGGGTGTCTCAATTCTGGACAATTCTGTACGCCTCCAAGGCACGCTAACACGAGTTCCACCCTGCTCGTTTCACACTCTCGCAAAACTGAAGTCGGCACGGTTCCTGCGACATCCCCAATTGCGTGTCTCACCAACCCGCGTGTGCGGTTTGGGCGGGGTCCGGATGAGCTCAACATCCGGACCCCGTATCGTTTTACGGGTAGAAGCGAAACCGCGCCGTTGAGCCTTTGCGCGAAAGCAAAATACAAACGCCGCAGCCCGGAGTCAACCGGGCTGGCGTCTGACAACGGCAATGAGGTAATAGACGGCCACACCCCGGACATTGCGGGGTGGGCGGCGTCGCCGCATTGCGGAGCCAACGGTCTTAGGAGACGTGCGCGGAGACCAACTTGGTCATCTCGAACATGCTGACCTGCTTTTTGCCGTTGAAGACGGCCTGCAGGGTTTCATCGGCGTTAATCTGGGTTCTGACCTTCTTGTCCTGCAACCCGTGCTTGCGGATGTAAGCCCAAAGCTTTTTGGTCAGTTCGGTGCGCGGGAGCGGGGTGCCGCCGACAACTTTAGCGAGCTTCTCGTCCGGTTGAACCGGCTTCATAAAAGCCGCACTGGGTTTCCTTTTGGATTTGGTGTTCGTAGCCATGCCCTTGTTCTTAACCTCCCCGCTAAAGATTGCAATAACAAACTTTCACCTCCGCCCGCGCCCGTGGCGCCTCAGACGTAGAGGGCGTCCTGCAAATCCCGCACCACCACACTCATGTAGGGGTAGCGCTCGGCCATGTCGCGCTCCAGACATTTGAGGATGATCTTCTCCATCGCCGCGGGGATGTCCGGGTTGAGTTGGCGCGGCGGGATCAGTTCGTCGTTGAGTTGTTTGCGCAGAATCTCGTCAGGCGAATCTCCCGGAAAGGGTTTGGCGCCAGTCAGGACCTCATAAGCGGTGACGCCAAAGGCGAAGATGTCCGCCCGCTGGTCGATGGCTAGGTGCTGCAGATGTTCGGGAGCCATGTAGGCGGGGGTGCCAGGATTGTGCGCCATCTTCTTCGGCTCCTCCGGCTTGGGCTGGGCGAGGTCGAAATCGATCAGGCGCACGTTGGCGTTGGGGGTGACAATGATATTCTCCGGCTTGAAATCCAGGTGAATGAAACCGCTCTCATGCACCTGCTCCAGGCCCAGGGCCATATCGATGACAATTTGGGCGACGTTCTCGGCCAGGACTTGGTCGCCGCGGCTGAGGAGGAGTTTGAGGTTGGCGCCGGTCACAAACTCCATCAGCAAATAAGGGGTGTGATCGATCTTGCCGTGCTCGAAGTAGTTGACAACATATTCATTGTGGTGGATTTGAGAGAGAACCTCGCACCCGTGGAAAAAGCGTCTGCGCTCGGCAAAATTGGTGAAACGGTTGTTCCACATGCGGCGCAAGGCGAAGTGGCGCCGCTCCTGGTCGGTCGCGTCCCACACCTCCGCCACGCCCCCCTTGTTGATCAGTTCCTGTAGATAAAAGCGTCCAAACCGCCCCGGTTGCGGGTCGGATTCGATGTCGGACTGTTTCTTGCCAAATGGCATCGCAACCCTGGCACTATACCACAGGGTCGGGCCATCTGATGCCAAATCCCGGCAATTGGCAAGATCAGATTCGGTATTGACAATCCCGCCAAGCTCGCTTCGGGGTCACCCATTTATCAGTTAATGGTATTGTCATATTACAATACCATTGACCCCGTTTTGACCCCGTTTCGGGCGCAAGACAAAATCTTTCGGCGCTCCGGTTCTCCGGGGCAGCATCTATATGGGCCTACATATATGAGTTCTCCTCTCTCGCCCCGCGTAGCGGGGAGAGAGCCGGAGAGAGGGGTTCCTAAAATCTGTCCTGCGCCCCCGCGTTTCGTTTCGGTCGAATGGAAATGGACAATGAACCGATAAAAACATAAGCTCACGCATGTCCCAAAACGCGCTCATGCCTCGCCCGGGAAAATGAACCCAATCATAATTAAATCAAGGCCGTTATGACTGTGCGTCCCTGCATCACTTCAAGACCAGCACGGAATATGATTTTCACATTGTTGGCGGCACGGTTAATCGTTGGCACGACCGCGACGGCGTTTGCCGAAGAATCCGGGGTGAAAGACGTGTTCACGCCAGCCGCGCCGGAATCGGTGCGGATCGGCGGGCGGCTGGGGGACAAACTGGACCTGTGCATTGCTCATCGAATTCTGGCGCAGGACGTCGAGTCGGTTGTCGCACCCTATCGGGCCAAAACGGAAACCGGCGGCGCTGATTGGCGCTGTGAGTATTGGGGCAAGTGGTTTACGTCCCTGACGCTGGCCGACGCCTATCGCTCCACGCCGGCCACGCGGGAGCTGCGCGACGAGGCGGCGAGGGCCTTGATGGCGACCGCGGCGCCGGATGGGTATCTGGGCACGCGCGTGCCCGCACACCGGCTGGAAGGCTGGGATGTTTGGGGTTGCAAGTATGCCTTGCTCGGATTGATTGCCGATTACGACCGGACACGCGACCCGGCGGCGCTGACTGCGGCCCGACGACAAACCGATGTATTGATCGCCGAACTGGGCTTGGGCAAGACCAGCATCGCCGACGTCGGGGAATGGAACGGCTTGCCGGCCTCGTCAGTGTTGGAGCCGGTGGTTTTGGTTTACGAACGAACGGGCGAGGAAAAATACCTGGAATTTGCCGAACACATTGTTGCCTGCTGGGACTTGCCGTCAAAACGACTGCCGGCCGGCATGAGGCTGGTGGAAGATGCCTTGGCGGGGAAGAACCCGGCCGAGATGTGCGCCCCGAAAGCTTACGAAATGATGTCCTGCTTCGAGGGTTTGTGCGAACTCTACCGCGCCACAGGCAATCACCAGTATCTCGAAGCGTCGATTAAACTCGCCGACGGCATCGTGCGCGAAGAAGCGACCCTGGTGGGCGTCGGCACGCACAACGAAGTTTGGTTTGGTGGCGCAAAACATCAGACCGGCGTGGTCGAAAAACCGATGGAAACCTGCGTGACGGTGACGTGGATGAAGCTCTGTGACCAACTCCTGCGCCTGACTGGCGACGCGCGGTATGCGGACGAGCTGGAGAAGAATCTCTACAACGGCCTGCTCGGCGCGATGATGCCGGACGGACAATGGTGGGCTTACTTTGACGGCTTGATGGGTGTGCGCGTGCCGAGTTATGTGCAACATGCCGATGTCGGGCTGAGTTGCTGCGTGGTCAATGGCCCGCGCGGACTGATGCTGACGCCCTTCTGGGCCTTCATGCAAAGCGCCGCCGGCCCGGTCGTTAATCTTTACTCCCCCGCAACCGCACAGGTCGGCGCCGTGAAACTGCAAATCACCGGCGACTATCCCGTCAGCGACCACGTCGAAATCCGGGTGACGCCGGCCAAGACCGGGGAGTTCACGCTGTCCCTGCGCATCCCGGCCTGGAGTGAGCGGACGGAGTTGAAGGTGAACGGCGAGCCGCTGAGGGTTACGCCCGGCTATGCGAAGATTCGCCGGACGTGGCACAAAGGCGACCGGGTGGCAATTACCTTCGACATGAGCGCCAAGGTGGTTGATTGCAATGGCCAGGTCGCGTTGCGGCGTGGCCCGGTGGTATTGTCGCTGGACAACCGTCTCACGCCAGCCGCCGCCGGCCGGATAACGCTTGACCGGAATCCAGTATTGAAACCGAACCCGGCTGCCGCGAAGAAGATCGGCGCCTGGATGGCGTTTGATGCGGGCGCACTGACGTTTTGTGATTATGCCTCGGCCGGCAACGCCTTCAGCGAGCAAAATGTTTTTCGCACCTGGTTGCCGCAACCGCTGGATCTGGCGACCGTGTATGAGACCGGTCAGACGTGGCAGACACTTTCGCATGCCCGGACGTGGACGAATCCGCCCAAGCCCCGCCCACACGTGGAAGACCGGCGGAACGATTTGGCGCTGGCCGCGAACGGCGCCTCCGCCAGTTCGGACAGCGAGTATGCCAATGAACCGGGCTGCACGGCCAAAGTAATTGATGGGGTGATTGCCACACCCGAAGACTTTTCGAACCGCTGGCATTCGTCGCTCGAAAAGCCGCACCCCCATTGGGTCGAAGTGCATCTGGCCAGGCCCGCGAAGATTTCCACGGTGGTGATTCACTTCGCGGACCCGGAGGGTTACCCGGTCAGCTTCGAGGGCGCTGTGCGAGTCAACGGCCAGGAACGTCAGGTAATCAACGTGACCAACAACCAGCAGTCGCAAGTTTACCGGGCGAAGATTGAGCCGGTGACGACGGATGACTTCCGGTTGACGGTTCGTGCCTCCGCCAACCCAGCCTACCCTAACGCCGCGCAGATCAGTGAAATCGAACTATACCCATAAAGAGCATCCAAGGTCCGGGGTCAGCCCGTCGTTTCCAGAGAATACGTCATTTGGGGGATGGAAATGCGGGGTGTTGCGCGTTAAAATAATGGCTGAAACCGCTTGCAGGCGACGATTCGGCCGTGTGCCATGACTGGCGTGTTTCGGGTGAGAATACTCGGACGCCCTTTGGAGCGGTGATGTGTTTCGTGAAACGGAAGAAAATACGGCAACGGCGGCGCCTGGCACGGATCGGATTCCTGCTGGTTGCGTCGGTGTGGGTCTGCCGGGGGCAGACGACAAATCATATCATTGACCAGTTTGACACGGACACGACTGCTTCCTACGTCAACCAAATTTGGGGGACGGCTGTTCCCTCCATTAAATGGGATGATACGGTAAATGCCGTCAGCAGCATCGCCAGTAATCATCCCGGTTCCGGCTCGGCCAAATGGGTTGTGCCGTGGACGACGACCAACGACCAGATCATGGTCACACGCGCCCTCGGCGCGACGTTAAACCTGAACCAATTAGCGGTGGTGAGCTATGATATTCAATTTGCCGCTTCCTCCGCGACGGACGGGGCGGGGAACTTTGGGGCGATCGAGGTCGATTGGGTTCCGGCGTCGGTTGGCTGGCCGTCAACCCCCAATTCGCCGCAGTCAGACGTAGTTTTTGCCGGCGGCAATACCAACTGGATACACGTGAGCATGCCCGTCAGCGCGGCGGGAAACACCAACCTCAATGCCGTCAACGGAATCGGCTTCAAAATCCGACAGGCCAGCACCGGGGCCAATCTGACCGGCACGACGACATTCTGGCTGGATAACATTATTCTGAGTGGTTTCACCGCGCCGGGGGCGACAGGTCCGCCGCAAATCGTGCCATTGAATTCCGCCCAACCCTGGCAGCGGTTGGAATTTCAGATCACCAATGTTCCCACTGTTTCCAATCCGTTTGATCCGGATTTGATTCGTCTGGACGCCACCTTCACGCCGCCGTCGGGCAGTCCGATAGTTGTGCCGGCATTTTGGTATCAGGGTTATCAACGCTCGCTTTCGGGCGGCTCTGAGTACGACACCGAAACAGGGCCGCCCCAATGGCGGCTGCGTTACCGGCCGGCGGCGGCGGGGGTCTATACGCTGAGCGTGGCCATTGAAACCAACGGCCATCTCTTTGGCACGGTCGTGACCAACTTCAGCGTGGCTTCCGCCGCGCTCCCGGCCCGCTTCGGCTACGTTGGCCTGGCCGAAAACCATCAGTATTTTCAAACCGGCGACGGCCAGGCGTTGCCGCTGAACGGGGAAGACGTGGCCTGGCCTTCGAGCCGGGGGACTTATGATTACGACGGTTGGTTTGCCTCGATGCAGGCTGCCGGGGAAAACTTTGCCCGCGTGTGGATGTGGCCTTCGAGTTTTGGCATCGAAGACGCGCCCGGCACGTTGAACAACTACGCGCTGGATCCGGCCTGGCAGTTGGACTACGTGCTGCAACTGGCCGAGCAGAGCGGCATCTACATCCAGCTTTGCCTGGATTATCACGGCATGTTTGCCACGCTGCCCGATATGTGGGGAGGCAACAATTACTGGCCGCAGAATCCCTACAACGTCACCAACGGCGGGCCGTGCCTCAACGCCAACGGTTTTTTTACCAATACCACCGCGCAGGCCATTTACCAAAAGCGATTGCGCTACCTCATTGGACGTTATGGTTACAGCCAGAACCTGCTGGGCTGGGAATTTCTCAATGAAATCGACAACGAATACGCCATACTGAACTCGACCAACGTGGCGGCCTGGCACGCGCTAATGGGTGGATGGCTGCAAACCAATGACGTCTTCGCCCACCTCAGAACCACGAGCTTGAGTTACGCCAGCGCGCATCCGGAAATATGGAGTCTTCCCCAGCTTAGCTACAGTTCGGAGCACTCTTACGGCGAATCAAGCCCGTCGAGCAGCCTGGCCGCCGACGCGCAATCCTTCCTTCAAAGCTACGGCAAGCCGCTCATGATCGGTGAATTTGGCACAAGCTACCTCTCTTGGAACAGCACGAACGATCCTTATTTGCGCGGATTCCGCCAGGGGCTCTGGGGCGGCGCCCTGGGCGGTTCGGCCGGCACCGCCATGTCGTGGTGGTGGCAGAATATTGACAGCGAAGACGACTATCCCGTTTATTCGGCACTGGCCGACATTTTAGGCCGCACCGGGTGGGGGCGCGGCGCGTGGACCAACATTGTTTTTCAAACTTCCGGCTCGCCGCCAGCGACGGTCGGCAGCATCATTGCGGGAGGGCAACCATTCGACGTGCAACTGCTTTTGGACCCAAATTGGGGCGACATGGTCGCCGGCCGCATCGCCATTCCGAATGCGCAGGCGGCGATATACTCGCCGGAGGTCCTCAACGGCTTTGTCCAAGGCACGTCCCACCCCGACCTGCGGACGCCGTTTCAATTGAGCGCCTGGTTCGCCAGCAATGCGAGCGTCGTTCTGCACCTCAACTCCGTGTCGTGGGGCTCGACGATGATGGTGCTGGTGGACGGCGCGGTTGCGCTCCGCACCAACCTGCCCAACCTGGATGACAACGACGTTGTCGATGAGGAGTACAACACCAATTTCTCCGTAAACGTGGCCGCCGGCCAGCATCTTGTTACGATCACCAACGGCGGGGCGGACTGGTTTTACCTGGATTGGGTCCAATTGAACCAGGTGCTGCCCGCAACCTACGCGGGCAACTGGCTGCCGTCGCCCAATTCCACCGGGCTTGGCGGTTCTCACGAGTCGCTTCTCTATGTGGTTGCCCCCGGCGTGTCCTTTCCTTCCGGCGCCACAAACGCCGTCCTGCCAGCGCAACAAAACGCGACGATCACGCTGACCAACTGGTCCGCGGGAACCTATTTCGCCCAGTGGTATGATCCATTGACAGCCACGCCGCTGGGCCAGACAGAGGCCGTCACCACCAACGGCGGGCTGACGCTTCCGATGCCTGAATTCAGCGCGGACTTGGCCGGCATCCTCTACCCGCCGCCGAACCTCGCCGCCGCCGTGGCCAACTCCAACGGCTCATTGCAATTTCAGCTCAATTCCGAAACGGGAGGGGAATACACCATTGAAGAGTCGTCGGACCTCAGGCAGTGGACCTCGTTGCTGGTCGTCACAAACGTCCTGGGGACTTCCATTGTGACCGTTCCCGAATCCATTACCAATGCGACCGAGTATTTCCGCGCGCGACAGAATTAAGGCCGCGCCCGGCGGCAAGTGGCGGCGCTGGTGTTTCCGGTTGGCGGCGGCTATTGCGGTGCCGGCCGCATTGATCGTGCTGCTCGAACTTGGGTTGAGGCTGTTGGAGGTCGGCTATCCAACGACCTTCCTGTTGGACTCCGAAAACCACGGGCAAGACACCTTTGTGCAAAACGACCAATTTACCTGGCGCTTCTTCGGGCCGCGTTTGGGGCGGCGGCCCTATCCCCTGTGCATTTTGCGGAAAAAAGCGCCAGACACGGTGCGAATTATTGTTTTCGGTGAATCCGCGGCTTTTGGCGACCCGCAGCCGGAGTTCGGGTTGCCGCGCATGCTTCAGGCGCTGCTAGCCTTGCGGCATCCCGGCGCGCGCTTTGAGGTCGTCAACACCGCGATCACGGCGATCAATTCGCACGTGATTCGCGACATCGCCCGCGATTGCGAGCAAGCCGACGGCGATGTGTGGGTGGTTTACATGGGCAACAACGAAGTCGTTGGCCCGTGCGGCGCGGGCACCGTGTTTGGGCGGCAAACACCGCCCTTGCCTCTTATCCGCGCAGCCCTGGCCCTCAAAGCGACTCGGGTCGGACAATTGCTGGACGGGGTGTGCCGGCGCTTCCAGTCGGCGTCATCGGAAAGAAATGAATGGGCGGGAATGACAATGTTCCTCGGCTCCCAGGTGCGCGCCGACGATCGGGGAATGAGCAAAACCCGTGATTATTTTGCGCGAAATCTCTCCGACATCATTCGCATTGGCCGGCGGGCGGGCGCGGCCATCGTCGTCAGCACCGTTGCCGTCAATATGAAAGACTGCGCGCCGTTCGCATCAGAGCACCGGGCCGGCTTGTCCGGCGCCGAACGGGAAAAATGGGACCACTTTTACGAGTTGGGGATCAAGGCGCAGGAAGCGGGTGGATTCCGGGCGGCGTCCGAGGATTTTCGCGCGGCGGCCCGGAGCGACGATACCTTCGCGGACTTGCGCTTTCGCCAGGGGCAATGCGCGCTGGCACTGGGCGATGCGGAGGAAGCGCGGCGGCAATTCCAGGCGGCGCGGGATTTGGACACATTGCGCTTTCGCTGCGACAGCCAGCTCAACGACTTGATTCGCCAGGCTGCCTCCAACCGCGCGGGCGAACGCATTTTATTGGCGGACGCCGAGCGGGCATTTGCGGCCCGGAGTCCGGATCAACTGGCGGGCATGGAGTTTTTTTACGAGCACGTTCACTTGAACTTTGAGGGTAATTATCTGCTCGCGCGCACCATCGGCGAGCAGGTGGAAAAACTGGTGCCGGAACGAATTTCATCCCGACCCGCCGGGACATCCTGGCCCACCGAGGCGCAGTGCGCGCGCCGCCTGGGTTGGAGCGATTACAGCCGCCTGCAGGCAGTGCGGGACATCAAACGGCGATTGAGCGATCCACCGTTCAGCCAACAGTCGAATCATGAAGCCCAAATGCAATCTCTGGCCCGTCTGGCCCAAAAGCTCGCCGCGGCCGCGGAACCCGACGGCATCCGCGATGCCGAGAGAATATGCCAGCAGGCGCGAGCCGCCGCTCCTGACGACCCCGAACTGGATTACCAATTGGCCTTGCTCGAAGCAAGGAGCGGCGATCTTCCTGGCGCCGTCGCTTCTCTGGAACGGGAGTTGGAGGCCGTTCCCAGTGACGCGGGCGGATGGGGAAACCTGGGTCTGTTTTTTTCCCAGCAGCAAAAGTACGACCAAGCCATCAGCGCGTTTTGGCGCGCCCTGGCGCTGGATCCGTTGGACGCTTCCCTGCGCCAAAAAATCGCTCATTCGCTCTGGAAATCGGGCCGGCCGCAACAGGCGATGCGCCAATACCGGCTGGCGCTGGCCACTCAGCCCAATGCCGCAGTGGCCTGGATGGAGCTTGGCCAAGTTCTGGAAGAGTCGGGGCGCAAAGCGGAGGGCGACGACTGTTTCCGGCGCGCGCTGGCCTCATCCAGCCGAACTGTGCCTGATTTGGTGGCGCTGGCTCATTTTTGCCAGAGCCGTTCCTGGTTTCAGGCCGCGTCCACCAATTATCTCCAAGCCATCCGCCTGGAGCCGTCGGAGGTGAAATTGCGGGTGGACGCCGGCGGCAATTTCGCTTTGTGGGGGCGCGATGCCGAAGCCGCGGAACAATTCCGCCAGGCGCTGCTGTTGGAACCCGATCTGGTCAAAACGCGTCTCAATCTTGCCGTGGCGCTGATGAGACTAAAACGAGGCGCGGAAGCGTTGGCGGAATTGGAAATTGTACTGCGCCAGGAACCGGCCAACGCGCTGGCGCTTCAATACGCGGCCCAGTTGCGACAAAAAGGAACCACAGCCGGGGCGGCCCATTAGATTCCATAACCGACGTGATGCAAGTTCCGGCTTACGTCAAA
>Ga0326727_10010950_pt1 | contig 21346 bp, 21 predicted proteins | sample MB2enrmetagenome_FD_207643 | JGI IMG/M metagenome (GOLD analysis project Ga0326727, IMG submission 207643) | Lab enriched peat soil microbial communities from McLean, Ithaca, NY, United States - MB29MY | ecosystem: Environmental > Terrestrial > Soil > Wetlands > Peat | place: USA: New York...
AGGATTCGACCGCGTGCAATATCGCTCGCTCGTAGAATTGGGGGCCGGCTTGGAACGACTGATGGCACAGGGACCTCCGAGCTCGGCGAACTCAACCGGGCGGGTTACTCCTGCCGAGGAGCCGATCTTTGATGAACTTGTGCCGGTCGAGGCAGGCAAGCATAACGCTGTGCACTTCGAGGCCACCAAGGGCGACACTGTCTCCCTCTTGGCGAGAGAGGTAGACGGCTATGCATTCGATCTCTATCTCATGGACAGGCGAAACTACGTTCAGTTCTGTCGAGACAGAGATGAGCATGATATTCTTGCCGCCGTCGACGAGCGCATTTACGACTTGAGAAAACGAATACCCCGTGACGGAACTTGGTACGTTGTTCTCGACGCCTATCGGAAGACTGCGGAGCGGAACATTGCCCTTGAACTTCGGCTACGAAGTAGCACAGTGAATGGCTAGACTGGAGGAGTGTGATTCGAGAGATGGCGAAGGGACGCCTTGAAGATCGAGCGGAGCTTGCGAGGTGGTTAACGCGGCTGGCGTACCAGTGGCAACGCGACGCTGAAGAGAGTTACAGCGAGTTTCGCTATGCGGAGGCCTCGATCTTCATTCACGAGGCCATTGAATTCACAATCAAGGCCCTATGCAAGCACCTGGATGTAGGCACCGAGAGGGTCCACTTCCCCACAATGGATACTCTTGTAGTACTGTCGGAGAAGGTGGCTCAATCTCGGTCGGCGGACAGGAATGTCATCCTGAATGTGGCCCCGCTTTTGCTAGGATATGACAACGTCAAACGCAATATGGCGCGTTACGGCCACGAGGGGGCAAACTACAGCGCAATCTCTCCAATTCGAACATTCGGAAAAGCCTATTGCGGTGCGGGGCGAGAAGTCCTGAAGCCAATAACGGAGCTACTTACTCGAGTCCAGGTTGCAAAGCGCTGGTCAACTCGCCCAATCAAGGTTGGCGTGCTCGATGCCAAGGCCGACGACAATGGAATCCCTTGCACGCAACGGTGGAGCGGCGCATGTTCCACGTCTCCGAGCGATTGGGGTAGGATTCTTGGACCAGATTACGAGGTCAGCTCGGTTCGGGTCGGCGAGATCGACGATGGCCTCGCTGCCGTCTTGAACCCCTTCGGTGAGACCTATCCGGAAACCGAACTTGCGAAGCGGCCGTGTTATCGGCGGATCGCGTCCTACATCGAGGACGGCGGCTTCTTCATTGCCTCTGCCGGCGTCCCATTCTATGCGGCTTGGGACTCCGAAAAGGGATTGGACACTGACATCAGTGACAGCAGACTCCTTGTCCCGACACGGTTTGAATTCGTTGGAGGGCTGGCGATGATGAAAGAGTTCAAGAATCTGATAATGCTTGAAGGTACCGTTGCCTCAAGAGAATTTGGTATCCTATCAACATTGGACGATGGAGGCCAAGTCGAGCCGCTTTCGCTCCAAGTCGACAGAGCGGCAAAGGCGCCAGCGGCCCTTCCAGTTATCCCGGGAACTCCAGATGCGTATCGGGTTTTTCGCCCGACGAGAAAGCTTCCCGAGGGCGCGACTCCGATTCTCAGTTCCGTACATCCGACCATTGGAGAGGTTTTCCCGGAAGTGATTGCGCCCAAGGGGCGAGGTTTCCTGCTCGCTTGTGGTCTTGACCTAAACGACCTGAAAGCTGCGAAGCTGTTCGAATTAACGGTGAAGGCTGTACTCGAGTGGAACCGCGAAAGGTTCCGGAATTGACCGCACACCGATGGCTCAGAGACGGACGGTGATCTGGGTCTCCGGTTTCGTCTCACAAGCGGGGGGACCAGTTAGCACAATACCTGCAGGTCCCGGGAATGTCGCCCCCGTGTCTTAGCAGATTCGCGGCGTGGTCGGCTAGCACTGGGAGGGGCTCAAGCGAATCTCCGGCTTCCTTCTCGGCCTGCTTGGCTCTCAGGAAGAGGTCCTTAAGTGTCGGGTCGTCGCGGAGCGACTCAAGAGTAGTAGTTAGCGCCCTCGCGACTTCAGCGAGTTCAGCCGGGACCGGGCCACCCCACATGTAGTCGCGGCCATCTCCGTCTCCAACCTTCACTCTCCAAGGAAGCCCTTGTGCCCTGTCCTCCGCGGCGGCTACCGGTTGGTGGTACTCCCATCGATTGCCGGGATCCCGTTCAAACCTCCCAGAGTACGCGAGTTCGCAAGCGGCTCTGAAGTTTCCGGCATTGTAGGTCGGGGTGGCGTACCTCGACTCGGAAACTCGCTTGTCCATTGCTCGCTCTTCGAACCAGACCTGCCGGAATCCCTCGCCAATACCTTGCCGAATCATCGGCTCGAGTCTCGCCCTGAACGCTGCATCGTATCGCCGCTGGGCCACCGTGTAAGCGTTGACTTTCTCCTCTGCTGCGAAGAAAGCCTTGGCAAGATCGGACCAAGCGCTTTCCGATCCACCGCTCCGAAGATGGGGCCGTAGCATCCCATCGAACAGGGGTGTCTCACCAAACCCAGGGAAAATGGCGGCTCTGTCATCTCGGAGCTTCCATGCAATTCGGTTCAACGGCAGGAAAATGACACCACTGCCGCTTACGAGCTGCATACCCCCAGCCTGAGGGAGGAGGGTCCCGGCGAAGTACTCCTTATGCTCGGCATACCGAAATCCATTCGCGGCGAGGAGTTGCGGGACGAGAGTCAGGAGCCCGACAGCGAGGGCGACCACAACGCCGGCGGTTGCGACCGAGCTCTGGTTGTACACGAGTCCGATTGCGAGGAGGGCGACTGCTACAGCGACCCCGGTCAGATAGGCCATTATGACTCGGCTCATTCGTACTACACCTCAGCGAGCTCGCCCAGGCATCCCCTGGCAGTTCACGAAGCCGACGGCCCCTCTACTTAAAGGAGTAGTGAAACCGAAGGCGAATCGGTACTACCCCCCGGGGTGTATGGGGGGGTAGTACCGATTCGCAGTTTATTGCGAGTGTGACCGAGAACTCGGCTTCGTGGGCTACGACGACGCAGGCGGCGCAGTCCTGCGCGGCAAACGCGACGGGGAGGGCTTCCGCGCCATTCTCATGAACTTCGTCATTGAGAATGGGCTGGGCCAGCCCTATTATCGCATCCGTCAACCGACCTCCGGAGTCCACCTCAACCCTCCCTTCCAGTTGCTCGCGCCCGAAGGTTCGTTCGTGGGGGATCTCCGGTTCGCCCTTAACCGGGCCTCGCTGGAAATCCCGGGCCATATCCCGCTCACGGCGGCGCTGTCCGCCCTGCCTTGGCATGGGTACACAGTCGAGCAGGGCACGGCTACGCTCGCCACGATCTCTTTTGTGGGGCACCCGTTAGGCCTCGAGGGTGCCGACCTCCACCTCCGCTTCGAGCCGCTCGGAGCCTCGGCTCCACTCCGCCGTTGGGTCGTGGCCCTCGTATCGTTGGCGACCTTATTCGCTCCTCCCTGGAAGAAGATGACCACGCGTTGAGGATTCATTGGCAACGCGGGACGACACGAGACGGCGGATGATCGGAAAGCGAAGGGAACGCAGAGTGGTGCTACCCCTATTCCCCGGGGGTAGTGCCCCTACCGGAAACCGGAACGCGTCAACGAAACAAATGCATTGACTGACGGGTCCACACCCGTCGGGCCCTTCAGGATGACCTATGACACCCCGGGATTTGACTCGGTTCCGATTGGAATAGGATCCCTCATCCCAGAGGAAGCTCCCGGGCCCCCTCGGTCCCTACGCCGGCCAAAGGGCCCTGTGTTGGCGCTGTCTTTGGTGGCGGCCAACTCTCCAATAGAATGTCGCGCTCCTCGACGCCCCAAGTCGCGGGGCTACCTGGGAGGCACTCGCGCCAGACGGATTCGTGTTCATGTGCCTCTTTGCCCGACCATCTACCGTGCTCTGCCCGAGTCCACTCGGGCCATCGACCCGGTTGGCCACATCCTGAATTGGCGACCGTGCTCGGCCCGCGCCACGATCCGCCAGGGGGGACTTGTCAGGGGGGCCCATGGGAAGATAAGTGTATCAAGCGGGCTTGCATGAAGGTCCCACCGAGGTTCTCCTGCGCCGGCGGGGCAGGGGTCCAGGACATGAACTCTCAGTTTACCTTCGGAGGTCGCCGTTGGGGACGCGGGGTGGCTGTGCTTGTCGTGACGGGGTTTGCCGTCATTAGCCTGCTACCGGTAGGGTGGATGCCGCGTGGGGGGGAATCCCCTTCAATTCCGACGGGAGCGCCTCTTGATTTCACGCACGCCGGCCCCGTGGGGTCTCCCTTTGGAACCAATGCACCGCTCGCCCTCGCCGAACGAACCTTGGCGCGAGGCGCGGGACCCGATGCGCTCGCGCCGATGGTTTGCCAAACGACGGCGGACGGATGGTCCGCCACCTGCTCGGTCGAGCCTCAATACCGGTCAGCGAAAAGTGCCACCCTGACGAACGTCAGCGAGAGCCCCGTCTGGATGGAGGTCTCACCCCACGGAGGCCCCACGGCGCGGGTGTACACTATGATGACATACGATCCCGCCGACGGCTACGTCCTTCTGTTCGGTGGTTTCAATCGCACGACTAGTCAACCCGGGGACGACACCTGGAAGTACGCTGAAAACACGTGGACTCAGCTCTTTCCGCCGGTCTACCCCACACCCCGATACTCGGCCGCGATGGCCTATGATTCCGCGGACGGGTACGTTGTCCTATTCGGCGGTTGGATCTTGAACGGGGGGACACCCGTGGCCACCGCCCAGACTTGGACATTCGCCGGCGGGACTTGGGCGGAGCTCGCCCCGGCTACTTCCCCCTCGCCGAGGGTGGGCCAGGGGATGGCCTACGACTCCGCCGACGGGTATCTCCTCCTCTTCGGCGGATATTCCGGGACGGCCTTCCTGAACGATACGTGGGCGTTCCACGGGGGCGACTGGAAGAACCTCAGCCCCCCCGTTTCTCCTCCCGTTCGGCAGCAGGCCTTCATGGCCTACGACGCGCACGACGGCTACGTGCTCCTGTATGGGGGCCAAGTCGGCTCCCAAGAGCTCTCCGACACCTGGGCGTATCTGGCGGGAGGTTGGACGATGCTCCACCCCTCCATCAATCCCAATGTCGAGTCCACCGGGGCAATGGAATATGACCCGTACACGGGGAACGTCGTCCTGTTCGGCGGCCTGAACACCAGTGCGACGTCCAATGAGACGTGGACGTACTCCGACGGAACGTGGAGCGAGCTCGTCACCCAGGTGTCGCCCAGCGCGAGAGCCAACGCGATCCTGGTCGACGATGCGAGGGATGGATACCTGGTGACGTTCGGGGGAGGCATTCCCCCGGGGGACGATGCCGATACTTGGGCGTGGGAGGCCCCTTCGCTCCAAGGGCAGGCCAACTCCTCTTCCGTCGATGTGGGCCAAACGATCAACTTCTCGGTAACGGCCCGAAGCCCGGCCGGTGCGGTTTCCTACGCCTGGGAGGAATCCTCCTCCCTGCTGGGATGTGCGGGCGCCCAGGTCGGCCTCCTTACCTGCCACCCGACCTCGGAAGGGAACTACACTGTCCAGGTGAACGTAACTGATGGGGTCGGCGCCCGAAGCGTCGGGGAACTGGGGGTAGAAGTTTACGCAGCCCCGGCCGCCCCGACCGTTGCCGTCACGCGGGCGACGCTCGACGTGGGCCAGGCGGTTGGATTTTCCGCCTCGACCTACGGGGGCTCGGGTTCCTACGTTTGGACCTGGATCGGTCTTCCCGGCACTTGCAACGGCTCTTCCGCTGCGCTGGTCCAATGCCGACCTTCCGTCCCCGGGAACGATACAGTGTGGGCGACGGTTACCGACTCGAACGGCTTCTCCACGCGTAGCTCTCCGGTCACGGTGGCCGTTACTTCCCTCCCGACCGTGGTAGTGGCCGCGACGCCCAGCAGTGTGGTCGAAGGAAACTCCGTGTCGATTCATGCCACGGTTTCGGGGGGCTATGGAGTCGAAACATTCACCTGGTCCGGACTGCCCGCGGGATGTACCGCCCCGAACGGACCCTCGCTCACCTGTTCTCCTTCCGTTGCGGGAACCTACCATGTCAACGTTGTCGCGACGGACCAGAACGGAGGATCTGGACTGGCCACGGATATGGTGAACGTGACCGCTCCGGCGGGACCAAGCTCCTGGACGCCCTTGGTGATCGGGATCGTGGCTGGGGTCCTCGTCATCCTGGTCGTGGTCGTCTTGCTCATCCGTCGCCACCAGGGGAAGACCGCCACCCGATCCAAAGAGGTGGTCCCACCGTCCTCGGAGGCGCCCTCGCCGCCAACCTCCCTGCCATAGACGCTCAGTTCTCCGGCTGGGGTATTCCGGGGGGCGGTAGGCTCGGATCGTGTAGAGCCGTGCCCCCGGCCCAAGACCGACCTCGGAGGAGGATCGGCTGGGAACCGTGACGATTCGACCCGCGCGTCCCTATTCGGGTCCGAGTCGACGTAGATCATCGTTCAACATTCGACCGAGAGAACTGAACCGTAGATACCGGGCCCGTCCTCTATGCCTCTTGAATCCTATATTTACCCCCACGCGGCTCCAATCGGGACCTGACCGAGCCGGTTGAGGAATGGTATGACTGTCGGGACAAATCGCCAGTGGCTCGTGGTCCGCCCGCCCGACGGGGATGAGGTCGAACGTTGCTTTCGCTGGGCAGATTCCCCTATCCCGAAGCCCGGAAACGGCGAAATGCTGTTGCGAAACCTTTGGTTCTCCTTCGACCCGACCCAAGTGTTCCTCATCGCGCAACCTCGCGAAGACGGCGGAGTCCCGGTCGGCTCGGTCATGCGGTCCTTGACCGCTTCACGAGTGATCGATTCCCGGCACCCGGACTTCCGGACGGGCGACCTCGTGCACGGCTACGCGGGGTGGGAGGATTACACCGTCACGGATGGCCACGGTTACTTTGACACGACCAAAGTTGCCGACGGGATCCCAGCGAACCTCGCGCTTGGAACCCTAGGGGTTACTGGCATGGTCGCCTACTTCGGGGTCGTCGAAATCGCCCGGCCCAAACCGGGGGAGACCTTTGTGGTCTCCTCGGCCGCCGGCGGGGTGGGGTCGATCGCCGCGCAGATCGCCAGGATAGTCGGCCTCCGGGTGATCGGCATCGCAGGGGGGCGCGAGAAGTGCGACTGGCTGCTCCGAGAAGCAGGGGCGAGCGCCGCCATCGACCACCGAACCGAGGAGGTGGGCTCGCGACTCGACGTGCTCTGCCCCGACGGGATCGACATCTTCTTCGATAATGCCGGGGGCCCTATCCTCGATGAGGCGCTCGCCCGGCTCCGTCGGAACGGTCGTGTCGTTCTCTGTGGCGGCACCTCTCGGTATGCGCGGGGGCACCGCCCGCCGGGGCCGGCGAATTACCTTCAACTCTGTATGATCAACGGCCGAATGGAGGGCCTCCTGGGACGCGATTACGTGGACCGTTTCCCCGCGGCGGTCGAGGTCATGCGGGGCTGGCTCGACTCGGGCCAGCTGCGGTCGAAGGAGGATGTGGTCGTCGGCCTCGAGAATGCCCCGAGCACCCTCGCCCGATTGTTTGGCGGCGCGAATGTGGGAAAGCAGCTCCTGAAAAACGAGGACGACTCCGGCCCGATGGAAAGACCCTGAGCGCGTCCTGCCGAAGACCGAACTTAGAACCTGCTCGGTAACCTCGCCCCCAGCCTGCGGAACCACTCGGCCACCCTGCCTTCCGGCGTGTTCCACTCCCCGTTCCAGCTATCTTCCGAGACTTGGAGGTTTAACTCAAAGTTCGGGGAACAGGAGCATTCGCCGGAAATCGGCTCACCTCAGCTCCATCATTCCGCGGCCATCACTGCTGGGGCTCGATAGCGATCGAACCAAGGACGACTCCACAGCGCTAAGTAGACCAAGCAGAGAAGGACCGGCACTTCGACGAGAGGGCCTATGACGGTGGCAAACGCTTCCTGGGAGGCGACCCCAAAGGCGACCACGGCCACGGCGATGGCCAATTCGAAATCGTTGCTGGCCGCGGTGAAGGCAACCGTCACCGACCTCTCGTAACCGAAGTTGAGCAGGCGGCTCCCGAGGAATCCCAGGGCCCACATTCCGAGGAAGTACGCCAAGAGCGGCGCGACGACCCGGAGGACGGTAAGGGGAAGGGTGGTGATCGAAAGGCCTTGGATCGCGAACATGACGACGATCGTGAAGAGCAGTCCCCACAAGGTCAGCCGACTTATGCGGGGCGCGAACCGTTGATTGTACCATCCCTGGCCCTTCCAACGGCTCAGCGCGCTACGGCTCACGAGAGCGGTCGCCAGCGGGACGCCTAAGAATACAAGGACGCTCAAGACGACGGTCGAAGGATCCACCGAGATCACGTGCTGGGGCAGGTGGAGCCAGGCGGGAAGGAACTCAAGGTAGAAGATGGCCAAGCCGGCGTAGGCGACAATCTGGAACACGGCGTTGAGGGCGACAAGGACCGTCGCGTACTCCCCGTCCCCGCCCGCCAACTGATTCCAAACGAGAACCATCGCGATGCACCGCGCCAGACCGACGAGAATGACTCCCGTCCGGAGCGCGGGAGAATCCGGAAGGAAGGTCCAAGCGAGTACGAACATGAAGGCGGGCCCCACGACCCAGTTCAGGACGAGCGGGAAGGTCGTCGCGCGCCAGCCGCGAGTGACCTCCGGCACGCGTTCGTAACGCACCCGGGCCAGGATGGGATACATCATCAACAGCAAACCGACGGCGATCGGCACCGACACCGACTCGATCTGCCACAGGCCCAAGGCCGACCCGACCCCCGGCCAGGCCCTTCCGAGGAGAAGTCCCATCGTCATGGCCGAGATCACCCAGATCGGGAGGTATCGGTCCACGGGGTCGAGATGCTCTCTCACCGGAGCTGACCCTCGATGAGTCAGCTCTTGCCCGGGAGCGCTCAGATTGTCACCGCACCCGACGGGTCACTGGGGCCAAATTGCGCGGTCGAGCGCTTGCGCTTGAGCGCCGGGGCGGTGGAACTGCGGAACACCCGAACTGGCCGTGCGGTCATCTCAGTGGTCACTTGGACATCGCTCGCGCCGCCCGCTGACGATCGCTCAAGCGAATCTCACGCACCAGCCCCTCCACCTTCCCGTAGATCTTGTCACGAACCTCACGAAAGCCTGCGTCGTCGAGCCCGGAGGGGTCGGGGATGGCCCAGTCGCGGTAGTCCAGCTCTTTGAGACGAGCCGGGCAGCTGGCGTCATCGAGGCAACCCATGGTGACTCGGATCTTCGCCTGGTCCACCATCTCCGGCGTGAGGAGCTGGGGTGGGTGTCCCGGAATGTGAAGACCGATCGTGTTCAACAAACGCTCGGTTCGGGGATTCGCCCCGGCAGCCGGTCGGGTCCCCGCCGAGACCGCGCGCCATCCCTGAGGCGGGTCGGAATTGAACATGGCTTCCGCCATGAGGGAGCGGCAGGCGTTCTCGACACACACGAATAGGACCGTCTTGTCGGCCAAGGCTGGTCACTCCTTTCCCGGCTTGCGGGCGCGAATGTCCGATGAGACCACGCCGAGCGCCGCCTGCCCCTCGAGGGATTTCGGCGGGTTCGGTGAGCTGTGAAGCTCGACCTCGACCCGCTCGAACCCCGCCGCCCGTAACAATTCCCGGATCTCCTCCACTTCGAGAGCTCCGGAGGAGCACGAGGACCACAGGGAAGGATCGTCCCTCTCTTGCTGGGTGATCGGACGCGTCGCCACCACATCGGAGACGGCGAACCGGCCCCCGGGGCGGAGCACGCGGAACGCCTCGCGGTAGACCTGCCCCTTCTCGGGTGTGAGGTTGATCACGCAGTTGGAGACGACGACGTCGACCGCGGAATCGGCGACGGGAAGGTGCTCGATCTCCCCCAATCGGAACTCGACGTTGAGGTAGCCCCCCGTTCGAGCATTCGCCCGGGCCTTGGTGATCATCTCCGGGGTCATGTCCACCCCGATGACCCGACCTTGCGCCCCCACTCTTCGGGCCGCGAGGAAGCAATCGATGCCCGCTCCGCTCCCGAGGTCCAGTACTGTCTCTCCGGGCTTGAGAGAGAGTAGCGCGGTGGGGTTGCCGCAACCTAGCCCCAGGTTCGCGCCTTCGGGTAGGCTGGCGAGCTCCTCAAGACTGTATCCGAGCTGGGCGGAAACGGACTTGTCTCCGCAGCAGGACTCGGATGCGCCCTCGCCACAGCACCCGATGGAGCTCGTCGTAGGGACGCGGGCTTGACCCCCGGAGGCGATCTTCCCGTATCGGTCACGGACTTGTTCCCGGCGGTGCTCCCCCACCACCGAGTCCGGCTCGTCATGCGTCATGGGACAAGGGGCCCTCCCCTCGTGGTGAGCGAGTAGTACATCCATTTGCCCTCGCGACGGGACCTAACGAGGCCGGCCGCGACGAGGACGCCCATGTGGTGGCTGACCGTGGCGTGGGTCAGTCCGGTAGCCGCCTGGACCTCACACGCGCACAGCTCCGAATGTCGTCGGAGGAGCAGAACACAGAGCAGCCGGTTCTCGTCGGACAAGGCTTTGATCCGAGCGAGAGAAGAGATGAAACTAGCGGAAGACCGGATCCCCTTCGCAATGATCTCGTATTCTGGGAGATCGCCGCACTCCTCTCCGTCCTTCAACCTCCCGAGCCGTTCCATCAGACCCGACTCTATCTTGGCCGTCGCCATATGTCCATCGACATCGACATGAATATATGTAGATAGCGGTCAACATGATTTGGCGAGCTCGGGGTTGAGCCCGACGGCCATACTGACGCAACGTCCCCCGCGCCTCTCGAGGAATAGCCAAACGGTGCGTCCGCTTTGGGGTCCCCGGAGAAGGATGATCAGGATTCTTGTTCACATCCGCTTGAGACGGACCTGACCCCGAGCTGCGTAGAGGGAGGATGGGGGCGCGGTCAGTGAGCTTGAACGTCGATCGCCGCCGAATATTCCGAATGGCGAACTTCTCCCTCACCCGTTGGATTGGCATTTGCCGGTCGGAATCCCCACGGCGAGCGCCGTCTCGTGAATTCCGACGAAGACCCAGATTCGGAAGTTCTATTATTGTGGCGCTCTTCGAGAGACGTTATGGGTGCAAACCCGCAACCGGCCTATAACGCGCCGACCGAACCCCTCCCACCGCCTCCTGGAGTCCCGGCGACGGCCGACCTCTCGATCGATTTTCGAGGGGTTCGGATGGCTCGGCTCGCCGCCCTCTGCGGCTTGCTAGGGCTTCTTCTCGCTGTGGCCGGTCCCTTCGTCCTCCTGATCATCCTCGGGCTGCACATACCCCTCCTCGGAGTCAGCTTCGGGTCGGCATCGTTCACGGTCGCGATCGTCGAGGAGATCATCGGCGTCATCGTCGCGGGTGCGGCTCTGACGCTGATTTCGATGGCCCTCTACATCGTGGCGTTCAGCTCGTTCCGTAAGCTCCAGCCGGGATTCGGCGGGCCGATGGGGCTGTCGATCGTGGGCTTTCTGGGTATGCTCCTCATCACCCTGGGGGCGGTTCTCGTCCTCGCCACCCTGGTCAGCGCCGTCGGGTGCTCGGCATCCTCCGGCTCGAACTGTGTGGATTTCGGCGCCCTGGGCGCCGGAGTTTACTCCATTCTCGGCGGGGCCTTACTCGCGTTCATCGGCTGGATCGGTCTCCTCATCGGCGTGTACCGTATCGGGAAGCGCTATGATTCGACCGTGACCAAGGTGGGAGCCATCCTATACATCATCCCGGCCATCAACATCATCGCGCCCATCTTGGTGTTCGTCGGGATCCACTCGATCGTCGGAAACCTCGAGAGGAAATCGCGCGGAAACTAGGCTCTCCCGCTCCAAAGTCGGGGTGACCTCCCCCCCGCGCCCCCCGGCACTGGTTCGGGAGGCGCCGGGGGTGGGCGCTCGCATGGCGACCCGTGACGGCCCATCCGGGTCGGACGCAAGGAGGTCGACCTCACGGGACGGTCGGGCGCACCTGAGGTAGGGGGGTGCAACACACAAAGCACACCCTGCCCGCGGACCACCGAGGGTCGAAGGAACGGGCGGAGGACTAGGGGGTGGCCGAGGGACCTTTGTCCGAGATTGAAGGCTCGGCCAGTTGGTTGATCTCCCGGTTGCCCAGGAATTTCGTCGAGGCGCCCGTCGCGGCCGCCTCGATCATCGCACGACCCACCCTTTCGGAGGTCGTCACCGAGTTGGGAGCGACCACCTTCATCAATGCAACGAGCGGCCACAGCACCGAGTACATGATCCGATAGGACCTCGTTTTCGACCGGACCCCGTGGAGCGGCTGGATCACGCCCGGCCGGAACATGTACGCCGCTTTGAACGGCAGGCGAAGCAGGGCGTTCTCCGTCGCCCCTTTGACGCGGGCCCACATGCTTCGCCCCCGTTCGGTGCTGTCGGTACCCGCGCCCGAGACGTAGATGAACGTCATGCCGGGGTTGAGCCGGGCGAGGCATTGCGCTACGCCGACGGTGAGGTCGTAGGTCACGCGTCGATAATCCGGCTCCGACATACCGGCCGAGGAAACGCCTAGACAGAAGAAGCAAGCATCAAGACCCGTCAACTGGTCTTCGACTCCCGATAGATCGGGAAGCTCCCTACAGATGAGTTCCTGAAGCTTCTCCGAACGCTGTCCGGTTCCGTGGCGGCCCACGGAGAGGACCCGGCTCACTCTCGTGTCCCGGAGGCACTCTCGGAGCACGCCCTGTCCGACCATGCCCGATGCGCCGAACAGGATGACCTTCACGACCGCTCGCCAACCGTCCCGCGCCAAGAAACCATCGGTGGCCCCCCGGTGAGACCGGCCCCGCAGACCCTTGGTTCCGCTACGATCATGGAACGACCCCGAGGTTCGGGGAAGAAGGGTCGAAGCACGCTCGAATCAGGCGGGGGGAGTCGGCGTGTCCAGGGGCTCGACCCTGCTCATCGCCTCGAAGAGGTCCCGCAAGTGCCCGTTGCAGAGGAAATACTTCTGTCGGGGGGCAGGGGGGAGCGGATAGTCCCGCTCCTCGGGAGCCTCCGGGGAACAGTTCGAGCGGGCTTCTGGTTTCGGACCGTGGGCCGGTCCGAGGACGTCCTCGAGGGCCCGGTCGAACTCGCACGGATGCGGAGGAGCCTTCCCCGAGCCGCGGACGGCCATGCTACGGCTCAACCTTCCTGGACCCCGTCGTGGACCTCGACGTTGCCCGACCGGGTGTCGAACCCGAGGCGAGCGAGGTCGTTCAGAGTATTGCTGAGGGGCTCTTCGGGAGCCCGAAAGATGACGAGGTCGGCGTGCGGGATGGCGACGTGGTTGGGCCACACTTGGATTTGCTTCACGTGCTCTGGAACCACCGAAGCACTTGAGCTAGTCCCCTCCACTCTACGACATCCGGGCCTTCTCCCTCAGCCGGACCCGATGCGGTAGAACGCTAGCGCCATTCCGCGAGTTCGGAGTCAGCCCGTCCGCGGAGGGTCTGACCTATAGCCTTCGGCGTCCATTGTATAGGTGGAGAGCCAAATTGTCGCAGACCACCGAGCAGGAAGCGCGCCATTTGATCGCGAGCGTGAACACTCGAAACGTCGAGAGGGTGATGGCCCTCTACGCGGAGGATGCGACGTTCCAGGATCCCAGCCTGGACGCGCCCATCCGGGGCAAGAAGGCGATCCGGGATTTCTTCGTCGGGTACTTCGCCGCTTTCCCGGACTGGACCATGGTGGTCACCAAGCTCGTCGTCTCGGGTGGGGAGACGTACGTCGTGCACTCGGTGCGCGGGACCCACATGGGTCCGTTCACCGGCACCGACGGAAGGTCGGTGGCTCCTACGAATCGCAAGTTCGTCCAGGATCAACTGACGCGCGTCGTCTTCGACGCCGCCGGCAAGGTCCAATCGCTTCGGGCCTACGGTAATCCTGCGGACCTCACGCGCCAGCTCGGACTGTCGAACTAGGTCCCCCCACGGCGGAACGCCGGATCGGTCGCCGCGGCGAGTCCAACCACTTCCTCGTCCTTCCTTACGGGTCCACCTAGCATTCGCCCATCCCGACTCGTCCCCGTTGAAGGGATCTCGAAGACGGGGACCGAGGGTCGAGAGTTCAAGACCGGCCGCCGCGAAGGCGGCGAGGCGTCGGGTTTCTGGGGTCAAAGGCTGCCCCTCGCCAGAACCCTTGGTCCTCGCATCCAACCTCCGATCGGGCGACCCCGAAGCGACGAGGCCGGAAGTCTAGAGTTTCGATTCGAGAGAAGGGCGCAGGGACCCCGCGCAAGTCCCGACCTTCGAACGAGATTTCAGAAGATGGGGCCCGTGGGGGGCCCCACCAGAAAGGGTTGGCGGACCGTGACCCTGGAAGATCAGGTGAACGTACAGGTGACCGTTCCGGCTCCCGTGATGGTCAGGTAGGTCGCTGCTTGGGAAGGCGCCGCCACCGTGAGGGTGGTCGGGCTGCTTACGCTCCACGCGCTGAAGGTCGCCGTGGTCCCGTTGTCCGCAGAGATCGCGATCACGGTCCCGGGGAAGTACCACGCCTGCCCCGCGGGAACGGTGCTGCCTCCGGCTGTGCCCGACACGACGATGTCGACCGAGTACACCAACTGGAAGACCACGTTCTGCATCGTCTGGTAGGGTACGCTCATGGACCCGGACATCGCCGCGTACGTCGCTGAGTCAGCGATCCACTCGGACCCCGCGGCGGAGCCCGGCAAGGGGGTCGCGACCGACCAGGAGTAGCTCCCGTAGGCCACCGAGTGGATGAGGATCGTCGCCGTCGAGGAGCCGTAGAACACCCCGCCCAGGGTGATCCCCCAACTCGTTCCGTGCGGCAGCCCCACTTCCGTGATGTTCACCGTGGCGTACTTCTGCACGAAGTTCGCCGTGACCGTGGCCGGGCCGTTCAGGAGGACCGTGGTCGCGGCCGAGGTCGACTTCGCGATGACCGCCGACGTCGAGTTCGACGTCCACTTGGAGAAGCTCCAGTAGCTCGACCCGCTCGTAGCGAGCGCCACGTTCGTCCCCGCAGGGTACCAGCCGGAGGAGGGCGCGTAGGAGGTGCCCGTGTAGTACAGCGGGTTTTGGACCACGCTAAGGTAGTACTCGGGAGTGTACACCAGGGTGTATCCGAGCTCGTACGGGACGTAGAGATACCCGCTGGACGTCGGAGTGTAGTAGACCTCCTGGTGCGTCGAGGACCCCGTGCTGGTCACGTAGCTGGACGCGCCCCAGTACAAGTACCCGCCGGCGGCGATGCCGGTCAAGGTCAGGCTGGTCGTCGTCGAGGTCACCGTGGAGAAGTACAACTGGCTGTTGTAGCTGATATCCCAGGTCGCTCCCACGGGGAGCCCGACCTCGTAGAAGGTGATCGTGCAGGTCGTGCACGGAGTGCCCGCGACGAACTTTCCGGTCACGGTGCCCGTTCCCCGAACCGTCACGTTGGTCGCGACGTTCGTCTTGGAGCCGAGGCCGAGGTTCGCGGCGTTGGAGACCCCCCAGGACGAGAAGACCTCGCCGGAGGTTCCGTCCGACGTGACCGAGACGTTCGAGCCCGCGTTATAGTACGCCGCGCCCGAGGGGAGGGTCGAGCCGGTCCCACTGGGGGAGGCGGCGAAGGTGACCTGGTACTGCTTCACGAAGCTGAACGATTCCATGGTCTGGTCCGGGACCGACATGCTCCCCGACGTGGCGTCCGGGGCGTACTGCACTCCGGTTCCCACGGACACGGGGGAGGTCGACCAGGACAGCGTGCTGGCGATCGCGGTTCCGGCCGTCAGCGTCGAGGTGGAGGAGTAGTAGGCGGTGCCACCCGAGACGACGCTCCAGGTGGTCGAGGCGGGGAGCCCCACCTCGGTGTAGGTGATGGCATATTTCGTCGCCTTGAACTTGGCCGTGATCGTCGCCGTCGCCTTCACGGTGAGGTTCGTCGACTGGTAGGTGTTGTTCCCGAAGGTGTCGGCTTTCGAGGTGGTAGCCCAGGAGACGAACTTGTACCCTTGAGCGTCGATCGCCGAGATCGGGAAGTTCTCCCCGGCGTTGTAGTAGGCGGTGCCGCTGGGCGTCGTCGAGCCACCGGCGGCGGGAGACTCCGCGAAGGTGATCTGATACTGCTTGTTGTAGACGATGTACTGCGTGAGCTCGTTCGGCGGATAGATGTCGCCCGTAGCGGGTCCGGGGGCATACTGGATCCCCGTTCCGGCGGAGACGGTGTAGGCGGAATAGTAGTATCCGCCGGCGGCCACGCCGCTGATCGTGATCATGCTCTTGCCGGTCCCGCTCGTATACGTGACCCCGTTGAAGTACACGCTCCAAGTGCTCCCGGCCGGGAGTCCATGCTCCACGAACACGACGTTGTAGGACGTCAGAGGAACGACGTGAGCCGCCGCCCCTCCGATGACGAACAACGCGACGACTGCCAAGGCCAATGCGCTCATCGATCCCAGAACCCGGCTCATTCCTCTGACTCTCCTTTCGTTGGTCCGAGCGACATCGAGAAAGAAGTGGTCCCCGACCACGCCCGGCAGAGAACGGAACTTCTCCCGGTATAAACGCGCCGCATTTGCGTGCGTGAAGTATAACTAGTCCAACGAGGTTTCGCCGGCCCCTTGACGAAAACCGGGATCCAGGTAGGTGGACATTCCGCGCCGGAGACGGCGGTGTCCGTCCGGCAGCTCCTCGCGCTCGACCGTTCGCTCACGCCTTCCGACCGCAAAGTGCTCGAGCGCCTCCTTCTCCACCCCGAGCCGCATTCCGCCCGCGAGCTCGCCCGCTCCACGGGCTCGAACGTGCAATCCCTCTACGTGGCGCTGGACCGCTTGGAGCGCCGGGGACTCGTGCTGCGGGACCGGTTGTCCTCCGGCATGACGTTCCGGGCGGGTCACCCGAGCGCGGTCATCCATGAGCTCATGCGGGATTCGCGCAAGGCGAGCGAGCTCGCGGTCAAGGTCGAGGAGCCGCTTCGACGGATGCACGAAGGGGAGAACAGCGGGAAGGTCGCTCGCCTCTCGGAGCGCGCCTTCATGACCAGCTCTCTCACCGCGTGTTTGGGGGCCATGCTCCATCAGATGCGGTCCGTGCGTTCGGAAGTGTGGATCGTCGGCAGCGAATCGCCCTGGTGCTCCGTCTCGCCCGCCTTCGAGGCCGAGCTGCTCGGCCGTGGGATCCACAGCCCCGGCGCGGTGGTGCGCGTGCTGGTCCGCGATGCCCGAGGGGACCCGGACCGCCTCGCCGTGCTCCAGCGACTTCGGGCCGGGGGGGTTCCCGTTCGGTTCTCCGACCTGTTCTCGACCCCGATGGTCCTGTTGGACCAGCGCTGGCTGTTCGCCCAAACGGGGGACCGAACGGATGGCGCTACCTCGCCCGAGCCCCTGTTCCTCCAATTGGACGCCCCCGACCTGGTCGCCGACATCGCCCAGAGCTGCGCGAACGCCTGGCCCAAGAGCCCGGGAACTCTGGTCGAAGGCGTCTCCTTGGGCCGGCGCATGGAAGGATTCTCTCCGCCCGTGCGGGCGGGGCCCGAATAGCTCCATTTCCTGCCCTGGCCGGCTCCGGAGGGCGGACCGAATATCCGAGAGCGGCCCCCGGGGTTCTCCCACAGGTCGGATGGGGTTGCTTTCAGTGGGCCTGCGCATCCCTTCTTGAGCGGACCGACGGATCGCCAGGGTCGACCGCTGCACCCCCCGAACGGGCGACATCGACCCGGGATGCTGCGAGGCGGGGGGTCACGGCGGGTTTGAGGCGGGTGTGTTCTCCACGGGGGAAGCCGCCGCAGGGATCGGCGAGGCTCGCCTCGTCGACCGGAACACCACGCCCAGGATCAGGAGGAGAGCGCCGGCGATCAGCAAGCCGGAGCCTACCGTGCTCAGAGCCGCAGTGAGCCGGAACGTCACGTTCACCGGGCCCCCCGTCTGAGAAGCCGTCACGGCGAGGACGATCGACCCGCCGTTGGGCTGCTCGAGCGTGAAGCTCCCGCTCCTCCCCGATTGGACGGTCAAGCCGGAGAGCGCCCCAACGTCCGATGCCGCGCAGGAGCTGGAACACGCTGCTGCCGCGATATCCACCGGTGAGCCGACCGTCCAAGACACCTGGACGGGGGTGACGCCCATCAGTGAGATGCCACCGACGCTTACTTCGGAATACGGCTCCTCCGAGTTAGCGGTCACCGTCTGGTTCGCCTGAGGAACTACGGGGATGAACAGGAACGCCGCCCCCGCGGCGAGGAGCAGTGCGCCCACGATGACCATCCACGCTCTCATGGATCCATCCTCGCACCGTCAGCTCTCCACGTCCTACATGGAACTTCTCCCGAGACCCGGTGCCTAGCTTCGGAGGCGACCGGACCGGTACACCCCCCAATTCTGGGCGCGCCTCCCCCCGGGCAACTCCGGACCCCGTTCCCCCCCGTGGGTTTGGGAGTTTCCCCCACCTGAGGGATGGAGGGGAGAACGGCGGAGCTCCGGAACATTGATGGAAGCGGGCTAATTGGCCGTTCCATGGCCCCGGTGAGGCTCCCGCATCCCCCGAGCCCGTCGACCGTCGCCGCCCCGGGGCTCGACTCGATCATCTGCGGCGATGCCATCGCGACCCTCGAGGAGCTCCCGGCCGAGTCCGTCCACCTCGCGATCACCTCGCCTCCATACAACGTCGGCATCGCCTATCGGGGGTACGAGGACAACCGCCGCCACGAGGAGTACCTCGCCTGGCTCAAGGAGGTCTGGAAGGAGCTGCACCGGGTGCTGGTGCCGTGTGGGCGGTTCGCGCTCAACGTCGCCCCCACCTCGATCAAGGATTTCCACCCGATCCACCACGACCTCTCCCGCGACCTGCGGGAGCTCGGCTACATCATGCGCACCGAGATCATCTGGTACAAGCAGACGATGGGCCGCCGAACCGCGTGGGGGAGCTGGCGGAGTCCGGCGAACCCGCACATCGTCCCGTCATGGGAGTACGTCCTCGTCTTCTCCAAGGGAAGTTGGAGGCTCCCGGGCGACCCGAACGCGGTCGACGTGACCGGCGCGGAGTTCCAGAAGTTCTCCGACGGCTTCTGGGAGATCCCTCCGGAGCGACGAAGAGGGGGGCACCCCGCCCCGTTCCCCGAAGAGCTCATCGAACGCCTCATCAAGTTCTACAGCTACCGGGGGAACGTCGTGCTGGACATGTTCGGAGGGACCGGAACGGTGGCGGCGGTGGCGCGTCGGTGCGGCCGACATTACGTTCACATCGACGCCTCCGAGGAGTACTGTCAGCTCGCCCGGGAGCGGGTGGCGCGTTCCGTTCCTCCGAAAGGTTGGATGGTGCCGGCCCCGGAGTCGGTGCGAGCCGGGCCGAAGGGAGGAACGTGATGCCGGCCCCGACGCGGAGCCCGCCCAACTCGCGGGTCGATTGCATCTTCTGCCAGATCATCGCCGGCCGCGCTTCGGCCGAGGTCGTGGCCCGCTCGGACCGGGCCGTGGCGTTCCTCACCATCGGACCCCTCACCGAAGGGCACACCCTCGTCGTGCCGGTCCGGCACGCCACGGACCTGACCGAGGTCTCCAACCAGGACACCCAGGCCGTCTGGCAGCTCGTCCACGACGTCGGGGGACGGCTCCACGCGGCCGGCCTGGCCGAGGGCGTGAACCTGTTCGTGATGAGCGGCGTCGCCGCCGAGCAGGCGATCCTCCATCTCCACATCCACGTGGTCCCCCGTCGCCGCGGCGACGGCCTCGACCTCAATCGGTGGTGGGAATCCAAGGTCCGTAAGGTCGACCCCGCCCGACACGCCGAGGTCGCCCGAAAGATCCGTTCCTCGGGAGCTCCGGTGGGCTAGGGGCCCGCGTAGGTCTCGAGCCGGGCGGGTCGTTCGACCAGCTTCAGCCGGCGTTCCAGCTCCTCCACGGCGAAGTCGAGGAGCGGCTCCAGATTCACCGTGTCGGCCCGGTTGTACTCGACGAGCTTCTTCAACGAGCCGTCGTTGCCCCGGCGCCATTCGTGCCAAAGGCGAACGGCGTCGAGGCCGCGGATCCCCTCCACGCCCGTTCGGTCGCCGAGGTTCAGCTGCTGCTCGATCCGCTTGAGACCTCCGACGTACCCGAGCCGACGCAGGACGAACCTTAGGTCGATGTGGGCCCGGGGCGGGACCCAGTCGGGGAAGGCGACCTGGAGGAACGGCACGTCGAAGAAGAGTCCGTTGAACGTGGAGAGCACCGAGAACCGGCGCAGGTAGGCCGGGAGCTCGGGAAGGTCCTCGTTGGCGACGAAGGAACGGGTGGAACCCCCTCCGTGGACGGCGACGACGGTGACCATCCCCTCGTACGGCGAGAGCGAGGTGGTCTCGATGTCGAGGAAGGCGGTCTCGTTGCGGAACTCCGGGTAGAGGCGCCAGTGCTCGAGCGGCGGGAGTCGCACGGCGAACCACTCGGCGGAGCGTCGGGCGAGCGCCTCCTCGCTCTGGGCGATCTCCCCATCCCAGCGCGCCTTGCGTTCCGCCGAGACCCCGGGGATCTGCCGTTTCGCCCGGAACCGGGTCCAGTCCGTGAGTCCGAGGCGCCAGAGCTGGGTCTCGGTCCACGGGCCGACCCCGCTCACGTGCAGGAACGTCGAGCGCAGCACAGCGCTCGTCCAAGACGGTCGATAGGTAAGCGTTGTCGGCGGGGGTCGCGAGGGGCGGGTGGGCGGGTCGGTCAGCGCGGGAACGGGTCCGCGCCCTCGACCGAGAGCGGCCCGAGCTCCTGGACCCTCGCCTTCACGGTCTCCCAGAACCGTCGGACCTTCTCGGGCGCCAGGCGGGACACGGTGACGGCTTCCCGGTACTCGGCGGTCAGTAAGAGGGGGTTGTCCGCCTGCCAGAAGAGCCGCAATAGACCCTCGTCGAGCGCCTCGGAATGGCTGTAGAGGCGCACGTTCGGGTCCGTCGCGACGGGCTCGGACTCCAGGAGGTCGAGCGGGGGGGACGGGGGCGGTGGCGGCCCCTTGGTCAACATCAACGGGGCCGGGGGCTCGGGGAGGTTAAGGCGGATCCAAGCGAGCACCGGCCAGTGTCGGGCCGCGTCGAGGTCGACCATCGTCGCGGACAACCTCCGCCGCCCATAAGGGCGAGGAACGTCGGCGGCGCGGGGTCGATGCCCCCTCAGCGGCCGGGCGCCCGAGCCCCTCGAGCCGTTCGGCTCGCCGATACCCGGGGAAAAAAAGGGTATCACACGCGTTCTGTTTAACTGCCAAAGTACCAACAGCTTAGCGTAGCTGCGGACGTTAGTGGCCGCGGGCTGAGACGATCGCCCGAAGGCTTTCGTCGTACACCCCGGCTCTATCAAGCTCGTGTTTTACGAATGTCCTTAGAGGTCTCTCTTTTTCGAGGGGGTTTCGGGCTTAGATGCTTTCAGCCCTTATCCCGTAGCGCGTGGCTGCTCAGCGATGCCTTGCCAGACAACTGATGGACTAGA
>Ga0326727_10010952_pt1 | contig 21342 bp, 14 predicted proteins | sample MB2enrmetagenome_FD_207643 | JGI IMG/M metagenome (GOLD analysis project Ga0326727, IMG submission 207643) | Lab enriched peat soil microbial communities from McLean, Ithaca, NY, United States - MB29MY | ecosystem: Environmental > Terrestrial > Soil > Wetlands > Peat | place: USA: New York...
CCACCCGCGCAGACCCGCTTTCAGGTCATCAGCCATCGCGAAATCTTCGACGGTGTGCGCGTGCATGAAGGCCAGGTACTTGCCGTGGTCCGCCACAACGCGCGCGTCCTGCTGAGTTGCGAACGCGTGATTCTCAACCTGATGCAGCATCTGAGCGGCATCGCCACGCTCACTCGGAAATATGTCGACGCCATTCAGGGAACCCACGCTAACGTGTTAGACACGCGCAAGACGGTGCCCGGTCTGAGAGTGCTTGAGAAATACGCAGTGCAATGCGGCGGAGGCACCAATCACCGCATCGATCTGGCCTCCGGCATTCTCATCAAGAACAATCACATTACGCTGGGCGGCGGCATACCTACGGTGCTTACGCTGGCCCTTGAGAAGCGCAGAAAGGGACAGCGCGTGCAGGTAGAAGTGCGCTCGGCGAGGGAGCTTGAAGAGGCGCTCAAATTTGGCGCGGAAGCTATCCTGCTGGATAACATGACGCCGGCCGAAGTTAGGCGATCGGTCGAGCGCATCAAAGAGGTAGCGCCGGGAGAAAGACCGCAAACGCAGCAACCGCAGGGGCAAGACCAGGAGGCGCGATGGATTCCCACGGAAGCTTCCGGCGGCATTGCGCTCGATAACATCCGCTCCTATGCCGAGACCGGCGTGGACTTCATCAGCATCGGCGCACTTACACACTCGGCCAAGGCCGCGGATATCTCGATGAGCATAACAGCGGAGCCCAACTAGGAAATGTTTGACCTTGCGGCGTTGCATGCCGAGTTAGCTGGGACTGTTTTTGCGGGAAACCTTCATTTCTTTCAAGTTACCGATTCAACCAACACCGACGCCCTTGAAGGTGCGCGCGTGGGCGCACCTCACGGCTCGGTCTATCTCGCCGACGAGCAGTTAGCCGGACGCGGGCGCGGCGACCACGCTTGGCACTCGGCTGCCGGTGAAGGACTCTATGTGAGTATCTTGCTGCGCCCGCAGATGCCGGCCAGCCGTGTGCATCTGTTACCGCTGGCAGCTGGGCTCGCGGCTGCCGAAGCAATCCAAGCCGTCTCCGGACTCACAATCGATCTGCGCTGGCCCAACGACCTGCTGATCGGCTCGCGTAAGGCAGGCGGCATCCTGGCCGAGTCAAAAATCGAAGACGGCCAGGTTGCCCATGCCGTGGTGGGCATTGGCATCAACGTGCATCAGCGCAGCTTTGCTCCAGGGCTGTCCACACTCGCAACTTCACTTGATCTGGAGGCCGGTCGCCGCATCAGCCGCCAGCCTTTGCTCGTCTCCCTGCTAAAATCGCTGGAGCGCCAGATGCACGAATTGCTGAATCCATCAGCAAGCAGGACGATTCCAATGCGGGTGTTGCAGGCGTCGACCTGGGTGCGCGGAAGGCGCGTCGAAGTTCACGGCCCCCAAGCTTGCAGCGGAGTTACAGCCGGGTTAGACGAGCGCGGTTTCCTGCTGGTTCGCACGGCCGATGGATTAGTGACAGTGCGTACCGGCGGCATTCGCGCGTTGGAGATGAGTTAGACCATGTTACTCGCTCTCGATGTCGGCAATACCAACACCAAGCTCGGGCTCTATCGGATTGACAGCGATGAACCCGGACTGGCGGCAAACTGGCGGCTCACCACTCACCGCGCCCAGACCGTGGACGAGTACGGCGCGCTGTTCATCAATCTTTTCCAGATGAAAGGCATGGACCCTAGCCAGGTCAAGCACATCATCATTTCTTCGGTGGTGCCGCCGGTTGAGTCCACGCTGCGGCAGATGTGCGAGATCTACTTTCGCATCGATCCGCTGTTCGTCGAGCCGGGGATAAAGACAGGCATGCCCGTGCTACAAGACAATCCGGCCGATCTGGGCGCCGACCGCCTCGTCAACTCGATTGCCGCCTTCGAGCGCATCGGCGGACCGTGCATCGTAGTGGCCTTCGGTACAGCAACTACGTTCGATGTGATCTCCGCCAAAGGCGAGTACCTCGGCGGCGTCATCGCTCCCGGTCTCGGACTCAGTGCCGAGGCGCTGTTTTCGCGGGCTGCGCGCCTCAGCCGTGTTGACATCAAGCGCCCGGCCAAGGTCATCGGCACCAACACCACCGGGCACCTGCAGAGCGGCCTTTACTACGGCTACATCGGTCTCGTCGACGGCATCCTCGACCGTCTCGCCGGCGAACTCGGCTCGAAGCCGCCCGTCATCGCCACTGGCGGCCTCGCGCACCTCATCGCGGCCGACTCGCGCTACATCTCTGAGATCGACGATATGCTCACCCTCGATGGTTTGCGCATTCTCTTCGAGCGCAATCGCAGCGTCAAGCCACGCGGCAAAACGCGGTGAGATGCAGCCGTGCTTAACTACTTCAACTACTTTACGGAGATCGAAGAGCGCTTTCAGCAGCGCCGCGGATCGCTGCTGCTGCTCTCCACGCTCGACTGGGCTCTGATCGAAACCTGGCGCGAAGCGGGCATTCCGCTCGACGCGGCGCTGCGCGGAATCGATGCCGCCTTCGACAAATACGAGGCTCGCCGGAAGAAAGGACGCATGCGCCGCATCAATGGCCTCGCCTGGTGCGCACAGGCCGTGATGGAGGCTGCCGAAGATCTGCGCGAGGCCGCCGCCGGCACAGCAACCACGGCAACCGAGGCCCGCGAGTCCGGCTTTGAGCACGCGCGGGTTGCCGCTCATCTTGAATCGGCCGCGGCTGCTCTGGATGCCGCTGCCGTGGCTCACGAAGCGTGCAGCGCAACCGCTGTTCGCCTGCGCGAACTCGCTGCCGAAGTTCGCGCCGAGAGCCAAGAAAGCGCCGCAGCTCATGACTTGGAAACGCTGGAACGCACGCTCACCGTGCTCGAAGAAAAGCTTTTTGCAGCATTGACTGCCGCGGCTCCGGAGGAGCTACTCGTCGCGCTCAAGGAACACGCGGCGCGCGAACTTGCTCCTTATCGCAGCCGCATGGGCGCCGTGCAACTGCGCCAGGTGGAGCGGCAGTTTGTGCAGAAGCAACTGCTGGTGCATTACAGCCTGCCGCGCCTCAGCCTGTTTTATATGAGCCAGCAATGAAGCCGCGCAAAGCACAACGCCAACGCAGGCCTATCCTCAAGTCGGGACACGCGCAGCCCGAGTTCGCTCAATCTAAGCTCATCCAAATTGAGAAGCCAATCTATGGCGGCGCGTTCCTCGCGCGCATGGCGGGCAAAGCCGTGTTTGTGCCGCTGACCTTGCCTGGAGAACAGGTGCGTGCACGCATCACGCAGAGCAAGCGCGGCTACGACACTGCGGACCCCGACGAGATTATCAATCCCTCTCCCGACCGCATTGTGCCCGCCTGCCCTCACTTTGGCCCCTGCGGCGGCTGCCATTACCAGCACACAAACTACGAGACACAACTGGCATTCAAGCGAACCATCCTACGCGAGACTCTGGAGCGTGGCGGCGTAACTGCGCCCGCTCAGATCGACATGCTCGCCGCCGAGCCGTGGCGCTATCGCAATCGCATTCGTCTCGCCTTCGATGCGGACGGAAATATCGGCTACCGCGGCCGCCGCTCCAATGCGGTGATTCCCGTCAGCGAGTGCTCGATTGCCGCGCCCTTGCTGATCGGCAGTGCGAAGGCAATCGCGGAGATCACCCGTCAACTTGCGCCAACCTTGCGCCCCAGTGAGGTTTCGCTTTTCTGCGACGCTGCTGAAACCTCACTGCTCGCCAGCCTCGTCATCGCTGGCACAGCACAATCCAGTTCCGCACAGACAAAAGCTCGATTCGAGGATTTTGCCTTGGCACTGCACCAGCAGATTCCCGCGCTGAAAGGTGCGGAGCTATTGGCCGAGGAACAAGCAGCCCAATTGCCTCGCGGTCTGGCTCAATGGGGAGCGCATTGCCTCACTTATCGCGCTGCCGGCTTTGACTATCGCGTCGACCACGGCGCCTTCTTTCAGGTGAACCGCTTTCTCGTTGACGATCTTGTCGAGCGCGTCACCGCCGGCCGCGAGGGCTCGCTTGCATGGGACCTCTATGCCGGCGTTGGCCTCTTCGCCCGGCAGTTGACTGCAAACTTTGCCCGCGTTGTCGCGGTTGAGTCCGCGCCTGCCGCAACCCGAGCGCTCGCCGCAAATCTCAAGGACACGGCCGGAACTGCTGTCCGTGCCGAGATTCTCGATTTTCTCCGCCGCAACTGCAAATCACCACATGCGCCGTCGGCCCCGCCCGAATTGATTGTCGTTGATCCTCCGCGCACCGGCCTTGGCCCGGAGATCACAGCGCTGCTGGCCGCGGTCGCGGCTCCGGTGCTTGTCTACGTCTCCTGCGACCCGGCAACCTTGGCTCGAGATCTTCGCGCGCTCGCGTCCGCGGGATACGCGATCGAATCCATCGCTCTGGCCGATCTCTTTCCCCAGACCTTTCATCTTGAAACAGTGGTCGAGATGCGCCGCGCCTGATAGTCTTGTCCCCCATAGGCCTTTCCGAGTTCAAGCGCGATGCCGGCTCACTCCCCCACTCCCGCGCTGACGCCCAACAGGTCAGTATCCGCAGGCCTGAGCGGCGCGCTGCATGCCACCCTCGACGCAGTCCCGCTCTTCTATGCCACAGCGCTTTTTGCCGCTGGAATTGCCGCCACAAACTGGCTCTGGCTGCGCCCCAGTCTGGTGCTGGCGGCGCTGGCCGTCGTGTCCGCTCTGTGCCTACTGGCGGCCGCGCGCGCACTCGACATTGCGTGGCTGCCTCTGGCTGTGTTGTGGTGCCTGCTGGGCGCCTGGTGCGCGGAGATGGAGCCGCACCCTGCTCCGGCGCCTGCTCTGGCTGTGCTCTCCGACGGCCTGCTCCGCACCGTCGAGGGCACCGTCGTCGATGCCGGCCCGGTTCGCGGCGAGATCGAGCAAAACCTCAGTGACACCGATTCCTCAGAGCCCGCCTCGACCGAACCGAACCAACAACCCTCACAAAGAATCGACCTCCGCGTCTCCAGCCTCGAAGTCGTGTCGGATTCCGCCGATGCTCAAGCTCGCATCGACGGCCGAGTGCGCCTCACCGTTCGCTGGCCTATGGGCTCAGCCACTCTTCAGCCCTTCCAATGCGGCGACCGCGTGCGTGCCGTAGTCCGCCTACTCGAACCCGAAACCTACCACGATCCCGGCGTATGGAGCCGCCAGGATTTTCTGTTGGACCAGGGCATCACATCTACGGCCACGGTGACGGTTGACCGCGTCGACCGGCTTGGCCCATCTCAGGGCGCTTTTCTGGCTTGCCGCGTCAGCGCCCTGCAGCACGCCTCCAGCGCGCGCTTGCTGGCCCTGCCTGCGGCCATGCGCCGCCTGCCCGCGCCCTTGCGCCTCAGCCCGGACGACGCCATCATGCTGGCCGGGATGGTCACCGGCGACCGCACCTACCTCACCCATTCTCTCCGCGTTGGATTTGAGCGCACCGGCTCCTTTCACATGCTGGTAGTCTCCGGCTTTCACCTGGCCATCGTCGCCGCATTCCTTTTCTGGATATCCCGCCGCCTGCGCCTACCTCGCGTTCCGGCCACCGTCCTCACCATCCTCGTCTCCTTTGCCTACGCGCTTTTCACCGGCTTCGCAACGCCGGTGCAGCGTTCTCTGTGGATGGTTACGCTCTACCTGATCGGCCGCCTGGTCTATCGCGATCGCAGCCCGCTCAACACCATAGGATTTGCCGCGCTTTGCCTGCTCGCCGTCAGCCCTCGCAGCCTCTTCGACGCCAGCCTGCAAATGACGCTGCTCGCCGTAGTCTCCATCGCCGGCGTAGCTGCGCCGCTGCTTCAGAGCACCATTCACCCTTACCTGAAAGCCACGCGCGATCTTCGTCTCATCGTTATCGACACCAAGCTGCCGCCGCGGCTGGCGCAGTTTCGCGTGATGCTGCGGATGATTGCGTACGCGCTACAGTCGGCTGTGCAAGGGCGATTTGCCGGGCGCATCGCGTGGCGGCTCTTCCCTGGGACTGTACGCTTCATCCTCCGCATTGCCGAGTTGTTGGTCGTCTCATGCGTCGTCGAACTGGCCATGACCCTCCCCATGGCTCTCTATTTCCACCGCATCACGATCTTTGCCCTTCCCGTCAATGTGTTCATTCTGCCGCTGCTTGCCGTACTGATGCCCGCGGCGTTGCTCACATTGGCCGTGCTCGCCGTCTGGCCCGCAGCGGCCGTCGTGCCAGCCATGATGGTTGCGCTGGTGCTGCATTTCGGCGTCGGCCTGGTTCATCTTTTCGGTTCGCCGGCTCTTGGAGATTTCCGCATCCCCGGGCCGCTTCTCTGGCAATCGTTCGCCTTTTACGGCCTGTTGGCAGCAGCCATCGCGCTTGCCTACACCGCTGTTTTCGCCGGGATGCGGTGGCCACGCCGCCTTGCCTGGGCTGCTCTGTTCCTTGCCGCCTTCTCAGCCGTGGTTCCCAGGCCCATCGAACGCCCCGGCAACGCTCTGCTCTTTGAGGCAATCGACGTCGGGCAGGGCGATTCACTGCTGTTGATCACTCCCGACGGCAAGACGTTGCTGGTCGATGGCGGCGGGTTCGGAGGCGGACCCCATCAAGCGCCGCAGGATTTCGACATCGGCGAAGAGGTGGTTTCCGAGGTGCTATGGTCGCGCGGCATCCGTCGCCTCGATGCGGTCGCGCTCACCCACGCCCATGCCGACCACATGGGAGGCCTGCCCGCCGTGCTGCGCAACTTCCATCCCGCCGAGTTGTGGGTCGGAAACAACCCGCGCTTCGGGGCTTACAACGCACTGCTCGACGAAGCCGCCGATCTTCACATTCGCGTCCGTTCCTTTCGCACCGGCGATGCATTTGCCTTCGGCGCAACACAAGTCAACGTTCTCGCGCCTTTCGCCAACTACCAGCCTGGCCCCGAACCCACCAACAACGACTCGCTGGTGCTGCATATGGCCTACGGCGCAACTTCGGTGATGCTGGAAGGCGATGCAGAGGCTCCTGTCGAAGATGCTATGCTGGCCGAGCCCGGCCTCGGAAGCACGCTGCTCAAGGTGGGCCACCACGGCAGCATCACCTCCACGCGCCCCGAGTTTTTGGCTCGCGTGTCTCCGCAGTGGGCTGTCATCTCCTGCGGACTGCACAACCGATACGGCCATCCGCGCCAGGAAGTACTGGCCGAGTTGCAAGCTGCCAAAGTCCGCACCTATCGCACCGACATCAACGGCGCAACGTGCTTTGTCCTGGACGGCAAAACCACCACACCAGAGCCCAACTGCGGCCTGCGAATTGGCCGCTAGAATCTCAGTCTCACACCAAACTGAATTTGCCTCTCCCGGAAAAAGTCGGTGGCGTTGATGTTCAGCGGCTGCCCGAAGGCCGTCGTATTGGCCTTCACCCCAGTCAGAAAATTCAGCGTCGGCGGGCCAGAGGTGCTACCGGGCTCGATGGTATAGCCGGTGGTTTCAAGCTCAGTCACATTCTGATGATTGAAGAGGTTGAAGCTCTCCGCCAACAGTTCCAATTGGCGCATGTGCCCAAAGTCGAAGCTCTTGCCCACCCGCATGTCTGCCTTCCAGGTGGCCGGATAGCGGAAGGTGTTGCGGCCGATGTTGTAGACCTGGCCGTCGCTGCCCATGCCGTAGACCCTGTTGTCTCCGCCGGAGCCGTTCATTCCCGGCCTCAGTCCGACAATGGGCGTGCCGATGGCAACATTGAGCCCTGTATACGGGGAGGTGCAGGAAGTTACGCCCGAACTCACGACGCATTCGGGCAGCGGGCCTGAGATGCGCATGGTGTAAGGCAGTCCGCTGCGGAAGTTGCCAATGCCCGAAACCATCCAACCATTGGCGAAGCGTCCGGCTGCGCCGTGCAGCTTCCACGGGGCCTCATAAATGACCATCGCCACAGCCGAGTGGCGAACATCGAGATTGCTAGTCCCGTACTCTTGTCTGAAGTCGGCCGCCGGGTCCAGCGGGCTCACGTCCGGGTTCCAGTCCATGGCATGCGCATAGGTGTAGTGGGCATGCAGGCTCAATCCGCGGCGTCCATAGCGAGTTACTTTGAGCATGGCCGCTTCGTAGCTCGAATTGGCCATGCTCACGATTTGGTCGATCTGTTGGTATTCCGGTTTGAGCCAACCCGCAGATCCGGTCGATGTGGGCCAGGAATCATAAAAGGGAACGGTGATCCGCGGAGCCTTTATGGGGCCGGCGCCAGTCGAGTCTTCCACAGCGTAGGTAATCGTTCCCGGCTTGACCGCCGGGTCGAATATGTTCGCGTCAATAGGGACAGGCAATCGGCGCCCCAGGCTCACCAACGCGCCGGCCGTCAACTGCACATGGCCGGGCAGCTCTTCTTCGAGCGCCACCACGCCCTGGTGTATCTCGGGATTGCGAAACTGAGGCGCAAACTCCACCGCTCCCGGCTTGACCACGTTCCCCGGTTCACCCGCCAATACATAAGGAAACGGCGGAGCGCCGCCTGCGTTCAAGTTGTCGGTAGGCCGCATGAAAATGTTCAAGTCGCCGTTGGGGCTGCCTGTTTGGGTCAGCGCTGTTTCCACGGTCGCGTTCTCCGTCCGCCCAAAGTAAAGCCCGTAACCAATGCGCAACACGGGCCAGTGAGTCTCCAGGCTTCCAAGAGCGAGGCTGACTCGCGGACCCCAGCTATTGCCGAGGCTGGGCAACTTCTCTGTCAGTGGAAGCTCCGCATTGGCCAACGCCGCAATCGGCGGCGGTAACTGTTCCCGCTCCCAACGCAACCCGGCAGAGAAGACCAGCAACTTACTCACTTGCCATTGCGTAGTTTCATACCCAGCCCAGTCGTTGGTACTTAAATGCCAGACCGTGGGACCCATCAGTTGCGAGTAAGACGAATAACATGGCAGATAACCCAACCCGTGCAAGGTGCCTGTCGAGTCGCGCCAGACCTTGCCGGTCTGGTCGCAGTTATGCTGGTTTGCGGGGTTCAACTCGCCGGCAACTCCAAAAGCCGCAAAAGACAGCGCGTCTGAAACGAAGTTATAAACACTCGAGTAGTTATAGGTTCCTGTCTGATTACGCAACAGGCTGGTCACGTCGAAGTTATGATTCACATCGAAGCCGGCCTTCACCATAAGCTTGCCACGCACCCAGTCCACCGATTCCTGGGCTTGATAGAGCCGCTCGTCGGGATAACTCCCTTGCCCAAAGCGCGAGGGATTGCCGATTGTGAATCCATAACGCGAGTCCACCACGATCTGCGGCAACTGGCCCCAGACGTTGGGGCTGAGAAAGGCCTGCTCGAAGGCCGAAGGCGTCTCTGGGCGCGCGCCCTGAATATTGCGCCCCATTGATCCCTGCGTCACCAACAACAGATTCGGCGTAACAAACCCCTCCCAGCGCGCCAGAAGCCAACTTTCGCTGGCTTGGCTCGATCCAAAGCTGTTGGTTCCGTAAGTCTCGGACACCCGCGTCAACCCTCCACCCGGCGAATCCCACGTAGCGCCCATCCCTTCCAGCGTTAGCCGGTGCCGCTCGGCAATCTGCCAATCGATGCGGCTGAAGCCGGTCCATTGCGTTGCTGTCCGCGGGGCCGGCCCCAACAGTCCGGCCAATGCTTCAAGCTCTTTGGAATAGGCTGCCAGCCCTTCGGCGACGGGGTTACTGCCGCTTAAGCCGAGCCGTGCGCTCAGCACCTGCATCTGGTCGTTGGAAGGTTGGGCAAAGAATCCGGTTGGGGAACAAGGTGGGATCTCGCATACGGTCGGAGATAGGTAGGGATGCTTCACCATCGCCAGCCCTGGATCGTTGCGGCGGTAGCTGTCGAGAGCGGCAAACCAGAACAGCTTATCCTTGGGCATCTGGCTACCTGCTCCAAGGCCCCAGGTCATCTCATGGTCGGGCGGCGTGAACGACTCGGGAGTAAATAACGGCGTAGTCGTCTCTGTAGCCGGCGCGGTCTCCTTGACCCACTGCGTAAACGGATTCTGCGCACCCCAAGTATTTTGCCGATCGAACACAAACCCCTGTCCGTGCAGCCCGTTCCTGCCCCGTTCCGTCTCCACGTTCATGCGGCCGCCGGCGGCGCGCGACCCCTCCGCCTCCACATTGCCGGCCACTGTCTGCACCTCGCGGATGGCGGCCTCGGCTACTGAGAATCCGTGCCCACTCGACCAGGCTTGGCCCATCCCATTCTGATCCGCGCCTGTTTGGCTCGCCGGCTCCGACGAGTTCTGTCCGCCAAACGCCAGCCTGGTGCTGGCGCCGTCGATGGTAGTTTCAATCGGCTCCTGTCCCGCTCCGCGCAGCGAAACCTGGTCCGCTCCGCCCGCCGGTGTGGCGGCCGTGGGCGCATCCAGCACAAAATCCTGCCAACGCCTTCCGCTCAACGGCAGCGCCTGCAACTGCTCGCCGGTCACGGTCGTCGTTACCACCGGAGTCACCGGATCGATGTCCGGCCGCGTCGCCGCAAGGGCCGCATTCAGCTTCGACTGACTAAGCAGCGTGGCCGCCTTGGTCACGGCTCCCGCGGCCTCTGCCAGAATCGGGCTGCTTTCCCCAGCCCATGGCCGCCCCTTCAAAGCCAGAGGCAGAATCGCTTGCTCGGCGATGACGGCATTCATGGGCGGCGACCCAACCGCGGGCTTCCCTGCTGCCGATTCCGGTCGAAGCCGCTTCGCCGAGTCCTGCCCGGCAATTGGAATCGCAAGCAGCGGCTCCGCAGCCACCTCAGTCGTCACCTGCGGCGTCACCGCGGCAATTGTATGAATGGCAGCCCGCACCGGAAAATGAGCGGAAGAGCCGGCTAGCGCAAGGTTTTCAGCTTGGATGAGCGGAAGAGATATGGTCTCGATCTCCGGATTCGAGGTAGTCAGAATGATCGGACGACGCGCAATCTGGTTGGGCGGAATAGAGGTGGCCCGAGCGGCCGAACTTGATACAGTACGGGTTCCCGGAGCCGACGCAGTTCCGATGGCTGAATTGACTGCATTCTCGATGGCTGAAGCAGGCGCGGTTTTTATGACTGGATGGGACGGAGCCTGGATCGCAGGGATAGAAGCGGCCTGGATCAAGCCAGGCGCGGCGGCCTCAAACTCCATTGCCGCCTGCACGCGCGCCTCGTGCCCCGCGGAAACAAAAATCCCTTCCAGCCGCCCGCGCCCCAGTTGTTCGCTTTCTGCCTCGAGCGTGTACTCGCCGGGATCGAGCCCGGTAAATCGGTAACTCCCGTTCCTGGCCGTGGTGGTGCGCATCTCCGCACCGGTGGCCTCGTTCCGCGCCACCACCGTAGCCCCAGCCAGCGGAACCGAGTGCAGGTCGGTAAGCCTGCCCGCGATCGCCCCGCCGTTACGCGCCGCCGGAGCTTGCGCCACGGCAACTGGTCCGGCGCCCCAGGCAAACACAAGCGCTATCAAGACCAGCGTCTTCGTCCAACTCCACCGAATCCCTGCCATCGAGACACCTGCTCGCGGCAGACCGTGGGAAAACAAAGCACATATTAAGTTCGCCCCGCTCTAACGGCAGGTCGGAGCTCGATATTCGCGCCCAAAAGTGAACTTGCAACCGATTCTAAGCCCAATTCGGTAAACTGGAAAGACGGCGTGTCGGATTCAATCCCGCCTGTACGCGTTGGAAAGCCGATTCTCGATCCCTAATCGCTCTTCCCTGGTCAACCATGTTCATCGATGAAGCAAGAATTCGCGTCAAGGCCGGCGACGGCGGCAACGGCTGCATGGCCTTTCGCCGTGAGAAGTTCGTGCCCCGGGGCGGTCCTTCGGGCGGCGACGGCGGCCGTGGCGGCGACGTCGTCATGGTCTCCTCGCAGCGCCATAACACCCTCATTCACTTCCGCTACAACCCGGAACACAAAGGCCAGCGCGGCGAACATGGGATGGGCTCCAACTGCTCCGGCTCCGACGGCAACTCCGTCATTCTTAAGGTCCCGGTGGGCACGGCCCTTTACGACCAGGACACCGGCGAGCTGATTCACGACTTTCAGGCCCCCGACGAGGAGCTCGTCATCGCCAAGGGCGGCCGCGGCGGGCGCGGCAACCAGCACTTCGCCACCAGCACGCATCAGGCCCCGCGCGAACATGAGCTGGGCCGTCCCGGCGAAGAGCGCAATTACCGCTTGGAGTTGAAGCTCCTGGCCGATGTCGGCCTGGTTGGATATCCCAACGCCGGCAAGTCCACGCTCATTTCCCGCATCTCCGCGGCTAAGCCCAAAATCGCCGACTACCCCTTCACTACCCTCCAACCCAACCTCGGAGTAGTCACTGTGGGCGAGGAGCCGGATCAGGAATCCTTCGTGGTGGCAGACATGCCCGGCCTCATCGAAGGGGCGCACCTTGGCTCCGGCCTGGGCACTCAGTTTCTGCGCCATATTGAGCGTACCCGCCTGTTACTTCACTTAGTCGATGTTAGCGACGCCAGCGGCCGGCCCGACCCTGTGGAAGACTTCAAAGTTATTAACAAGGAGTTAGCCAGCTTTACTAGCACACCCACAAACCAGGAGCCTGATCCCTTCTCAGACGACGCCGGCAAGCCTCTCGCGCCAATCCATCCCCTGGCTAACAAGGAGATGATCGTCTGCGCCACCAAGATCGATTCAGCCAACCCCGAGAAGCTCAAGAAGCTGGCCGCGCATGTGAAGCGCAAGAAGCTGGAGTTTCACGCCATCTCTGCCGTAACCGGCCAGGGCATCGAGGAGCTGAAGTGGTCGCTGGCACGGCATCTGCGCCGAGAGGGTGCCGCATAGACTATTTCAACCAGAACGCCTATAATTCTAGTTGATTCGGTAGGAGGCGCACATGGCTCAATGGCAGCTCCAAGAAGCAAAGACTCGTTTCAGTGAAGTCATCGAAGAGGCGCACACCAAAGGCCCGCAGATCATCACCCGCCATGGCGCGGAACGTGCCGTCATTCTATCCATTGTGGATTACCGCGCTCTCGTTGCCCACAAGCCCAACCTGAAGGAATATCTGCTCGGCGGACCAAAGGTAGACAGCTTTGAGATCGAGCCCAGCCGCGATATGGGCCGAGAGATCGATTTCGGAACCGAACTGTGAGCGATCCTGTTGCTTATTTACTCGACACTAACGTCCTGAGCGAGACACGCAAGAAAAGGGCCGACGCGGGGGTGATCTCGTTTCTCCAAGCCGCTGAGGCCTCCTCTCTTTACATCAGCGTCCTCACGCTGGGCGAGTTGCGCAAGGGCGTTGCCGCCAAGAAATTCAAGGACCCAGATCCAGATGCGGCCAAACGTCTTGAAGCATGGGTGGATGGCCTTGAGTTCAGCTTCGCCGACCGCATTCTGAGCATCGACGCCGCGACGGCACGGCTATGGGGCGATTGGTCCGGCCAGCGTCCACGACCCGTAGTCGACACTCTGCTCGCCGCAACCGCGGTGCTCCATAACCTGACGCTCGTTACCCGCAATTCTCGCGACGTGCGGGGCATCCCCGTCAAACTGCTTGATCCGTGGAAAGAGTAGAACTACCCTCCCGCGTTGCGCAGCACGTCCGCAGGCTCGGCCTCAGGCACTGCGAAGCGTTCCGACTCGTAGCGTTCCACCAGCAGCGTCATCAATTCGATAGGTTCTTCCTCATTCGGCGAAGGGGCTGCCTTCGCCGTCAGATCGAATAACGCCTGTGTGTATTCCGCAAGCTCCTCATCGTTACGGATGAGCCGCGGCGCGCCCCGACGAATCATGTCCGCCGAATTTGCTAAAGCTCTGCTCATCGGTCGCCCCCATTCAGTATCCTCCTTATCGGCTCAAGGCGGGGGCATGTCGGCATTTTCCCATCCATGCGATGAACGAAACTTCGCCAGGATGGGACAGCCGGCCGTTGCGGGCGATAAAGTTGCCTTACGGAACCTCTGATTAGGTCGCGTTTTCAGCGACCCGTTCCCTCAGGGGCTAAAGCCCGCGTTCTTTTTGTTGCATTTGCGGCACGACTGAAGTCGTGCCCTTTCAAAACATCCACTTATTCAAAGGTTCCTTACTTCAAATTCACAGTGGCCTTCAGCGGAAGATCTTGCGAGGAGCCTCCGACTAGGAACGTGTAATCGCCGGGGACGAGGGTCCAGGCGTCGTTGGCTTCGTTGAAAATGGATAGATACTTCGGTTCGATCTCCACCGTCACGGTGCGCTTTTCACCGGGCTCGAGCTTGACCTTGCTCCAGCCGACCAAACGCTTGGGAGGCTCTTGCGCGCTGGCTGGCAGGGCCGCGTAAACTTCGGCAATTTCAGCGCCCGCGCGAGCTCCGGTATTAGTGACCGTGAAAGTAACTCCAACCTTGTTCCCGGGAGTTACAGAAAGTCCCGAGTAGCTATAACTGGTGTAGGACAATCCATAACCAAATGGGAAGAGTACGGGCTTATTCTCTGCGTCATACCACTTATAGCCAACCTTGACTCCTTCGTCGTAAGTAACCTGGAACGGCGGGAGTCCCTTGGCCCATTGCTCGGGCGAAGCCGGCCCGGAGAAACGTTGCGACGCGGGCGGCGGCATGGTGATAGACGGATGTGGCAGGTCGGCTTCGGATTTAGGAAACGTGTTGGGGAGCTTGCCCGAGGGATTGACGCTGCCGAACAGGACGTTGCCCAGCGCGTTGGCGCCGTCGCTGCCTGCGTACCAGGCTTCGAGGATGGCGGCGGGAGCGTCAACCCACGGCATGGTCACCGGTGAGCCGGTTTCAAGAACCACAATGGTGCGGGGATTGGCGGCGGCAACCTTGGCGATGAGATCGTTCTGATTGTGCGCAAGAGACAGGCTGGGCAAGTCTCTGCCTTCACTCTCCCACTGGTAGGCAAAGACGATGGCCACATCTGAGCTCTTTGCCAAAGCTGCGGCATTGGCGGGATCCTCGCCGGAATCGTACTTCACCGTTGCTCCGGGAGCGCGCGCCCGAATGGCCTTGAGCGGCGAGGTGGGGAACCAGATCTCCTGCATCCAGCGTGTCGCGCCTTGGCCGGGAGGAGCAATGGCGTTGCCTCCGGGCGGATCGACTTGCGCGGAGCCGCCGCCGGAGATCATGCCCACATCGGAGTGAGCGCCGATGACGGCGACGGTATGGAGACTGCCGGCATTCAGCGGCAGAGCGCCGTCAGCATTCTTCAGCAGTACAATCCCGCCTTCTTCGATCTTGCGCGCCACGTCAAGGCCGGCCCAGGGATCGACAACGCTGCGCTGGCGCGGATGATCGATAACGCCGGCGGCAAACATGGAACGCAGAATGCGGTGAACGTGCTCGTCGAGCTCGGCCGCAGATATGGCGCCGGCGTCGACAGCGGCTTTGAATTTATCGCCGTAGAAAAAACTGCCAGGCTCCTCGTTATCGAGTCCCGCGGCCGAGGCTTGCTCGGTGCTGTGAGTTCCACCCCAATCGGAGAGAACGAAGCCGGGAAACTTGAGATCCTTCTTCAGCACGTCGGCGAGGAGATACTTATTCTCACAGGAAAAGTCGCCGTTGACGCGGTTATACGAGCACATCACGGCCGCCGGGTGGCCCTCGGTGACGCCGATCTCAAATGCCAGCAGATCGGACTCGCGGGCAGCGCGCTTTGAGATGTTGACGTTGACTGAGTTGCGTCCGCTTTCCTGGTCGTTAAGTGCATAGTGCTTGATGTCGCCGATGATGTTTTGAGACTGTGTTCCCTGGATGAGGTGGGCAACGAGTGTTCCGGCGAGAATAGGGTCCTCGCCAAGGTACTCGAAAGTGCGGCCGTTGCGGGGTTCGCGGGTAATGTTCACCCCGCCGCCGAGCGACATGTTATATCCCTGCGCGCGGAGCTCGCGGCCGATCAGAGCGCCATATTCGAAGGCTGCGCCGGTGTCCCAACTGGCGGCAGCGGCAACGTTGGCGGGCAGCGCGGTGGAGTAGCGTCCGTTTGCGCCGCTGGAGCGAACGCCATAGGCCGCGTCACTCATGTCGATTCCGGGGATTCCGAGACGGGGAACACCGGCAACGTAGCCTACGCCGCGATTGGAGTTTGCGTTCTCAGGCGTGACCGGCTCGTCGGTGGGCATGCCCACGCCGTGAAGCAGGGCGATCTTCTCGTCGAGGGTCATCTCTTTGACGACCAGATCGGCGCGCTCATCCGGAGAGAGGCTGGCATTCATCCACGGACCGGTGGGCTTGGGCGGTTGCGGCCGGCGCTGCGAGATGCCGGAAGCAGTCAATAGAGAAAGCGAAAGGAGGGCGAGCGCACCGCTCCTGAACACGCAAAACTGGGAAAAGAACTTCAAGGAACCCCCCTGGGTAAACCGTTTTTTTAGAGCACATCAATCCTACCAACCAATTGCTGAGACTGGCCACAAACCGCACACGGCAGAGCATGGAAAGTAATGCGGAGTTCCGCTGGACGCAGGAAGCTAAATCTTCTGCAGGTTGGCGAATTTTTCCATCAGCTTCTTCATACCATGACGATTGAAGAGGACCGTGAGTTTCGCGTCTTCGCCGTCGCCCTCGCGCATGAGGATGGTGCCTTCGCCGTATTTGCCGTGGCGCACGCGCTGGCCTTTTTTCAGGTTGTCGGCGCCGGTGGGCTGGGGAATATCCATTGCCGGACGAGCCAGGGCGCCCGGCTTGAGCGCACCGGCTTTCCCGCCGAAAAAGCGGGCGATGTTGTCGATGGAGTTGGGCGGCGCATCGGCGTCATTGGCGGCTTCAATGCTGGACGGAGAACTCTTGGCCTTCGCGGTCATCCAGGATGCGACGAAAGGATTCTGCGTTGAGTTCCCGCGACTGACGCCGCGAGCGGTGGCGCTACTGTGGGCTTCCTGACTTTCGTCTTCGTAGTTGTAATGCTTGTCGGCAAAGTCACCTGAATGGCCGGAGCGGCGAGCGCCAAAACGGGAGGCGCCGCCGTAGGTGTTGGGATAGCCGGGCGTGGACCACTGAGGCGGACGGCCGCCGAGGTTCTCGACAAGCTGGGTGGGAACCTCTTCAAGAAAGCGCGAAGCGATGCTCATCTCCGGCGCGTCGTTGCCATATCGGCGGCGATAGTGCGCGCGGGTGAGGATGAGCGAGTTCATGGCTCGCGTCATGCCCACGTAGCAGAGGCGGCGCTCTTCTTCGAGCTCGTCGGGGCTGTTGAGGGTGCGCGAATGGGGAAATAGGCCCTCTTCAAGTCCGGCAAGAAAGACCAGCGGAAACTCGAGGCCCTTGGCGGCGTGAAGGGTCATGAGGGTCACGCGGGCTTCAGGATCGAACTGGTCTGTGTCGGAAGCCAGAGCCGCATGGTCGAGGAACTCGGCAAGAGTCTCGCCGCGGGCTTCGGCATCGTGAGCTGCGTTGGCCAACTCCTTGAGGTTTTCAATGCGGCTGAAGGCTTCAGGGGAGCCTTCGGTTTCAAGAGCCTTGATGTAGCCGGTGCGGTCGATGATGAAGCGGATCAGTTCGGGAAGCGTGGCGGAGTCACCGGGAGCGCGGAAGCCAGGCCCGCGCCCTTTCTCGTCTTCTGCCACTTCTTCCGCGTCGGATTCAAAATCGGGGTCGGGCGGATTTGAATTCCCAGATGCCTGCGCCTGCTTCGGCATGGTTAGAAAAGGACGCTTGCTCTGGGCGACGAACGGCGAGAAGTTGCTGGCGTCAAGCAGAGGCATTTGGGGATGGTCGGTTTCGCCGAAGTTGAAGTTGGTCGCCGATTCCGCGCTGGCCGAATCTGCTGTAGCTGCGCCGAACTCGAAACCCGTATCGGCATCGGCAGATTCTGCAACGGCGGCGACATCGGCTGAGAGCTTGCCGGCGAAGTCGGGGTCCATCATGGCCTGAGCGTCGAGGATCAGCTGGCGGAATGACTCGATCGCGGTCAGCGCCCGGTTGGGAATGAGGCGGTTCGCGATGGCAGCGCCGATGGCGTCCCATGTGGACTTGCCGGTTTCAAGCGCAAGCCGTTCCAGCGTTTCGAGGGTGGTTTTGCCGATGCCGCGGGCGGGTGTATTGATCACTCGCTGCAGGGCCATGGAGTCGTGCGGATTGCGGACCAGGCGCAGATAGCAGAGCAGGTCTTTGATCTCGGCGCGCTCATAAAAGCTGAACCCGCCGACCATGGTGTACGGAATGTTGTAGCGGCGCAGCGCCTCTTCAACCAGGCGCGACTGCGAGTTGGTTCGGTAGAGCACGGCACAGTGCGCGGCTGCAGCGTTTTCAGAGTCGGACGAGTTTGCCTGGTTGAGAAATTTCTGGATGCGGTCGGCAATGAACAGCGCTTCGTTCTCGCCGTCGGGTGCCTCATAGAAGCCGATCAGGGAGCCGCCCTGGCGATCGGTCCACAGCTTCTTGCCCTTGCGGCGAATGTTGTTGGCGACGACCGCGCCGGCAGCTTCCAAAATGATTTGCGTGGAGCGGTAGTTCTGCTCCAGCCTGACAATGCGGGCGTTGGGGAAGTCCTTTTCAAACTCCAGAATGTTGCGAATGTCCGCGCCGCGCCACGAATAAATACTCTGATCCTCATCGCCGACAGCGCAGACGTTCTTGGCTTCGCTGGCGAGCAGCTTCATGAGCTCGTATTGGGGGCGGTTGGTGTCTTGGTATTCGTCAACGAGCAAGTAACGATAGCGATGCTGGTAACGCTCTCGCGCCTCGCTCGAAACCTTCAACAGGCGGACGGCTTCAAGCAGCAGGTCGTCGAAGTCGAGGGCGTTATTCTTGCGCAGTTCGGCCCGGTAAGCCTGGTAGATATGGGCCACGCGCTCGCCGCTTGGATCCTTCGAGGAAAGGTAGTACTCCTGAGGATCGACCATATGGTTCTTGGCCCACGAGATGCGGCCTAGAACCGTTCGCGGAGTCAGTTGCTTGGTATCCAGGCCCATGCGGCGCATGACCTGCTTGACGATGGCCTGCTGGTCGTTTTCGTCGTAGATGGCGAAGGAGCGGGTGAGGCCTTCGCCGCCGACCTTCAGGGCCTCGATGTCGCGGCGCAAAAGACGGACGCAGAGCGAGTGGAAGGTGGAGATCAGAGGCTTGGCCAGCGAGCTATGGCCGAGCAGTCGATCGACCCGTTCGGCCATTTCGCTGGCCGCCTTGTTGGTGAATGTAACAGCAAGGATGGAGTCGGGAGCGACGCCTTTTTCGCGGATCAGCCAGGCTATGCGGCTGGTGATGACGCGGGTTTTGCCGGAGCCGGCTCCGGCCAGGATGAGCAGTGGGCCTTCAGTGGCCTCGACGGCGGCGCGCTGTTCGGGATTCAGGTTGTCGATCAGCGGCTGCAAGATGCGCGTCCAGGCGGGAAGGGTCCTGTGTCTAGTGTACTGTTTGGGGCGGCAGCGAAACCGGGCACGGTTCGAGGGAGGGGTTGGGCGGATGGATGAATCGATGTTGCAGCAAATAGACAAAACGCTCATTTTGTTCAAAATGGTCATATCGGCTATTTTGGCCGTAGAATGGTGGCATGACTGAAATCTCCGCCACTCAAGCCAAACAACAGTTCGCGGCACTCCTGGACGCTGCGCAGCGAGGGCCCGTACGCATTCGGCGTCACCAGCGGGATGTGGCCGTGTTGTTGTCGGCCGAGGAGTATGAACGGATGAACAGAGACCGATGGAGGGAATTCGATCGCCTGTCGGCATTGGCATCCGCGCAAGCGCTGGCCAACGGCCTCACGGAAGAAAAGCTCCAAGAGATTCTCGCTGAACGATGACGCAACTGCGACGGCTCGTTCTTGACACGAACGTCCTGGTCAGCGCGGCTCTTCGAAACGGGTCTCTTCCGCACCGCACGCTGCTCAAAGCCCGCATGGAGGGGAAGCTGCTGGCATCCGATGAGACGCTTGCGGAGTTTCGCTCGGTTTTGCTGCGGGACAAATTCGACCTGGATGTGGACCGCGTGCTTCGCGAGGAGCTGCTTGAAGAATATGAACGGCTCTGCACCCTCGTTCCAATCCCCAACACGGCCAGAATCCGCGCATGCCGCGACCCGAAGGACGACAAGTTTCTTGAGGTTGCCGTTCACGGGCGGGCGGACGCGATCATCACGGGCGACCGCGACCTGCTGGATCTGAATCCATTTCACGGGATCGCAATTCTCTCGCCCGCCGAATATCTGGAGCACAAGTAGGCGCGTGCGGCAGGGCGTTATTCTGAAGACATCATGACATCATCTAAAACTCCTGTTCGCCGTGTGGCCGTTTACTGTGGTTCGGCCGATGGAACCAATCCCGCCTTTCGCGCCGAGGCGGTGACGCTGGGCAAGGCGATTGCCGCGGCGGGGTTGGGGCTGGTCTACGGCGGAGCCATTGCGGGGCTGATGGGCGCAGTGGCGGATGCGGCCCTAGACGGCGGGGCTGAGGTGATCGGAGTGCTGCCCGAGGTGCTGGCGGGAAAGGAGATTGCGCACTCGCGTTTGACGCGGCTGGAACAGGTCGCGACCATGCACCAGCGCAAGGCGCGAATGGTGGAGCTGGCCGACGCGTTTCTTATCTTGCCGGGCGGCTACGGGACGATGGAGGAGCTGCTCGAGACGGTGACCTGGGCGCAGTTGCGGCTGCACACCAAGCCGTGCATCCTGATCAATACGGCGGGATATTGGGATGGGCTGCTGGCGCTTCTCGACACGGCAGTCGAGGCGGGCTTCCTGAAGCCGAAGAACCGGGCGTTGATGCTGGTGGCGGGGAATGCGGGTGAGGCGGTGGAGCTTGCGCTGACGGCATCGGCCTAACCTCCGAGTTACTCCACTGTCAGGTTTTGTAAGAAAAAGTCGAAGTCTTTCATGGCAGGTTCTTCAATGGAGGCCGCCGTGTCGAGCAGAACGAGGTAGAAGAGCTTTCCGGGCATGCGCTGCTGGGTTTGGGTGAACCTGAATGTCTCAGGCCCCTCTTTCCCCTCCTGGTGAGGAAGCGATGAAGGAGACTCGAAGACAAGTCCGGGAAATTCGGGCTGCTCACTCTCAAAGAAAACCAAGCGTCCATGCCCGTCGCCGTTCTCCTTGTACATGCCCGGTTGAACGCCCCTTTCTGCGATGCACTTTTCTGCCGGACAGCGCACGGGAGTGTATGGGACAAAGGTTCCATCTCGTCCAAAGCTCGCGGCGAATTCCTCGAGTGTCTGCCCTGGCTTCGCTTGCTTGACCAGCAGCAGAATGCTCGGCCGCAGGGTGCCCTTCTTCGCCTGGTAGGGCCCAGTGGAAAAGACTGACGTGCCCTTGTCTCCTTTCAATTGAAATCCCTCTTTTCCCCAATCGCTGTGCACCTTCAACTGAACGCCGAAGCTCGCGCCGGTCAGCACTTCCACGTTGTTTACCGGCTCTGGTCCAAGCCAGACAGCGCTCGGGTTGTAATCCTTGTTCGGGTCGAATGGCACAATACGCTGACGGGCGATCTCAACGTAGGTCTTGCCCCGATTTGATTGCCGTGAACTTGCCATCTCTAAATGGCTGGCGGCGCGTAGCACATGTTCCGGCATTCCAGACAACA
>Ga0326727_10010953_pt1 | contig 21342 bp, 20 predicted proteins | sample MB2enrmetagenome_FD_207643 | JGI IMG/M metagenome (GOLD analysis project Ga0326727, IMG submission 207643) | Lab enriched peat soil microbial communities from McLean, Ithaca, NY, United States - MB29MY | ecosystem: Environmental > Terrestrial > Soil > Wetlands > Peat | place: USA: New York...
CGCGCCGGCGATGAACCTGCGCATGTGGCTGCACCCGGCGACGCAGCGCAACGTCGCGACGCTTTCCGCCGACGGCGTGCTGTTCGTCGGCCCCGACGAGGGCGAGATGGCGTGCGGCGAATACGGCCCCGGCCGCATGGCCGAGCCGCTGGCGATCGTCGCGGCGATCGAGCGCGCGCTCGCCGGCTCGACCGTCATTTCCCTGCCCGCCGGCCTCAGCGCGCGCGACGCCAACCTGCTGGCCGGCCGGCGCTTCGTCGTCACCTCCGGCCCGACCTTCGAGCCGATCGACCCGGTCCGCTTCATCGGCAACCGCTCGTCGGGGCTGCAGGGGCACGCGATCGCCGAAGCGGCGCGGCGGGCCGGCGCGACGGTGACGCTGGTCAGCGGACCCGTCGCCCTCCCCGACCCCCTCGGCGTCGCGGTCGTCCATGTCGAGACGGCGCGGCAGATGCGCGACGCGGTCGTCGACGCGCTGCCCGCCGACGTCTTCGTCGCCGCCGCGGCGGTGGCCGATTGGCGGGTCGAGACGGTCGGCGCCGAGAAGCTGAAAAAGGGCGGCGGTCCGCCGACGCTGAAGCTTGCCGAGAACCCCGACATTCTCGCGGAGGTCGCGGCGCGCCGCGCCGACCGGCCGGCCGTGGTGGTCGGCTTCGCGGCGGAGACCGCGCGGCTGATCGAGCGCGCGCAAGAGAAACTGAAGCGCAAGGGCTGCGACCTCATCCTCGCCAACAGCGTCGCCCCCGGCGAGGGGACTTTCGGCGGCGCTGACAACCAAGTGGCGGTGGTCAGCGCCGCCGGGGTGGAGGCTTGGCCGCGCATGAGCAAGCCGGAGGTGGCGCGGGCGCTGATCGACCTTATCGCCCGCCGGCTTGGCGGACGCGCATGATCCGAGTGTCTTTTAAGCGATTTCCACATGCGCGGGACTTGCAATTGCCCCAATATCAGAGCGAATATGCGTCTGGGATGGATCTCGTCGCGGCTCTCCCCGAGGGCGGCGACGTGGTCCTCAATCCCGGTAAGTGGGCGTTGATACCGACGGGTTTGGCGATCGAGCTGCCAAAGGGCTACGAAGCGCAGATCCGCCCCCGGTCGGGGTTGGCGCTGACGAGCGGAGTGACCGTTCTCAATAGTCCGGGAACGATCGACGCCGACTATCGTGGTGAGATCGGCGTCATACTTGTCAATTTTGGGCCAAGTCCATTTTCCGTACGGCGGGGAGCGCGCATCGCGCAGCTCGTCGTTTGTTCCGTCGAGCGCGCGGCTTTAATTGAAAGCGAGCGACTCACAGCAAGCGACCGCGGCCCGAAAGGCTTCGGTTCGACTGGACGTTCAGACGAGGAGAAATGACATGAACCTACTGTCGCGACGCAGCCTGCTCGCCATCGCCGCGGTAGTCGACATCGCGCTGTATTCGCGGCCCGCTCCCGTCGCGGCGAAAGCGCTGGCCGCGCGGCACAAGCTGCCGCCCCGCCACCTCGAGACGCTGCTGCAGGGCCTCGTCCACGCCAAGATCCTCAAGGGCGTGCGCGGACCGCGCGGCGGCTACGAGCTGGCGCGCGAACGGCGCCGCATCACCGCCGGCGAGATCGTCCGCACCGCGCTGAGCCTCAGCACCGCCGACCCCAACGAGATCGGCTCGCACTCCAAGCTGTTGGAGAAGGTCGTCGAGCCCGCCGTGCGGCGCGCCGGCGAAACCTTCCTCGCCAACCTCGACGCGATCACCATCGAAGAGCTGTGCGACGAAGCGGAAAAGGCGCAGATCCTGGTCGACGAAAAGTCGCCCGGCGATTTCGCGATTTGACGCTGTCCATAATGACAATCCATATGTCGGCGCCGACAATTCAGCTATAGGGAGGAGGCGCCGGGGGCGTCCTGCGTCCCGGGCGACGCCACGCGGAGGGTGAGATCATGGCAGCGACCGGCAACGATCCGACGCCAGACGCCGCGCGGCCGCGCGGCCGCGGGCGCATCTACGCTTCGATCAGCGACGCCGTCGGCGATACGCCGCTGGTGCGCGTCGACCGCCTCGCGCGGGAAAAGGGCGTGCGAGCCAACCTGCTGGTGAAGCTCGAGTATTTCAATCCCGCCGCCAGCGTGAAGGACCGCATCGGCGTCGCCATGATCGACGCGCTGGAGGCGCAGGGCAAGATCGCCCCCGGCCGCGGCGTGATCGTCGAGCCGACCAGCGGCAACACCGGCATCGCGCTCGCCTTCGTCGCCGCGGCGCGCGGCTACCGGCTCATTCTGGTGATGCCCGAGTCGATGTCGATCGAACGGCGCAAGATGCTCGCGCTGCTCGGCGCCGAGCTGGTGTTGACGCCGGCCGCGCGAGGCATGAAAGGCGCGATCGACAAGGCCAACGAAATCCTCGCTTCGACGCCGGGCGCGGTGATGCCGCAGCAGTTCGAGAACCCCGCCAATCCCGAGGTTCACCGGCGCTTCACCGCCGAGGAGATTTGGAACGACACCAAAGGCGCGGTCGACGTCGTCGTCGTCGGCGTCGGCACCGGCGGCACGCTGACCGGCGTCGGGCAGGCGCTCAAGGCGCGCAAGCCGAGCGTGCGCATGGTCGCGGTGGAGCCGGAGGATTCGGCGGCGTTGTCGGGCGGCCCGGTGGGGCAGCACAAGATTCAGGGACTCGGCGCCGGCTTTGTGCCGCCGATCCTCGACCGCAGCGTGATCGACGAGATCGTCCCGATCGGCAATCAGACGGCGTTCGACACGGCGCGGCTCGTCGCGCGGCTCGAAGGAATTCCGGTCGGCGTCTCGTCGGGCGCGGCGATTGCGGCGGCGATCGACGTCGCGCGCCGCCCCGAGAACGACGACAAGACGGTGGTCGTCATCGTCCCCTCCTTCGCCGAGCGTTACCTCTCGACCGCGCTGTTCGAGGGGCTGTGACCCGCGCCTGGCGGCGCGCGGCGCCTCAACCGCCGCGCGTCTCCCGCAGGATCCCGCGCGTCAGCGAGCCGTCGGTCGGATAGAGCGGGATCAGGCACGCCTGGACGGCGTGGTAGATGTCGGGCTTGCCGACGAAATAGCCGGCGATCGGCTTGAGCGAATCGTCGAGCTGGCAACGCCAGCCGCCGTGGCGGCGATCGATGAAATGGCGCGCCGCGAAGTCCCACAGACGACGATACCAGTCCTCGTAGAAAGGTCCGCCGTCGAGCGCGCCGAGGAAGGTCGCCGCGCCGATCCCTTCGCAGCACGGCCACCACAGGCGGTCGCGCACGCGCGGCGCGCCGCTCCATTCGAGCGTGTAGTAGAGGCCGCCCCGCGCTTTGTCCCAGCCTTCGTCGACCGCGCGCGCGAACAGGGCGCGCGCGGCTTCGGGCGCCCAGGCGAGGCGGCGGCCGCCGAGCTCCCAGAGTTGCAGCGCCAGGCGCGCCCATTCGAGCGCGTGGCCCGGCGTGAAGCCGTAGGGGCGGAACATGTCGGAGCCCGCGTAGTCGCGGTCGACCTCCCAGTCGGCCGTGTAATGCTCCGGCACGCGCCAGCCGACCGCCGCCGCGTTCAGCCGCAGGATGCGGTCGGCGACGCTCTCGGCGTGGGAGAGGAAGACGCGCTCGCCGGTCGCCTCGAACGCCGCCATCAGCGCTTCGGTCAGGTGCATGTTGGCGTTCTGGCCGCGATAGGCGGAGAACGGCGACCAGTCCTCGTGGAACTCCTCGGCGCTGGCGCCCGGCCCGGGCTCCCAGAAGCGCGTCTCGATCGCCTCGGCGATGTCGGCGATGAGCGCGTCGGCTTGCGGGTGGCCGGCGCATTTGGCGCTCGCCGCCGCGAGCAGCACGAAGGCGTGGCCGTAGGCGAGCTTGTCGCGCTCGCGCGGGCCGTCGTCGTCGAACGACCAGAAGTAGCCGCCGTGGCGCGGATCGCGGTGGCGCTGGCGGATCGCCGCCATGCCGTGGTCGACGATGTCGGCGGCGCCCGGGCGTCCGAGCAGTTGCGCGATGGCGAAGCAGTGGACCATACGCGTGGTCTCGTGCAGCGCGCGCACGGTCTGGGCGGCAATCGGGCGGCCCTCGTCGTCGAGGGTGAAGAAGCCGCCCCGCGGATTGATTGAGCAGGCCTCGAAGAAGGCGAACAGCGCGTCCGCCTCGGCTTCAAGCCAACGCCGGTGGCCCGGGTTGCGCCGCCAGATAGGCTGCGCGTCAAGCTTTTCGCTCATGGCCGGCCTCCTCCCCGCCTTTCGCCGGCGCGAAGCATAGCAAAGAATGTGGCGCGACGCCCGCCAAGCTGGCATAAGGCGGGGATGACGACGATGGAATCCCCGGCGCCGCGGCGCGCGGAATCGCCCCCTGGCCCGGCCGACGCCGATCCCGGCTTCGGCGTCTACGTCCACTGGCCGTTCTGCCTGGCGAAGTGCCCCTATTGCGACTTCAACTCGCACGTGCGCGCCGAGCCGGTCGACGAAGAGCGCTTCGTCGCGGCGTTTCGCGCCGAGCTCGCCCACCGCGCCAGGCTGGCGCCCGGCCGGGCGGCGCGCTCGATCTTTTTCGGCGGCGGCACGCCGTCGCTGATGCGGCCGCAGACCGTGCAGAGCCTCATCGACGCGGTCGCCGCCAACTGGCGCGTCGAGCCCGACGCCGAGATCACGCTCGAGGCGAACCCGACCAGCGTCGAGGCGGCCCGCTTCCGAGGCTACCGCGCCGCCGGCGTCAACCGCCTGTCGCTCGGCGTGCAGGCGCTGAACGACGCCGACCTCAAGGCGCTCGGCCGCCGCCACACCGTCGCCGAGGCGATCGCGGCGGTGAAGACCGCCGCGGCGATCTTCCCGCGCTATTCCTTCGACCTCATCTACGGCCGGCCGGGCCAGGGCGAGAAGGCGTGGCGCGCCGAGCTCGCCGAAGCGGTCAAGCTCGCGGGCGAGCACCTGTCGCTCTACCAGCTCACCATCGAGCCCGACACCATCTTCGAGCGGCTGCGCGACGCCGGCAAGCTGGCGCTGCCCGACGAGGAGCTTGCGCGCGCCCTGTTCGACGCGACGCAAGAGATCGCCGAAGCGGCCGGCCTGCCCGCCTACGAGGTCTCCAACCACGCGCGCCCGGGCGGCGAGTGCCGGCACAATCTTGTCTACTGGCGCTACGGCGAATACGCCGGCGTCGGCCCCGGCGCCCACAGCCGCTTAGTGATCCGCGGCGGCCGCCGCGCGCTGGCGACGGAGAGGCACCCCGAGATGTGGCTCGCCCAGGTGGAGACCGACGGCCACGGGCTTGTCGAGAACGCGCCGTTGAGCGCCGAGGAGCAGGGCGACGAGTTGCTGCTGATGGGCCTCAGATTGCGCGAGGGCGTCGACGCCAAGCGCTACGAGGCGCTGAGCGGGCGCCGGCTGCGCCGCCGCCAGATCGACGACCTCGTCGCCGAGGGCTTCATCGAGGAGACGGCGAACGGCCGCGTCCGCGTCACCCCCGAAGGCGCGCCGCTGCTCGACGCGATCGTCGCCGACTTGGCGGCGTGAGACTTGGCGGCGCGAGCGGCGCCGGCCAAACCCCACGCGGATCGCGTTCGGCCGACGATCGCCGGCGCGCGGACGATTGACTCGCTAGCGGGTTCCATGGACAATCAAGCGCGCGACTCGATCTCCGGCCCAGGGCTGGAAATGGAGTCGCGTCGTTTTTCAACCCATCGTTTCAACCAAGCAAGGAGAGCGGCCATTCGTCGTCCTATGAAGTCAACCGCGGCGCCAGAGAAAGGGGGCCCGCACGTCAATCGCGAAATTCGCGCCATACAAGTCCAGCTCATCGACGCCGAAGGGCGCAACCACGGCGTCGTCGACACCGCCGAGGCGCAGCAACTGGCCGAGGAGGCGGGGCTCGATCTGGTCGAGATCGTTCCCAACGCCAGCCCGCCGGTGTGCAAGATCCTCGACTTCGGCAAGTTCCGCTTTCTCGAGCAGAAGAAGTCCTCCGAGCAGCGCAAGCGCCAGAAGGTCGTCGAGATCAAGGAGATCAAGCTCCGGCCGGGCATCGACGACCACGATTATGAGGTGAAGATGCGCTCGGTTAAGCGGTTCTTCGAGGACGGCGACAAGGTCAAGGTGACCCTGCGCTTCCGCGGCCGCGAGATGGCGCACCAGGACCTCGGCTTCAAGCTGTTGCAGCGGGTGCGGACCGAGACCGCGCCGATCGCCAAGGTCGAGGCCGAGCCGCTGATCGAAGGCCGGCAGATGGTGATGGTGCTGGCGCCGAAGTAAGGCGGCCCGTCATCACAAAGCGGCGAGCGGCTCCGCGAACGCCTTGGCGTCGCGGACCGCGTCGCGTAATGAGCGCGCGGCCCTGGCCGACGCGCTGCAGCGATGAGATTTTTTTCGACATGAACATCGCCCAAGACCCCGCCCTGCTGCGCCTCGACGAGCCGACGGCGCGCGCGGCGCGCGTCACCGCCTACGGCGTGCTGTTCGCCGCCAGCGGCTCGCACATGCTCAACGACATGATGCAGTCGCTCGCCCCGGCGCTTTATCCGGTGTTCCGCGACGCGCTTTCGCTGTCGTTCTTCCAGACCGGGATGATCACCTTCACCTTCCAGGCGACCGCCTCGCTGCTGCAGCCGGGCGTCGGCCTGTTTCTCGATCGGCGGCCGGTCGCCTGCGCGCTGCCGGCGGCGATGGCGTTCACCGTCGCCGGGCTGGCGCTGTTGTCGTTCGGCTGGACCTATCCGCTGCTGCTCGCGGCGGTGGCGACGATCGGCGTCGGCAGCGCGATCTTCCATCCCGAGGCGTCGCGCGTCGCGCGCGCCGCCTCGGGCGGCCAATACGGGCTCGCCCAGAGCCTATTCCAGGTCGGCGGCAATTTCGGCCAGTCGCTTGGGCCGCTGATGGCGGCCTTCATTGTCATGCCTTTCGGCCAGCGCTCGGTGCTCGCCTTCAGCGCGCTCGCCTTCGTCGCCGTCATCGTGCTGGCGCGCATCGCCGCCTGGCACGAGGCGCATCGCGCGGCGCGCAAGGCGACCGGCGCCGCGCGCGTCGCGCCGCTGCCGCGCGACAAGGCGCTCGCCACCATGGCGATCCTGGTGATTCTGGTGTTCTCGAAGGTGTTCTACCTCTCAAGCCTGCAGAGCTACTACACCTTCTATCTCATCCAGACGTTCCACATTTCGGTGCAGGCCTCGCAGGTGATGCTGTTCGTCTTCCTCGGCGCGGTGGCGGCGGGGACTTTCGCCGGCGGCCCGATCGGCGACCGCTACGGGCGCAAGTTCGTCATCTGGGCGTCGATCCTCGGCGTGCTGCCGTTCACCCTGCTGCTGCCGCATCTCGGCCTCGTCGGCACGGTGATCGACAGCGTCGCCATCGGCCTGGTGCTGTCCTCGGCCTTCTCGGCGATCGTCGTCTACGCGCAGGAGCTGGCGCCGGGCAACGTCGGGGCGATCGCCGGGCTGTTCTTCGGCCTGTCGTTCGGCCTCGGCGGCATCGGCGCGGCGGCGCTCGGCGCGCTCGCCGACCGCACCAGCCTCGCCTTCGTCTACAACCTCTGCGCCTTCTTGCCGGCGATCGGCCTGCTCACCTACTTCCTCCCCGACATCCGCTCGCGGCGATTGTAATCGGCGGGCCTAACTCAACGCTGCGCGGCGACGTCGGTGTGGGTGAAGTCGTCGCCCTTGAACAGCAGCGGCTCGCCCCGCGTGCGCGCCAGCGCGTAGGCGAAGCAGTCGCCGAAATTGAGCTGGGCCGGATGGCCGCCGCCTTCGCCATAGTCGCGATAGGCGGCGCGCGCGACCTCCGCTTGCTCGCGGGTCGCCGGCTCGACGACAATTTCCGCCTCGGCGATCAGGTCGTCGAAACGCCGACTGGCGATCGGATCCTTGGCGCAATCGAGGACGATCGCCGCCTCCAGATAGTTGGCCGCCGACATGCGGCGCGGGACGGCGCGGTCCGCCAGGGCGCGCGGGGCGGCGCGCGCGGCTGCATCCGCCGTTCGAAGGTCTCGATGATGCGCATGCGCCCGCCGCAGCAAGGACAGGGTTGGAGCCGATCAGGCGGCTCCTCGGCCTCGCTGGGTTGCGGCGGCGTCGATACGGCCAGCAGTTCGCGTGCGCGGGCGATGTTGGCCTTGCGTGTCGCGCTCGCGAGCAACCCGTAATGAGCGTCTGGAACGGCCACTACGAATGCGCCTGCTATCATCCGCTGTTCGTGTTCAAACAGTTCGGCGATCTGGAACGCTGCGCGCTGCGCCGGATCGCCACCGCGATCGCAGCGCCGCCGGACCATATTCCGCCGTCTGAAGGAACCCCGCTACACTACGGCCTCGAGGACCGAAACGCAGCCCGCGCCCTCGCCGCCGCATGCATTATTGCTAAAGCCGACTGCCGGTTATGCGTCCGGTCGCAATAATGCGAACGCCCGACCGCACGGGTCAATTGCGGCGCCTTCCCGCAAACGTTCAGCGGGCTCGCCGAGCCAAGCCTTCTCCACGTCCTCTGCAAGCCGGGCGTAATCGACTGCGCCCCGTGAGTCGGGACGAAAGTCCCGCGCGGGACATCCGTGGCCAAACGCTTCGGCGAGCGCGACATCCGCGCGAATGCCGTGAAACAGGCGCTGCGGTCCGAAATCCGCGATGAGCTTCGCAAGCACCGCCTGCTGAACGCGCGTGCGCAAATCGATCTGCGTCGGCGCGATCGCGAACGCGCCGAGGTTGGGGTTGAGGCGGGTCGCGACATAGAAGAAAACCTGGGAAAAGTGCGTCAGCCCGTCGTGGGCGAGCGGCGTCAGTTGGGTTGGCGCTAGCACGTCATGCGCCGCCGTCAGCGCGGCGACCAGCGGCAGGTCGGCGGCTGGAGGAGTGTCGATAACGACGACGTCGTACGAGGTCTCGATCGCCGTCAGCGCTTTGGCGAACCCATATGGATCGGACCGAGCCGCCGAGGGTTCGAACTTTCGGTCGGCGGGCAGCAGGTCCAGGCCCGTCGACGCCGAGCGAACGATGCGCGCAAAGTCGACCGGGTCGCCGCGAAGAAGGTCGTGCGCGAATATGCGTTGCTGGTCGCCGACGAAGCCGAGACCGAGGCCCGCGTGGCCCTGAGGGTCGAGATCCACGAGCAGCACCGAATGCCCGCGCGCGGCGAGTTCCGCCGACAAATTGACAGCCGTCGTCGTCTTGCCGCAGCCGCCCTTGCAGTTCGCCACTGCGATGACCTTTGCGCGCTGCAAACTTTGGGCCCCCCAAAGCGCCACGGCTCGACGGCGACGAGAGCGCTCGGGCTAAGCGCCGCCCAACCGAAAGGAGAATCAGCCTTCGGTGACTTGGGATCGTTGCAAAAGCCGACTCGGCGCGCAAGGACAACGCCGGGCGCCAGTTCGCGGGGTCAGAAGAGCTCGATCTTTGGCGCCGTCGCCAGCTTTGTCGGCTGTCCCAGCGCGGCGCGATGCGATACGCGCTGATCTTCCATGTGGTACGTCTCGAATTGGCCTTCGAGTTTCGCCCAGAGCGATTCGTCAAGGCTTGGAGTTCGGCGCTCGGCGAGCGCGGCGCCGAGGTTAGCCATGTGCCCGTCGACCATGACAAAGGTTTGTTCGAGCTGCTCCAGCTGCTGCCGAATGATGTCTTGGAACTGCAGCCGTCCTATGGCGTCTAAGATCGAATCGCTGATGCCCTGTTCTTCGTGTTCGACTTCGTCAAGGACCTTTCGCTCGTGGCGGACGATGGCGTAGACGTTCTGCGAGAAAGCGCCGAGTGTGCGCGAAACTTCCTCGAAGGCTTCGCGCTCTATCAGCTCGCGTCGTTTGCCCTCATTTTCAAGATCGACGTTGACCGCGCGCAGAAGCGCCTCAATGCGTTCGCCGACTTCGGCGGCGAGCGCCTGCGTCGAAGCGGCGAGTTCGCGTATTTCCCGGCCGATGACCATGAAACCCTTGCCGGCGGCGCCGGTGCGCGCGGCCTCGATTGAGACGTTGAGCGACATGATCGTCGTCATGCGCGCAATCTGATCGACCCCTTTGAGGCTCTTCAAGACCGCGGCCGTTTCCGCCGCCACTTTGGCGCGTTGGTTCGCGCCCTGGAGCGCGTCCTCGCGTTGGCGCTCCGAAAAACCTTCAATGAGTTTTCGACAGCCTTCGATCTGCGCCTCAATCTCCTTCATCGCGCGACCGACCTCGTCCTCCGAGGCGCATTGGCGCAGGAAGCCGATCAGTTTCGAAATGCGACAATCTGTATCTGACATATTAGAGGAAATCGAATTGACGACGTTTTCGGTCGTGGCGACGACCGACTGGAGTTGTCGGCTCGCAAAGTCGGCGAACGTTCTGAAGGCGGCAAGGTCTTCCGCGGTCCAGGCCGCAGCGGTTTCGATTCCGTCGTCGAGACTGGCTGTCGCCTGAGTGACGTTTGCGCCATCGTCACTTTCGCCGCGGTCAAACGAGACAATCTCCCGCCCGCGCTCGGCGGCGTCGTCCGGCAAGGTCGAGGCCGCCCGGGTTGCTGAGTTCTCGTCCGCGATGAGAGGCTGCGGCGCGGGCGCGCAGTCTCCCGCTTTCGCGCGTATTGCGAGCGCGTAGCCAAGCCCGACCGCCGCGATCGGCACGAGATTGCTCAGCGCCGCGGGAGCGATATCGCGCAGCCAAGCCTGGGCGAAAGCCGCAATCGCCGCGCAAAGCAGCGCCGCTACCAGCCAGGGATTTGGCCTCTGCGCGGGCCGAAACACCGTGGAGGCGGTCAACGGGGGACGCTCCCGATCTCAGAAACTCTCTCGGCGCTCACAGGGCCGGCACGAGTTGCTTGACGAGCTGGATGAGCGCGCTCGGCTCGACGGGCTTGACTATCCAGCCGGTCGCCCCAGCCGCCCTCGCGCTCTGGCGCTTGCTGCCGTCAGAATCTGTGGTCAGGATCAGCATCGGGACGAAGCGGGTTGCGGCCATTCGTCGCAATCGGCCGATCAGGTCCACCCCGTGCATGCCGGGCATGTGGTAGTCGGTGATGATCAGGCAGGGCGCGAGTCCGCCATTCACCAGATCGACCGCCGCTTCGCCCGAAATTGCGGAGGCGGAAGCTATGCCGGCCTTTTTCAGCACATTCGAGATGCTGGTCAGCATCGTCGGAGAGTCATCGACCAAAAGGACCGGTTTCATGAAACACGCCTCACGTTATGGCCCTGTTTATTCCTTTGATTCGATGCGAAATTGTATTGACGGCGAGCTAAGCCCGGCGGCCGCGCGTCGCCCCGGAACAACGTCGGTCCACGCGCGAAAAGAGTTCCACTGCGCGCTTTCTCAACCTTTAGCTTGCGTATAGACGGGCTTTCCTAAGATTCCGTCACCCGAACACTAACCCGACCGCGCGGATAGAATCGAAATTCGAAATCAAAATTCAACGATAACAATGCCTTCACCGGAAAGGCCTTCACCGCGCGGCGCGTTTGAGAGAGGGCGGCGACGGAGACTCTGGACGGCGGCCGACAAAGAAAAGCCAGTTCAAATGGTCGAGCGGCGGTCAGCGCTGCAAGAACAGTCAGCGCGCCCTCGAGGGACCGGCGGCGGCGCACGGGGATGGCGCTTGACCGCCTGACTCCGTTCAGCGCTTGTTCTCGACGACGCTCCAACGCCGTTCCCAGAGGCCTGCGCTTCGTCGCGCTTCCGCCGTTCGCGCCTCACGCCTCCGTCAGAGGCGCGAAGCACGCGGCAAGCACCGGATCAGCCGGCGGATTCTGCAGCTTTCCGCGCGACGCGATCAGCACCTGCGCGACCGCCGTGTGCACGGACTCCGCCTTATCGAGGTCGATCGTCGGCGCCTCGACTGCGAGCAGCGCCTGGAAAAGATCAGGCGCTTCTTCGACCGAGCAATGGCCTTCGAGGCAAACGATTCCGTCTTCCACCCGAAACGGCATTACAGCAACTCCGGCAGATCGAGGATCAACAGCACTTGGCCGTCGCCGAGCAGCGTCGCGCCCGAAAACCCCGTAAGGTGCTCCAGAATCCCGGACAACGGCTTGACGACCGCCTCGAGACGCTCGCGGAAGCCGTCGACGACGACGCCGATGCGTTCGCCGCCAACGCGCACGACCATCACCGCTTCGTCTTCGCCCATGCGCGCGCCCGCGCCGAGGCCGAGCCGTTCGGCGAGCCGCGCCACGGGTATGATCATGTCGCGCAAGACGAAGGCCTCGGCGTTCTTGATGCGCCGGATTGAAGTCTGCGGCATGCGCACGGTTTCGACAATGAGGTCCATCGGGATGCCGAACAGGCGGCCGTTGCAGTCGACAGTGACGATGCGCGTGACCGCCATCGTAAGCGGCAGACGGATGACGACCGAGGAGCCCTGCCCCGGTCGGGTGCGCAACGCGACTTCGCCTCCCGCCTTGACGACGGTCGAGCGCACCACGTCCATGCCGACGCCGCGACCCGAGAGATCAGAGACCTCGTCCTTGGTGGAGAAGCCGGGCAGAAATATGAGGTTGGCGATCTCCTGCTCGCTCATCTGTTCCGCGCGCTCGGCTGTAATGACGCCAACCTTGATCGCCTTCGCGCGTACGCGGGCGGTGTCAACGCCGCGGCCGTCGTCACTCACTTCGATGACGACGAAATCGCTCTCGTGGCGCGCCGAAATGCGCACCACGCCGTGTTCGGGCTTGCCCGCGGCGAGGCGCTCGCTGGGAGTTTCGAGCCCGTGATCGAGACTGTTGCGGACGATGTGAATGAGCGGATCGGCAAGGCTTTCGAGAACGTTTTTGTCCGCCTCGGTGTCTTCGCCCTCGACCGCGAGCTCGACCTTCTTGCCCAGCGCGCGCGAAAGATCGCGCACAAGGCGCGGAAAGCGCTGCAGCATCTGACTGACCGGCGTCATGCGAACCGACATGACGCCGAGTTGAAGCCCCTGCGTTATGCGATCAAACACCGCATAAGCGTCCTTGATCTCGCGCGCCATCGCACGAGAACCGTGCTTGTTTTCCGCGAGGTCGGCGAGGTAGTTGAGGCCGTTCTTGGCGACGATGAGCTCGGCGACCAGATTCATGATCACGTCAATCTTGCCTTGATCGACGCGCAATACGCGCGGCAGCCCGACGGATTCGGCGCTGGTCTCCGGCGCGACGCGAGCGGGCTCGGACGCCGTCAGCGGCGGCGCGCCCTTGGGCGCCTGGCCCGCCGACGCCTTCGATTCAGCCTCGGGACCAAACAAGGTCGACAGCAGCGTTTTAAGCGGCTCGAGATCTCCGTCTCGCCTAGCCGTTGCGAGCACTGGCCCCAGGAGCGCGGTCGAGCGACCCAACGCGGCGAGCTCGGCTCTGAGAATGGTCGCGACCGACTCGAGCCGTCCTGCGGCGATCTCAGGGCCACATGGACTGCGCAGCGCCTCGAGCTGTTCGAGCGCGACCCGACGCGCGTCGTTCAGCATTTCGCTCGGCGGCTCGGCGGCGTTCGGCTCAGCCGGTCTCCTTTCCGGCGCCGCTCCGGTTTCGATCGCCACGATGAGACGCTCGATCTCCTGCGGACGACTGAGACCGTACGCATCGAGACAGGCGACGCACCATCGCAGCGCCGAGGCCTGCAGGCTCGTCGGCGCCGCCATGTTCAAGAGCGTTGCGATCGAGCGAGAAAGCTGGGCGAGATCGCCGGTGGCGAGCTGGTGGCGCGCAAGCTCGGCGAAATCGCGGAACACCGGCCCGCGAACCTGCGCGCCGACCGGCAGAACAAGGTCGGCGGCGTCGATCTCGACGATCTCGATACGATCGGCGACGTAGCGCATATGTTCTTCGATCGCGCGGCGAGATGCGCCGCTGATCGCCTGGAAGCGCAGCCAGCACTGTAGCGGATCGAGCGAATCGAGCGCCCCGATGGCGCGGTTCGGCCGCGCGCGCACCGCAAGCAGCGCCGGCGAATTGCGCACGGCGCCGATTGGATCGTCGCCACGGAAAAAACAGTCCTCTTCCGGATCGAAGGTCCACGCGGTGAGCTTGCCGCCGGCGGCGGCCTTGAACGCCGCAAGCCGGTCAGCCTCGGAAAACTCGGAAATCCACGCCGGCAGCGCGACGTTTGACTCTCGAAGCGCCTCCGCGCTCGCGGTCGGCCGCTTCGCCGCCAGCCAGGCGCGCAGCGACTGCGCGCGCTCAGCCGCCTTCGCCTCCGCGTCGTCGGGAAGGCGCTCCCGCCCTTCGAGTTCGCCGATCCATTGCCCGATGAGATCGAGGCTCGTCAGCAGGTTGTCGACCATTTCCGAGTTGAGGTCGAGTTCGCCGCCGCGCACCTCGTCGAGCAGGTCCTCCGCCGCGTGCGCGAGGCGCATCAGCGGCGCGATGTCGAACAGCCCGGAGGTCCCTTTCAACGTGTGGACGGCGCGAAACACGTCATTGATGACATCGCGCGCTTCGGGCCCACGCTCGAGCGCGAGCACGCCATTCGAGGCGCGATCCAAGAGTTCGCGCGCTTCCGGAATGAACTGAGCCAGAAGTGGATTCATGACGCAATGTCCCGCGGAGCTTCCGCGCCGGTCATCAGGCGCCCGTAGCGAACCAGAATTTCAGGATCGATCGGCTTGATGAAATAGATATTTGCGCCGGCGGCGTAGGCCTTCGCGCGATCGGCGGGACGATCCTGCGTCGAGATCATGATCGCTGGAAGCGCCCGGATTTCTTCGCGCTTGCGCAGTTCGGAGAGAAACGTCAAGCCGTCCATCTTCGGCATGTTGATGTCGACGATGATGAGATCGAACGGCGAAGTCATCGCCTTTTCGAGGCCATCCAGCCCATTGATCCCTTCCTCGACCACAAAGCCGGCGGCTTCCAGGGTCTCGCGATAAAACAACCGCGTCGTGGCCGAATCGTCTATGACCAGAACATGGGGCATCGGAACAGCTCGTCACAATGGTTTTCGGTATACGATCGCCTCGGGGAACTTGCGAAGCTCGAACAGCGAAGAGACGCGGCTCATCGATTCGGAGTGGCCGAGACAGACGAAACCGCCCGGGGCCAGCGCCGAAAATAACGCTTGGCCGGCTTCGCGACGCGAGACCTCGTCGAAGTAGATGAGCAGATTGCGGCAGAAGATGACTTGGAAGTCGCGGTAGCCGGCCTCGTCGATTGTCGCGAGCAGGTTGGCGCGGGTGAAACGGATCGAATCGCGCAGCGCGCCAACGACGCGGCGCACGTCTTCGCCCTCCTCCGTCGTGTATTTGGCGACGGTCGCCTTGGGAACGTACTGCAAGGAACGGCGGCTATAGACGCCGAGTCTGGCTTTGCGTAGCGCCTCGGTGTCGATGTCGGAGGCGATGATCTCGATTTCGTAATCGTCGACCAGCTTCCACTGCTCCAGCAGGTAGAACGCGATCGAGTAAGGCTCCTCTCCGGTCGAACACGGCATCGACCAGATGCGGATGACTCGGTCGGACCCGACCGATTTCACGATTTCCGGCAGCACCGAATTGACGAGACAATCGAGCTGGTAGCGTTCCCGATAGAAATAAGTTTCGTTGATCGTCATGGCGTTGACGAGCGCCTGATACTCGCCGTCTTGGCGCCCCAAGCGGACGGCGTCGAAATAGGCGCCAAACGTGCTATGACCGGAATCGACGATCCGTTCTTGGAGGCGCCGGTCGACGAAATAGCGCTTGTTCGGGCCGAACAGGATTCCGGTGTTTTGGTAAAAAAAATCGGCAAAGCGTTGAAAGTCGTGCGCGGTCAGCAGCGGCGGGGCCTCTTCTCTGGGCAAGGAAAGCATGGCGGGCCTATTCGATCCGGCTGAGCGCCGCGCGCGCTGCGAAAGCGAGGTACGGCTGGTTGGGGAAACGGTCCGGAACCAAACGCAGCTGACGGATCAGGTCCGGCGATCCCGACGCTGCTACGACTTCCAGCGCCGCCGCGCAGACATTGACGTTAGCATCGCATTGGGCGGTCTTCAGAGCGACCATGGCCGCGCGCGGGTTCTTGATCATGCGCAGCACGGTGAGAACGTAAATGCGAATGTGGTGATCTTCGCTGTCGAGCATCGGCGCCAGGCAGTCGACAACCTCGTCGCCCATAGACGACAGCGTCTCGATCACGCCGTTCCGCAACCAAGGGTCTTCGTCGCCGATGAGCTGGCTGAGCGCCGCGATCGCGCGCGCGTCGGCAAGCCGGGCGAGACTTGTCAGGATCGCCTCGCGCACCAACGAGCCGCCCTCTGATTTGAGCGTTCCAACGAGGAGGTCGACGTCGCCAGCCCGCGCCGCGCGCCGCACGGCTTCGAGGCGCACGCTCGTGTCGGCGCTGCGCAATTGCTCTTCCAAGGGCCGGTCGGAGCCGAAGGGCGCTTGCGGGACGGCGACTTCGCGAACTTGCGAACGAATCAGCGGCATGGCGCGCTCAGTGGATCCAAGTTGAAAGTTGTTCGGCGATACGGTCGGAGGGCAAGACTTTGGCGGCGCCGCCCATACGGATGAGTTCTCCCGGCATCCCGAAGACGATGGCCGTGGAGGCGTCTTCGGCGATAGTGCGTCCTCCGGCGCGCAGCAAGGAGGTCATCGCCTTGGCGCCGTCGTCGCCCATACCGGTCAGTTGCACGCCGACGAGCGCGCTCGGCCCTATCGTCTCCATCGCCGACGTCACGAGGCGCTCGACGCTCGGATGCCAGGGATATCGCGGATCTTCGGGAACGGAATTCACCACCATGCGTCCGAGCCGCTTCTCGACGATGATGTCGGCCCCGCCGCGGCCGATGTAGACATGGCCTAGCTTGAGCGGCGTCGGGGAGCTCACCTCCGTCACCGCGAGCGCGCAAATGCTGTCGAGGCGCGCCGCGAAAGGGCCGGTGAAGGCGCCCGGCATATGCTGCGCAACAACGATCGACCAGGGAAAGTCTGCGGGCAACAACGGCAAGATGTCCTCGAGCGTGCGCGGGCCTCCGGTCGACACGCCGACCAGCACGGCGCCCGACGCGGTCTCGGCCGCAGCGGGGCGCGTGCGTTTCGTTGCCGCTTCCACGCGGTCGCGCGCCGCGCTCGCGAGCGCCCGCGCAATGCGCGGCCGCGAACGGCACGCCGCATCCACTTTCATCACAAGGTCGTTGCGAATGGCGTCGATATCGATGGATACCGTTCCCCCGGGCTTCTCGACGAAGTCCACGGCGCCGAGCGCGAGGGCTTCGAGCGTCGCCTGAGCGCCGCGTCGCGTCAACGAGGACACCATCACGACGGGCCGCGGCGAGCGCGCCATCATGTGAGAGAGGCAGGTTAGGCCATCCATCTCCGGCATGTTCACGTCGAGCGTCACAACATCCGGATTGAACCGCTCGACCTGGTCGAGCGCGTCGGCGCCATTGCGCGCGGTCTGCGCTTCGAATCGGCCCAACGACCCGAAAAGGTCGCGCAGCGTCTTTCGCATCAAGGCCGAATCATCGACAATTAGAACCTTGGTTGGCCGATTGACCACGACTTTGTCTCCAGCGGCGACGACGGCCGCCGCCGTCGTCGCCTATTGAAGAGCGCGCAGGATCGCTTACTGCGTGTTGCGCAAGGCGGCGAGTTCGCTTTCGCTCAGTAGCTTCTCAACATCGAGCATGAGGATCAGCCGCTTGGAATCGACAAGGTTGGCCACTCTCGCCACCGCGCCGTCCTCGTTGGCCGCAAGGTCGGGCGCCTGTGAGATCCGCGAGCGCGAGATCTTCAGCACTTCGGACACAGAGTCGACGATGAAGCCCGTAGGGGCGCCGCGGATCGTGAACACCATGATCCGCTGCCGGTCGTTGCGCTCAATGTTGGCGAGCGAAAACCGCCTGCGCTGATCGACGATCGGCATCACCGAGCCGCGCAGATTGATCACGCCCTCCACGAAATGGGGGGCCTTCGGCAGTTTGGTGATCTGCTCCGGCACGCGCACGATTTCCCGCACCGAATCGATGGGAACGCCATATTCCTCATCGGCGAGACGGAAGATCACGAACTGTTCCTCATCGTCGACGCGCTCGTCGCGTTTGTTCTGCTCGCCCGTCATTTCGGCGTCCTTCCCCGCGCCCGCCGCCTCGAGGGAGCTCCTCACATCGGCGTTCAAGAACAGTCGATCGGGCACCATGATCGATACGAGACGTTTGCCTCCGTCGAGGCGGCAAATGCTCTCCACTTCATTCTGGCCCGAGCGCGACGCCATAAGACGCGGAATCGGATCGACGGCCGAACGCGGCGCGCGCAGCACTTCCTTCACCGAGTCCGTCACCAGACCGACCGAGTAAGCGACGCCGTCGATCTTGCGTGATACGATAACGATGCGGCTCTGGTGTCCCGCCGCGGGCGGCGGCAGGCCGAACAGCGAGCGCAGGCTGACAAGCGGCAGCATGCGATTGCGCAGGTTGATGACGCCGAGCAGATGTTCGCGCGAGTTCGGAATCGTCCTGATCTGCTCCGGAACCTGAACGATTTCCTCGACGCTCTCGATCGGCAGCGCGTATTCCTGGCCGTCGACCTCGAAGGACACGAGTTGGAGCTCGTCGACGACCTGCGCCGCCGCCGATCTCTCCTCCGACCCGTCGCATTCGTTGAAGCGCCGGTCCTTTTTGGCGACGTGCGCGTCCTTGCTTTGCAGCAGCTTGGTCGTGTCGAGAATCATGACCATGCCGTCGGATCGCTTCACGACTCCGGAAAGGAGCTCGGTGTCGACGGTGGCGCGAATCCGGTCGACGCTCTCGACGTCGCCCGCGTCGGCGCTGATCACCCGGTCCATTCGGTCGACGATGTAGCCGATCGGGGTTCCCGCATTCATCACGACGACGCGGGTAGAATCGTCGGACGCGGTCTCGCTCATGCCGAATACGCGGCGCAGGCTCATGATTGGAAGCACCGCGCCGCGCAGGTTGGCCAGCCCTTTAAGATTATTCGACGCGAGCGGAACCTCGACGATAGGCGGCAAGCGTATGATCTCTTGAACCTCAGTCAGCGGGACTCCGAATACCTCCTCTTCCATGCGAAAGGTGACAAACTGACGCCCCGCTTCGACATTCGCGTCGAGTTGCGCGTCGCCGGCGGGCGAGCTGCCCAAAGGGGCGGCCTCTCGGGCCGAGATTTCCATAGCTGCAGACATGCGAACCTCCCTCGGGACGCTAATCAGTTCTGATTCTGCAGTTCGTCAGCGAGCGCAGAAATCTCCTCGATCGCGGCCGCAAGCTCCTCAGAACCTTTCGACTGTTCCTTAGCGGCCTGTTGGGCCTGCTGGGACGCGGTCGAAGCCTGCTGAGCGGCGGCGGTAATCTGTTCGATGCCTTTCTTGCCGTCGTTGAGCATCTGCGACACCTGGTTGTTGCCGGCGAGAATGTCGCGCCCGCCCTGGACGACGGCGCCGAGATCGTCGCGCACGACGAGCATCGAGGAAGTGATGAGTTTGTTTTTCTCGACTTCGGCGGCGGTCGAAACGGAGATCTCGTCCAGGTCACGACGGACGACGACAATCTGGTCCTGGATGCCCTTGACGAGGTCCTTGATGCGCAGGGAGTTCTCGGAGGAATCGCGCGCAAGATTGCGGATGTCGATCGAAACCACCATGAAGCCCTTGCCGAACTCTCCGGCGCGCGCGGCTTCGATGGAGCCGTTGACCGCGAGCATGTTCGTCTGGATCGCCACTGTCGAAATCGCGTCGACGATCTTGTCGATCTTGCGGCTTACCCCTTCGAGCGCGCCGACCTGATCGCGAATTTTCTTGGACTCCTCAAGCGAGTTCGTCACGCCGGCGATAAGCGCGTTGACGTTGGTAAGGATGTCGCCGATTCGCGTTATGATCTGTTCGCCGTTTTCGATGGACTTGGTCGATCGCGCCTGCGTGACCTCCGCGCCCTTTTCGATCTGGGTTATCGCGGCGAGAGACGCCACAGCGGCGGTCGACTGCTGCTGCGCGCCGCGATTGATCTGGTCGAGCGCCGCCATGATCTCGCCCGCGGCGCGATTGATCTCCTCGATCGCGCTTGAGAGCTCCTCGGCGGCCGAGGCGACGCCCTCGGAGCTCTTGCTGACGTCGGTGGCGTTCTTCAGGTCTTCGGAGAGCGCGGAGAGTTCGGAAGCCGCGGTTTCGCTCTGAGCGAGCGCCGTCGTCTGTTGCCCGACCGTCTTCAACGCTTCCTCGCAGGCCGCGGACTGCTCCTCGGCGGCCGCGGCGATCGTTTCGGAGCTCTTCTGCGCCTCGACTGCGGCCTTTTCGCTGTCGCCCGACAAGCGCAGGATTTCCGCGGCGCCGGCAAGAATCTCGGCCATGGCGGTGCGCACGGCTTCGAGTTGCTCGCTGATCGCCTTGCCTTTGTCGACCTCTGAGCGCGCGGCCTCGGCGGAACGGTTGACGCCTTCGGCGATCGCCTTCACATCGGTCTGGATGGAGCCGATCAGCGCCTGGATCTCGCGCGCGCTCTTTTCCGAAGTCTCGGCAAGCGTGCGGACTTCGTCAGCGACGACGGCGAATCCTTTGCCATGCTGTCCGGCGCGCGCCGCCTCGATGGCGGCGTTTAACGCGAGCAGATTCGTTTGATCGGCGATGCGTCCGACGGCGAGCACGATGTCGCCAATGCTCGCCGCTTGGCGTTCGAGCTCGAGGATCATCGCGACCGAAGTCGCTTGGCGATCGGCCGCGGCGCCGATGCTCGCGATGCTGGCCCCGATCTGTTTGCTCAGATCGGCGATGAGCCCGCGAAGGGACTCCGTCTTTTGCCGCGAGATGTCAGCGGCCGTCTTGGCTTGCAAGAGGCCGGCGTTGATGGCGGTCATGGCGCGCCGCGACTGCTCGGAGGATGCGGCCGCCTCCTCCGCGCCGGCAGCGATCGTCTCCATAGACTTACGCAGCTCCTCCGCCGCCGCCGAGGACTGGGCGACGCCAGCGGCGAGCTCTCCCGTTGCGGCGGCGATGCGTTCAGCCGCCTTCTGTTGACGCGCGTGCGTGCGCACGGTCTTGCGATTCTCTTCCGCCACCCGTGACAGGCGAGCGATTGACGCGGCTTCCGGGTTTGGCGCTGGTGACGAGGCTTCAATTGCCGCTTTCTTGGCAAGAGCCATTTTAGATCCTCCTGCGGCGCGCCGGCGCCATCACTGCGGGGAGGGCGAAAACGAAAAATGAAAGCACGCAGCGCGGTGGGAATATTGACCCCGTAAATATCGCGCTAGAGATCCAATCTTGTGCGAAGCTGATCTCTGGACGCGCAAGGAAAAATGAAAAATAGCGCAGGCGCGTCCTCGCCCCAGATCCTATGAGGGCGTAGCGGCGGCCGGGACGGTATCCTGGTCGTTGTGAGACCAAGCGGGAGCCTATCGTGAAAAAGACAACGTCGTCGCCATCGCCGGCCGCCATCGACTATGATGCCACACTGATCCTTGCCGTGGAAACCAGCAACAAGAACTGGATTTTGGCGGCGCACGTGCCGGGATTGGGCCAGGTGAAGGCCAAGCAGACGATCGATCCGAGCGCTGAGGCGCTTGCGAAGGCGAT
>Ga0326727_10010956_pt1 | contig 21335 bp, 21 predicted proteins | sample MB2enrmetagenome_FD_207643 | JGI IMG/M metagenome (GOLD analysis project Ga0326727, IMG submission 207643) | Lab enriched peat soil microbial communities from McLean, Ithaca, NY, United States - MB29MY | ecosystem: Environmental > Terrestrial > Soil > Wetlands > Peat | place: USA: New York...
CTTTGTATTTTAGGTGAGGATTACGGGAGAAGTTCCTGCCAGTTTATGGGGTTTTGTAACGCTGGTATTTTCTCGAGAGTCGAAGTTAGCCATTTATGTGGTTCAATACCGGCTTGCAGGCAACTTCCCAGCAAAGTATAGAAGATACAGTTATCTTCTGCTCCGCTGTCATTACCGGAGAATAAGTAGTTCTTCCGCCCCAGGGTGATAGGGCGAATAGTGTTTTCAACAGCATTGTTGTCTATGTGAAAATATCCTTCTTTGCAATACCGACTGATACGGGGCCACATGCCAAAAGCATAGCTAATGGCTTTACCTAACGGACTTTTCGGGGTGCAACTCTTAAAACTTTCCTTCATCCAACACTCCATTTGTTGTAATATCGGGTAGGCTTTTTGTTCTCGTTCCTTACGGATTTGCTCGTAATCGGCTCCGTCTTCTTTGAGATTGCCTTCCAGCATATAAAGCAGTGCGATATAGTCAAGTGCTTTCTTTGCTTCGGGGGTGGTTGTTAACGCTGTTTCAAATTTTCGCCTCACGTGAGCCATACATCCCAGAGGAAGTACCCCTTGTTTTTCTTCAAAAATGCTGTATGCCGCATAACCATCGCTTTGAAGTGCCCCTTGATAATCTTTAAGCATTTTCAGTACTACTTCCTGAGAGCGGGAGCCTTTGTCGTAATGAAAAAACACCCCGGGAAACAGCACGGAACGAACTACCCAGATGTAACCCTTTCGTGCCGATCCTTTGCGATCGGTTATTGAATGGCTGGTTTCGTCCACCTGAATGTAATTGGCTGAGAGCACCCGCTGCATTTGTGCCGCATAAAGCGGATAAAGTTTATCGGCAATGGAGTGTACCCAGCGATTAATGCTGGAAGTGGTTATTTCTAATCCAAGATCTTTGAAGCGCTTGGCCTGCCGGTATTCGGGGAGATGGTAAAGAAATTTATCTACGATAATTTGGCTGAGTAACGATTCTCCGGCAATACATCCGGGCAATATCACATTCTTAACCGGGGCTTGAACGATGGTAGTTGTAAGGGCGTGGACGTCTTGCTTTTCTTTGTATATAGGTCTAACGATGCGCTCTACCCAGAACTTTGACGGCTCAATCATTAATCGTTCGTTTACGTCCTGACCGATTCTGATCATTGTATTTACATCTACGTTCTGCGGCTCAATAACAGTTTCTCTGCGTTCAATGTTCTCGGGTACTTTATAAGAGCGTTTCCTGCCGGTCGATTTTTCTTTTGAAGCATCACGGCGTTTTTCTGCTTTGTGCATAATATCGTCAACCAATGACTTCATTTCGGGAGTTTCCTGCTCCAACGTTGCCATTCCTTGCTCAGGGTCGAACAATGACAGTTGAGCTTCGCAGTAGTCGGGTAATCGCTTTTCTGAACGTCGACCAAACAGCTGACGTTCCAGATAAAGGATACGCTCCGCCTTGCGATTAAGCTCTTCCTCTTTCAAAAGAATCTGCTCGTCCTTCAAAAGGATGAGCTGATCCATTGAAAGAATCTGCTCTTCTTTCAAATAAATTTGAGCTTTTAACAAAGCGTTCTCTTGTAGTATTTGCTGTATATCTTCCATTGTTTTACAGTGCAAATATACTATATTTCAATGGAATACACAAATTATTTACTGCAAATTATAGCGATTTCTTCGTCTTATTTTTGGACTGATTCCTTCAATAAACAGTACCAATTCATCCCAGCGAAGGGTTCGAAAACCAGATCCTTCTCTGATAAATATCTTATGACTGATACGTCCGCGCTCTAACCGTTTGTAATATACCACAAAGCCGCCACGCTCCCAGTGAAGCAACTTCATGGTAGTGCGATTCTTATTTAAAAACACATAAACATCTCCATTGGTGGGACTCAATGATAAATAACGAATCAATCCGCATAAACCATCCAAACCTTTGCGTAAATCAACCCCCTGCAAACAAACTACAAACCGATTACCTTCATTCAAACTAAACATATCTTTTTTTTGCAAAGATCAGATTTTGATCCTCTTGAAAAAATACGGCTGATTTGGGATGCTTACGTTATACTTCCTGAAATTTGTATTTAAACGAAAATGAGCTGCCCCAATTTCTTGAAGCAGCTCTTTTCATATAGAATAGTTCTTTATTTTACGGTTCAGCTACAATAGCTTTGCGGGCTTCTACGATTTTATCCATTTCGTCGTAAGAACCTACCGTCATCTTATCAAATTCACGCTGACCGGTACCGGCAGGAATCAAGTGACCACAGATAACGTTTTCTTTCAATCCTTCGAGTTTATCAACCTTTCCGTTGATGGCCGCTTCGTTAAGCACCTTGGTTGTCTCCTGGAAAGAGGCTGCCGACATAAAGCTGCTTGTTTGTAAAGCAGCGCGGGTAATACCTTGCAATACCTGACTGGAGGTTGCTGGAATTGCATCGCGAGCGTCTACTAACTTCAGGTCTTTACGTTTCAGCGAACTGTTTTCATCACGCAACTTGCGTGCCGTAACAATTTGACCGGCCTTCAATGTTTGAGAATCGCCCGGAGTGATAACCACCTTCTTGCCCCACAAACGGTCGTTTTCTTCGAGAAACTCGTTTTTGTCAACCATTTGTTGTTCTAAGAAGCGGGTATCGCCTTGGTCGATCACTTCAACTTTACGCATCATCTGACGTACAATTACTTCAAAATGCTTATCGTTGATCTTCACACCTTGCAAACGGTAAACGTCCTGCACCTCGTTCACGATATACTCTTGTACGGCGGTCGGGCCTTTGATGGCCAAGATGTCGGAAGGAGTGATTGCTCCGTCAGACAATGCGATACCGGCACGAATATAGTCGCTTTCCTGCACCAAAATCTGTTTAGACAGTGGTACTAAGTATTTCTTGATCTCTCCCATTTTTGAGGTAACGGCAATTTCACGATTACCGCGTTTGATCTTACCAAAAGAGATCTCTCCGTCAATTTCGGCAACAACCGCAGGATTTGATGGATTACGGGCTTCAAACAACTCGGTGACACGAGGCAAACCACCGGTAATATCACCGGCTTTACCTACTGCACGAGGGATCTTCACCAACAACTGACCGGCTTTAATCGAATCGCCTTCGTCAAGCACCAAGTGAGCTCCTACAGGCAAACTGTAGTTACGCAACGATGTTCCGTCGGAAGCAAGGACATGTACGGTCGGAATTTTGGTTTTATCTTTAGATTCAACGATTACTTTTTCACGCAAGCCGGTGGCTTCGTCCGATTCAACCTTGAAGGTAACGTTCTCAGTAATATCCTGAAATTCAAGTTTACCCCCCATTTCGGAGATAATCACAGCATTAAAAGGATCCCATTCGCAAATCAGATGTCCTTTTTTAACTAAATCTCCATGCTTTGCATACAATTTTGCTCCATAAGGAATATGTTGATTGGTCAAAACAATTTTAGTACGAGGATCAACTACACGAACTTCGGTCAAACGACCTACCACTACCTGATAGGGATTGTTGTTTTCGTCGACAGCCTCTACGCTACGAGCCTCTTCCAATTCAACAATACCGTCATAGCGAGAAACAATGCTTGACTCAGCTGCAATATTCGATGCAATACCACCCACGTGGAATGTACGCAAGGTCAGCTGTGTACCCGGTTCACCGATAGATTGAGCTGCGATAACACCGACAGCTTCACCTTTATGAACCATTTTTCCGGTAGCCAAATTACGTCCGTAACATTTGGCGCAAACGCCTTTCTTCGATTCGCAAGTCAACACCGAACGAATTTCAACACGTTCGATAGGAGAATCCTGAATAGCCTGAGCAACATCCTCGGTAATCTCTTGTCCTGAACGAACTAAAATTTCACCAGTAAGCGGATGTTGAATATCGTGAAGAGAAACACGTCCCAAAATACGTTCATATAAGGAAGCGATCACCTCTTCGTTGTTCTTCAACTCAACAGCTGTCAAACCACGTAAAGTGCCACAATCAGCCTCGTTAATAATCACATCTTGTGATACATCCACCAAACGACGAGTCAGATAACCGGCATCTGCCGTTTTCAAAGCCGTATCGGCCAAACCTTTACGGGCACCGTGCGTAGAGATGAAATATTCCAACACCGAAAGACCTTCCTTAAAGTTAGCCAAAATCGGGTTTTCGATAATCTGACCGCCTTCTGCACCGGATTTTTGCGGTTTTGCCATCAAACCCCGCATACCGGACAACTGACGAATCTGTTCTTTAGAACCCCGGGCTCCTGAATCCAACATCATGTAAACTGAGTTGAATCCTTGGTTATCGCTCGAAAGTTGTTTCATTAAAATATTGGACAATTTGGAGTTAACGTGTGTCCATGTGTCGATAATCTGATTGTAACGTTCGTTATACGTGATGAAACCCATATTGTAATTGTTCAGGATTTCTTCCACTTCGTCGTAACCTTCTTTTACCAACGCATCTTTTTCGGCAGGAATAATTACGTCACCCAAGTTGAATGACAAACCTCCCTTGAACGCCATCTTGTAACCCAAATCCTTTATATCATCCAAAAACTTAGCCGTCACAGCCACACCGCATACCTTAATAATGTTACCGATAATATCACGTAACGATTTTTTGGAGAGCAGTTCGTTGATGTATCCCACCGCTTTAGGCACGCACTTGTTAAAGATCACACGCCCTACGGTTGTTTCGATAAGTTGTTCGGTCAAGTCTCCGTTCTTATCCAAATCCATCTGGCGGACTTTGATTTTCGCGTGAAGCGCTACACGACCTTCGTTATAAGCAATCTCCACCTCTTCCGTTCCATAAAAGGTCATACCTTCACCTCTTGCTCCGGGACGCGGCTTGGTGATGTAATACAATCCAAGTACCATGTCCTGAGAAGGCACGGTGATAGGTGCACCGTTAGCCGGATTCAGAATATTGTGCGAAGCCAGCATCAGCATTTGAGCTTCCACAACAGCTTCGTTACTTAAAGGAAGGTGAACAGCCATCTGGTCACCGTCAAAGTCGGCATTGAAAGCCGTACATGCCAAGGGATGCAATTGAATAGCTTTTCCTTCTATCATTTTGGGCTGGAATGCCTGAATACCCAGACGGTGAAGAGTCGGAGCACGGTTCAGTAACACCGGGTGTCCCTTCATCACGTATTCCAAAATATCCCATACAACCGGATCTTTACGATCAATGATTTTCTTGGCTGATTTTACCGTTTTGACGATACCGCGTTCAATCAGTTTACGGATAACAAACGGTTTATAGAGTTCGGCCGCCATATCCTTCGGCAAACCGCATTCATGCATCTTCAATTCGGGACCTACAACGATAACCGAACGGGCAGAATAGTCAACACGTTTACCCAATAAGTTTTGACGGAAACGTCCTTGCTTCCCTTTCAAACTGTCGGACAATGATTTCAATGGACGATTCGCATCGGTTTTAACAGCGCTTGCCTTACGAGAGTTATCGAACAAAGAGTCAACAGCTTCTTGAAGCATACGTTTCTCATTACGCAAAATCACTTCCGGCGCCTTGATTTCGATCAAACGTTTCAAACGATTGTTACGAATAATAACCCGACGATATAAATCATTCAAGTCGGAAGTTGCAAAACGACCTCCATCCAATGGAACCAACGGACGAAGCTCGGGCGGAATTACCGGCAAAACTTTCAAAATCATCCATTCGGGCTTATTGCGCAAACGCGAAGCACGGAAAGCCTCCACAACCTGAAGACGTTTCAACGCCTCCGTTTTCTTTTGTTGAGAAGAGGTAGTGCTTCCGATATGACGCAAATCATACGACAATGTATCCAAATCGATGGTTTTCAACATGTCATAGATAGCTTCAGCGCCCATTTTAGCAATAAACTTGTTCGGATCAGTATCTTCCAATTGTTGATTTTCGTGCGGCATATTGTCTATCAGATCAAGGTATTCCTCTTCTGAAAGCAATTCGCCTCTTGCAATATTTTCTTTTCCGTCAAGAATACCCGATTGGATAATCACGTATTTTTCATAATAGATGATAGAATCCAGCTTTTTTGTGGACATTCCCAACAAATAACCGATTTTATTCGGTAACGAACGAAAATACCAGATATGAGCGATTGGCACCACCAAACTAATGTGTCCCATACGTTCACGACGCACCTTTTTTTCTGTCACTTCAACTCCGCAACGGTCGCAAACAATGCCTTTGTAGCGAATACGTTTGTATTTTCCGCAATGGCATTCGTAATCACGTACAGGGCCGAAGATACGTTCGCAGAATAAACCGTCACGTTCCGGTTTGTAAGTACGATAGTTAATAGTTTCCGGTTTCAGAATTTCACCGTGAGACATTTCCAACATCTCTTCAGGTGACGCCAAACCGATGGTTATCTTGCTAAAATTGCTCTTTATCTTATTTTCTCTGATAAAAGCCATAGTATTATTTTTATTTAAATCCCCTCTCCGTTTCCGAAGAGAGGGTTCTCGTTTTTTGAAGAATGTAATTAATCACCGACTGATAGCTCCGATAAGCTATTAATCCAAATGGATACTCAATCCGAGACCTTGCAATTCGTGCAACAATACGTTGAGAGATTCGGGTAATCCCGGGGTCGGCATCGGTTCTCCTTTCACTATCGCTTCGTAAGAGCGGGCACGACCTACCACGTCATCGGATTTCACAGTCAGGATTTCTTGTAAGATATGAGCAGCTCCAAATGCCTCCAGCGCCCAAACCTCCATCTCACCAAAACGTTGACCTCCGAATTGAGCCTTACCACCAAGCGGTTGTTGTGTAATCAAAGAATACGGCCCAATAGAACGTGCGTGCATCTTATCTTCGACCATGTGCCCCAGTTTCAACATATAGATAATTCCTACCGTTGCTGTTTGGTCGAATCGTTCTCCGGTTCCACCGTCATACAAATAAGTTTTACCGTAGTTAGGTACACCGGCTTTCTCCGTCCATGCATTCAGATCGTCCAAAGTAGCTCCGTCGAAAATAGGAGTAGCAAACTTCACACCGAGATTCTTTCCTGCCCATGCAAGAACCGTTTCAAAAATCTGTCCCAAGTTCATACGAGAAGGCACACCCAGCGGGTTCAATACGATATCCACTGGAGTCCCGTCTTCCAAGAACGGCATATCTTCCTGACGAACAATACGTGATACGATACCCTTGTTACCGTGGCGTCCGGCCATTTTATCACCTACACGAATCTTACGCTTCTTGGCAATGTATACTTTTGCCAATTGAACGATACCCGAGGGTAACTCATCACCGATAGTAATGTTGAACTTTTTGCGTTTTAGTTGAGCATCAAGTTCCTTATATTTCTTCAAGTAGTTAACAATCACAGCCTGAATCATATCATTCCGATGATTGTCGGTCGTCCAGCGGCTTACATGAACCGTTGTATAATCGATATCATTCATTGCTTTTTGGGTAAATTTGCTTCCTTTAGGAATTAAATCCGTCCCTAAATAATCTTTCACCCCTTGCGATGTTTTATTTTGCGTAAGAGCAACTAATTTTTCGATCAACCGAAGTTTCAATGCCGTAGCCTCTTTTTCGAACTCTTCTTCCAATTTAGGAAGAACAGCTTTATCAGCCAAACTTGATTTGCGGGTCTTTACTGCTTTTGCAAATAAGCTTTTACCGATTACAACACCTCTCAAAGAAGGAGAAGCCTTTAACGAAGCATCTTTCACATCACCCGCTTTATCACCAAAGATGGCACGCAGCAGTTTTTCTTCAGGTGAAGGATCAGATTCTCCCTTAGGAGTGATTTTTCCGATAAGGATGTCTCCCGGAACGACTTGCGCTCCGACACGAATAATACCGTTTTCATCTAAATCGCGTGTTGCGTCTTCACTTACGTTAGGAATGTCTGAAGTCAATTCTTCCATTCCCCGCTTAGTTTCACGTACCTCCAACGAATACTCGGTAACGTGTACCGAAGTGAAGATGTCGTCACGTACCACACGTTCATTAATTACGATAGCATCCTCAAAGTTATAGCCCTTCCATGGCATAAATGCCACTTTCAAGTTACGGCCTAATGCTAACTCTCCGTTTTCAGTAGAATAACCTTCCGTCAGGATTTGTCCTTTTACAACACGTGCATCTTTTTCCACAATAGGACGAAGGTCAACCGTGGTTTCTTGATTGGTTCGTTGAAATTTAGGAATTGCATATTCTTTTACGGAATCGTCGAAGCTTACAAATTCTTCATCATCCGTACGATCATAACGAATTACAATACGTTTGGCATCTACAAATTCAACCACACCATCGTTTTCCGCCATAATCTGTGTCCGCGAATCCTGAATCATTTGACCTTCAATTCCGGTTCCGACAATAGGAGCTTCGCAACGAAGCAAAGGAACTGCCTGACGCATCATGTTCGAACCCATCAACGCACGGTTAGCATCATCATGTTCCAAGAAAGGAATCAACGAAGCTGCAATCGAAGCAATCTGAGTAGGAGAAACATCCATCAAATCTATTTCATTGGGCGATACCACAGGATAATCAGCATCCTGACGCGCTTTCACCCGTGAGCTGATGAACGAACCATCTTCATTCAGCGGTGCGTTTCCTTGAGCAATTATTTTTTGATCTTCCTCTTCTGCTGTCAAATAAATAATAGCTTCTTTATCTACATTTACTTTACCATCAGTCACCTTTCTATAAGGGGTAACAATAAAGCCTAAATCATTAATTTTAGCATAAACACACAACGAAGAGATCAACCCGATGTTCGGTCCTTCAGGTGTTTCAATAGGGCAAAGACGTCCATAGTGGGTAAAGTGCACGTCACGCACCTCAAATCCGGCTCTTTCACGCGAAAGACCACCAGGCCCGAGTGCAGAGAGACGGCGCTTGTGGGTAATTTCGGCCAAAGGATTGGTTTGATCCATGAATTGGGATAACGCATTGGTTCCGAAGAACGTGTTAATCACCGATGAAATGGTCTTTGCATTTATCAAATCGGTTGGAGTAAACACCTCATTATCGCGAACATTCATACGTTCACGGATTGTGCGGGCCATACGGGCCAATGCCACCCCGAATTGATTGTAAAGTTGCTCACCCACTGTCCGTACACGACGATTGCTTAAGTGGTCAATATCATCCACCTCGGCTTTAGAGTTAATCAATTCGATTAAGTATTTGATAATCTCAATGATATCCTCTTTTGTCAATACACGTACGTCCATTTCTGTCGTCAGATTCAACTTACGGTTGATACGATAACGTCCGACTTCGCCTAAATCATAACGTTTCTCCGAGAAGAAAAGGCCGTTGATTACTTCACGTGCAGATGCGTCATCCGCAGGTTCTGCACTACGTAATTGACGGTAAATATATAAAACTGCATCACGCTCCGAGTTGCTCGGATCTTTTTGCAGCGTATTATAAATAATACTGTAGTCACTTTGATTTTGCTCTTCTTTATGAAGGAGAATCGTTTGTGCTCCCGAATCCACAATTGCATCAATATGACTGTTTTCCAATATAGTTTCACGGTCGATAACCACTTCGTTTCGTTCGATAGAAACAACCTCTCCGGTGTCCTCATCCACGAAGTCTTCGTTCCATGATTTAAGCACACGAGCCGCCAATTTACGTCCCACTGCTTTTTTAAGACTACTCTTATTAACCTTCACTTCTTCGGCAAGGTTGAATATTTCAAGGATATCTTTATCTCCTTCATATCCGATAGCACGCAAAAGAGTGGTAACCGGTAATTTCTTTTTACGATCGATGTAAGCATACATCACATTATTAATGTCCGTAGCAAACTCTATCCAAGCTCCTTTGAAAGGAATAATACGAGCTGAATAAAGTTTTGTCCCGTTGGTATGGACACTTTGTCCAAAAAATACACCGGGTGAACGGTGCAACTGAGACACAACGACCCGTTCGGCACCATTAATCACAAAGGTACCTTTTTCTGTCATGTATGGAATGGTTCCCAAGTAAACATCTTGAATAACAGTATCAAAATCTTCATGCTCAGGATCAGTACAGTAAAGTTTCAATTTAGCTTTCAGAGGGACACTATGCGTTAAGCCACGTTGAACACACTCTGCTATTGAATAACGAGGTGGGTCCACAAAATAATCTAAAAACTCAAGCACGAAGTTATTTCGTGTATCAGAAATAGGAAAATTCTCCGCAAAAACGCTAAACAGGCCTTCATTTTTTCTTTTCTCGGGAGGAGCATCCAATTGGAAAAAATCCTGAAACGATTTTATTTGAACCTCAAGAAAATCAGGATACTCTAACGGATTTTTGATTGAGGCGAAGTTAACTCTTGGGTTTGCTTTGTTGGATATCATTGGGAAGGAAAGTTTGATTGAACTTAATAAGCCGTTGCTCGTTAAAATGCTGACTTCAATATATACAATTGATTTTCATACAATTATTATCAATCAATGTTTTGTCATCGGTTATATACACCGAAGTGGAAAAAATTTCAACGAGCTGTTGAATAGATAGCACAAAAGAATGAATATTCGTTGCAAATCCACTATAAGTGGTAATTCCAGCATATCGCTGAAAAGAATAGACATTATATGCAAAAAGGTTTAGAATCTCATTGGTGTGAGATTCTAAACCAAATGCCTGAAAATCAGGGTGTGTTATTTAAGTTCAACTTCAGCTCCGCCGTCGGTAAGTTGTTTTTGCAAAGCTTCAGCTTCTTCTTTGGTAACCCCTTCTTTGATAGGATTAGGAGCACCGTCAACTAAATCTTTTGCTTCTTTCAAACCAAGACCGGTCAATTCTTTCACAAGTTTAACGATAGCTAACTTGTTTGCACCAGCGGCTTTCAAGATTACATCAAACGATGTTTTTTCTTCAGCAACAGGAGCAGCGCCGGCAGCAGGACCAGCTACGGCAACAGCAGCAGCTGCTGGTTCAATTCCGTATTCGTTTTTCAAAATTTCGGCCAACTCGTTTACTTCTTTAACGGTCAAGTTAACCAATTGTTCTGCAAATGCTTTCAAATCTGCCATGATAAGTTATTTTTAAAAGTTTGAATTAATTTTATGTTCTGTAAGTTTTTTATCGTTCCGATAACGTCTTTAAGACGCCATGGAGAGTATTTCCTCCTGATTGGAGTGCGGACACAACGTTCTTAGCCGGCGATTGCAGCAAGGCAATAACATCTCCGATAAGTTCGTTTTTACTCTTAACATTAATCAATGCCTCAAGTTGATCGGCTCCAACATAGAAACTTTCCTCAACATAGGCAGCCTTCAAAACCGGCTTTTCCTTCTTGTTGCTTTTGCTAAATTCTTTGATCAACTTAGCAGGTTCGTTTCCTACATTAGAGAGCAATACGGAAGTAGAGCCTTTTAAAGAACCAAACAACGGAGAGAAATCCGTACCTGTAGATTCAAGTGCTTTGAGCAATAATTTGTTTTTAACAACGACCAATTTGATATCTTTGTCAAAACAAGCCTTGCGCAATTTACTCGTTTCTGCGGCATTCAGACCTTCGCTATTTGTCAAGTAAAAATGGCTATATTCCCCTAAGGTAGTCTTAATTTGCTCTATGATGACGCTTTTATCTTCCTTTTTCATACACTACAACTTTTTTAGTTTTCTTCAACCGATTTGGGATCAATCTTAATACCAAGACTCATTGTACTTGAAAGATAAATGCTCTTCACATAAGTACCTTTGGCCGTAGATGGTTTCAATTTGATAAGCGTATGAATAAATTCTTTTGCATTATCAGCAATTTTTGAAGCATCAAACGACACTTTTCCGATAGATGTGTGAACAATACCCGATTTGTCAACTTTGAAGTCGATTTTACCTTGTTTCACCTCTTGAACAGCTTTGCCAACTTCAGTGGTAACCGTACCGCTTTTAGGATTAGGCATCAAACCACGAGGGCCTAATACACGTCCTAAAGCACCAATTTTACCCATGATGGCAGGCTGTGTGATGATAACGTCGATATCCGTCCAACCTCCTTTTATCTTTTCGATGTATTCGTCCAGACCAACATAGTCAGCGCCGGCAGCTTTCGCTTCGGCCTCTGCATCCGGTGTGCATAACGCGAGAACCCTAACCTGTTTGCCGGTTCCGTGAGGAAGAGAAACAACACCGCGTACCATTTGATTGGATTTACGGGGGTCGATACCCAAACGCACGTCAACGTCAACAGAAGCGTCAAACTTAGTAGAAGAAATTTCTTTTACCAATTCTGCAGCTTCTTTCAGAGAATAGGCTTTCCCGGCTTCAACCTTGCTGTTAGCCAACTTTTGATTTTTCGTCAGTTTACTCATTGTTGAATTTTGTTTTAATTATTTTCCGGGAGCTTCTCCTTTTATTGTTATACCCATACTACGAGCAGTTCCAGCTACCATCGTCATTGCTGATTCAAGCGTGAAACAGTTCAAATCCACCATTTTGTCTTCGGCAATTGTTTTTACTTGTTCCCAAGTAATTTCAGCCACCTTCTTACGATTTGGTTCTGCCGATCCACTCTTCAATTTAGATGCTTCCAATAATTGGATAGCAACAGGAGGAGTTTTTACGACAAATTCGAATGATTTGTCCGAGTAATAAGTAATAACAACAGGTAAAACTTTACCTGCCTTTTCTTGGGTTCTGGCATTAAATTGCTTACAAAACTCCATAATATTGATCCCTTTGGAACCCAGCGCAGGGCCAACGGGAGGCGATGGGTTTGCAGCACCGCCTTTTATCTGCAATTTGATAAGTCCAGCAACTTCTTTTGCCATGATTTTGTGTAATTTAAAAATTTAATATCCGAGCACACAGTGCGTAACCACCATTTACTCTTTTTCCACTTGCATGAAGCCTAATTCGAGCGGAGTCTTACGCCCAAAGATTTTCACCATCACTTTGAGCTTTTTCTTTTCGTTATTTACCTCTTCGATTACGCCGCTAAAACCACTGAAAGGGCCAAATGTAACTTTGACACTTTCTCCCATCGAATACGAGAGGGAGATATCTTCTCCTGCCTCTTGCAATTCGTCCATTGTTCCAAGAATGCGATTTACTTCCGAAGAACGAAGGGGAGTAGGTTGGTCGTTAGAACCTCCGAGAAAGCCCAATACATTTGGCATTTGGCGTAAACGGTGTCCAACGTCGCCCACAATGTTAGCTTCGACCAAAACGTAACCGGGCAGATAGCTCTTCTCTTTCGTGATTCGCTTGCCATTACGTACTTGAACGACCTTTTCGGTTGGAATCAAGACCTGAGCTACGAATTGGCCAAGGTTAGTATTTTTGATTTCTGCGTCAATATACTCTTTTACCTTGTTTTCTTTGCCGCTAATAGCACGTAGAACGTACCATTTCTTTGCAGTCTCAACCATGTTCAACCTCCTAAATAATCTGTTTGTAAATAAACTTCATGATATTTTCGAACCCTAAGTCCATGACCCAAACCACCAATGCAATAACAAGGGAAGCAACTAATACAACGATTGCACTATTGGTCAGTTCTTTATATGTAGGCCATGAAACCTTATGTACGAGTTCTGTGTAAGCCTCCTTACAATAATTAATGAATCTTTTCATAGCGATGTGGAATTTTTTTTTATTGCACGGGTCGTAAGATTCGAACTCACGACACTCGGTTTTGGAGACCGATGCTCTACCAGCTGAGCTAGACCCGTAATTTTAAACCTCTTTCTTCGATTTGTATACTCAAAAAAGGCTGAAACACAATTTCAATTTGGATAATAATCCTGACAGGAAGAAGTTCCTGTCAGGATTTCTATCTTTTTGTCAAACTTTAGACACAAGAACCATCATGTAAGCCGAAGCTACGATCATTCTTCAAATCTACGTGTCAGACAAGTAATTAGTCGAGCAATTCGGTGATTTGACCAGCACCAACCGTACGACCACCTTCACGGATAGCAAAACGCAAACCTAGGTCGCAAGCTACCGGATAGATAAGTTCTACAGTAATTGTCAAGTTATCACCAGGCATAACCATTTCAGTTCCTTCCGGCAACGTGATTTCACCTGTTACATCCAACGTACGGATATAGAATTGAGGACGGTATTTGTTGTGGAACGGAGTGTGGCGACCACCTTCTTCTTTTTTCAAGATATACACTTGAGCCTTGAAGCGTGTGTGAGGTTTCACTTTACCCGGGTGAGTAATAACCATACCACGTTTAATTTCTTCTTTGTCAATACCACGAAGCAACAAACCTACGTTGTCACCAGCTTGACCTTCGTCCAAAATTTTACGGAACATTTCAACACCGGTAACAACCGATTTCTTTCCTTCCGAACCAAGACCGATAATTTGAACTTCTTCACCGGTTTTGATAATACCTGTTTCGATACGACCTGTTGCAACAGTACCACGACCTGTGATTGAGAATACATCTTCAACGGGCATCAAGAACGGTTTGTCTGTTTGACGCGGAGGAATTGGAATCCAGGTATCAACAGCATCCATTAATTCCATGATTTTATCTTCCCATTCTGTAACACCGTTCAAACCACCTAAAGCAGAACCACGGATGATAGGAGTATTGTCACCATCGAATTCATAGAATGAAAGCAATTCACGCATTTCCATTTCTACGAGGTCTAACATTTCAGGGTCGTCAACCATGTCGCATTTGTTCATAAAAACAACCAACTTCGGTACGTTTACCTGACGTGCCAACAGGATGTGTTCACGTGTTTGAGGCATAGGACCGTCAGTTGCAGCAACTACGATGATAGCACCATCCATTTGAGCAGCACCTGTAACCATGTTCTTTACATAGTCAGCGTGACCCGGACAGTCAACGTGAGCATAGTGACGGTTAGCGGTTTCATATTCTACGTGAGCGGTGTTAATTGTAATACCGCGTTCTTTTTCTTCCGGAGCGTTGTCGATAGAATCGAACGAACGTACTTCAGAGAGACCTCTTTTTGCTAATACAGTCGTGATCGCAGCTGTCAACGTGGTTTTACCGTGGTCCACGTGGCCGATGGTACCGATGTTAACGTGCGGTTTCGTCCTGTTAAAATGTTCTTTTGCCATAACTCAGAAAAAATTATTTATTAATAAATAGATGTGGTTATCATCGTACTGTCTGAGCTGTTGATGGGAATTGAACCCATGACCTCTTCCTTACCAAGGAAGTGCTCTACCCCTGAGCTACAACAGCAATAAATTTACAACTAAACCATTTATTCATGTACAAAAGTAAGTTGTACATTCAGCTTTTTTTGTAAATAAAATGGAGCGGGAAACGGGACTCAAACCCGCGACCCTCAGCTTGGAAGGCTGATGCTCTATCAACTGAGCTATTCCCGCGTAATCAATATGTCAATTTTTCAATATGCTAATATGCCAATTTTAAGTGCTTTTTCAGATTTCATTAGCACATTGTCATATTCATCTAATTTGCAAATTGTGTTGTGGGCAGTGATGGATTCGAACCACCGTAGGCGTCGCCAGCAGATTTACAGTCTGCCCCATTTGGCCACTCTGGTAACTGCCCTCACTTTTATCATTAATACAAACAAGCCTCATTGACCGGAAACGTGCTTGCTCTCTTATATCAAATACAGATCTCTTTTTAAAGAGCCTCTTGTCGGATTCGAACCAACGACCCCGAGATTACAAATCACGTGCTCTGGCCAACTGAGCTAAAGAGGCGGCTCGATTTTTCAATCAAAAGCCGTCTTAACTATGATCGTTAAAACGGCTTGCAAATGTAGACGTTTTTTTTGGAAGCGCAAAATCTTCGACCCTTTTTCTTGTGAAAAAATATATTTTAAAACTAAGCGCCTACAAACATCTATATATCAATATAATATTTTTTGTTCTATCAGCTTTTCAGATCTGATTTGTCTTTTATTTGACCTTCTCTTTATGTTTTATAACTTGTTTTTCGATAGCATCGACAGCCGTATCGACAGCTTCTTCGAAGCTATCACATACTTTTGATGCGAAAATTTCATTTCCCGGAATATTGATTTTCACTAAAGCTTCTTTGTTTGCGGCACTCTCAGGTTTCACTACTTTAAGAATAACTTCCGCATTCAATATTTCATCGAAAAATTTTTCGAGCTTGTTCACTTTTTTAGCGATGTGATCTTCCAGTTGTTTGGTAGCCTCAAATTTGATGGCTTGAATTCTAATAGTCATGGTTACCTCCTTTTTTTTGCCCTTGGATGGGCTTGTTCATAGATGGAATGTAGTTGCTCAAAGGTTGTATGCGTATAAATTTCGGTTGCCGAAAGATTGCTATGTCCCAGCAACTCCTTCACTGCATTCAACTCTGCTCCGTTATTCAATAAAGTGGTGGCAAACGTGTGCCGCAATACGTGAGGACTTCTCTTTTTCATTGAGGTGATCCCGGTAAAAGCATCATGCACCTTATTATATATAAATTTGGGATAAACCTCCGCCCCGCTTTTCAGGGTTATGAGACGTTCCGCACTGTTTTCTATTGTTCTATCGCGCTCAATAACATATCTTCTGATCAATTCCACCAACGATTCGCCAAAAGGGACTATTCGCTCCTTGTTGCGTTTCCCTAACACTCTGAGTGTCCTCTTATTTAAATCAATGTCAGCATCTCTTAATCCGATAAGTTCAGCTCTACGTATTCCTGTTTGATAAAACAATTCAATAATGAGTTTATCACGTAACTCTTCGAAGTTGTTTTCAAGTATATTTGTGCTTACAAAATTAACTTCATTTTCTCTAAAAACCAAGGGTAGCGGCTTTTTTATTTTCGGAGAAATGATTTTTTTAGTCGGATTGTTAACACACAGCTCCTTATGCGCAAGGAAACGATAGAACGATTTGAGTGCAGAAAGCTTCCGATTCACCGTTCGTGCCGAATCGCCCGATTCTAAAAGGGAGACAACCCATTCTCTAACTTGCAAAGGTGTGACCTGACCCGGATCGAACGTATCTGAGTTGGGATGAAGGAAATGGGCGAACTGCATCAGATCGTTTTGATACGACAAAACGGTATGAGAAGAAGATATTTTCTCATACCGTAAGTATTCTATAAACCGATCTATCATGCAGCAAATGTATTTGTCGCAAAGATAGCCTAAAATCGTCTAAATAGAACGATGTTATTCTTGGCTTTGATGTAATTGTTGAACGTAGGCAGCATGAATCAGTTCTTCACGACGAACAACCGATGGTTTGGAAAAGGCTTGACGTCTTCTCAATTCTTTTACAACACCTGTTTTTTCGAATTTTCTTTTGAACTTCTTCAAGGCTTTTTCGATGTTTTCGCCTTCTTTTACGGGTACTACGATCATATTCTTAGCGAATTATATTTTAATTGTTTGGTTTATTTCGGGCTGCAAAGGTAGAGAAAGGTTTTCGATTCTGCAATATTTATTGAAAAATATTTTTCCTATGCGCCTTTATTTCAACCGTAACATTTTACGTCAATACATTTTATAAATTGAAATAAATCATCTATTTTTGTGCCCATTTTCAATATCAACAACAAAAAATCACACCCTTGAATATAACAAAGTCTCCTTCTGAATGTAATAACAAAACGGAAATCAGAAAACAAATTGACCAAATTGACAAAGAGATTATTTCTCTTTTTGCATTGAGATTCCAGTATGTCAGCGAAATCGTTAAATTTAAATCTGATGCCGAAAGCGTTGTTGCTCTCAGCAGAAAAAATGAAGTTATCGAGCTACGAGGAAAGTGGGCTGAAGAACTGGGATTGGATAAAAACATGTTTGAACAGATTTATCAACTTTTAGTGGAGCATAACATCCAAAAAGAGATGGAAATGCTGCAAAATAAACTGCATAGCAGAAATTAATGCTGATTAATATATTATATAAATATGTATAAACAAGATATTAAAGTGATGGATTGCACCGTTCGTGACGGTGGTCTGATGAACAAATGGCAGTTTAGCGACGATTTCGTTCGAAGCGTTTATAATGCATGCGTCGAAGCTGGAATCGACTATATGGAAATCGGTTATCTGAGCAGTGAAAAAGCCTTCGATCGTAAGGTATATGGCCCTTGGAAATTCTGCCATCAAAAAGACCTTGAACGAATTGTCGGCAAGAATGAAACCAATCTTAAATTATCAGCCATGGCTGACATAGGGCGTATTGATTTGGATGACATCCCATTAGCATCCGAAAGCGCTCTGGATATGATTCGTGTGGCATGTTACGTTCATCAAGTGGATAAAGCTATCTCATTAGCACATCATTGTATGGATAAGGGCTATGAGACCTCCATTAATTTGATGGCGGTATCAAAAGTGAACGAGGTAGAACTGGATGAGGCTTTGAAGGATGTTGCAAAATCCCGTGTTCCGGTATTTTATGCTGTGGATAGTTTCGGTAGCATGTACATTGAGTCCATTCAACATTTGGTACGAAAATACCTGCTCGCACTTCCTGGAAAAGAAATTGGCATTCACGCTCACAATAACATGCAAATGGCAATGTCAAATACTTATACTGCATTGATGGAAGGTTGCACCATGCTTGATGCAACCCTGATGGGTCTGGGACGTGGCGCAGGTAACTGTCCGATTGAAATTCTGATCGCATTCCTGAAGAATCCGAAATACAGATTGCTTCCTCTATTGCAAGCTATTCAGGATCATGTCCATCCAATGCAAAAAGAGATCAGCTGGGGTTATCATATCCCTTATCTTATTACCGGAGCTTTAAATGAACATCCGCGTAGCGGAATGGAATGGATGGAATCTGATCAAAAAAACGATTTCGTTACATTTATGCGCAAAATGCATGACAATGAGATCTTAGAATAAGGAATCATTAGAAGAGGCACCCAAAGAGCAACGCCACCTTTGAAGTCCTGACCCTATAAACAAAGACGTCATTCAATACGTTAAAAACCACTTGATTTTCAAAAAAGAGCATCAAGATGATGTGATCCTAATATTTTTTCGTACCTTTGCACGGTTTTTAATGTCGAGTCTGAAGTGGGAAAATTTGAAGCTTACATAATTCCGTTAAAGTCATTAGCCACAGGCACTCATACATTTGAGTATCGCTTGGATAATGAGTATTTTACAAAAATAGATAGCCCGGAAGTACGGAAAGGTAATATTCAGGCAAAGGTTGTCGTAAAAAAAACCGGCAGTGCTTATGAGTTGAATTTCGACTTAGAAGGAGTTGCTATAGTTTCTTGCGACCGCTGCTTAGACGACATGGAACAACCGATAGCCTGTAAAGATAAGATAGCGGTAAAATTAGGCATTGATTTTTCGGATGAAGGAGACATAGTAGTTGTCCCTGAAGATGAAGGAGAGATTAACATTGCTTGGTTTTTATATGAGTTCATTATCCTCTCTATTCCTATTAAACACATACACGCTCCGGGTAAATGTAACAAAGGAATGACCTCTCAATTAAGAAAACACACCGCTCGCAACGTGAGTGAAGATGAAGGAGAGGATACCCTTGAAGATTCCGATGATTTTAATAATAATGAAGATAACGGGAATGATCCCCGTTGGAATAAATTGAAAGATATATTCGATAACGATTAAAATATTTAGAAAAGATGGCACATCCTAAAAGAAAACACTCGAAACAACGCACAGCAAAAAGACGTACACATGACAAAGCCGTTGCTCCGACATTAGCAGTTTGTTCGAACTGTGGTGCGATGCATATTTATCACACCGTTTGTGGTTCATGCGGTTACTATCGCGGCAAATTAGCTATTGAGAAATTAGCTGCAGTTTAATCAACTTTTGTCGTTTGTCATTTTGCTGACAAAAAAATTTGCCCTAAAACAATATTTGCTTTTAGGGCGAATTTTTTAAACTAATAACCAAAAACCCAGAATGAAAAGATTACATGCGAAAATAACCGGTATGGGAGCTTATGTTCCCGATTATATCCTAACCAACGAAGAAATCTCCACGATGGTCGACACTTCGGACGAATGGATAATGACACGTATTGGAGTGAAAGAACGCCACATTCTCAAAGAAAAAGGATTAGGGACTTCTTTCATGGCGGGAAAAGCTGTTCAACAATTGCTAAAAAAGACCAATACGTCTCCTGATGAAATCGATGCACTAATCTGCGCAACGGTTACTCCCGACCACATGTTTCCTCCCACTGCGGTTTTGACCGCAGAAAGAGCCGGCATTAAAAATGCTTATGCATACGATCTAAATGCGGCATGTTCCAGTTTTACTTTCGGTTTGACATCGGCTGCCGCACTAATTGAATCAGGCAGATATAAAAAAGTGATCCTTGTTGGTGCTGACAAAATGTCGTCATTTGTCGATTATTCAGATCGTAGTACTTGCCCCATATTCGGTGATGGAGCGGGAGCTATTTTACTGGAAGCCACAGAAGAAGAAATCGGATTTATCGACAGTAAATTATATACTGACGGGATTGGCTATCCTCACCTTCACATGAAGGCTGGTGGGTCAGCAGCTCCTCCTACACACGAAACCATTGATGCTAAAGAACACTATATCTACCAAGAAGGGCAGGTTGTATTTAAACATGCCGTGAGTAAAATGGCTGATGTATCTGCTGAAATCATGGAACGCAACAATTTATCGCACGAAGATATTGCATGGGTCGTGCCTCACCAAGCCAACTTACGCATCATAGATGCCGTCGCCAACCGGATGGGTGTATCAAAAGACAAAGTAATGGTGAATATTGAAAAATATGGCAATACCACCTCAGCCACACTTCCTTTATGTTTAAACGAATGGGAACCTCTGCTACGCAAAGGAGATAAAGTGGTGTTAACTACTTTTGGAGCAGGATTCTGTTGGGGAGCTGCTTATGTCATTTGGGCTTATGACGGAAAATAAACTACTCGTCTTAATAAATAAATAAATTACGAATGAATATCGTTAGAAAAGAGATTGATGCTGTTAATGCACTAATAACCGTGCAGGTAGCAAAGGCAGACTACGCCGAGAAGGTGGAGAAGACCTTGAAAGATTACAAACGCAAAGCCAATATCCCGGGTTTTCGTCCGGGAATGGTACCAGTCGGGTTACTTAAAAAGATGTACGGCAAAGCTATTTTAGCTGAAGAAGTAAATAAGGTGATGAGCGAGGCCTTAAATAATTATTTGAAAGAAAACAATGTCGATGTGTTAGGTGAATTGCTCCCGAACGAAACGGAACAAAAACCAGTTGATTTTGAAACGCAAGAAGATTTTGAGTTTTCATTCGACCTTGCGGTAGCTCCTGAATTTGAGTTGACTCTTTCTCAAAAAGATAAAATTAACTACTACGACATCACCGTTGATGAAAAAATGATTGATGATCAGATAAAAAATCACCAAGGACGGATGGGAAAACAGGTTCCC
>Ga0326727_10010957_pt1 | contig 21333 bp, 12 predicted proteins | sample MB2enrmetagenome_FD_207643 | JGI IMG/M metagenome (GOLD analysis project Ga0326727, IMG submission 207643) | Lab enriched peat soil microbial communities from McLean, Ithaca, NY, United States - MB29MY | ecosystem: Environmental > Terrestrial > Soil > Wetlands > Peat | place: USA: New York...
TTCGAATTCAAGTGGACGACGATCCAAAACAGATAGACCTTCAGGTCCGCCTCATCCAGGGTGCGGAGGTTCTTATCGAGGTCGTCGCCCAGCCATAGCTCGTAGCCTGCGCCGTCGAACCCCAGCTCGTGGAGCATGCGGGCCTGTTCGGGGAGTGAGCGGTGCCTGGAATCGGCCGCGTCCATGCAGAATCCGTAGAGCTTTGGGGCCCAGGCGGCCTGGCCGGCCTGGACCGGCGGCGAGCCGGGATCGGCCCGGCCTGTAGTCGCCGGGACGATCATGCCGAGCACCGCTCCGGCAATCGCGCACAATCTTGATGCAAGCTGCCACATGATTGGATTCCTTAACTTTTCAAGCCCGACAGATTCAGCTCCAGCCGTTTATGCTCCTTGAGCAGCTCGTCCATGGTCAAGCGGCCCTGGCGGTAGGCGGCCTCGCGGCCGAGGATCGCGGTCAAGTGTCCGTCGACCGCCCGCTTGACCGTCGGGTTCTCGCAGCGGCCCTCGCTGATGTTCCGGTAGAACTCGGCGACGTTCCGTTGGACGCCCGCCTCGTAGAGGTTCACGACGTTGCCCACGTAGTGCTTGGGCCCGCCCTGGACGAAGGCCTTGCCCTCATAGCGCACCCTGGCGTTGGCGATCGTGCCATAGAGGTAGCAGGAGAGGCCCAGGTCGCAGTTGTTGTTCAACGACTGGCTGACGTGGTTCCAGATCAGCCCGTCGGCACATTGGAAGAGCACGTTGACCGTGTCCCGCCCGTCGAGCTGGGGATTCGGCCGCGTGACGCGAGAATTCCCCACGGCGCTGGTAGGTCGCTGGCCGAGGACCCAGGTCATCGCGTCGATTGCATGGATGTCGAAGGCCACGCAACTGTCGCCGCAGAGCGTCACGTCGCGGAGCCACTGGCTGTCGCGCAGCCGTTGCTCGACGGTCGAGGAGGCGGGCGGCTCCGGCCACAGCGTGGCGCAGCCGGCGGAAATCACGTAGGCCAGCTTCCCCAGCCCCCCCGCGGCGATCCGCTTGGCGATCTCGATGTTCACGGGGTCGGTGGGCATCTGGTAATCGACCAGGAAGCACTGCTTCTTTTGTGTGGCGAGCCGGCCGGCCGCCTCGACCGTGAACACGCCCGGCACGTCGACCGCCACGGGCTTGGCCAGGTAGACGTGGCGGCCGGCTTCCACGGCGGCTTTGGCCTGCTCCGGGTAGAAGTAGGGCAGGTCCTCGATGGCGACGGCCTCCACGCCGCTGGCGATCAGCTTCTTGTAGCCGGACAGGCCGGAGAATCGCCGGGCCTTTTCCACGCCGAAGGTCTCGCCAAACCGGTCCACGGCATCCTGGAAGTAGTCGCAGGCGGCGTGGAACTCGTAGCCCCCGTGCTGCTTGAAGTACTTGCTCACCCACTGGCCCCGGCCGCCGCAGCCGATGACGCCCAGCTTGATCTTTTGCTTGATCGGTTGGGGCGCGGCCGCCGCTTGGTCGGCCGCGAAGGCCGCCGCCGCGCCCAGCAAGGGCGCCGAGGCGGCGGCCGCGGCCGCGTTCTCCAGGAAATGCCGCCGGCTGAAAGCCGCCGGCGGCGAGGGCACACAAGATTTCACGGGGTTCTCGCGCATGATCGTTTCCTCCAATGGAATGGTCGTCTTCGCGGTTCTCATGATTATCCCCAGAGTAACAGGACGATGGGGCAAGGGCAATCATACTTTCGCATAGGTGTGCGGGAATTTCGACAGGCGTCCCTTCCAATTCTTCCCCAGGATATACTTATAGCTCGCGACGAAACCCTACACGAAAGGAGCGTGTAAAATGATCCGCAGCATTCTCACAGTCGTTACAGCCGCCGTGGCGGCATGGAGTAGCGGCGCGGTGTCCGCCGGCGAGGATATCACCGCGGCGGCCTTCGGCGACATCCACGACACCAGCGACGGCGGCCGGCCCATGGGCAAGGGCGGTGGCTTCGGCACACCTCCCTCCGGCGACACATGGTACACCACGTGGGCAGGCGACGACACCCTGTACGTCAATGTCGACGACGGGCTTGGCTACGAGGACCCCGGCCACAAGCACATCATGCTGCGGAACTGCCTGTGCATGCTCAGCGGCAACCCCAACGAGTCGACCGACGGCTTCCGCGGAGTCAACCTCAACCCGGGCTCGCGCGGCGCGACCATGCCCAACAGCAAGTGCGCGGGGCTGCACGGTTATACCTCGTCGCTCTACGAGCAGGACGGGATCATCTACCAGATCCGGCATGCCTGGAGCCCCACGCCGGCGCTCTGGCCGCCGTTGGACTCCAGCATCATCAGGTCCTGCGACGGCGGCCGCAACTGGCTCGACCACCTCGGCCGGAAGAACGCCCCGCTGCCGGCCGGCGCCGATGCCATGTTCCCCGCGCTTCCCTGGAGCTGGCTGACCTTCGTGCAGTACGGCAAGGGCGGCGCCGCCCCGGCGGTGGATCGTGCCGAGCAGTACGTCTACCTCACGGCCGGCGAGTATCTGGCACGGGTGCCGCGGGAGAAACTCGCCCGCTTGAACAAGGCCGACTTCCAGTACTACAAGGGGGCGCCGCTGGACGGCATGTTCGATGCCAGTTGGTCAAGCGCGCCGGCCGGCGGCGGCAAGATCATCTTCGCCGGCCCGAATGCCGGCTTCATGAACGTCCTCTACAACTTCGGCCTGCAGCGCTATGTCGCGACCGCAGCCCAGGTGTACAGGGCGGCCAAAAGCTCGGAGCTCGACATCAAGACGCGCTTCGAGATTTACAGCGCCGAGCACCCCTGGGGGCCTTGGAAGCAGACCGTGAGCTACGCTCTCTGGGGCCGCGCGGGCTGGAACATGCTGATGGCCAACAAGTTCACCTCGGCCGACGGCCGGAAGATGTGGTACACGTTCAGCGGCGAATACAAGGGCGACCTGTGGTACTACGGGTTCCAGTACATGCCGCTGTACCTCTCCACCGGCGCGGTCGACGTCTACGAGGCCGAGGCCGCCAGGCTGACCGGCGCACGGACCGCGTCGGGCTATCCGGGCTGCTCGGGGACCGGCTACATCGAGAACTTTACCAAGACCGGCGACCGGGCGGTCTTCGATCTCAAGCACGTCAACGGCAACGGCTGGCACATCGTGCGGATCAGGTATACGTCGCCCAAGCTGAACGGCAACGTGCTGAGCATCTTCGTCAACGGCCGCAAGGCGAAGCGCGTGAAGTTCTCCGAGAATGACAGCGACTGCGCGCCGCAGCTCAACTGGACGGACCGCAGCGACATCTACTTTCTCGAGAGCGGCGACAACACCTTCGAGATCCGCCTGGACCGGGGCGATGCCGCCGCCGGCCTGATGATCGACTACCTGGCCGTCTCCCGCGAGCCGACCTACGACGAGGGCGTCAACATCGCGCCGCAGGCGACCGCCACCGCCTCGTCGGGCCAGCCCGCCGGGGCCATCCGCGGCTGCGCGCTGGACGAGGCCAGCCAGTGGTCGGCGGCGGGCACTCAGGGCGAGTGGATCAGGCTCGACTGGGGCGCGCCGCAGGCCATCGGCACGGTCCGGCTCTACGACAAGCCCAATCTGCGAGACCAGGTGCTCTCGGCAACGCTGTCCTTCAGCGACGGCAGCACCCTGCCCGTGGGCCGGCTGCAAAACGACGGCCAGGCCGGGACGTTGTTGGCCTTCCCGCCCAAAACGGTGACTTGGCTGAAGCTGACCATCGACCAGGTCCGCAGTGGAACCGTCAGTGCCGGCCTCGGCCAGTTCGAGGTCTACGCGGTGCGCGGGCCGTGCAGGCCCAGGTAGCGGGCCGTGCCATCGTTGCCGCCGCCCCGGTCATGCTCCGCCGGCGCCCCGCATCCTTGATCACGGGGTGTTCAGCAGAAAACTCGCGGGTGCGAAGGGCGCTAGCGGAATCTCGTAGCGCCCCTCAAGCGGCGAGAATCGATCATCGAGGTGCGGTACTTCGCAACCACATTTCGCGCCAGATCGGTATAGCCGATGTCGAAATGGGTCTTGAAGACCACGACGATCTCTTCCACCGCGGCACAGGCCGTGGATACCGTGCCCAAGGCGAGCAGCATCGGCACGGCTACCGTCAAACTCGCAAACCGGCTGCCGACGCGCGACATGGCTGAACCTCCAGCGGTTGTGGTTGTGTGCAGAACGCAGACGTGCCATCCTTACTTCTGTGGCGCGGAGGGCGGTGCCTGCCAAGACCTCGGGGTCACAGGGAACATCGATATGCGGAATTTCGTGCACCCGTAAGGAATCAGGCGGATCGTCTCGACCTGGCCCGTCTCGACCGGCGCGGCGGGCAGCGCCTGATCGTCCGTCGGTCTCCAGTCGAAGGCCCTTGCAGGCGTCTCGAGCGTCAGCGGGGCAGCCAGCGGCCAATCCCACTTGAGCGGCATCGGGCGCCGCTTGACGGCAATGTCGGCCCCGCCGCGCTCCGCCTCGTTGTCAAGGGCATATTGCCAGCGGGCATTCGCTACGGGCGTGTTGGGATCTTTATCCGGGATGGCCAGCGCAAACAGCAGCGGCCCATAGAAAATGCTCTCATAGGGCAAGCGCCGCTTCTCAAAAGCCGCAAGGGGCTTGAAGCTGAAGTAGTCCTTCGTCAGGGGCGGGTACTCCGTCTCAAAACCGCGCGAGACTCTGACCGACATGGGGAACTCCAGCGTAACCGCGTCTCCTTGGATCCATCGCCGCTGGATCCGTACGAAGCCCTTGGCGTCTGCGACCGCTTCCAAGGCAACTCCGTTGACCGCGATTCGCGGCTTGCTGCACCAGCCCGGAATGCGGAAGTACAACGGGAACGATGCGGGCTGCTGCGGTTCCACCTCGACGGAAATCGTCCCCTCGAACGGATAGGCCGTTCGGCAGTTCAGTTTCACCGGTGTACCGGCTGCGACGGTGGCCGACACCTTGCAGGGCCCGTAGAGCGTCGCCGCCAGGCCGTGGTCCTGTGAGGCCATCCACATGTGCATGACGTAGTTCGGCACCAGGCGGTTCACGGCCGCCACGCAGCACAGGACCGGTGGATAGCCTAGCTGCGTGAACAGATGGCATCCGATGCCGGGCGAATCAGGCTGATCGGCGGGCAGGAATCCGGCTTGGATGCGATTGGGCGATTGGTAGTAGGACATGGTCTGAAAATCCCGTGCGATCGGGGCCGGTCCGGCGTTGAAGAACGCCCGCTCGACATTATCCCCAAAGGACCGTGCGCCGGTAATGCGGTAGAGCCAGATATTGGACCAATTCTGCGCGACAACGTCGCACGTCTCCGTGCAACGCAGAGCGCCAACGCCCGAGAAAAATTCCTCACCCGAAGCGACGCCGTACGGCAGGAGGTGGTTTTCGTCGATCCAGCGGAAAGCCCGCAGCGAAGCCTCCAGGCATGTCTGCCGGCCGGTCGCCAAATAGAACAGCGCGGGCAGGCGGATTTGCTCATAGGCGCAGACGGCGTGGCCGGGGAGGAACTGTCCGCCGGCCCACTCGCCCGTCGCGGTCTGGACTTCCGGGACGTCCAGCGCCGCCCGCGCCCGCTCCAGAACGCGGCGGTCCCCGCTCAGCCGGTAGGTCTCCAGCATCGCATCGAGGTTGCACAGCCCGCTGACGATGTACGTGTCGCCGGCATCGAATCGCAGCCGACCCATGGGCACCGGGTACTGTGCATAGACCTTGACCAAAGCATCCAGGATCCGCTTGTCGCCGCTGGCCGCGTACCAGGCCACCAAGGCCCTGCCCATGTGGGAATGGGCCCATGCGGAGAAGTCCTTGGGAGGTTTTGTCTGCCAGTAGAGCAGCGAGTTCCCCCCCCGGTTGACCCCGTCCACGACGAGGTTCAGACGGTCCGTAGCCTTGCGGATAAGTTGCTTGTCGTGCAGGATATAGCCCAGCCGCACGAGGCCGTCGAGCCAATAGGCGCATTGCTCCAGGGATCCCTCGTTCGTCTGCCAGGCGTTGCGGCGGTCGGCCTTGAGGCCCTTCCACGGATCGTGAAACGTCGGATGGTACTGGTCCAAGTGGTTCGTGAGCCCGTCACGGGCCGCCATCGCCCAGTCGCGGAGCCAGCCCGTTGGTTCGACATCGCCCGGCGCGAGGGGGAGGAGCGCCGCCTGGACCGGGAACTCACCCGGGCTGCGGCCCCGCATGACTTCGGCCCCGGCCGCGGCGCCGACCGCTCTCGCTGCCATGACGGCACCGGCCACACACATGCTCCACGATACGACTTTCCCAACAGGTCTCCTGTTTGCCATGAGTCGCTCGCGCTTCCATTATTCGGACAGAATCAGGGACATCGTGTGGGTGGGCAGGACCACCGTGACTTTGCCATCGGCTCGTTTCTTCTCGACCGCCGCCGGCGTGGCAATGCCAAGTGCATCGGCCGGCCATCGCCGCGGACGAAACGGTTGCCATCGTCGCTCGGCTTACCGTTCGGCGTACCAGTCGCGGCAGCGGATTTCCACGTCGCCGGGCACTCCGACGAGCTTCTTGAGCTCGGCGAAGTCCGCCTTCGTCCCGTCGGCGCTGCGGTAGTGATAGGGGTAGACGATCTTGGGTTGGAACTGCCGGATGGCGTCCGCTGCTTTCTGGACGCTTATCGTGTAGGGCAGGTTCATCGGCAGGAAGGCCACGTCGATGCCCTTGAGGGCCCGCATCTCGGCGGTATCCTCGGTGTCGCCGGCGATGTAGATCCTCTTTCCGCCGATCGTGAGCAGGTAGCCGTTGTCGCGCCCCTTGGGATGGAACTTTTCCTTCCCGGGGGTCGTGTTGTAGGCCGGCACGGCTGCGACGGCGATCCCCTCCGCCGTGGTTTTCTCCCCGTTGGCAAGGACCTGCACGATGGCCTTGGCCCGCAACGTCGCGGGGATCTTCTCGGCGACCGTCTTGGGGGCGATCAACACGGTCCGCCCCCCGGCGGGCAATATGGCTTCCAGGGTCGCCGGGTCGAAGTGGTCGAAGTGGATGTGCGTGACCAACACGAGATCCGGCTTGGGCAGGCCGGCGAAAGGCTTGGCGCCGCCGACCGGATCGACGTAGATGGTCTTGCCCTGCCACTGCATGAGCAAGGTCGCGTGGTGTATCGGATGGATCACCAGCACACCGCCGTCGGTGGCGACCTGGTCCCCGGAAAGCCCTTTTTCCTGGGCTCCGCAGGCGGCGGACATCGCCGTACACACCAGCAGCACGACAGCCGAAATGCAGGCAAGCAAGCGCATGAGACCCCTCCTTACGGATTCACGGGATGGAAACATTAAAAGGCTCACCCTCGCAATTCTCGCACGCGCGGATCAAGTCGGCAAGAACCTGGGGGTGCATTCCCGTTTCTGCGCGCGGGTATTTCGGCCCTTTTGCCACAAACCGGCCGCGGCGGCCTGCTGGGACGACGTGGAGCCCGGGCCCGAGGCTCGTTTCGCCCGGTATTTTGCGGGCCGCGAGGGGCGCGCGAGGCGCGCAGAAACGGGAATGCACCCAGAACCTGGTATTCGGCCCTGTCGGTGGTCTGCCGGGGTCAATCCTGCATCGCCTCGCCAAGGGCGCCCCGGAACATCCCTACCGATCCTCGTTTCGCCCCGGGTATAATGGGCACAACCCCTGCTGGGGCCCGACCCTGCGCGATGGCGGATCGGGGCGGCGGCAACGCGTTCCAGAAGGAGCAATCCGGTGGCCAGGTGGGGCGGCTGGTGGGAACAGCAGGGTTTCGGGCGGCAGGAGATGCGCAACCTCGTGCTGAACGTCGGCCCCGCCGGCGAAGTGTCGGGCAGCGGTGACGACTGCGTCGGCCCGTTCACGATCACGGGGACGATTTCCGCCGAGGTCGTGCTGGTCAAGCAGTACGTGCGGCGGCACTCCCTGCTCTATGTCGGCACGAATTCCGGCGAAGGCATCTTCGGGAACTGGCAAGTCCCAGGGGCTGCGGCGATCCCGGGGCTGACCTCGGGCCGGTTCGCCCTCTTCCCGACGGCCGATTCCGCTTCCGCCTGCGCCGCAATCAGCGAGCTGAAGCCGGCCGGCTGCCGATGATAGGTGAGGATCGCCAACTCGGCCGCCGGCCCACACCCCCCTACTTCCCCGCTGAAACCGGCTCTTGTGGGCCATACCAGACTGAACGCACGTCAATCCGCTCGCCCGCTGGACACGGCGGGGCGATGCTGTAAGATGGATGGCCATGCGGGCTTGAATCGGCTTCAGGCTCGTTTCAAGCCAGGTCATGTCGAGCAACCAACTTGCTGAAAAGGAGCGTTTCGTGAAGTCCCTGCTAAGCGCCGCCCTGGTCCTGCTGTTTGTGAGCGGTTCGCCGGCCGCCGATACGCCGCAAATGGAAGAGGGTTTTGTGAGCCTCTTCGACGGAAAGACCCTCGACGGCTGGAAGGTGGGCGAGAACGCCGATGTCTTCCAGGTCCGCGACGGCATGATCGTGATGGAGTGCCCCGCGACGACCCACAGTCCCGCGCACCTGTTCTATGTCGGGGACGTGGGCGGCCACGACTTCAAGAACCTCCACCTCAAGGCCGACGTGCTGACCTTCCCCACGGCGAACTCGGGCATCTATTTCCACACAAAGTACCAGCAGGCCGACTGGCCCAAGCTCGGGATCGAATGCCAGATCGACAACACTCACGTCGACTGGCGGCGGACGGGCAGCCTGTACGGCATCAGGAACCTCACGTGGGGCCCGGAAACGCCGCCCAAGAACAACAAGGAAATCGTCACCATCCTGCCGAAGCCGCCGGTCACCGACAACGTCTGGTACACCCAGGAGGTCATCTACCAGGACGGGCTGGTGACGGTCAAGCTCGCCGGCAAGACCATGTTCGAGTACAGGCTGCCCCACGCGGACGTCGAGCACAAGCTGCCGACCGGGATGACCTGGCTGCCGCGCGGCACTTTCGCCCTGCAGGGGCACCCGCCGATGCCGGGCCACAGCAGCAAGACATACTTCCGGAACATCCGCGTCAAGATACTGCCCGATTGAGCCGGCGGCCGGCCCGTGGAAGCGGCGTGGTGGCGCGCAGTCGTCGGGAAGCAACAGCCTCTCAGGAGTAACGACCATGGCAAAGAACCACGTTCAGGCCGCGCTGAAACGAAGGCCCCTGCTCATGCGGGCGTGGTTGGCGGCGGGCGCGCTGCCCGTTGTCCTCTGCTGTCTTCGGCTTGCCGGGCAGGCGCAAGCTGCGGGGGCCGACGACGCATGGGTCCCGGCCATGAAGGCCGTCCACCAGAAGTTCAAGGGCGAACGAGGAACCTACGCCCAATTCGGTGACTCGATTACGGTTTCGCGGGCCTTCTGGTTCGGGCTGAAGTACGCCCGCGGGAACGCTTCCGCCGAGATGAACCGGGCCTTCGAGCTGGTGAAAGGCTACATGTGCGAGGATTGCTGGGATCGGCGGGGAGCGAAGTACGGCAACGAGGGCCAGATGACCATCCGCTGGGCCCATCAGAACGTGGCCAAGTGGCTGAAGGAACTCAATCCCGAAGTGGCGCTGATGATGTTCGGCACCAACGACATCGGCAGCCTCGAACTTCCCGAGTACGAGACGAAGACGCGGGAAGTGGTGCAGAAATGCCTCGACAACGGCACGATCCTCATTCTCAGCACGATCCCGCCCAAACACGGCCAGGCCGAGAAGGCCGCGGTCTTCGCCGCTGCGGTCCGCAAGATCGCCCGCGACATGAAACTGCCCTTGACCGACTATCACGCCGAGATTCTCAAGCGGCGTCCGCACGACTGGGACGGAGCCGCGGAGCAGTTCAGCCGGTACCGGGGCTACAACGTGCCCACGCTGATTTCCCGTGACGGCGTGCACCCGTCGAATCCGCAGGAATACGCCGGCGACTATTCCGCCGAGGGGTTGCGCAACAACGGCTTTGGGCTGCGGAGCTACCTGGCCTTGTTGAAATACGCCGAGGTTATCGAAAAGGTGCTGCCGCAGCAGCCGGCCGCGCAAGACGCGACCCGCCGCACCAGCTTCCTCCAGCGCCGATAACGTCCGCCCGGCGGGCAGCGGGGATCGGGGCTCGCTGGGGTGGTCCGCCCAGTCTTGGTCGCTTCCGGTCGGCCCTGACCCAAGAAACGGCAGCGGTTCGCAGGCCGGTTGCCACGGTCGCGACCGCGTGGCGACTATTTCTTCATCCAATCGTCGCGCGCCGGCCGGCTGCGCAGGGCGTTGGCCGCGTCGTCGCCGGGGAACGATTCGCTCGCCGGGTCCCACTTCAATTTGCGCCCGAGCTGCATGGCGATGTTGCCGATGTGCAGCGCCGTGCTGAGCCGCTGATCGGCCTCGGCGGTGTAAGTGGTCGGCTGGCGCGACTTGACGCAGTCCAGGAAGTTGCGTTGCTCGTTGGGCGGCATGGGCCAGATCTTGTTGCCCGCGCGCGGAAACTTCCGCCGCAGCAACTCGGGGGAGCTTCCTTCCAGCCGGCCGAGCCAGCCGTTGTTGCCGATCCAACCGTCGCTCCCGTCGAAGCGGAGGGCCACGCCGCCCGACTCGACGAACATCTCCACGCCGTTGGCGTAACGGTAATGCAGCTTGAAGGTGACGAACGTCGTGGCCATCGAATTCGCGGGAAGCTCGCCGGTCCCTGCGACTTCCACCGGACCGCTCCCTTCAGCGAAGTTGGCCACCTGGGCCGTGTCCATGAGATGCGAGCCCCAGTCGGTCAGCAGGCCGCCGGAATAGTCGCGGACCTGCCGCCAGTGCATGGCCTCGGCGCGGGTGGGGGTGAAAGGATGGAAAGGCGCCGGGCCGAGCCACAGGTCCCAATTCAGATCCGCCGGGACCGGGGCCGGTTTTTCCAGGGGAAAGGCCGATCCGGCAGGCAGCTTGACGCGGATCGTCTGCAAGCGGCCGATCGCGCCGTTGCGCACGAGCTCGGCCATGCGGTAGTAGTAGATCACCGAGCGGTCCTCGATGCCCGTCTGGAATACCGCCTTGCGGCGCGCGACCGTGTCCGCGAGCTTGCGGCCCTCTGCGATGGTGAGCGTCGGCTTCTCGCAGAACACGTCCTTGCCCGCTGCCAGGGCCATCAGCGCGATCGGCACGTGCCAGTGGTCGGGCGTGGAAATGACCACGGCATCGACGTCCTTGCGGGCGATGAGGTCGCGGAAATCGGCGATCTCCTTGCAGCCCGTAGCCGCGTACTGCTGGTCGACCGTTTCGCGCGCCCGCGCGCGGCGGCCGGCGAACACGTCGCAGACGGCGATCGCGCGGGCATCGTTCTCGACCAGGAACGCCTTCAGGTTATGTCCATAACCTTCGTTGCCCAGTCCGACGAAGCCCAGCGTGATCTGTTTCGAGGGCGCCGTTTCGCCGAAGACCCGCGCGGGCAAGACCAGCGGCGCGGCGGCCGCGCCGACAGCGCCTGCCATGCGGCCGATTGCCCGGCGGCGCGAGATTGCGATGGGGGATCGAGCCTGGGAAGAGCGGGGCTGCAATGCGGACATGGTCTCACCGAGGGCGGGTTGGCCGGTTACTGTCGACGAGGTATTATCCCAGCTCCTTGCCGTCCCCGCAAGCCGGCATCCCCCTTGCCATCAAACCCATTGGCTCGATTCCAGCGGCGACTTCAACTGCTGCCTGAGCAGATCGGCCCATTGTGTTATCGTCTGTTTATTCGCCACCAAGTCTGCATGGTCTGACGAGCACATTTCATGCACGGTGAGACCCCCTTCGGCGATCGCGGCCCACTGTTCCAGGTAGTCCGCCCGGCAGTCTTTGCCCGTCACGAGAACGACCCTGCCTGGAAACGGCCGAGGAACATAGCGGGCGATTGCCTGGTAGTACCGATCTTCGGCATACGCCCAGCGCATGTTGACCGGCACTGAAAGCCCCATCGCCAAACGGGCACCGCAGTAGAGTTGCCTGGTCCAGCGTATGACGAGCTGGCAGCAGGCCTTCGCTTTGGCAAATACGTACGAGGTCCTCTGGCCGCGAGGCACGGACGGAAGGTTGCGAAGATGCTGGACGATCCTTGCTGAAGGGCTTTTCCTGGAAGGTTTGGGCAGCGACGGCTCCAGCAGGAACAGGAGCGATGACGCCCGATCGCGCTCGTACATTTGACGCGCGGTCTCAAGAGCCACCAGGCCCCCAAACGAGTACCCGCACAGGATAAAAGGTCCCTCCAGCGCCGCGGCAGATATCTGGCGGCAGTAGTGGGCGGCGAGATCTTCGACCTTGGAGTACCGCGTTCGCTTGCCCTCCACGTGTTCCAGCTTGCACCAATACAGCGGATGGGGAGGCGGTATAAGGTCTATCAGATGCTCCATCAAACTGCCGCCGAAGCAGAGAATCACCGTTCCGTCGCCGGTCGGCCGGATCGGCTCCAGCAGGTCATAGGCGTCTCCAGGGTCTGATGCGACGTGCCGTGCCAACTCCGCGATCGTCGGCGCGCGGAAGATGGTTGCCAGGGGGACGGGCTTGCGAATGATCTTCTGGACTCTATCCACCACGCGCGCGGCCAGCAGCGAATGCCCCCCGAGCTCGAAGAAATTGTCGTGGATTCCCACCTGCGGCAACCCCAACATCTCAGCCCAGATTCCCGCGAGCGTTTTTTCCAACGCAGTGCGCGGCGCCGCATATGCACGCTCTGCTTCCGGCCGTCCGGCGTCGGGAGCCGGCAAGGCCCGACGGTCCACCTTGCCGTTGGGAGTCAAGGGCAGTGCCTGCAGCGTCATGAAGGCCGAAGGCAGCATGTACTCGGGGAGCTTCTGCTTGAGGTAGCTGCGCAGGTCGTCGGCGGTGGATGCAGCCGCACCCTTTGCGACGACGTAGCCCACCAACCGTTTGTCTCCCGGACGGTCCTCCCGCAGCACGACGGCGCTCTCGGCCACGCCGGGGCACTGGCGCAGCACTGCCTCGATCTCGCCCAGCTCAATCCGGAACCCCCGCAGTTTCACCTGGTCGTCCAGTCGGCCCAGGAACTCGAGGTTGCCGTCCGCCAGCCACCTACAGCGGTCGCCCGTGCGATACAGCCGCGCCCCGGGCTCGAACGGGCTAGCCACGAACCGCTCTGCCGTCAACTCCGGGCGGTTGCGATAGCCGCGGGCCAGCCCGTCCCCGCCGAGGTACAGTTCTCCCGGCACGCCGATCGGCACCGGCTGCCGCTGCGCGTCCAGCACGTACGCCCGGGTGTTCCCGATAGGGCGGCCGATCGGAACCGAAAGCGATTCCGCCAACAGGCTCCGCGGAATCGGATAACAGCAGGCGAACGTCGTACATTCCGTCGGACCGTAACCGTTGATCAGTTGCGTGGCCGGCCCCAATAGGCGCAACGCCCGCCGAACGTGCGGCAGCGAGAGGGCCTCGCCTCCGGTCAGCAACTGTTCGATTCCCCGCAGCGTTTCTGGACGCTCATCCAGGATGGCGTTGAACAGCGAAGCGGTCAGCCACAGCGTCTGGATCCGCTGGCGCCGCAGTCCTTGTTCCAGCTCGGCAAAATCGGGGACGCCTTCGGGAAACAGCACGCAACAGCCCCCGTGCAGCAGGGGGCCCCAGATCTCGAAGGTCGACGCGTCGAACGAGACCGGCGCCAACTGCGCCACCCGCAGGCCGGCGTCCAACCGCGCATAACCGGCGCCGAACAGGAGCCGGTTGATGGCCCGGTGCGGAATCTCGACTCCCTTGGGCACGCCCGTCGAACCCGAGGTGTACATGACATAGGCCAGGTTTTCGGCGCCGGCGGAGGACGGCAGATCGGCCCGGCTTTGCCCGGCGACCAGGCCCGTCTCCTCGTCCAGGCACAGCAACTGCACGCCTGTCGGCTGCAGCCGATCGCGCAGCGACGCTTGCGTCAACACGAGTCGCACCTGGCCGTCCGCCAGCATGAACGCCAGGCGTTGCGGCGGCGTCTGGGCATCCAACGGCAGGTATCCGCCGCCCGCCTTCAGGACGCCCAACATGCCTGCGATCAGCTCCGGCGAGCGTTCCACGCAAATCCCCACCAGCACTTCGGGACCCACCCCCAACTGCTCGAGGCGGCGGGCCACCTGATTGGCCTTGGCATTCAATTCCCGGTAGGTCAGTTGCCGGTCCCCGAACGCCACCGCCACCGCATCCGGCGTGCGGCGCACCTGCTCTTCGAACAACTGGTGCACGCACCGCTCGCGCGGATAGTCCCGCGCCGTGTCGTTCCACTCCAGCAGCAGTTGCCGGCGCTCCGCGGCGCTCGAGAGCGGCAACTCCGAAACGCGCCGGTCCGGATCGGCGACAATCTCCGCCAGCAACGTCTCGAAGTGCCCGAGCAGCCGCTCGATGGTCGCCGCCTCGAACAAGTCGGTGCTGTAAATCAAGCTGCCCCGCAGGCCCTGATCGGGCTGAGTCCAGAGGTGCATTTCCAGATCGAACCGCACGCGGCCACCCAGACTTGGCAGCCATTCCACCTCCAGGCCCTGCAGGGCGGGCCGACTGTCCGGGTAATCCAGCAATTGAAACAGGACTTGAAACAAGGGACTGCGATCGAGGTGACGCTGGGGGCTGAGTTCTTCCACCAGCTTCTCGAACGGCAGCTCCTGGTGCTCGTAAGCGTCCAGTGACGCGCGGCGCACGCGGGCCAGCAATTCCCGGAACGTCGGCGGGCCCGACAGGTCCGTCCGCAAGACCAGTGTGTTCACGAAGAACCCGATGAGGTGCTCCAGATCGGCGTGCTGCCGGCCTGCCGTGGGCATGCCGACGGCGATGTCCTCCTGCCCGCTGCACCGGCTCATGAGCGTCTGAAAGGCGGCCAGCAAGGTCATGTGCAAGGTCACGTTCTCGCCGCGGCCCAGTTGGCGGAGCTGCGCGGCCAAGCCCGGCGGCACGACGAACTCGCGCGTGGCTCCCCGATACGATTGTTGCGGTGGTCGCGGATGGTCCGCGGGCAGCTCCAACACCGCCAGGCCGTGCAACTGCGTCCGCCAGTAGCGGAGCAGCCGCTCTTTCCGCTCGCCCTGCAAATCGTTCCGCTGCCAGACCGCGAAGTCGGCGTACTGAATCGGCAACTCCGGCAGGGCCGCTTCGGCTTGTCGCCGGTACGCGTCATACAGCGCATCCAGCTCCCGCCACAGCAGGCGGACCGACCAGGCGTCTGCGGCGATATGGTGCAGGGTCAGCAGCAGGATGTGCTCTTCCTCCGCCAGCCACAGCAGCTTGGCCCGCAGCAGAAGGTCGGCGCGGAGATCGAACGACCACTCGGACGCCGCGCGTCTTTCTGCGACGACCGCCGCTTCCCGCTCCGCGTGCCGCAGGGCGCGCAGATCGCAGCACGGCAGGTCCAGCCGCCGCGGGGGGCAGACGACTTGCACGGGTTCCCCGTCTTGCGCGCGGAAGCTCGTGCGGAGCGGTTCGTGCCGCGCCACGATGGCGTCCAGCGCGCGGTGCAGCGCTGCGGTGTCCAGCGGCCCCCGCAGCCGCAGCGCGTACGCGAGGTTGTAGGGCACCAGGCTCCCTTCCAGTTGCCCCAGCAGCCAAAAACCCTGTTGGGCGAACGACGCGGGAAAGACAAACACGTCCTCGCCCGCGTCATGCACCACTGCTGCTCGCTGCTCGTCCGACATCGTCATCGACCCGCTACTCGGGTCCCCGTTTCTGGCGATAAGCCTGCCGATCCAGGCGGCCGATGCGCGGCGTTTTCCTTTCGCCCTGCGGTCCCCGCGATTCACCGGCCCTTTGGGCCAAGCCGGCCAGCGTGGGTGACTCGAAGATGTCGCGCACCGTAAGACCGGCTTGCAGAACCGAATTGGCGCGGGATATGAGTTGCATGGCCAACAGCGAATGGCCGCCGAGATCGAAGAAGTCGTCGTGGATGCCGACCCGTTCCAGGCCCAGGACTTCCGCCCAGACGGACGCCAGTTGTTTCTCGACCGCGTCCCGCGGAGCCGCGTAACCGGTGGCGAGGTCGGGCCGGGCCTGATCGGGCGCAGGCAACGCCCGGCGATCCACCTTGCCGTTGAGCGTCAGCGGCAGCCGCTCCAGCGGAACGAAAGCCGACGGCAGCATGTACTCCGGCAGCTTCTGTTTCAGGAAGCTCCGCAGTTCATCAACCGTCGGCATCTCCGCCGTTGCGGCCACAACGTACGCGACCAGACGCCTGTCGCCCGCTGCAACCTCGCGGGCCGTCACCACGCTGCGTGCCACCCCGGGGTGCTGATCCAGCACCGATTCAATCTCTCCCAGCTCGATCCGAAAACCGCGGATCTTCACCTGCTGGTCCATCCGCCCGAGAAACTCGATGTTCCCATCCGCCCGATAGCGGGCCAGGTCGCCGGTCCGGTACAGCCGTGAACCCGGCTCCCCAAACGGATTGGCGACAAATTTCTCCGCCGTCAGCTCCGGACGATTCAGGTATCCCCGCCCCAGGCCGGCTCCTCCGATGTACAGCTCGCCGGCGAGGCCGATCGGGACGGGCTGCCGCTGGGCGTCGAGAATGTAGACCAGCGTGTTGGCGATGGGGCGCCCGATGGATTCCACGCCCCGCCGCCTGCGCAGCGCGGCCGTGGAGTAGGTCGTCGCCTCCGTCGGCCCATAGAGGTCCACCACCCTTTCTACGGAGGTCTCCTCGTACAGCCTGTCCACTAGGCGTTGCGGCAACAGTTCGCCGGCGAGGCTTATCGTGCGCACCGACGGCGGAATGCCGCGCCGCTCCAGCACCTCGGCGATGGCGGAAGGCACCGTGTTCACCAGCGTGATCCCCGCGTCGGCCGGCATCGCCGGCAACGCCAGGACGTTCTCGGCCAGCACGATTCGCCCGCCGCAGGTCAGCGGCAGAAACAGCTCGAAGACGGAGAGGTCGAAGCAAATCGAAGTGGCGGCCAGAACGCCGCTGAGTTCCTGCGGCGTGAAGAACGACCGGCACCAGCTCAGCAGCGCCACGGCGTTGCGATGTTCCAGCATCACGCCCTTGGGCGTGCCGGTCGACCCCGAGGTGTAGATGACATAGGCCAGATTGCCGCTGCCGGCTTTGCCGGCCACCGGCCCCGGCGGATGAACGCCGCTTGCCGGCGCATCCGCGTCGAGGCACAGCACCTGCGCCCCGTGCTCCGGCAAGCGCGCCAGAAACTTGCGCTGCGTCAGCAGCACCGCGGCCTGCACGTCCCGCAGCATGAAGGCCAGGCGCTCCGGCGGGTAACGCGGGTCCAGCGGGACGTAGGCGCCGCCCGCCTTCAGGATCCCCAGCAGCCCCAGGATCATCTCCGGCGAGCGCTCCACGCACAGACCGACCAATACCTCGGCAGCCACTCCGAGGCTCCGCAGGCGGTGTGCCAATTGGTCGGCTCGCTCGTCGACCTCGCGGTAGGTCAACTGCCGGCCGTCCGAGACGACCGCCACGGCGTCGGGTGTCCGCGCGGCCTGTTCCTCGAACAACTCCTGGACGCACTTGTCGCGGGGATAATCCCGGCTCGTATCGTTCCACTCGACCAGAATCTGCCGCCGCTCGTCGGCCGACAACAGCGGCAGCTTGCCGAGGCAAAGCGTGGGGTCGGCCAGGGCACCGCACAAGAGCACGCGATAGCATTCGGCCAGCCGACGGATGTCCTCGGCCGCGAACAAATCGCAGTCGTAGGCCCAGTCGCAGGCGATCCCGCCCGGGTGCTCCGTTACCGTCAGGGCAAGATCGAATCGCGCCAGCCCGTGGTCGAAATCCCACGGTTCGATTTGCAATCCCGCAGGGCCGCTCGGCGGCGCCGGCAGCGTCCGGAAGTCGAACAGGGTCTGGAACACCGGCGGCGTGCTCAGGGTGCGCGCCGGGTTCACGGCCTCCACCACGTTATCGAACGGCACGCCCTGGTGCTGGTGCGCCGCCAAGGCATTGTCGCAGACCTGCGCGAGGAACTCTCGGAAACTCATCTCGCCCCGCAGCGTGGCGCGCAGGGCCAGTGTGTTGCTAAAGCAGCCTATGAGCGGCTCGGCGCCGACGTCGGCCTGCCCGGCGACGGGGCAGCCCACGATGACGTCTTCCTGGCCGCTATAGCGGTAGAGCAAGGCCTGGTATGCGGCCAACAACAACATGAGCGGCGTGACCTGCTCGCGCCGGCAGAAGGCCCGCAACTCCGTGGCCTGGGCAGCGTCCAGCTCATGCGAGACCCTCGCTCCTTGGTGGCGCGGCGTTGCCCGCCTGGGCCGCGCGATGGGCAGATCCAACACCGGCAGCGGACTGCGCAGCTCCTCTTGCCAATAATCCAAGTCCGCCTGCCAGACGCCGCTTTCCCAGCATTGTCGCTGCCAAACGGCGTAGTCGGCGTAATCCAGGCCCAGCGGCGGAAGCGGCGCGTCTTGACCCTGGCGGAACGCTTCGTAAAGCTGCGCCAACTCATCCCGCAGGATCCGGCCCGACCAGTCGTCGAAGGCGATGTGGTGGACTACCAGCAGCAGCAGATGGTCCAGCGGTCCCAGGCGGAACAAAGACGCGCGGAAAACGGGCCCCGCCGCGAGATCAAAGGGCGTCTGCGCAGCCGACCGTGCCAGACGCAGCAATTCCGTTTGCCAAGTTGCTTCCGGCAAGCCGGCAAGGTCGGTGATAGGGACGGTCACCGGCTGCCAGGGCCGGATGACTTGCCTGGGCCGGCCATCACAAACGGGGAACGTTCCGCGGAGCACGGCGTGCCGCCGCAGGATTTCCCCCCAGGCCCGCTCCAAAGCCGACACGTCGAGTTCACCGCGCAGCCGAAGGGCCAGCGGCGCGTTGTGCTCCGGCGAGTCCGGCTCCAGACACCAGAGAAACCAAAATCGCTCCTGGACGAACGACAAGGGAAAAACGGAAGGATCAGCACGACGGATCAGCCTGGGCGGCTGCAAAACACGCGGCGCAGCCGCCCGCAGTCGGCGTTCGAGCAGCGTTCCCTTTTCGGGGGGAACGAACTCTTCGCTCGGCGCGCGCGCGGACGGCGACGCAACTTGCTCGTGCCGGGGACGATTCATCTTGCAAATGCCGGTCCGAAAGCGTAACGCTGACCGGTTGAAACCGGTGGTGCTCAGGATAAGAGACCGTTCCATTCTAACTTCGGGTTTGCGGGAAGGATAGCAGCGGCCCCAAAGGTGGCCCCACTTGTCTAAGATAGATGAGGGCTGGCGGCCCGCGGGCGCCATTCCAGGGCTCGCGCCGCCGCTGAACCATTCCCCCCCACTGTGAGTATAGCGGTCCGTTTTTTCGCGGAAAATGAGTCCTTTCGACGACCAGCAGCACCCAGGCGTCCCGAAGGTTCATGCGGATCAAGAAAGCGTGAAGTCGCTATCTACTCTGGGCCGCACGCGTCGCGTATGATGTCCGCTGGTCGAGCCTTGTTGTTCAATCCAGTTGGGAGACACATCGTGATCCGCACCTTCCGTCTGATGTGCGTGCCGCTCGTCCTCGCGACTGCGGCCTTCGGCCTGGCGTCCTCGGCGGCGGCTGGGACCGTGCCCTTGATCTTCGACACCGACATGGGCAACGACATCGACGATGCACTGGCCCTGGGGCTCATCCACACCTTCCAGCGCCGCGGTGATTGCCGTCTGATCGCGGTCACCGTCAGCAAGGACCACCGCTACGCCGCGCCGTTCGTCGATCTGGTGAACACCTTCTACGGTTACGGCGATATCTCGATCGGCGTGGTGCGGGGCGGCGTGACGCTGGGCGAAGGCAACTACCTCCGGCAATTGGCCTGCGCCGAAGACAACGCTCAGCCCCGCTATCCCCACAAACTCCGCGACGGCAAGCAGGCCCCGGAAGCCACGGCCGTGTTGCGGCGGGCGTTGGCTGCCCAGGCCGATGGCTCCGTGGTGATCGTCCAGGTCGGGTTTTCCACCAACCTGGCCCGGCTGCTCGACTCGCAGCCCGACGCAGCCTCGCCGCTGGACGGCAAGACGCTGGTCCGGCGCAAGGTGCGGCTCCTAAGCGCGATGGCCGGCAATTTCGCCGCGGCGCCCGGCGAGCGTTTCAAGGAGTTCAACGTGGCGACCGACGTCGCCTCGGCCAAGAAGGTGTTCCAGCAGTGGCCCACGCCGATCGTCGTGAGCGGCTTTGAGGTCGGCAACGCCATTCTCTATCCGCACCGCAGCATCGAGCAGGACTACAAGTACGTGCCGCACCATCCCCTGGCCGAGGCCTACAGGCTGTACATGAAGATGCCCTACGACCGGCCGACCTGGGACCTCACGGCCGTGCTCTACGCGGTCCGGCTGGAGAGGAGTTCTTTCGGCCTGTCGCGGCCAGGCCGGGTGGTGGTCGAGGACGATGGGGTCACCCGCTTCCAGGCCGAAGAGGGCGGTCCGCACCGCTATCTTACCGTCGTCAGCCGGGAGCAGGCGCTGCGGGTGCGCGATGCGTTCGTGGATCTGTGCAGCCAACGGCCGGCCGGCGTCACCGAGCGCGAGCAGCAACTGGCCGAGGCCGACCGGCGGCGAAAGGTCCATTCCACGCGGAAGACCCCCGAGACGCGCGTGCAACTCGAGAACGGGGCCCTGCGCCTGGATTTCGATCCCCGCACGTCGGGTACGGACTACAACTACATCTGGGTGCGTCGCCCGGGCACCGACCGCTGGGAGCGGGTACACAATTTCGGCGTCGACGTGGGCTCCTACGACTCGGCGGACCAGTGGGAAATGAATTGCATCGGCATCAACCTTTCCCTCAAGCGCGAGGGCCGCACGATGACGGTCACCTATCCCGCGCCCCTGGTGCAGTACCGCCAATTCGACGACCGCATCGCCACGCCCGAGCTGGTCCGCAAGTATCCCGACCTCACGGCCGGCGAGGTCCGCCGCCTGGTTCATGCCGACGCCTCGATCGAGTTCCGCTACGAGCTCGATCCCCAGCGGCCGAGCTTCGTGGTGTCCGGGCGGGTGCTCGGGGGGCGGATCAGCTCGATCGTGTACATCGTCGACGCGCTATGGACGAACAACCACTTCCTGCCGACCCACGAATTGGTCGAGGGGCAGCCCGAATACGATCCCGCCCGGCCCGAGGACAAGCAGGCTTGCGCCCAGGTGCCGATTGAAAAGGTCCGTTACGCGATCTTCTACCGCCGCGACGGCGAAGGCGTGCCGTTTGCCCTGCTGCCGCTTCTGCCCGACCGGGCCCGCGTGTGCAACTACTTCGACAACTGGAAGTGCCTCTACGACTTCCACACGTCGGAGTTGAACCAGCAGTACGTGCCCGACGACCCGCCGGTGACGGGCGCCAACGACACCGGCTACATCACCGCGCCGCGTGCCGACGGTACGTTGGCGCCCGTGCGCGTGGCGTTCTTTCCCGAGCTGGGCTGGGGGCAGGGGGGCAAGGGGGACGAGCTCCGCGCGCGGATCGTGCGAGTGCTGAAGACGGCCTACCCGGCCGCATGGTGAAGCCTGGCCGCAAGCGTTCGGCGGGCGCCCCTTTGTCCTCACCATTGCGTGAC
>Ga0326727_10010958_pt1 | contig 21328 bp, 12 predicted proteins | sample MB2enrmetagenome_FD_207643 | JGI IMG/M metagenome (GOLD analysis project Ga0326727, IMG submission 207643) | Lab enriched peat soil microbial communities from McLean, Ithaca, NY, United States - MB29MY | ecosystem: Environmental > Terrestrial > Soil > Wetlands > Peat | place: USA: New York...
CAACGGAGTCGTCATTGCGCAAAACCCCGAGCGACTGGAATTTGGCTACACCTTTGTGGGGCTCGATCCCGACGGCCATCGTCTGAGGGTTTACAAGCTGGCTGCGTGATTCTATGGCCGAGACCGCGGCATGTAAATTATCTGTAGAGCGGTCCTTGCCCTGCGGAGGAAATAGGCGGATGAGTATACGAAGTTCGGAGAAAAAGCTTTGGGATGCGGTTGATGAGTATTTCGCTGGGCTGTTCGCACCCCGTGACGCCGAACTCGACGCCGCAATCAAGGCCAATCGTGCGGCGCATCTTCCCGCGATCGATGTTTCGCCGCTGCAGGGCAAGTTTCTGCACGTTCTGGTGCAGATGACGCAGGCCAGGCGCGTGCTCGAGATCGGCTTGCTGGGCGGCTTTTCGACGATCTGGATGGCGCGCGCGTTGCCTCGCGGCGGGCGCATCGTGACCCTTGAATATGAACCGCGCCACGCGGAGATTGCGCGCACGAATCTGCGCCGCGCCGGTTTGCTGCGCCGTGTCGACATTCGCGTGGGACCTGCGCTCGCGAGCCTGCCGATTCTCAAAGCGGAGGACGCCGGGCCCTTCGATTTGATTTTCATCGACGCCGACAAGGTGAACAATCCGCAATATCTCGAATGGGCGCTCAAGCTCTCGCGCCGCGGCACGGTGATTGTGGTGGATAACGTGGCGCGCCACGGCACGGTGATCGATGCCAAAAGCAGTGCCGGCGATATTCGCGGGACGCGCCGCTGCCTCAAGATGATGGCGGCGCATCCGCGGCTGAGCGCGGTGGCATTGCAGACGGTGGGCGTGAAGGGACTGGATGGATTTGCGATGGCGGTGGTGACGCGCTGAGGCTCAAGCGAATTGGCAAGTTAGCGAGTGGGCAAGTCGGCCTGAGGCGTTTGCGGTCGCTCGAAGAAAAGGCAACCGCAGATCCTTCGACTCCGTCCGCCGCGGCGGACTCCGCTCAGGATGACAGGTCCATTTTTTGTGCGGACATTTTAGGCAGATGCTTATTCCTGTGCCATCAGCTGGCGCATGGCCTGGGCGTAGTTCTCGGGCAGGGGCTTGCGATTGAGCTGGTCGTCGCAGACTAAGTGTACGGTCTCGCCTTCTGCGAGGAGCTTCCGCTCTTCTCCCTCGTGGCTTTCCTTGCGGTAGATGCGATAGGCGAATTTGAGCACCGAAGCACGCACCATCGCGATACCGGTTTCGATGAGGATCTCGTCGTCGTAGCGCGCCGGCGAGCGGTAGCGGCAACGCGCTTCGATGACCGGCAAAATGCAGCCGTGGTCGCTTTCGAGCTTGCTGTAGGCGAGGCCAGCCGAGCGGAGCAGCTCGACGCGCCCCAGTTCAAACCAGACCAGGTAGTTGGCGTAGTAGACCACGCCCATCTGATCGGTTTCTGCATAGCGGACGCGGACTTGGGTGGTAACGGGCATGGCTTTCGAGGTTTCAGGTTTCAGGGATCAGGGCTCTTCGGTGCGAAAGCTGTCGAAAAGCAACCGCAGATCCTTCGACTTCCTTCGTTCGCCGCGGCGGACTTCGGTCGTTCAGGATGACAACTTGATTCCCGCATTTCACTGCTTGAAGTGCATAAAAATCGGCAAGCGGGCGATGTCGTTAAAGGAGATGACAAGAAAGAGAACCAGGATCATCAAAAAAGCCGCTTGATAGATAAGCTCCTTGACCCTGATATCGATGGCGCGGCGCAGGACGCTTTCGATCAGGAGGAAGAGAATCATGCCGCCATCGAGGATGGGGAAGGGCAGCAAGTTGACGATGCCGAGGTTGATGCTGATGGCAGCGGAAAGTTTGAAGACATACTCCCAACTGTGCGACGTGGCGGCGTATCCGGCCACTTGCATAATGCCAATGGGCCCGGAGATTTCTTTGATCGAAGCCTGATGCGTGAAAAGCTTCTTCAGCAGATCGACAATCATCAGCGAACCGTCCTTGCAAAAGTCCGCTGACGAAGACATGGCGCCGCCGATCGGCATGGGCTTGAAGCGCGTGGGGGGCAGCTTCGGGGGTTCAGGCGTGAAGCCGAACCGCCAATTGGAGTCCACCGCATACGGCTTGACTACGATGGGCGGCAGGACGACTCCGTTGCGACGGACGGTGACGGCGATGGGAGCGCCCTTGCCATCGGCCAAATAATCGAACAAAGCCGGAAAATGAAGTGCATGGCCGTCGAAGGCCAGAAGTTGGTCGCCGGATTGCAGGCCCGCCTGATCGGCGGGAGCTCCGGAGAGAACGTTTGCGACGACGATCGGATCCTGATAGACCTGCTCGAGAATCCCTGACTGTTCCAGATCGACCCCATCGCTGCCGGGATGTCCCTTTAGTTGGACGGCGGTTTGGATCGACTGATCTCCGCGCTTGACGGCGATGGGAACCGTTTGTCCGGCATGTTGATCGGCGACTTCGTCGAAGGTTTGCAAGTCGGGATTGGCGACGCCCGCGAAACTTGTAACTTGATCGCCGGGACGAAGTCCAGCCATCGCGGCAGGCGAGCCGGGCGTGATCCATTCCAGGCTCACGGTGCGGATGTTCGGCACTTCATTGATGACGGCGAAGTAGAAGACCATCAGCACGAAGGCCAGCACGAAGTTTGCGGCCGGGCCTGCCACTCCAATCAACATTTGCTGCCAGCGGGGATGCGCCAGCAGCGAACCGGGGTCGCTGGCCGGATTGGACTCCGGCGCAGGCTTGTCGCCGCCCACCTCGAGATTCTGCTCGGCGGCTTCGCCGGTCATCTTCACGTAGCCGCCCAGCGGCAACAGGCAGACCTTGTAGTCGGTTTCTCCGCGCTTGAAGCCGAAGAGCCGCGGGCCAAAGCCGAAGCTGAAGGCCTCGACGCGCACCTTGCAGAGCTTGGCGACGATAAAATGTCCCAGCTCATGCACCACTACCATGACGCCGACCAGAACCAGAAACGAGATCACGGCGATGACGGTCGCGCGCAGGTCAATTTGATGAAGATCGATGTGAATGCCAAACATGCGGGTCGATTTCCTCTTAGCGAAACTGCGGTGTGCGGCTCAGGCCAGCATCTGGCGCGCTCGTTCCCGCGCCTCGCGGTCCGCGGCAAGCACCTCGGCAATGGTCGCGGGGTGGGCCTCAGGGGTTGCCGCAAGCACCTTCTCAATTGTACGCGGAATGCCCAGAAAGGGGATTTTGCGGGCGAGGAAAGCCTCCACTGCAATCTCGTCGGCGGCGTTGAGGGCGATGCAATGTGTGCCACCCTTTTCTGCAGCGGCAAAAGCCAGGCGGAGGCAAGGGAAGCGCTCGAGATCGGGCTGCTCGAAGTCGAGATGCGTGAGCGCGGCAAGATCGAAGGTGAGTGTGGACGCGGGCCGCTCAGGATAAGCGAGTGCGTAGAGGATGGGCAGGCGCATGTCGGTGACGGAGATCTGCGCGAGGATCGAGCCATCGACGTACTCGACCAGAGAGTGCACCGTCGATTGCGGATGGATGGTGACGCGAACCTGGGCTGGCGCGACGTCGAAGAGGCGGCAGGCCTCGATGACTTCGAGCCCCTTGTTGAGCATGGTGGCCGAATCGATAGTGATGCGCCGGCCCATGACCCAGGTGGGGTGCTTGAGCGCCTGCTCGGGCGTGATGGCGGCGAATTGGCCGAGCGGAAGCTGCCGGAATGGCCCGCCCGAGGCCGTGAGCCAGATGAATTTTACTTCCGTGTGCGCGCCCACGCGCAGGCACTGGTGCACTGCGTTGTGCTCGCTGTCGATGGGCAGAATGGGAACGTTGCGCTCGCGTGCGGCGGCAGTGAGGATTTCGCCGGCCGCTACCATGCACTCCTTGTTCGCGAGGCCAACTGGCTTGCCCGCGAGGATGGCCGCGTGAGTGGCTTCGAGGCCGGCCACACCGACAATCGCCGAGACGACGAAGTCGGCTTCCTTGTGCGTGGAGCAGGAGATGGTGCCCTCCGCTCCGTGCACGACTTCGATGTCTGTGATGCCGGCCTTGCCGAGCTGCGCGGCGAGTTGCCCGGCAAGTTCTTCGGTGGCGAGCGAAATTATGCGCGGCCGCCAGCGGACGGCTTGCGCGAAGGCCACGTCGATGTTGCGGCCCGCGGCGAGAGTGGCGACACTGTAACGCTCAGGAAATTGCTCGACGATGGAGAGGGTGCTTTGGCCGATGGATCCCGTGGAACCGAGAATGGCGAGACGCTTCAAAAGAACAGCTCCTAGCTATTAGCTTCTAGCTTTTAGCTCATCCAGTCGCTGCGAGCAGCGGTGGTCCGCGCCCTCTAGTCTGTGCTGGAAGCAACGATGCAATGGATTGGGCGCTTTTTTCAGTCTAGCCGATTTGCGCCGGATCAATCTCCGCCGCAGCGGCAGGTGGCGGCGAGCACTTCTGCAATGTGGAGCGCTTTTGTGTGCGCGAGTTGATCGATCTGCTCGCGGCAACTGAAGCCGTCGGCGACGACGATCGTTGTCGCGGCGGCGGAGCGAATCGCGGGAAGCAGGCCCTGGTTGGCGATGGTCTTTGAGACTTCGAATTTATCGGCTTCAAAACCAAATGGGCCGGCCATGCCGCAGCAACCGGCTTGGATGAGTTCAACGTTTGCGCCGGCCTCGCGAAGCAGCGCGATCTCGCTGGCCGGGCCGCCGAAGACCGCTTTGTGATGGCAATGGCCGTGGAGGAGAATATGCGCGCCTTCGAGACGGCCGTTGGCGAAGCCGGGGGCGTGGACGGCGAGAAAGTCGGCGAAGAGCCAGACATTCTCGCTCAAGCGCCGGGCGCGGGGATCGTTGGGGAATAGCTCGAGCAGTTCGTCTTTGAATACGCTGGCGCAACTGGGTTCGAGAAAGACGAAGGGGAGGCCGGCGTCGATTTGCGGGGCCATGCGGCGGAGGACTTGCGCAAGATAGGCGCGTGCCGCTGAGAGCAGGCCGAAATCGTAGAGTGGCCGGCCGCAACAGATGTGACCGCGCGGGGTTTCTACCCGGAAGCCGGCGAGAGTGAGGATGGATTCCGCGGCCTGGAGCGATTGCGGATGGTAGTAGTTGTTCCAGGTATCGGGCCACAGGAGGACTGGCCGTCCAGGCAACTGCGCTTCGCGCCCGGGCACCTGCGCCACCTGCGGTGCGGCAGCCCTTTGGTTGAGATTTGTGGGAGAATTGCGCGATTTTTGGAAACTTTTCGGAGCCAGGCGCGGCAATTTCCGCTCGGGGGCGATGCCGGCGATGCGCTTGATGAGCGGGCTGGTGACAGGGCCGGCGAGAATCGCGTTGGTGAGAGACGGCGCGAGCGCCCCGAAGCGGGCGAGACGGTCGGCAAAGCCAAAGATGTAGTGGTGGAGCGGGTGCAGGCGGCCTTTGTAACGCTGGGCGAGGAACTCGGATTTGTAGGCCGCCATGTCGACCTGCACCGGGCACTCGGATTTGCAGGCCTTGCAACTGAGGCAGAGGTCGAGAGCGTCGTGGACGGCGTGGCTCTGAAAGCCTTCGCTGCGCAGGGCTCCTGAAAGCATCTCCCAAAGCAGGTGTGCGCGGCCGCGGGTGGAATGCTGCTCCTCGCCGGTGGCGCGGTAGCTGGGGCACATGACGCCGCCGACGGTGTTGCGGCAGGAGCCGACGCCGACGCAACGCTCGGTGGCGCGGAGGAGAGAGCCGTTGTCTTTTGCGAATGCGAAGTTGGTTTCCCACCCAACGGTTCCGCCACTTCGCGTGGCGGAACCGTTGGATGAGGCACCCGCGAACCTGGTCTCCCCGGTCCCCAAGTGCGAGGGACCGGGGGCACCCTCGAAGGTTGTTTCCCACCCAGTTTCTCCGCCTTGGTTTCCCGCACCGGACAAATTGGATGGGGCCACCTGTGGTGGTGCAGCCCTTTGGATGAGATTTGCACTCATTTCCGGGGCGTGGCGCAGGTTTTCCGTGGGGTCGTAGACGCGCGCCGCGTCGGAGAGTTTGCCGGGGTTCATGCGGTTGTCTGGATCCCAGAGCATCTTGAACTCGCAGAAGGCTTCAACGAGCTCGGGGCCGAACATTTTTGGCAGCAGGGCCGCGCGGGCCTGGCCGTCGCCGTGCTCGCCGGAGAGCGAACCGCCGAAGGAGACGACCACATCGGCGGCGCGATCGATGAACTCTCTATAGATTGCGATTCCCTTTGCAGTGGTGAAATCGAAATTGATTCGCGTGTGCACGCAACCCTGGCCGTAGTGGCCGTAGAGCGGGCTGCGAAAACCGTATTCGGCCATGAGCCTGGTGATGGCGCGAAGATAGTTGCCGAGCTCGACAGGTGGAACCGCGGCGTCTTCCCAGCCTTCCCAGCGATCGGGTTCGCCGGGCACGAAGACCATCGCGCCGAGCGCGGACTCGCGCACGTGCCAGACCGAAGCGGCTTCTTCCTGCGAGCAGATGTGCGCCACGGGCGAGGAGGGCCAGGATTGCGCGGCGCGGGCGACGGATTCGGCCATGGCGCGCGCCTCTTGCTCGGACCACGCGCCCATCTCGACGAGCAAAAAGCCGACGCCTCCGGGAAGCCGGTCGAGATCGCGCAGGGCGAGTCCCTTGCGGCGCATGAAATCGACCAGCAGATGATCGAAGCCTTCGAGGCCGATGGGCTTGTGTTCGAGAGCGAGCGGGACGGCATCGGCGGCGAGAAATGGATCGCTGAATCCGAGCACGACAAGCACGCGGAAGGGCGGGCTGGCGGTGAGATTGAGCGTGGCGGAGACGATGTTGGCGCAGGTGCCTTCTGAGCCGACGAGCGCACGTGCGACGTTGAAGTTGTTTTCGGGCAGCAGCTCATCGAGATTGTAGCCGGAGACGCGGCGTGGGATGCGCGGAAATTTTTCGCGGACCAGGGCGGCGTAACGGTCGCGGATGCCGGCAAGGCCCGCGTAGATTTGGCCCACGCGGCCGCCGGCGCCCATGAGTGCGTCGAGCCGGTCGGGCGGCGTGGGGCCAACGGTCATACGCGTGCCGTCGTAGAGCACAATGTCGAGCGATTCCACGTTGTCGACGGCTTTTCCGCCGAGCAGGCCGTGAACTCCGCAACTGTTGTTTCCGATGATGCCGCCGAGGGTGCAGCGGGAGTGGGTGGCGGGGTCGGGCGCGTAGGTGAGGTGATGGAGTTCGGCGGCGTCGCGCAGGCGGTCGAGCACGATGCCGGGCTGGACGCGCGCGAGCTGCTTCGCGGGGTCCAGCTCTTCAAGTGAATTCATGAAACGCGAATAGTCGAAGACCACGGCTACGTTTACGCACTGGCCGGCGAGGCTGGTGCCCGCGCCGCGGGGCAGCACGGCTGCGCCGGTTTTGCGGCAGGCGGAGAGCGCGGCTTCAACGTCCGCCACGTGGCGGGGAAAGACGACGCCGATGGGAAGCTGGCGGTAGTTCGAGGAGTCGGAGGCGTAGAGCGCACGCGAGCCGAGATCGAAGCGGACAAGATCGGAGGAGTTCGGGCCGCGGAGGGATTGCTTGAGGAGGCTTTCAAGCTCTCGGTGTGCCGCGAAACGCTCGTGGTCGAGCGGAGCGGGATGCGAAAGGATGGAAAACCGAGGTGTGCCCACGATGGAATGGTAGCGCGTCTTGGATGTCGGCGCAGGCAAACAGTTCTTACGCCCCCTAAGGGGGCTGGCGTTCGCTTTGGCATCCGTTCCCCAGGCTTGCGCCTGGGGCTACCGTCTAACGCCCGCTAAAGCGGGCTCTGCACCCTGCCGGTCCAAATCCATAGAAACCAATCTGGCACTTCACGCGCCCGCTTGCTGACTCGCAGGCCTATTCAAAGAGCAGTCTCTGCGCTACGGGAGCGTAGCTTTTGCGGTGTAGGGGCGTGGGGCCCAGGCGCCGGAGCGCGTCGAGATGTTCGCGCGAGCAGTAGCCCTTGTGCCGCGCCAATCCGTAGCCTGGATATACTCGATCGAGTTCGACCAGCAGCCGGTCGCGAAACACTTTTGCCAGCACGCTTGCCGCGGCAATGGAAATGCTGCGCGCGTCGCCCTTGACCACCGCCTGCTGCGGGCACGGCCAGTCGATGGTGTCGCATCCGTCGATGAGGAGATAGTCGGGGAGCAAAAAATCCGGCGCAACGACGAGTTGCTCGACGGCCATGCGCATGGCCAGCAGAGACGCCTGCCGAATATTGATACGATCGATGGTCTCCGCATCTACGGCGGCGATGGCCCACGCCTGGGCGCAGACGCGAATCTCCGCGTCGAATTTGATCCTTTGATTTTCCGTCAGTTGTTTCGAATCTGTCAGCCCTTGCAGGGAGCAGACTCTTGGAAGAATGACTGCAGCTGCGACGACCGGCCCAAACATCGGCCCGCGTCCCACCTCGTCGAGGCCGGCGATGCGTTCAGCTCCGCGCCGCCGCGCGGCATTTTCGAGCGCCCAACCGCAGATCGATTCCATGCTGACAGTATAAGAAGCATCGCGGGCCGGCAGGTGGAAAAGCGGGCCGCCTCTTGTCTCTGGGAAGCGGCCCTACTGTCCGTTCTATTCGACCTGGATTGTGGTTTCGAGCGGGAGATTCGCCGACGAATCGCCGATCAGCAGGCGGACGGGTTTCGATTCGACGTGGAATGCCTCGGTGCGCAGATCCCAATAGGCAAGCTGCGAGGCCTTGAGTTCGATGGCGACGGTTTTGGTTTGGCCGGGATCGACGGAGACGCGCGCGAAGCCTTCGAGTTCCTGGCGCGGGCGTGGCACGGCCGAGTGCGGATACTCAACGTAAAGCTGAACCACCTGATCGCCGGCGCGGCTGCCGGTGTTGGTGACGTCAACGCTGACGGTGATGGAGCCGTCTCTCCACCCCAGCGACGAAGACCTGTCGCCGGGGGCCCCGGATCTTGCCAGTTGCTCCGAACTGGTGCGGAGGTTGGAGAATTTGAAGGTGGTGTAGCTGAGGCCGAAGCCGAAGGGATAGAGCGGCTCGCCTTTGAAGTACATGTAGGTGTAACCGTCGCGAATGTTGTAATCCATGCGCGGCGGGAGCTGATCGGCGGACTTGGGCCAGGTGACCACGAGATGGCCGCCGGGGTTCGAGTCGCCAAAGAGAACCTGGGCGAGCGCCGTGCCTTCGTCCTGCGAGGCGTGAGTCATGGTGAGAATTGCGGGAATGTGCTCCTGGGTCCAGTTGATGGTGTAGGGGAAGCTGGTGATGAGCATGACGATCGTCTTGGGATTCTTCATGAAGACCTGCTTGACGATCTGTTCCTGATTGAGACTCATGATTTCGCGATCGCGGCCTTCGCGTCCGTCGCCGGGGTCGGTGCAGGGCAGAGTGCCTCCATCCCCGGCGGGCGTGCCGTACCATGCCTTGGCCTGGTCGCCGCAGGTGGGATTGTTGCCGATCACAACCACGGCAACGTCGGATTGACTGGCCGCCTTGAGAGCGTCGTCTTCGCCGTCAGGCGTGTCGTAGGCGGCGTAGTTCACCTTGACGTCGGGACCGACCGCATTGCGAATGCCGGCAAGCGGCGTGATGGCGTAGGGCGGCGTGCCACCGTACCAGTCCCAATGAACGACGTCGGCCAGCGGGCCGATGACGGCGATGGATTTGATTTTCTTTTTGTCGAGGGGAAGAATGTTGTCCTGATTCTTGAGCAGGACTACGGACTCGAGGGCGATTTTCTTAGAAACAGCCTGATCGCGGTCGGTGTTCCAGGGTAGCGGCGAATCTTTGATGGCGGTGTAGGGAACCATCTCCGGCGGATCGAGCAGGCCAAGCTTGATGGTGATGAGGAATTTGCGGCGCAGCGCCTCGTCGAGATCGGACTCTTTCAAGGAGCCGTCTTTGAGCGCCGCTTTGAGTTCGGCCTGGTAGCGGTCCAGATACATATTGACGCCGGCCTTGAGACAAGCGACCACGGCGGCTTCCTGGTTGGGGAAGAGATGGCGCGGGTTGACCAGGAGCGACACGGCTCCGCCGTCGCTCGAGATGACGTCGACACCCCACTTGTCGGTGACGATGCTGCGCATGATGGGGTTGATGGCCATGGGCGTGCCGTTCCAGGCATTGTAGGAAGCCATGACGGCTTTGGCGCCGCCGTCAACGAATGCCATGCGGAAGGGGACCGAGTAGTACTCCCAGAAGAGGCGCGCATCGAAGTCGGAGGAGGAGCCGTTGCGGCCGTCTTCATTTTCGTTGGCGAGAAAGTGCTTGAGCAGCGGGGCGGCTTGCCAGTATTTGGGATTGTCGCCCTCAAGGCCGCGGGCGAAAGCCGTGGCCATGGTGCCGTTGAAGAAGGGATCTTCGCCGTAAACCTCTTCGCTACGGCCCCAGCGCGGGTCGCGATCGAGATCGGACTGAGGGCCCCAAAGCATGAGGATCTGGCGGTTGTACTCGGCAGTCTGCGAGATGAAGCGAGCCTCGTAGCCTTCGACGCCTGCAGCTTCGCGCACCAGCGCCGGGTCCCATGTGGAACCCATGCCCGGGGGCTGTGGGAACTGCGTGGTGGTGATGGGTTTGAGCCCGAAGCGCGTGTCGCGCTGCACCACGCCATGAATGCCTTCGGAACCGCCGATATTGGGAACGCCGAGGCGCGGAACTCCGGTGCGGGTGCCGAGGCAGTCGATCTTCTCGTCGACGGTCATGAGCGAGAGAAGGTTATCGATGCGCTGCTCGGCGGGCAGGTTGGGATTGTCGAAGGGGAAGTGCTGAAGATGCCACTGGTCGACCTGTTGCGGCGGCGCGGGCGGCTGCGGGGGTTGCGCCGGTGGTTGTGCAGGTTGCGCGGGGGCGATTTGGGCGTGCGCAAAAGCGCCGAACACAAGCAAGCAAAGCGGAAGGGCGAAATGCATTTTCATCTTCATGGCAGCTCCCATTTGGTCGAGGGAAAATCCCAGAACTCAGACCACCGCACATTCTAGTTCACTGGCGGGAGGTTGCGTAAGCTAAGGGTGCTGAGGGACTGAGAGACTGAGAAAGCAGCGGACAGTCGCACCATCCTGAGCCTCATGCGGTGGGATGGAATTCAGGCGCCTAAGCGTCTATTTCCGCCTAAGCGTCTATTTCATTGATCGGGAGTACATTGACGCCCATTCTGCCGAGCCCTTGCAGAAGGGTTTTGGCGTCGGAAGCAGGAATGCCAGGAAGTACCTTCCACGATTTGCCGCGCACGTTGGCTCGGATTCCATAAATTTTGCCGCCTCTTGAGCGAAAAACTACGTCATATCGGGCGTCAGTGACCTCTGAGGGCAAAACGGATTGCGATTTCCAGCGTTTGCCGAAACTCCAGAAGGCAATCTTCGAAATCGTGAACGTGGAGCGGTCACAATGCAGGCGGTCGGCGGAGGGGAAAAAGTGGCGGAAGCCGTAGACAAAGACAGATCCCAAGATCGACAGGATCAGGACGATGAAAATCAGTTCCATGTAGATCAAGTTGGGATATTGTTTGAACAGCGTGGGATTATCGAGGATAAATACCACGAGGCCCGGTCTCTTCCCGTGTTGAAACGTCGAAGCGTACAACAATGGCAAAGCCAAACCGCACGACAGTACGCCGATAGCGATGCGTTCTCCGATGGAGCTGTCCCAACGGGCATCGACGACGTCATCGGTGACTTCAATCTTAAAATTGCTCTGTCCCATGAGAATGCGAGGATTATAGCGCGTTTCTCTATGCGCGATTAGTTGCTGGCGATCTCATAACTTTGTCGAATTCCCCACAGATCATCCCTCCGGGGCTAAAGCCCCGCGCTGATTTTGCTGCGTTTGCGGCGCGAGTAAACTCGCGCCCTGATACAAAACAACCCGCCGTTCGATTTTTTCAGCAAGCTGTGAAGCCGTGCCCTTTCACGACGGTGTTATGAAAAAGCTTCAAGGGAATCGCCACTGGGCGCGCAAAAAAAACCCCGGCCGAAGCCGGGGCTGTTTTCTTCATCAATGAGTTTCGACCGGCACGGATTGCCGATGGTTGAAGCGGAGACCCGATGCTGCCGGCTACGCGCGGACTTTGCCGGTAACGCGGTCGACTTCCTTGAGGCGGGCGGCCTTGCCGCGGAGACCGCGGAGGTAGAAGAGCTTGGCGCGCCGCACTTTGTAGCTGCGGACCAGATCGACCTTGTCGACGACCTTGGAGTTGAAGGGGAAGATGCGCTCCACCCCCTGGCCGAAGCTCATCTTGCGCACGGTAAAGGTGCCCTGGGGGCCTTTGTTGATGGCAATGACCAGGCCCTCAAAGGCCTGCAGTCTCTCTTTGTCGCCTTCTTTGATCTTTACTTGCACGCGAACTTGGTCTCCGGGCACAAAGACCGGCAAATCGGTGCGCTTCAGCTTGTCAGCCAGGCGCTGCATTACGGGATGGATGGACATGGGTTCTTCCTGCGATGGACTTTCCTAGAGTGTTCCTGCGAAGAAACGCAGAATATTCAGTTTATCAAAGAATCCCGGCGGAGACGAATCGGGGGAGGCATAGGGAGCAAGAAAACGGGGCTGCGGGACTGCGGGTCTATGGGGTTACCAGACTAAGCGACCAGGAATTGACGAGTCCACGTATCTGGACAGCTCCTCCGCCGGCGCCGGCATAACCGGCTCAGCCAACTCCGCTAGCTCCGCTAACCCCGCTAACCCCGCTAACCCCGCTTGCACCGCCGCCTTTGCGCTATATTTTTCTCATGGACGAAAAACGCGAATTGCTTCGGCACACCCTCGCTACGCTTGCCTACCGCACCGTGCGGGCTCTTGAAAATGCGCCTGCGTCCTTTGCCAATTTCGACGGCGCGGGCCGGACTCCGGCGCAGATCCTGGCACACATGGGCGATCTCTTTGACTGGGCGCTTTCGATGGCCGAGGGCAAACCCGCATGGCATAACTCCCAGCCCCTAGCCTGGGCCGAGGAGCAAAAGAGATTTTTCGGCACACTTGGCGCCTTTGACGCCTTCCTGGCCTCGCCGGCCGAGTCGCATGCGCCCGCCGAACGGCTCTTCCAGGGCCCCGTTGCCGACGCGTTGACCCACACCGGCCAACTGGCCATGCTGCGACGCCTGGCCGGAGCGCCCATTGGCGGCGAGAACTACTACGTTGCCGCCATCGCCGCCGGTCAGGTGGACGCCACGCAGCCCGCTCCGGTTAAGCCCTTCTAGTTTTTGGCCGAGCTGCTGGCGCCCGCGGAGCTGATTGGGATGGACTTGGTTTCTTGTCCATAGAAGCGTGGCGCGCTTCGCGGTCTAGAATTCCAGCCGCAGGGCGAATTGAATCTCGCGCGGGGTTCCGGTTCCGATTGGGGTTGTGGTTGCCGTGGAAACCTGTGGCTGAATGCTCGCGGGCGATGTTGCCGTTGGCGGCAGCCAGATTTCTTCCAGCGGCAAGCTGTACTGGGCGCGATTGAGGAGATTGAATGCCTCGCACCGGAATTGGAGTTGGACGGCTTCGTTGAGGGGAATTCGCCTGGAGAGACCGAGATCGGTCTGCCAGAGCCTGGGACCGCGCGCGATGTTGCGTGGCGCGTCGCCGTAACCTGAGCCGGCTACCGCGGTAAATGCCGCCGGGTTGATCCAATTCATGGTCGTTCCCCGGATCGACTTTCCTCCCGCTGGAACGAGCGAAACTCCCGGAACCAAGTTAGGACGCTGATTGGTGGTGTAACCGGTGGCCACCGAAGAGCTGGAGCGGGAGTAAGTGACGTTGAGCGGTGTGCCTGTGCGCGCTGCGACGATGTCCGTCAGGCTCCAGTGGCCGAGGATGGCGCGGGCGATTCCCGGTTGAGAAAGAAATGCTTGACTGGGGCCGAAGGGAAGATCGTAGACGAGGTTGGCATTGACGACATGGCGCGCGTCGAAGTCTCCCGAGGCGCGCTCGCAGCTCATGCAGGCGGGGTTCTGGGGATTGTCGGAATCTCCACCGCCGGGTGCATCCTGATCGATCTGGTGAGTGTATGCGTAGTTAGCGGAGACTAGCAGTCCGTGTATAAAGTTGCGCTGAAGACTCGAGACAAAACCCTGATACGAACTGCTGTTGGAGTTGCCCCGCCACCTGACCTGTCCGAACGATGAATAGGGGCGCAGCCCGGTGGACGGATCGATGAGGTTGACATACGAGGTAATTAACTCGTAAGTGCCTTTGCTTCCGACATAGGAGAGCGTGCCTAGCAGATCGTGGGGAAGCGCGCGCTGAACCGAGAGCCCCCACTGGCTCACGTACATGTCCTTGCGGTTGCGATCGGCGGCATTTGCCGACAGAGTGCCGGGGCCGTTCAAAAAGGGAGTTATGGGATAAGAAAGCCCCGCGGTTGACTTAGCGCTGAGCGAGTAGACGCCTACCTCATTTTTGATGGGCACATTCTGGTCGTCGAGCTGGCCGTCGCCATGGTAGATACCGAAGCCGGAGCGAATGACAGTCTTGCCGCTGCCAAGTGCCGAGGGAGACCAGGCAACGGAAATGCGCGGGTCGACGTCGAGCGGGTTTGGGTTGCCGAAGCTTGCGCCCACGCCGCAGTAGCCAGCTGCGCCGCAGGTGGCGAAATCGAAAGGAATCGCCTTGCCGTGGACTTCGTGAAAGATGTTGAAGAAGATATAGCGAACGCCGAGATTCAGCGTGAGGTTGCGGCGGAGTTTCCACTCGTCTTGCGCGTAGGAATATAACTCCGTCTTGCGCAGGCCATTGAGCGGCAGCGCGTTGTTATAAGTGGCGGAACTGACGGCGTTCGCAAGAAAACTGGACGTAGGAAGGTTGAGAGATGAATAGACGACCGTGCCGTTGGCGGTATTTCCCTGGTCGAGCTGGATGCGGCGGACTTCAACTCCAAACTTGAGCGTGTGCGATCCGCGAATCATGGTCAGATTGTCGATATAGGAGAAGGAGTTGCCCACGCCGGCGGTGGATTCGTTGTTGGCCAGGGTGGTAAGGCCGGAGACGGCAACCGAATAAGGGAGGTTGGTGAGCCCTTGATTGGTGGTGTAGACGGTGCTGCGATTGAAACCGAATTTCGATTCATTCACCAGCCGCGCTGAGAAGATGTGCAACTCCTCCAACTCGCCGTTTACGGGCCGGGATGTAGTGAGCGTGCGGTCGTTCAGACCATCGGAGGGAATGTCGCTATAAGCGGCATCGAAGTTGAAGCGAAGAAAGGCCGTGTCGGCCGCGGAAAAATGCTGGTCCAGGCGCAGCATCGCGGAGTCTTCGTGGTCCAGTTGCCGTCCCGCGCCGGAAAACCGATCGATGTCCGTGGCATAGGGCGTCAACCCAGTGATTGGATAGGCGGCGACGATTGGCGCCAGGGCCGGATTGGCGGCGGCCACCTGAGCCGCGAAGGCCGGAGTTGGGACGAAGCCCGAGAGCGGCTGGCCATAGCTTTGGCGCAGCCCTTCATAGGTGAAGTAATAAAAGCTGCGGTCGCGGACGAGCCGGCCGCCAAGATCGCCGCCGAACTGGTTGAGACGAAACGGCAGGCGGGTGGGGAGGATGGGATTGCGAGCATCGAAGATGTCGTTGCGCAGGAATTCGAATAGGCTACCGTGCTGCGTGTTCGTGCCGGACTTCGAAGCCACATCGATCTGCCCGCCGGGAGTGCTGCCGTTTTCGGCGGTGAAGAGCATGGTGTCGATGCGGAACTCCGCGATGGCGCCGGTGGGAATGGCCAGCCGCACAAAGCTCTGCTGCGCCTGATTGACGATGTTGGTGGCATCGATCCCGTCGTAGGTGAAGTTGTTGTCGTCGAGGCCGCGGCCTGCGAAGCGAATACTGCGCTGGTTGCTGCCGCCGGTGTCTACAGCGCCCGGCGCCAGCGCCGTGAGCGTCGACCAGTTTCTGCCGTTCAGGGGCAGGTACTTTACTTGTTCGGTCTCGGTGCGCGCGCCCAGCGTGTCCGTGGTTTCGTCCAGTTGCAAACCTCTACTGGATACATTCACCCGCTGCGTAACGCCACCCACTGCCAACGTAATATCGAGCGTTCGCGTTTGCCCGAGGGTTTGCTCCAGGCCGTCGATCGCCCATTCCTTGAAGCCGGGCGCGGAACAGGTCACGCGATAAATTCCGATTGGAAGTTCGGGAATGTCGTAAGTTCCGCTGGGCGAGGAAACGGATTCGCGATGGAGGCCTGTCGCGGATTGAATGACTACGATCCGTGCGCCGGATACGAGCTTTCCCGCGGTGTCTCGAACCGTTCCGTTCAGGCCGGCTCGGTCAACCTGCGCCAGGCAATCAACCGAGGCAATGAGCAGAGAAATGATGCAGAGAATCTGAGCAATTGGGCAACGGCTCACTGGCAGGTCCCTCACAAATCGCGTTTTCCGCAAACCTGTCGGCAGGATACAACACTCGCGGGACAGTCCCGATCAAAGGGAATGGAAGAGATTCGCGCTCTGCGTTTTCTCGCGCGCAATTGCCGGAATGTGGCCCGCATTCTGCCGAAGCCTTGGCCCCGATGAGCAAAGGCCCGGCAGCATGCGGCGACTCGACCTTCAGTCGCCAGCCGGTCTCGGCATCGCCTTCGGTTGAAGCGATTGCCGGTAACGGGCCAACAGTTTATCGCGATTCTGGCTCAGGTCTTTTCCAGTTGGCCGGGAGGGATAGGGCCTGTTGCCCATCATTCCCTTCCAGAGAATGCGGTTGAAGGCTTGCCCATCGACGAGGTCGGCGTCGCTGAAGTCCATCCCCCTGGTGACGCGCTTCCAGTAGGTGACGTCGGGCGTGGGATCGTTGCACGGCGTGTTTGAGGCGGGCAGTGGCAGTTGCGAACAATAGAGAATCGCAGCCGGTGTCGCGGTAAACGACCAGTCACTCGGTGTGGTGTTGAAGATGTCGCTCATCGGCGCGGCCAGAGCATCGTTCAGGTTCAGCGGCCCCAGACCCAGAACCTCTTCCATGGTGCGAATGAAGTTGAGGGTGGTGTACGGGGTGGAGACAACCGCATTCTTCACGTAGGCTCCGGCCACGTAGGCGGTGGTGCGGTGCGAATCCATGTGATCGCCGCCATCCTGGGCGTCGTCTTCGACAACAAAGATGAGTGTGTTGTTTTTGTAAATCGGGCTGTTGGCAATCTTCTGGACCAGCAGTCCGACCGCGTAGTCGTTGTCGGCCACGTCGCGCTCCGGCGTATTCACCTTATCGATTGCCACGCCGAAGTTTCCGGTGTGGTCGTGCATGAAGCGAACCAGGGTCAGGTTCGGCAGTCCGCCATTGGCGTAGTTGGCGTCGAAGTCCCGTTCCCACTCCTTGAACCGGTAGTAGTCCGGGAAGGAAGGATCGAAACCGCGGAAGTACTGATCGGTGAACGGCGCAAGCGCAACATTGGTCGGCGGAGCAACGATGGTCCCGGTCGAGAAAGGATCGTGGGCCAGCGGGGTCTGGCAACTCGGCTCGTTGTAGCAGTTGGTGTCGACAAAGAAGCCGTAGTCGTGAACCGTGAGACCGGCGCGCAGGGCATCGTTCCACAGGTAGCCGGTGTTGACTTCGTCGTTGGGTCCATCCGGCGCATCCACATCGGTTTGGCCCGGCAACAGATCTTCAGCCCCGGCTGCGGTGGAGGGATCGGTATCCGCGCCGCCCGGCATCAAGGGATCGGAGGCCTGGCGCTGGGCCAGAGTTGGGATGGCAACGTTGACGTTGCGGTTCATGCCCTCGGTGTCTAGGCTCAATCCACGTTGCGCATAGTTGATTGGGTATTGGTGTTCGACCACATCCGGAGCGCGGGCCGATGTGCTCCACGGCCAGCCGTCGTTGCTGACTTCGGCGGTGGCTAGAAAATTGTCCAGCGTGACGAAGTTCAGCGCCAGGTTATGCTGGTTGGGCGTGATGGCCTGCCCAAACAAAGTCAACGCTGGATCACCATTGCCGCGGCTCAGGTCGCCGAGAATCTGGTCGTAGGTCCGATTCTCTTTGAGGATATAGATGACGTGCTTGATGCCGCTGCGTACCGCCGCCATGGTCGCGGCCTGATCCGCAGTCTCGACGCTGCCAAAATGATTATCGGTAGTTACCTCGGTGGTCAGAGTATTGAGCTCCGGCTGGGCCAGAGCCGCGGTGAGCGGAATGGCCTGTAACCCGGCCTTGGTCAACTGCGGATTGTATTCGTTGGCAGGCATGCAGGTCGGGTACCCGGCTGGTCCGTAGACATAGCACCAGTTCGGATTCGCGCCTGTGGGCGATTTAGAGTTGACCACGTAAGCCATCGTGCCATCGGGGCTGATGGCCACCGAATTCGGATACCAGCCGGTCGGGATCAGGCCGATCACCTGGTCGCCGCTGTTGGTCCCGGTCAGTTGCACCACGGCGATATTGTTCAGGTTGCCGTTGGTGACGTAGAGATACTTCTCGTCTGGAGAGAGTGTGACGCTGTTGGTATTGGCGCCGGTGTACTGCGCCAGCGGAGAGCCCGCCATGACCGACGGAGGCGCGATGACCGGAATGGTTTCGATCACCATATTGAACGTTGCCGGCTGGTTCTGGCTGGGAAGACCGACGTCGCGGGGATTGAGATCGATCACATCCACCGTGTCCGACTCGTCTTCAGCCACGTACAAGAGCGTGCCGGCCTTGTTGATCGCCATTTTATTCGGCTGGCCTTTGACGGGAATGCGGGCCGTGACCGTCGGACCGAGAACACATGGAGGTCCAGATTGGGGCGGCGGAGTTGGACACGAATACAAATTCACCACATCGATTTCGCGGTCGCGAAGACTGGATACGTAAGCCGTAACATTAAATCCCGTGCCCTTCATCACCACCCAGAACGGATACTCCCCGCCCGGCGTACCTGGCGTAGGCTTAGAGGCAGCCCTGCCCGGACGAAGATCAAGCTCGGATCCTTTCATGATCCCCTGCATCCCGCCCATGGTGGTTTGAGGTTGCTCCGCTACCCATTGGCCGGTCCAGGCGCTCAAGCCTCCTTCAAAAGCCGTGATCGAATCGTTGTAATAGTTGGCTACCACCAGTGTCATGCCGTCGCTTGAGATCGCCACTCCGGCCGCCATTGGAGCCACGTAGACCGCCGCGTTGACAGAGGCGAACGAGTTATTGGGCACAGGAAGGCCGTTGCCGGCCGGGTGTCCGCTGACCACTGAACTGCCTTGTCCAAGGTCGAGTTCCGCGGCAAGCGCCCAGATTCCGTTCTGCAGCGTAATGATGTGGACATTGTCTCCGTTAGGAATGCCGTTGAGCGGATACGAAACCGGATCGGTGCCGAAAGGCGCATCGCCCATACCGCCGGAGACATAAAGTGCATTACTGACCGGATCCCAGGCCAGCCCATGGTAGGCATTGGGAATCGGTATAGCCTGCTTGAATACCGGGGTGTCCGAACTGATGTCGTAGAGAAAGACATACTCGTTCGAATAGAGCGGGTCGGCGAGCGGGAATGCTTCATGATAAACGCGGTTGTATCCGCTGGTCAGCACCGCGAGAAGATTCAGGTTCGAGTTCACCGCGGTGCTTACTGCCTGCCCAGCCATCCATTCCACGGCCGGAACTTGCGGGTTGTAGGTGTCGGTTACAACCATGCCGGTGTCGAGAAACTGGAAACTGGAGCCCGGAGTTGCGAGCGGATCGATGGCCTGGGCCATGTTGGGCACGGACTGGTGCGCGTTGTAGATTGTGATGGTGAGCGGCGCGGTGACCGAGCCGCTGGAGTTAGAGGCCGTGACGGTGTAAGTCGTCGTGAGCGGCGGTGCGGTGGGCGAGGACAAGGCCGCCGGCGTTCCGCTCAGTTTGCCGCTGGATGGATCCAGTGTCAGTCCGATCAGGCCGACGTCGGGGTACACGCTGTAGTTGGTCGGGGTTCCTCCCACAGAGCTCAGCGTTGGCAGGTCCGGCAAGATCGGTATTCCTGCCGCATACACGGGCGCGGGAGTGGTGTACGCCAGTCCCGCAGGCGCTTTATCGGCCGCAAGCACTTGGATGTTCACGGTCGCGGTGGTGCTTCCCGCCGGGTTGATTGCCGTCACCGTATACGCCTTCATTGCCGACGGAGTCGTGGGAGTTCCGCTGATAATCCCCGTGGGCAGGTCGCCCGCCGCAGCGGGCAAGCCGTCAATTTGCAAACCTGGGGGAAAGTCGGCAGGGACACTGTAGGCCGGGATTGTAACCGTGCTCGAAAACGGTATTGGGAGCGGTGCGCCGCCCGTGCTGGTTGGCGCGTTGGGCGGAATCGCCACGTTGGCTGTGTAGGTTGCCGTGCCGAACTGGTAGACCAGTCCCGCTGGGGGCGCAAGAGGCGCGGACCCCGCGGGGATGACCGCGATAGACACCACCGCGGTCGAATTGCCCCCGGTGTTGGTCGCCGTTACCGTGTATTTGGTTAAGGCCGTCACTGCCGTGGGCGTTCCGCTGATCACTCCGGTGGTCGTGTTCAAACTCAGGCCCGCCGGAAGCGCGGGACTCACGCTGAAGGAAGTCACCGTATTGCTAAAGTTCGAGGGGTCATTTCCCGTGATGGGGGCATTCACAATGTAGGTTGCCGTGCCCGCGGCGTAGTTGAATGCAGATGGCGGCTGGTCGTTGACCGTGATGGTCAACGTTGTGGTTGCGCTGCCGCCCGAACTGGTAGCTGTCACCGTGTAGCTGGCCTGGGCCGCCACGACCGTAGGCGTTCCACTAACGATTCCCGTGCTGCCGTTGAGGCTCAATCCCGAGGGAAGAAACGGGCTCACGCTGAACGAAGTTGCCGCGCCTCCGCTGATGGTCGGGGTAATCGGCGCGATGGCCACACCTCTTGTAAACACCGCAGTGGAGCTTGAGTAGTTGATTGCTGCCGGCGCCGATCCGCCGTTTTGCCCGCACCCACTGAGAAGAACCGACAGGAATACCAAACATGACCCAAGACAACCTATCAACCGCATGGAGCCCAGCCTTTCGTTTGTCGCCCGAGATTCTGCCGAACCGGCCAGTCGTCGACTGAGCCAGAACGGCTGCAGTGTCAGAATCCCACCGGTCGATCTGAATTCTTGAGAGAATCGCATTGCTTTCTTGCGGCGAGAAGAGGAGATGGGACAAGGTGCCAATCCGGGAATCTGCAGGGAGAGTGGGGCTTTCTCCGGTTCGCCGGACCCGATTCAGGTCCACTGCCCGAAGACGGGCCGGCGGTAACTGATGCACGGGCCGCCTGCGCCGATGACAGATTCGAGTGAGAGTTGCTGCGCCATATCGGCCTGGCGCAACAGCAGTCTTCAAGAAAAGGAGAAACTCGAATGACACAACTATCACGCCGTACATTTCTTGAGATAGTAAGCCTGGCAAGCGCCGGCCTCCTCGGCGGATGCGGCGGGAGCACCGGGTCAGAGAACTTCACGGTGCCGGTTTTCTCCGATGTGCATTTCCAGCCGTTTATCGATCCGTTTCTGCCGAATACGGCAACTCTGAATCCGGCAACAACGGCGGCCAATAAAGTGCTGGTGGCGCAGCTCGATGCG
>Ga0326727_10010961_pt1 | contig 21324 bp, 14 predicted proteins | sample MB2enrmetagenome_FD_207643 | JGI IMG/M metagenome (GOLD analysis project Ga0326727, IMG submission 207643) | Lab enriched peat soil microbial communities from McLean, Ithaca, NY, United States - MB29MY | ecosystem: Environmental > Terrestrial > Soil > Wetlands > Peat | place: USA: New York...
CATCAAAATAGCGGAGCGCAAACGCCTGGATCGACTGCGTACACAACCCCATTCCCCATATGGCCTTCGCCGTCAAGTCGTAAAAACGCCCCCGGACGGAGCGAAGCGAAAGGTTTCCCGGAGGCAAGCGACAGGATGTCGCTGTGCCCCGCAACCGCCACGACGGCGGGTTTGCGGGGTGCCCGTAGGGATACCTTTCGCGCAGCCCGGCCAGAGGCGTTACGCAATCAGCGAAGGCCTTCTACTCCTTCCCCTCGATCACCCACTGGGTCTCCATCGCGATCATCAATTCCTCGTTGGTGGGAACGACAAGGACTTTTGTCCTCGAAGTCGGCTTACTTACGTCGGCGAGCTGCCCGCGGATGCCGGCGTTTTTATCGACGTCGAGCTCCACTCCGAAGTTCTCCATGCCGGCGATGCAGAGTTCGCGGATGCTCGTTTCGTTCTCGCCGATGCCGGCGGTGAAGAGGATCGCGTCCACGCGCCCGAGTTCCGCCATATAGGCGCCGATCGCGCGGCGGATGCTCTTGACCAGCACTTCGCGGGTAAGCTGGGCGCGGCGGTTGCCTTCTTTCGCGGCGGCGGTGACTTCGCGCAGGTCGTTGGAAACGCCCGACAAACCGAGAAGACCGCTCTTCTTGTTGAGGACGTCGTTGATCTGCCTCGTGGAAATATCTTCCTTCTCCATCAGGAAAAAGATGATGGCCGGATCGATCGAACCGCTGCGGGTGCCCATCACCACGCCCTCGAGCGGGGTCATGCCCATCGTGGTATCGACGGACTTGCCGCCTTTCACGGCGGTGATGCTGCTTCCGTTACCGAGGTGACAGGTGATGCAGTTGAAATCCTCGAGCTTTTTACCTGTGAACTCCGCGGCCTTCATCGACACGTAGCGGTGCGAGGTGCCGTGGAATCCGTAACGGCGGATCTTGTACTTGTCGTAGTATTCCCAGGGAATGGCGTAAAGATAGGAACTTTCCGGCATCGTCTGGTGAAAGGCGGTGTCGAAAACGGCCACCTGCTTTGTGTCGGGCAGAACCGCGCGGCAGGAACGGATTCCCTGCAGATTAGGCGGATTGTGAAGCGGCGCCAGTTCCGAGAACTTGTCGATGGACTCGATCACATGATCGTTGATGAGTACGGATTTATAGAATTCGTCGCCGCCATGCACCACGCGGTGCCCGATGGCCTCGATTTCCGAAAGGGATTGAATGAAGCCGTTCGCGGAGTCCTTCAGATTGTCGATGACGATATGAAGAGCGCCGGTATGATCCTTGATGGGAACGCTTTCCTTGACCTTCTCGCCGTTTTTCCGCTGCCAGCCGTACTCGGCCTGACCGCCGATCTTCTCAATGAGCCCCTTCGTGATGACACTGCCGTCGCCGGTTTGGATGAACTGGTACTTGAGCGACGAACTTCCGGCATTGATAACCAGGACTTTCATGACCTTTCCTCCAGGTTGGTTTGAATCCTTACCCGAAACGGGATTCGTTTCGGGCTACCCCCGCCTTCTTTTGAAAAGCGGTGCGATCTATGTACACCTTTCCCGGGTGCCTCTGACAACCGACCCACCGGAGCGGCAATTACCGCTCTCAGCCGTCCTGGCCTTCGCGGCACCTGCACCTCCGCACCACGGGGTCAATTGTATGCTTATCCCATACTGTCAATAACCATACGGAATAGGAAGACGAGATACCCTTCCGGGCCGGTCCGTCAACTGATCTTCGCTCCCGAAGGCATATCCTTGTCGAGAACGAGAACGGAAAGAACCGATTTATCTTCCGTTCCGGCGGCGAGCACCATTCCTTCGGAGACTTCGCCCATGAGCTTGGCCGGGACGAGATTGTTGACGATGATGATCTTCCTGCCGACGAGCGTTTCCGGCGGGTAGTGCTGGCGGATACCGGCGAGGATCTGCTTCTGCGTCTCCCCCACCTTCACCTGCAGCTTGACAAGCTTGTTCGATTTTTCCACGGCGACGGCGGAAATCACCTCCGCGACGCGCAGCTCTACCTTGCCGAACTCGTCGATGGTGATCTGGGGCTTTCCGGCCGGAACCGGCGTGATTTCGACCGCCGGCTGGGCTTCTGACTGGGCTTCCATTTTATTTCCTCCCTTGTTATTCGATTCCTTGGCGGCCTTGGACTTGGCGATGAGCTTATCCACCTGGGCCTGGATCACGTCGTCCTCGAAGCGCCCGAAGAGAATCTCCACCTTTCCGACAGCCTGTCCCGCCGCGATGCGCTTGCCCGCGAGATCGTCCCACCGTTCGGCTGTGATGTCGTTCTTCTCGCCGATCATCGCCCAGAGCTTCCCGGCGGAAGTCGGCATGATCGGAAACATCGCCACCGACAGCACGCGCAGGATGTTCATGCACGCGGCCATCACGGCCGCAAGGCGATCCGGGGAGTCCTTGCGAAGCGCCCAGGGCTTCTGCTCATCGAAGTATTTGTTGCCGAGCCGCGCGATATCCATCAGAACACGGCAGGCTTCGCGCACCTTGTAGGAGGAGAAACAGCGCTTGATCTCTGTGATCTTCTCGGCAAGCGCCCGTGAAATCTCGTCTTCCGCCGCTCCGGATTCCGCTTCGGGAACCTTTCCGGAACAGAAGTTGTTCACGAAGGTGAGCGTGCGGTTCGCGAAGTTGCCCAGAATGTTGGCGAGTTCGTCGTTGTTGCGGGCCTGAAAGGACTTCCAGGAGAAATCCGCATCCTTGGTTTCCGGCGCGTTCGCCGCGAGACAGTAGCGGAGGGGATCAGCCGGGAAATTCTCCAGGTACTCGTCCACCCACACGGCCCAGTTCATCGAGGTGGAGAACTTATCGCCCTCGAGCGTCAGGTACTCATTCGCCGGAATGTCGAAGGGCATCACGTAGCCGCCGTTCTGTCCCATCAGCATCGCGGGCCAGATCACCGCGTGGAACGGAATGTTGTCCTTGCCGATGAAGTGCACCAGCCTGGTGTCCTTCGCGCACCAGTAGTCCTTCCACAAATCCGGTTTGCCGATCTTCTGCGCCCACTCCACGGTGGACGAGATATAACCGATCGGAGCATCGAACCAAACGTAGAGGACCTTTCCCTCCGCTCCGGGAAGAGGCACGGGAATTCCCCAGTCGATATCTCGGGTGATGGCGCGTTCGCGAAGTCCTTCGGTCTGGATCCAGCCGAGCATGAAGTTGCGGACGTTCTCCTTCCATTCCTTCTTCGAGGAAAGCCATTCCACCAGGCGTTTCTCGAAGTCCTGGAGCCGCAGATACCAGTGGCTGGTGGTGCGGAGTTCGGGAACGTTTCCGCAGAGGGCACATTTCGGGTTGACGAGTTCCACCGGATTGAGAAGCTTGCCGCACTTGTCGCACTGGTCTCCGCGAGCCCGTTCGAAGCCGCAACTGGGGCAGACGCCCTCCACGTAGCGGTCGGGAAGAAAGCGCTTGTCGTGCGGGCAGTAGAACTGCTCCTCGCTGTGCGTCTCGATGTGGCCGTTTTCGAGAAGGTCGAGGAAGAAACGCTGGGATATCTCGTTATGCCTCGGGAAACGGGAGGTGCCGGAGAAGTTGTCGAAATCGACCGACATGCGCTCGAAGCTCGACTTGATCTCGCGGTGGTAGCGGTCCACGACGTCTCCGGGCGTGATTTTTTCCTTCTCGGCGCGGATGGTGATAGGCACTCCATGTTCGTCCGTACCGCAGATGTAGACGACATCCTGCCCGTCGAGGCGCAGATAGCGGACAAAAATGTCGGCCGGCAGATACGCCCCGGCGAGATGTCCGAGGTGAATGGGACCGTTCGCATAAGGAAGCGCGGAAGTGACAAGGTATTTCGGCATGAAAGCCTCCGGAGATAACTCGCCCCACGGCCTCCTCTTTACTCAGGCATAAAGAAGGGGAGGAAAAGACGAGATAAGATGGAAATGGATGCTGCCCATTCCCCTCTTATCCGTGCGAAGCGCGGGAAAGAGGGGAATGGGGTGAGTTACAGCTTCTCGCGGACGAACTTCGCGATGTCGGTCATACTGATCTTGCCGACGAGCTTGTCGCTGTCGTCCACCACCGGCAGAGCGCGCAGATTCTTGTCGACCATCAGGTTCAGCGCGTCGCGGAGAGAAACCTCCGGAAATACGAACATCGGCTGCTGACCTTCGATCAGCTTGGAAACCGGCATATCCTTGGTTTTTTCGGCGATGAAGGTCACCTTGAGGATGTCCCAGCTCGTCAGCATGCCGGCGAGCTTGCCGTTCTTATCCACCACGACGATGCTGTGGACCTTTTCACGCAGCATCTTTTCCGCGGCCTTGCTCACGGAGGCATCGACGGAAACAGTAAACGGGGTCTTGATCCCGATGGTGCCTACAGTAACTTCGTCCAGTTCGTTTTGCATGATAAAAACCTCCGCGCTTTTTACTTGTGGGAAATCTTGGATAAAATCCAAATCAGAAAGAACGCCCCGAAAAACGTGGTGATGAAATTCACGTCCAGTTTGTTCTCGATGAGATACCTGGTGGTATCTCTCAACAATTCGCCGCCCAGGACGGCTCCAATGACGCCGACCACGCAGGCTCCCCAGATGCCGCCGAGAACGTTACGCTTCAGCAGTTTCACATAATAAAAACCGGACGCGATTCCGATCGCAACCAGACATGCTATGTGGATAATGAGGAGTAAAATTGCCATAATGGGAATCTCCTTGTCCTAACGGTATTTTTTCAAAATCTGGCGAAAACGTTCGGCATCTTGCCGCCGCCCTTCACCCGTATATCCGAGTAACCGGTCTGCCTGAGAAAAGCAACGACCGCATCCGCGGTGGAAACGCCGTCCACAATGTGTGTTTCGATGATCAACTCCGGCTTGAAGCGAAGCAGGGTTTCTCTAGCACCTTCCAGCGCCGCTACCTCGCTTCCCTCGATGTCGATCTTGAGAAGATCCAGCCGTTCGATGGAAAGACGGGAGACTTCCGAATCCAGTTTTGAAACGGGAACGCGGACCACTTCGTACTTGTCTTTCTCTTTTTCCACGTAGCTCGTTTTCTGGAAGGTGGAGGTATAGTTGCCGCCGCTGTAAAATTCCAGTACGCCGTCTTCCTTCCAGGCTCCCTTCTTGACCGCCGTTATGTTGGACGCCCCGTTCAGGCGGATGTTTTCCTCCATTCTGGGATAGTTCTTCTCGTCCGGTTCGTAAACGTAAACACGTCCCGACGGTCCCACCTTGGAGGCAAGGTAGATCGCCACCACGCCGAGGTTTCCGCCGAGGTCCACCACCACGGAACCGGGAGTCAGCTTGAGTTCGCGAAAATCCTCGACCAATGGTTCCGGGTCGAAGTCCTTCACGCTTTTCACGGTCTCTCCGTCCGACATCACCAGAGTAAACACCCCGTCGCGGTACGAGTATTCCCGCACATATCCGGGATACATCGACTGGTAGGCGATGCAGGTCAGTTTTCTCTTGATCCCGCCTTCGGGAAGCACCCGATATACGAAGCGGGCAGCGTTCTTCATCCATCCCATGCTATTGTCCCATTTTTCCCTTATATGGCGTTTCGATCCAATGCACCTATGAACTTCTCCATTTCCCGTCTTTCCTCGTGTCAATCGAAATCCGCGAGATCGATCGAAACGATTTCAAAGGTCTTTTCCTCGCCGTTGAGTTCGATCATCACGGTATCGCCGGTCTTGCGGTCGAGCAAGGCGCGGCCGAGCGGCGAATGGTAAGAGATGATATGCCTCTTGAGGTCCACGTCCCACTGGCCGAGGATATGGTAGGTCTCGTTTTTGCCTTCGTCGTTCTTGAGGACCACCTTCGTACCCACATCCACCGAGGAGGTATCCACGGCGGCCTTGTTCAACACCTGCACCTCGTTGAGTTCCTTCTCCAGCTTGGATGCGGCTGCCTTGAGCTGGTCCTGTCTCTCGAGAGCGGCCTTGTAATCCGCGTTCTCGCGAAGGTCTCCCTTCTCCATGGCCTCTCCGATCGCGCGGCTGTTCTCGGGAATCTCCACATTCATGACATTGGCGAGTTCGGCCTTCTTCTTTTCGAACGAATCCTTGGTCACCAGCGACTGGTGACGGATCTTTACCTTCACCTGGCGATCGACCTTCTTGAGGTTCGGGAAACGGGAAACGATGGTCGCGACCCATTGCGCCTTCGCTTCTTCCTTTACGGAAAGCGAGGAATGCAGAATAGTAACGACGGACTTTGAGAAGGATTCGTCCGCTATTTCCAGGTAATCGCCGAGGAGTTCCTTTTTCCAGAGGAGGTCGTACACGACCGTGAGGAACTTCTTGCTGCGGCCGACGTTGGATTTCTGATCGATATCGTTGTTGAGCAGATCCACCAGCGAAAGAAGACGCAGCATAATTTCGCTGTCGCGGATACCTATGCGGTCGCGGAAGGCGGCGTCGCTTTCTTCCAGAGCCACGCGTGCGCTCCAAAGAAAGAGTTCCGGATTCTCCTGGAAGCCGTTCATCGCGGAGGCGAAGATATTTCCGATGATTTCGAACTTCTCGTAGTCGGCCAGTTCCTTGAGCATGAAGTTATGCAGACGGGTGACCGGGGTCTGCTGGATGAAGTCGCTGAACTTGTCCTCCCAGTCCTTGATCTTGTGCATCAGAATGTTGAGGCAGTCCTTCTTCAGCTCGATGTCCAGTTGATCGTAAAGTTCCAGAAGGTTCTTGACGGCGAAGATGACCGAACTGTCCAGCATGGTGTCGGTGTAACGAATGCAGCCGGTGTATTTGAGAGCAACTCCGGAAACGAGTTTCTTCTCGGGACTCTCGCTGGAGGCGGCAAGGATTTCCAAAAAGTAGTTGGGAAGAGCGGTCGCGTTCTCGGCGTTTACATCGCCGCCGCGAGTGCGGTAGTCGATGAGCAGCTTGAGCTTGTTCTCGAAGTTGGTGGTTTTTTTGAAACGGGAGACGATCTCGTCGACGATCGAGATTTCCTTATCGCGCAGTTCCACTATGTTGCGGCGGGTCAGGCTCATCACGATGGAATTGCTGGTTTCCATCTGCTTCTTGGTGATCAGCCACCATTTGTTCCACTGGCTTTCGGAGAACACGTCGGGAACGAGGGTCGACTTGATCTCAGCGGTGGAACACTCGTTGTTGTTCGAACGGAGGATCACTTCGAGCACTTTGAGGGGACTTGTCTCCGCGAGCTTCTTCAGGTCATCGCGCTTGAACTTCTTCCAGATCACGATGTTGTCGCCATCCAGCACATTGAGGGCGCGCAGGGCGATCTCGAGGGCCATCTCGTGATTCGGTTTACCCTCGAAGTCGATGGTCACCTTGTCGTTCTGGATGTCTTTCACTACGCCGATGCCCCAACTCTTGTGGGATACGAAACAGCCCTTATCGAAGGCGATGTGGCTCTCGAAAAGGCGGATGGCTTCCTTGTGGGGCTTCCAGCTCTGTCCGATGGCGGAGATCTTGAGATACTTCTCCAACTCGCTGTGGGTGGCGTAAATCTCGCGGTAACAGTCCTCGATGGCTTTACGAAACACCTTGTCGGTCGGCTTGAAGTCGATGATGACCTTCAGGACCTTGAGGGCGTCCTTGAACTTCTCGCTCTTGACGGCGGCGCGAACGAAGTCGTTGTAAACCATGTCGCCGACGCGCTCGTCGCCGAGAACCTCGCGGATCTTGCGGGCCATGGCGATAACGAGGTGGTAGTCATCCGGGTACATCTTGATGATCTTGTTCCACAGTTCCTCGACCATCTTGACGCTGCGGGCTTTGATGAACCGCTCCATCGCGAGGCGGTAATAGAACATGGCCTGGTCACGATCGCCTTCCTTTTCATAGTGGTCGCCCAGGATCTTCGCGTTCTGGGCGTCGCGGCTATCGATCAGCACGAGCCTCTTGCGGATACCGAAAAGCTCGTCCTGGTTGTTCTGTTCTTCGAAGATGCCCTCAAGAGTTTTGAGCGCAAACTTGTTCTCGCGGTAGGAAAGCATTTTCTCCGCGAGGAACTCGGCGATCTTGTTCTTGCGGTTATCCATGAAGAGCTTCACGATCTGCGGCATATAGGAATCGTCCACGGACGATTCCTCCAACTGAAGAACGCCTACCATGTAAAGACCGACGATGCTGTTGGTGTTGTGCTTCAGATTCTCTTTGCACAACTCCTTCAATTCTTCCTGGTACTTTTCGTCGATGGCGATGCGGATGACGTTGTCGAGGTCGACGAAGTTGCGGACGGAATAGCTCTCGATGGAAGCGCGTGTCCACTTCTCTTCCTTGAGCTTTTCTCCGATGTCCAGCAGGATGTCCTCTTTTTTCTTGAGATCCGCCATTTAATGACGCCTCCTGATGATGTTATCGTAAACGGACGGGTCCTAAAAGGACGCCATCCTCCGGTATGCCTGGTAACGGATCCGGACTTCCGCGTTCGTCCGGCGGGAAATTCCTTCCACACCGAAGCCTTCCACGGCGAAGCTCGCGACGACGGTCGCGTATGCGACGGCCTTCCTCGCGGCGGCCTGGTCAAGCCTGATCATGCGGTTACGATCGAGCCAGCTCATAAACGCCCCGGCGAAACTGTCTCCTGCGCCGGTGGGATCGGTCACTTCACGGACGGGAAACGCGGGAAGCGTTACCTGCCAGCCGCGGCCGAAAACCATCACTCCGTTCGATCCCTTCTTGACGATGACCAGAGAAAGATTTCCGTACAGCCGGAACAGCGAATCCGCCGCATCGAGAACCTGTTTCTCGCCGGTCAGAAGAGCGGCCTCTCCCTCGTTGATGACGATACCATCCACGGATCTGACCGCGGCGTCGAGTTTCTCACGGTGCTGCTCGATCCAGTAGTTCATGGTGTCCAGCACTTTCAGTTTCGCCTGGGGACACTGGTCCGCCACCCGCTTCTGAATCTCCGGGTCGATGTTGGCCAGAAAGAGGATGTCGCCGCCCTTGCGATAGCTGTCCGGAACCTTGGGCTGGAACTTCGCGAACGCGTTCAGCTCGGTAATCAAGGTGTGAGCCGTATTGAAATCATCGGAATAATATCCCTTCCAGAAAAAACATTTTTCCCCCTCCAGGAGTTCCACCCCTTCCATCGAGGAGGATTTGGAGGAGAGAAAATCGCGGTCGCCGGGAAGAAAATCATTCCCGATCACACCGACCAGCCGCGGCCGTGAAAGGAAAGAAGCGGCGTTGGAGAAATGGGTGAGAGATCCGCCCAGTACGCGTTCCCGTTCGCCCCGAACGGTCTTGATCCCGTCGTAAGCGATGGAACCGACTGCAATGATGGCCATCCGTTACTCCTTGGTATTCGATTTTTCGCTGGAGCCTGCCAGGATGTTCGAGAACACCTGGAACGCCCGGTCCCGAAGCTTCCTCTTGACGAGTTCGTCCTGGGAAGGCCGGAGCGGTAAAGATTCCAGCAGCTCATCGATACGCCGGACAATGTTCCGGCAACTTCCGAAAGCGCTCACCTGATAGAAGTGATAGTCGAACATCCAGAGGTAGTAGTTCACGAGCCTCGGAATGATGATTCCCACAACCTTACGGTCTACCTTGAGCGATTTCTCGTAATCCGTCAGCTTCCTGCGGAGTTCTTCGTACTCCCGGTAGTCGATGGAGCGTTTTACGGTCAGAGCGTTGTAAAAGTAGCCGTAAACCGGCACCCACTCCGCCACTTCATTATCCACAAATCCGTCCTTTTCCACCATCCCGCGGATTTTCTCCACGGGCGGAAAATCGACGGAGTCCAGATCCACCTGCTGGGGGAAGCGCAGAAAGGCGTCATTGAACATCACCATCGCCAGTGAACCATCGCCTTTCTCCGCGTAGAGATTACCGAGAAGCAGACAGATCCTCGCATCCCCCTCGTCCCTCGCGAGGCTCTGCGCATACTCGAGCGTTTCGATCGCCCGGTCGGAAACGCCGATCTCGTAAAAGGCTTGTCCCAGCATCACCAGCGTCTCCACGGAAGGAAGCGGCGAAGAACGAAACGCCTCGATCAACGTATCCACCACATTGGTGAAAACGAACTCCTTCACGGACAGAACGGCTTTCCGGTTCTCCAGGCGGTTCTGCACACAGAAATCCAGAAAAACGTCCCACTCGCGGAACAACTTCTCGCCGTTCTCTTCACTATACTCGAAGAGTTCGAGCCGGTTTTTCCAGAACTTGGAAATCTTCAAGAAAAGTTCCCCGTCGGCGTCGGAAAGATTCCGGTCCAGAAGCGCCAAAGCCGCATCCTCGACCGCATCGAACTCTCCGTTACGGAGTTTTCCGTAGATTTCCTTTTTCCGTTCCAGATCTTCGTTTCGTTCCTGATCTTCCTGCATCGGCCCCTCGCGCCCCCGCTCCGGGACGGCCGGTTTAATATATAATATAGCTTATTATTCTAAGGCAAATTTTCTAAAAAATCAATAAATCCGGCCACTTGCAATGAAATGAAGCCAAATTATCCACTTTCTTGCCGGTTAGTTGATAATTTCCCGGAAATGTATTAAAATAGATTCCGGAATTTCACGGTCATCGACCTCTTGCTGGTGATTGACAATATACAGGAGATGGATATGAACCCCCAGGCGTCCGCACTGAACGAAGTAATCCGCAGTAAATCGGAAGCGGTGTTTTCCCTTCTTTCCGGAAAGGGCCGCGAAATCTTTTTTCCCAAGCAGGGAATCCTGTCGCAGTCCGCGGAAGCCAAGGGCAAGAAAATCAACGCAACGATCGGCGAAGCGGTCGAGGATGACGGAAGCCCCATGCGTCTTCCGTCGGTGGAAAAGCATTTCCAGCTCCCCCCTTCGAAGGTGTTTCCTTACGCCCCCAGTCCCGGGAAACCGGACATCCGCGCGAAATGGAAACAAATGATTTCCGAGAAGAATCCCGGTCTTTCCGGGCGCGAATTCAGTCTTCCCATGGTCACGAGCGGTCTGACGCACGGGCTGTCGATGGTCGGCTATATGTTCGTCGGGGAAGGCGATACCCTCCTCGTGCCGGATATGTTCTGGGAAAATTACTCCCTGATTTTCGCCAACGCCTATTCCGCAAACATCGAGCCCTTCCGCCTATTCCTGAACGGCGGACTTGATATCGCATCTCTCCGGGAAAAGCTGAATTCCGGCAAGCCCGGCAAGCGGCTTCTGCTCCTGAATTTCCCGAATAACCCGGCCGGCTACACACCGACCGTCGAAGAAGCACAGGCGATCGTGTCCGCCGTGCGCGAATCCGCGGAGGCCGGCAACACCGTACTCTGCGTGATCGACGACGCCTATTTCGGCCTCGTGTATGAACAGGGAGTAGAGAAGCAGTCCCTGTTTACATGGCTATCGTCCGTTCATGAACGGGTGCTCGCCGTCAAACTCGACGGACCGACTAAGGAAGATTACGTCTGGGGTTTCCGTACGGGCTTCCTCACTTACGGCATCAAGGACGGCGATAAGGCGCTCTACGACGCGCTGGAATCGAAAACAGCCGGTGCAATCCGCGGCAATATTTCCAACAGTTCCCACGCGGCCCAGTCCGCGCTTGTGTCCGCCTGGAACTCACCCGGCTATGCGAACGAAAAGGAACAGAAGTATATGATCCTCCGCCGCCGCTTCGAAGCCGTACGCCAGGTTCTGAATTCGCACACGGAATACCGGGACGTTTTCGAGCCCCTTCCCTTCAACTCCGGCTACTTTATGTGCATTCAGATGGCAAAGGGAATCGACGCCGAAAAGGTCCGGAAGGTCCTTCTGGACGAATACGACACCGGCGTGATTTCCAACGGGGATCTGCTGCGCATCGCTTTTTCATGCGTCGCGGCAGAGAAGATTCCCCAGCTATTCGACAATATCTACAAGGCCGCAAGCCAAGTAAACGGTTAGGAGGGCGAAATGTTCCGAAGAAACGACGATCTGACTCTGGCCTGGCGCAATAATGAAACCTTCGCTAAGTTAAGCCACCTGACCGAAGAAAGTATGAAGTTCGACCCGGAGCTTTATACCCGTTTCAACGTCAAACGCGGACTGCGAAACGCGGACGGCAGCGGTGTACTCGTGGGACTTACCAGCGTCGGAGAAGTTCACGGCTATGTGATGGACGAAGGCGAGGCGAAGCCCGTAGAAGGCCGCCTGCGCTACCGGGGTATGGACGTTCGCGATCTGGTGAAAGGCTTCCAGGCGGAAAAGCGCTTCGGATTCGAGGAAACGGCCTTCCTTCTGCTCTTCGGCCGGCTTCCCGTCGCCGACGAACTCGATAATTTCAGTCAGTTGATCGCAGAAAGCCGCGATCTGCCGGAAGGCTTCAAGGAAACGATCGTGATGCGGGCCCCTTCCAAGGACATCATGAACAAGCTCGCACTTTCGATCCTGATGAGTTACAGCTACGACGATGATGCCGAGGATCTTTCCGTGCCGAACGTGCTCCGCCAGTGCATCCAGCTCATCGCCCGCTTCCCGGTAATGGTGGCTTACGCTTATCACTCCAAGCTGCACTACTTCGACGGCAAGAGCCTTCACATCCACAACCAGGAAGGCAACCACTCCACGGCGGAAAATTTTCTCTCCCTCATCCGCCCGAACCGGGATTTCACGCCCCTCGAGGCGGAGATTCTGGATCTGGCGCTGGTTCTCCACGCGGACCACGGCGGCGGCAACAATTCCACCTTCGCGGTGCATGTTGTATCCTCCACCGGTACCGACACTTACTCTGCCATCAGCGCGGGCGTCGGTTCACTGAAAGGTCCCAAGCACGGCGGCGCGAATCACTCCGTGATGGAGATGATGGCCGATATCCAGAAAAACGTGGGTCACTTGGAAAATGAAACCGAGTTGCGCGAATATCTGCGCAAAATCCTCCGCAAGCAGGCCTTCGACAAGAGTGGTCTCATCTACGGTATGGGCCACGCGGTTTACTCCCTTTCCGACCCCCGGGCCATCCTGCTGAAGGAAAAAGCAGAGGAACTCGCGAAAGAAAAGGGCCGTTCTGATGAATTCCGCCTTTACACCGAGGTGGAACGGCTGGGCAAAGAGGTTTTTCAGGAAGAAAAAGGCTCCAAGATCATCTGCGCCAACGTCGACTTTTACTCGGGCTTCGTTTACAACATGCTCAACATTCCCAACGATGTCCATACGCCGATTTTCGCGATCGCACGCATGGCCGGCTGGGCGGCGCACCGTATCGAAGAAGTGGTCAGCGGAGGGCGCATCATCCGCCCCGCCTACAAGTATGTCCAGCCACAGCAGGATTACGTTCCCCTCGCTCAGCGTAAGATCTGATCAGAAGATATCCGATACCGAAAAGGGGCGGCCATTGCGGTCGCCCCTTTTTTATGAACGTTCTCCGGCATGTCGGCTCCGCCCCGCCTTCTGGGCTTTCTTGTTCTGATACATCGCGTGATCGGCGATGGCGATGAGTTCCTCTACGGTAGCCGTGCTCTCGGGCTGGAACTCGGCGAAACCATGACTCACCGAAGCCTTCCACGGCTTGCCGGTCAACTCCTGGATGCCGTTCACCCTCTTCTGGAGAGTAGCCCAGGCCAGAATCGCATTATCAAGATTACAGCCGTTGAGCACGACGAGAAATTCATCCCCGCCCATGCGGGCCAGGATGTCGGACTCGCGCATACTGGAACGCAGGGTATGCGCAACCTGACGGATAAGTTCGTCGCCCTCCTTGTGGCCCCAGGTATCGTTGACAACCTTGAGATCGTTGATGTCCACGAAGCAGACCGTACAGTGGGTCTTGTCCCGCTTCGCGTGGTGGATCTCCTTCTCCAGAAGCGCGAGGCCCATGCGGCGGTTGTATGCCCCCGTCAGTACGTCGGTGGTGGCGAGGTTCTCGAGTTCTCGGGTTCGTTCCGCCACGCGCTGTTCGAGCATCTCATTGGTCCTGCGGAGCTCTTCCTGAGCTTTTGTCTTCTCCGAGAATTCCCTTTCCAAATCCTTGTACCAGCGCAGATCCTGGGCGATGAACACAAAGCCGGCAAGTTCTCCGTTCCCGTCGTTCACCGGCGAAATGTAGCAATTCAGCGGCACCGTTAGCCCCGTTCGCGTGAGGAAATTGACCTCCCACACGAGCCGGTCTCCGTCCTCGTGAATGTCGGGGACTTCCTCCGTCTCTTTTCTCAGATTGCGGTAGAAGAAGTCGTTGAAGTGCATCCCGACGAGTTCGTTTTCCTTCCACCCCAGCACGTTGATCACCGAGCGGTTTACCTGAAGGATGCGCTCCTCGGGGTCCAGCAGCACGATGAGATCGATGATCCGTCGGGTGATCTCACCCAAAGCGATCTCCGGATTGCTCGCCAGAAGCCGGTATTTCTTCATCGCGAACCAGATGGCAAAGATCCAGACAAGACCGAAAAGCTGTCCCGCCTGCGGCAGGACCCGGTTTCCGATATACGGAAGCAGAACACAGGAAACGGAACCGAACGTCACCGAAAAGATTCCCGCCCAGAACACCCATCTCGCCTGCAAACGCTCCAGTCTGGAAGGCGTACGCAGGCCCCAACGCAGTACCAAAGCAAGTCCGGAACCGAAACCGGCGAGGATATAAGCGCTGAAAATATAGTAAATTAGCGAGCGATCCCCATGGACTTCGACGTTGCCGAAGGGACCTGCCGCAAAAGACGTCGCCATCAGGTTTCCGGTGAGTGCGCGTACCCAGAACAACAGCGGAATGAGAAAAAGGATCAGCATGAACCCGGGATGATATGCCGTGCGCTTGTTTCCGGTGAGATAAAGAAAGAAATAAAGCGCTGCTGCCGGAACGAAAATCCAGCCGATGGAGGAAAGCCGGTACCAGAAAAGCCAGTCGGAACCGGCGCAGGAATACGCAAAAGCCATCGGAAGGGACCAGGCGGCAAAGAAGAGGTTGAGGTATAAAAAGGCGCGATGCTTCGCCGACTTCGGATTTTCCGCAAAAACCCCGAGGCCCATGAGGAAGTACAACCCGAACGCTATCGCGGATGCAGCGGAAATCGGCATCATGCCACTCATCACACCCCCATGGAGAAACCGTGACCTTTTCAGGGCGCTCCTAATTTGTCAGGAAATCGAGCATGTTATTTATTCTCAACGGCCCCGCGGCACACCATCGCATAGGACGCGGCAGGTGCCGAGAAAGCCGGGACAGATGAGAACGACCGTTGCCGCCCCGAAAGCGCGACATTGAGAGATGGCCTTCAGTCACCGTCAAATCAGCTTACCGCGGCTTGTCTGAAAAATCAAGAAATATTAACCTTAACGAAATAAATCACTGTCAGCCCCGCAAGCCAGGCGGCGTTCCCGCCGGTTCTCCGCAAGAGCGGAGCGATATGTCTCTCGGAGATAGTCCGCAGGATGCGGACGCCCGCGCAATCGGCAGGATGCCGAGTTTGCGCGGGTCGGAGAGAGACGTATCGCGCAGCGTGGTTCGACCGTCAGTCCCCCCTCCCCCGTGCCGCATCCAGACAAAGCCTGACAAACGATGTCATGAACGAAAAGCCGATCACGGCCGCGATCAGACGCCAGTCCATAAGCGGAACCGTGCTGAACACGACCCCGAGTCCAGGAAGGTAGACGATAAACGCGACCACCAGCAGGGTGGCGAAAAAGAATCCCTTGAGAAGCGGATTCGGTGCAGCCAGTCGCTCGAAAAGATTCCCGTCGCGGAGCATGAAAACGTACATCTGCGGACTGATGAGCGTTACCGCAAAGGAGACCGTTCCGGCGGTAAGCTGCGCCGCTTTGTCAGGCGCACCTCCCGCGAGCGCGAAGTAATAGGTAAGCACGTAACTGAGGGCGATGGCGAAACCGAACACGAGTCCGTCCACGAACATGCGCGTCCGTTCGCGCACGGTAACGAGCGGTTCCGAGAGACCGGACGGCTTCCGGTCCATGATACCCTTCCCGGCGGAATCCATCGAAATCGCGACGCCCGGAAGCGACTCCATCACGACGTTGGAGAACAGAAGCTGAACCGGCAGCAGCGGCGATCCGGGCGCGAGGAGCGGCGCTGCGAGCAGTCCCGCCACCTTCCCGAAGTTGTTGGTGATGAGGTAGCGCACAAGCTTCTTGAGGTTCCGGTAAATCGTGCGTCCTTCCTTCACGGCGCGGACGATGGTGGCGAAATTGTCGTCGGTGAGGATGATCTCCGCGGCTTCCTGCGCCACCTGGGTTCCTCCGCGCCCCATCGCAATCCCGACGTCGGAGCGTTTAAGGGCGGGCGCGTCGTTCACTCCGTCTCCCGTCATCGCCACAATATGGCCGTTCTTCCTGAGCTGATCGACGATGCGCAGTTTGTCGGCAGGCGTTACCCGCGAGTATACGCGCAGGTTCTCCACCCTCTGTCCGAAGTCCCCGGACGAAAAACCGGCGAGTTCCCATCCTTCCACCACCTGGTCTTTCGAATCCGCGATGCCGACCGACTCCGCGACGGCGAAACCGGTGTTCCGGGAATCCCCGGTGATCATCACCACTGCGATGTTGGCGCGCCTCGCCTCGGCGATCACCTCTTTCACCTCGTCCTTGGGAGGATCGTTGATCATCGCCGCTCCGAGAAAGACGCCCCGTTCAAGGTTTTCCGGATCAATCCGGTCGGTATTCCCTGCGGCGCAGCGAACGAAACCGATGATGCGGAACCCCTTTTCGCTCCGGCTTCCGAGTTCCTTCAGGATACGCTCCCGCTTCCCCTCGTCGAGCCGCTCCTCTCCGTCCTCACCGATGAAACGATCACAGAAAGCCAATACCCGGTCCGTCGCACCCTTGAGATAGATCATCCGCTCACCGCCCGCATCCTCGGTCAGGGACGCGGAAAACATCCGTTCGGAGGAGAACGGCATACAGAAGCCCGTGCGGTAGGTATCGAACTGCGCCGGTTTGAAGCCGCAGAGAATGGCGGCCTTGATCAGAGCGGTTTCCGTAGGATCGCCCGTTTCGCCGACGATGGTGCCGTCGCGCTCCTCCACCGTGGCGGTGGAGCACTTGACGCTGGTGAGGAATATATCGTGAACGAGTTCGTTCTGCCCCTCGCTGAGAAGGGCGAAGAGGTCCGCCATCGAATGGAAGCGCCCGCCGGTCCAGAATTCCTTGACGGTCATCACGTGCTGAGTAATGGTGCCGGTCTTGTCGGTGCAGATGAAGTCCACGTTGCCCAGGGTTTCCACGCTCGCAAGTTTCTTGACGATGACCGAGTTCTTCGCGAGGCGCTCCACCGCCAGCGAAAGCGCGATGGTAACGGAAGCGGGAAGCCCCTCGGGAAACACGGCCACCATCACGCTGATGGCCATCAGAATCGGCAGTTCCATCACGTGGAGAAATACAAAAAGATGGAAATGCAGCAGCAGTCCTGGACGAAACACCTTCACCGCCCCGATCAGGAATACAACGAAGGCCGCGATAACCGCAACAAACACGAGCACCTTCGTTTCCCGGTCGAGTTTCTTCTGAAGGGGCGTTCGTTCCTCCCCGCCGGACTGCACGTTCTTCGCGATGCGCCCCATTTCCGAAGCGTCGGCCGTGCGAACCACAAGAGCCTGTCCAAAGCCATTGAGCACACGGCTTCCGGAGAAGAGGACATTCTTCATCTCGAAAAGCCGCGGATCGGGAATGTCGAGCGCGTCGGCGTTCTTGGATACCGGCTCGCTCTCGCCGGTGAGATGCGCTTCGTCCACGAGGGTGTCGGACTGTTCGATCACGCGGCAGTCCGCAGGAACGATGTCGCCCGCCTCGTAAACAACTACGTCGCCGGGAACGAGGAAGCGGGACGAAACCACTTCGACGTTGCCTTCACGGCGGACACGAAACTGGGGCGAAAGGATCTTCCTGAGCGCTTCCAAGGCCTTCTCCGCCTTTCCGTCCTGGATCAGACCGATGACGGTGTTGATCATGACCACGCCCATGATCGCCACGCCCTCGATCCAGTCGCCGATGGACAGCGAAAAGCCCGCCGCAGCGAAAAGGATGAGCACCATCGGTTCCAGAAGCGAATCCAGAACCTTGGACAAAAACCCCTTCTTTTTAGCGACCGAAAACTCGTTGGGTCCGTACTCGGACAGGCGGCTTTCCGCCTCGTTCCCCGTCAGCCCCGCCGCACGGCTACCCATTTTCAAAAGCGCGTCGTCCCGGCCGAGAAAGGCGATTTCCTTCAGATCAGTGACCATCACGTTTGGACTCCCGTGAAAAAAATGCGGAATCCTTTCCCGCGGAAACTCCGCGCGGCGGGAATTCTCGGTTCTCCCCGTTCGGGAATTGGGATGAACCTTTCAAAACGAACAAATGATTATCATATTAAGCATGATGGAACGATTTGTCAAAAAGCCGTGGACCAGCCGACGGAAAAAAGCTGTTGCCATTTTTTTTAAACTAAGTTACAATAATCGCGTAAATCTGAAAAAAGGGGAAGTCGTCGATGATCCTGAAGCATCTCCACCGGGTCAGCGACTATGAATGGCTCTACCCGAAGTCCGGAAGCATGCTCGTGGACGGCTTACTGATCGGCAGCGAGGATATCCTCGCGACAGTGGAAGAAGTCGTTCTCCACCAGATCACACATATCGCCTCTCTCCCCGGGGTGGCTGATCGTGTGATCGCGCTTCCCAACGTCAACAAGGGCGCCGGGTTTCCGTCGGGCTGCGTAGCCGCCTTCGACCGCGCAAACGGCGTTGTCGTACTTTCCGGCATCGGCAGAGATATCAACTGCGGCATTCGCATGGTCACCACCAACCTCATCGCCCAGGATATCGAAAAAAAGTCGGAAACCCTCATCCGCGAGTTCTATAAAGCGATCCCGTGCGGATCGACCGGGCTTTCCCGCATCAACCTCAGCCGCAAGGATCTCGCCGAGATTTTCGTTCAGGGCGCACGTTGGGTCATCGAAAACCGAGGTATGGGCAAACCGGAAGAACTGGACTTCATCGAAGACGGCGGAGTCGTCGAGGGCGGTAATCCGGAAGTTTTGTCGGAAGAAGTCTACAAGCGCGAGAAGCATCACATCGGAACTCTCGGCAACGGTTCCCACTACCTGGAACTCCAGGTAGTGGAGGAAGTTTTCGACATCGAGCGCGCCCGCGCATTCGGGCTGTTCAAGAACCAGGTGGTCGTCACCTTCCAGGCAGGCTCCCGTTCGGTCGGTGAACAGGTATACCAGGAATATTCCGAAATTTTCAAGAAGTCCTCGAAAAAGTACGACCATCCCGTGAAATCGCCCGAACTTTATTATCTGCCATCCTCCTCGGATGAGGGGAAAGCCTATATCGGAGCCGTTCGCGCGGCCATGAACTACGGCTACGCCAACCGGCAAGCTATCGGGCATTCCATCCACCAGGTATTCAACGACGTCATCAAGGACGTGGACACCAACACGATGTACGACCTCGGCCACCACACCCTGACCGACGAGGTCCACAAGGTCGGGCCTTCGCGCGCCCATCAGCTTGTGCATCGCAACGGATGCTGCAGGAATTTCATCGGACATATTTCCGGGATCGCCCGGCCATACAGCGTTTCCGGTCAGCCCGTCATCATCGGCGGTTCCATGGGCAGCGCCAGTTACGTGATGGCGGGCCGAGAGGAATCGCTGGAAAAGACCTTCGGCACCACCGTCCACGGAAGCGGCCGCATCGTCCCTTCGGACCTGGCGAGAGAGAAATTCTCTCCCGGGGATCTGGCGCGGGACCTCGAGGCGAAGGGCATCTACCTCAAGATCCGCGACCGCGAGCGCATCAGCGAAGACGCTCCCGAAGCATACCGCGACATCGAGGAAGTGGCCAGGACCATCAACAAATCGGGCCTTTCTCTGCGAGTCGCACGCCTCCGTCCGATAGGAGTGATGCGGGGATGAACGAAACTGCGCGCGGACAACGCCTTCATATAGGGTTCTTCGGCCGGATGAACGCCGGCAAATCCAGTCTCGTCAATGCAGTCACCGGACAGGAAACAGCCCTTGTTTCCGAAACGCCCGGTACTACCACCGATCCCGTCTATAAAAATATGGAACTGCTTCCCGCGGGACCGATCGTACTGATCGACACGGCCGGACTCGACGATTCCGGCGAACTCGGCGAAAAGCGCGTGAAGCGGTCTCTCGAAGTTCTCGAAAAGTGCGATTTCGCCGTCATCGCCATCGACGGCCGCACCGTGAAGGAAGGCGATCTGAATCGCGAAATCCGCCTTTCGGAACGCTTTCAGGAAAAGCAGATTCCCTATATAGCGGCCCTCACCCGCGCCGACGTTTACGATGTTCCGAACGCCGAAATTTCCCGCGTTCAGGCCGCGCTCAAGGCGCCTGTCGCACGTGTCAGTTGCCGTACCGGCGCGGGAGTCGAACTCCTCAAGCGGTTGATCATCGAAAACGCGGGCGGCAACCCGGCGGCGGATACCATCGCCGGCGATCTCCTCAAGCCGGGCGACCTCGCCGTTCTCGTCGTGCCGATCGATAACGCCGCGCCCAAGGGCAGGCTCATCCTCCCGCAGGTGCAGACCATCCGCGACATCCTGGACCACGACGCCCAGGCGCTCGTCGTCAAGGAGCGCGAACTCGCCGTTTCGCTCCGGGGCCTGTCGAAAAAGCCGAAGATCGTCATCACGGACTCGCAGGTTTTCCAGAAGGTGGCGGCGGACACCCCGCCCGACGTCCTTCTCACGAGCTTTTCCATCCTTTTCGCCCGCTACAAGGGCGACCTCGAACTCTATATGAAAGGCATCCGCAAGATCCGCGATCTGAAGGACGGGGATCGTATCCTGATCGCGGAGGGCTGCACGCACCACGTCCAGTCCGACGACATCGGCACGGTCAAGATCCCGCGCTGGCTGCGCGAATTGACCGGAAAGGACCTGCGCTTCGAGAAAGTCAGCGGACAGTGCTTTCCCGACGACCTTTCCGACTATGCGCTCGTGGTCAACTGCGGAAGCTGCATGCTGACGCGCCGCGAGGTGCAGAACCGCCTCGCCTTCTCCGAGGGCGCGGGAGTTCCGGCCACCAATTACGGAATGCTCATCGCCCACGTTTTCGGCATCCTCGACCGCGCGCTGGAGCCCTTCCCCGTCGCGAAGGCCGTCTGGAACGGCGATATCTACTGACGCAATCTATGGAGGGCCACCGGATGAATCCGACATTCCGCCCCGGGAACCCCGCAGACCGCGCCTTCTTTAACCGTCTCTCCCGCGAATGTTTCCCGGAAGCCGACCGTTTCCGGAGCTACCAGGTACGACGCTTCCTGGAGAACCCCGCCGGATCGATCCTCGCTGAAGTATTGGAGCACGACGGAGCGGATTGCGGTTTCGCGGTGTGGATCACGCGGAAGGGCGAAAGCTGGGTGCGTCTCTACGCCCTCTGCGTTGACGCCGCGCACCGGGGGAAGGGCGCCGCCAAAACCTATCTTTCCGAGAAACTGGCTGAACTCTCGAAACGATACGACCGCGC
>Ga0326727_10010962_pt1 | contig 21323 bp, 22 predicted proteins | sample MB2enrmetagenome_FD_207643 | JGI IMG/M metagenome (GOLD analysis project Ga0326727, IMG submission 207643) | Lab enriched peat soil microbial communities from McLean, Ithaca, NY, United States - MB29MY | ecosystem: Environmental > Terrestrial > Soil > Wetlands > Peat | place: USA: New York...
GTCGATCGAGTCGAACGAGCGGAACTTGATCTTGGGGTTGTTCTTGCCCAACACCTTGGTGATGGCCGCCGTCAACGTCGTCTTGCCGTGATCGATGTGGCCTATCGTCCCCACGTTCACATGCGGCTTGCTGCGATCAAACTTTTCCTTGCCCATGGCTTGCTCCTCTTCGCTCCCTGAATTCCTTAAATGCTTTCCTTACCGCCTGTTACTTGCCCTGCGAACGGCCGATAATTTCGTCGGCAATCATGCGCGGAGCCTCTTCATACCTTGCAAACTGCATTGAATACGATGCGCGGCCCTGAGTGGACGAGCGAATGTCGTTCACGTAGCCGAACATCTCCTTGAGCGGCACAATCGCCTTGATGACCTGCGAGCCGGCGGCGTGCTCCATGCCCTCGATACGCCCACGGCGCGAGTTGATGTCGCCGATGATGACCCCCATGTGCTCCTCGGGGACGGTGACTTCAACGGCCATCACCGGCTCCAGAAGTACGGGGCTGGCCTTGCGCGCGGCTTCCTTGAAGGCGATGGAGCCGGCGAATTTGAAGGCCATTTCGTTGGAATCCACTTCGTGGTAGCTGCCGTCGTAGAGCGTCACCTTCACGTCCACGATGGGGTAGCCGGCCAGAATGCCCAGCTCGAGCGCTCCCTGCACACCCTGATCGATGGGCTTGATGAACTCTTTGGGAATCGAACCGCTCTTGATTGCGTTGACGAACTCGTAGCCCGCGCCCGGCGTATTCGGCTCGACGCGCAGCTTGCAATGGCCGTAGTTGCCCGAGCCGCCGGTCTGGCGGATGTACTTTCCTTCGGCCTCGGCTTTCTTGCGCAGTGTCTCGCGGAAGGCGACCTTGGGCTCGCCCACATTGGCCTCGACCTTATGCTCGCGCCTCATGCGGTCAACCAGAATTTCCAGATGCAGCTCGCCCATGCCGCTGATAATCGTCTGCCCGGAATCTTCATCGGTCCGCACCTTGAATGTGGGGTCCTCGTCGGCCAGGCGCGCCAGAGCCACGCCCATCTTCTCCTGATCGGCCTTGGTCTTGGGCTCGATGGCCACCGAGATGACCGTCTCCGGGAAGGTGATCGCGCCCAGAGCGATGGGATGATGCGGCGCGCATAGCGTGTCGCCGGTCTTCAGTTCCTTCATGCCCACGCAGGCGCAGATGTCGCCGGCCAGTATCTCGGAAACGTCCTCACGCTTGTTGGCGTGCATCTTGACCAGGCGGCCAATGCGCTCGGTCTTGCCGGTGCGGGGATTGAGCACCGTGTCGCCGGTCTTGAGCGAGCCGGAATAGACGCGCACAAAGCCCAGCTTGCCGAAAGGATCGTTGATGATCTTGAAGGCCAGGGCTGCAAGAGGCTCGTTGTCGTCGGCCTTGCGCGCCACCGTGCGGCCGAGATGGTGAGGATCGATACCCTCCACCGGGGGCTTGTCCAGCGGGCTGGGCAGGTAATCAATCACTGCGTCCAGCAGTGTCTGGATTCCTTTATTCTTGAAGGCGCTTCCGCAGATTACCGGGAAGACCCGCAGATCAATGGTGGCTTGGCGGATGCCGGCCTTGAGCTCGGCGATCGATGGCGTCTCGCCCTCGAGAAATTTCTCCAGCAGCACATCGTCGGTCTCGGCGATCACCTCGATCAACTGCAGGCGGAAGGCCTCGGCCTTCTTCTGCAATGCGGCGGGAATCGGCTCGATGGAGAACTCGGCGCCCAGAGTCTCGTCGTGCCAGACAACGGCATTCATCTCGATCAGGTCGATGACACCTTTGAAGTTGGCTTCCGCGCCGATGGGAATCTGCAACGCGACCGGACGGGCGCCCAGGCGCTTGCGGATGCTATCCAGAACGTGCTCGAAGTCGGCGCCGTTCTTGTCCATCTTGTTGACGAAGCAGATGCGCGGCACTTTGTACTTGTCGCCCTGGCGCCACACGGTCTCGGACTGCGGCTGCACGCCGGAAACGGAATCAAACAACGCCACTGCGCCGTCCAGCACGCGCAGGCTGCGCTCCACCTCGGCGGTAAAGTCCACGTGCCCCGGGGTATCGATGATGTTGATGAGGTAGTCTTTCCACGTGCAGGTGGTGGCTGCCGAAGTAATCGTAATGCCGCGCTCCTGCTCCTGCTCCATGTAGTCCATGGTCGCCGTGCCCTCATGCACTTCGCCGAGGCGGTGCGTGATGCCGGTGTAATACAGGACGCGCTCTGTCGCAGTCGTCTTCCCGGCGTCGATGTGCGCCATGATTCCGATGTTCCGGCAACGATTCAGAGCTACTGTGCGAGCCACGGTTATGATTCCTTTGCGGACGTCCAGGCCCGCGGTTAAATCCTTCTGTCCTACTAAGTCCCTAGTCCTGGTCCCCGGTCCTACCAGCGGTAGTGAGCAAAGGCCTTGTTGGCCTCGGCCATGCGGTGCACGTCTTCCTTTTTCTTCATCGCCGCGCCGCGCCCGTTGGCCGCGTCCAGCAGCTCGTTGCCCAGCTTGTCGGTCATGCCCTTTTCGCCGCGGCTGCGCCCATAGGTGATCAGCCAGCGGATGGCCAGCGAAGTGCGCCGGTCGGGATTGACCTCGATCGGCACCTGGTAGTTGGCGCCACCCACACGGCGGGTCTTGACCTCAAGCAGCGGCTTGCAATTCTCCACCGCCTTCTTGAAGAGCTTGAGAGCATCGTCGCCGCCGCCCTTCTCTTCGAGGTTCTTCATCGCGCCATAGAAGATGCCCTGGGCCGTCGACTTCTTACCGCCCCACATCATCGAGTTGACGAACTTGGTGACCAGCGTGGAGCCATAGACCGGGTCCGGCGCCACTTCCCGTTTCGCAATGTGCCCTTTTCTTGGCATAATCCTCAAAATCCTCGCGCTTCAAGCGCCGCTTCTACTACCCAAGTCCGGGTTCCATCAACCGTCCCGGAACCGTGTTTCAGCCTTCAGCTATCAGCTTTCAGCACTTAGCCTCATTCCGCCTTCGCCGCATCAGCTCAAAATTCCAAATGCACAGGCTGATAGCTGAAAGCTGAAAGCTCGTCTACTTCTTTTTCGCCGCCGCCGCGCCGCCCTTGGCGCGCTTGGCTCCATACTTCGACCGGCTCTGCTTGCGGTCGTTCACGCCCACCGAATCCAGCGTGCCGCGCACCACGTGATAGCGGACGCCGGGCAGATCCTTCACTCTCCCGCCGCGAATCAGCACAATCGAGTGCTCCTGCAAGTTGTGGCCGATGCCGGGAATATAGGTGGTGACCTCGATCCCGTTCGTCAGCCGCACGCGGGCTACCTTGCGCAGCGCCGAATTCGGCTTCTTGGGCGTCTGCGTATACACGCGAGTGCAAACGCCGCGCCGCTGTGGTGATGCCTGCAAGGCCGGAGACGCCGTCTTGTACCGCGGGGCCGTGCGCCCCTTGCGAACCAACTGATTGAATGTAGGCAAACTGAAACTCCTTACCCCGTCAAAAAAACCTGCCAGCAACCATCAAAATCCACCGACGCGCGCAGTCCGCAAAAGCCTTCCAGTGCAAAAGCGCGACATAATACCGTCGCGCACGCGCACGGAAGCTCTATCCTTCTGCTTCGCGTCTGTCTTCGTACCTATCTCAGACGAAAACCGGGACGGTGGTTGAGCGTTTTCCCGCACTTTCCTGGAAAAGCCAACTCCGTTTCGCCAGTTCCGGCCCGCATAGCCCTCCAAGGCGGAGAACGCGCGGACGCCGATGCTATGTGTCCCTGCCCTTCGCAAGAAAGAGCAAATCCGGGAGATCTCTGGCCGTCCAACAGCGCCCGGCCCTGGGGCTCATCCCGCGCCATGGACCACCAGCACGGAGTACCCGCACGCACCCGCCGTCAAGACACACGGCCAGATGCGTTCTTGCGCAACCTTCTAACAATAACAAGAAAACGGGGTGGGGTCAACAATTTCCTCCCCACCCCTCAGGATTTTTCCCAACTTAGTTGGTGGACTGCAACTTCCAGGCGCCCCCATCCAATGCAAAAGTGGCTACGTGCCTGCTGCTCAGCCGGTTGCCGGGGCCGTTGGCCATGATCTGCAGGTCATTCGGCACGCCGTCCAGGCTTACGGCCTCCACATACGAGGCGGTCTTGGTTCCCCCCACATCATCCTGCGGATCGCCCACATCATGCGCCTTCAGGTGATTGGCCGCCACCGTCACCACCGTAATCGTATAGTCCTTGTCGCCGGCATTGAGCGGCTGCCAATGAATCACATCGCCACCCTTCTGCAAGCTGAGTACCTTCTTGCCGTCAGGTGTGAGCGTGAAGTCGGCCCAGAATCGGTTGGGATAGAGCTTGGTCCGCTCCCAATATTTTGCCGTTACACCCCGCGCCAGCCCCTGCTGGTCCACCACGATGTATACGCCCGCCGCTGGCATCTGGTCATATTTGGCCTGAATCATTGCCTGCGCGTTGGCTTGCGTCAACTCCGGCGCCGATTTGCAGCCCCCCAGCAGCCATCCCGCGCTCAGAAAACCCAACGTCCCCAGAACAAGCATCTTCCCTGTGTTTTTCACTTTCCCTCCATAAACCGTGCAAGTTGTTTCAAATTGGCTCGCAACCCATTTTTCTCCTACTCTCCCCTGTGTGTCAATGGGATTCAATCAACTATACGCGCAAGCGGCTAATTTGTTTCTTGAAAGTGTGATCCTCAGCCAGCGGCGGCGGCATAAAAGCTCAAGGCAGCGTCGCCCTGTTCGTGCAGGCGGGTGCGTTCGAGCGAGCCATAGCGATCCTCCAGCCGCTCTTTGCGTCGATGCTCGGCAATGACTAGAGCCCCGTCAGCCAGCAGTTCACTCGCGGAGCCGCCCAGCAGGCCCAGCGTAGCCGCGTACTGCGCACCCGCATCCCAGGGCGGATCGAGGAAAACCAGATTGAATCGTTCATTTCCCTTGCCCAAATGCTTCAATGATGCCGCAACACTGCTGGAATCGATGCGAAATCCGCTGGAAATCCCCAGCCGTTCTAGGTTGCCGCGCAGCGCCTTGAGCGCCTTGGGCTCCTGCTCGACAAACCCCACCCGCGCCGCGCCGCGGCTGAGCGCCTCGATCCCCACCGCGCCCGAGCCGGCATACAAATCCAGAAAGGCCGCGCCCTGAATGCGTGGCGCAAGCACGTTGAAGAGAGTTTCGCGCAGGCGGTCGCTGGTGGGCCGGGTGGCAAGGCCCGGTGGAGTTTCCAGCGTACGCGAACGTAGCGATCCGGCAATGATGCGCATCGCACTCCAGCATAACTGATGCAAATCGCGCGACGAAGCAAGGGGTCCGACCTTTTACAATCTATATGTATGCGTGGCTGGTCAATTCCGCTGGGTCGTTGGATGGGCGTCGAGGTGCGCGTCCATCTCTTTTTTCCGCTTCTGATGTTCGTTTGCCTGGCGCTGAGCGGCACTTGCGGCATAATGCGCGGCCTGGGACTCTTCCTGGTGCTGGTGTCGGCGGTCGCGGTGCGGGAGACGGCACGGCTGCTGGTGGCGGCGTGGCTGGGATTGCGGCTGCGCGCGATTCTGCTTCTGCCCATCGGCGGACTCTTTGCCTACGCCGACCCGGAAAGCCAGGAGGGCTCCGCACAGGGCGGCGGCCAGTTTGGTATGGCTCTGGCCGGTCCTTTGGCAAATATTTCCACGGCGCTCGTACTGGCCGCGGCGTTTCTGGGGGCCAGCGGCGAATTCAAGCTGCTGAACTACCCATGGATTACCGCTGCCTATCTGCTTCGCTCTATGGTGTGGATGCAGGCCGGGCTGGGCCTGTTGCACCTGTTGCCGGCCTACCCTTTGGACGGCGGAAGGCTGCTGCGCGGCAGCTTTGCCCGCAAGCACGGTTTCGCTCTCGCCGGCCGCATCTCCGCCGGGCTGGGCCAGGCGCTGGCGCTGGCGGCCATGGCGGGCGGTATGTATCTGCGGGATTACTGGCTGGTCATCGCCGGCTTCTTCATCATGATCGGCGCGCAGATCGAGGACCAGGGCGTCTTCTTCCAGTCGGTAGTGGACACGGTGCACATGCGCGAGGTGATGCTCACCGATTTCGCCACCCTCTCACCCTCCGACACGCTGGCCGACGCGCTGGTGCGCTGCGTGCATTCGCTGCAAGAGGATTTTCCCGTGGTGCGCGGCCCACAACTGGTGGGCATTATCAGCCGCCAGCGCATCGTGGACGCCTTGCGCACGGATGGCAACGGCTACGTACAGGCGACCATGTCCAAGGCCTTCCAGGTGGCGCGCCCCGAGGACACGCTGGGAACCACCATCCGCCGCATCCAGACCGGCCGCGGGCTTTCGCTGATTCCGGTGGCCGAAGGCGGGCGCGTGGTGGGCATTGTGAGCGTGCAGAACCTGATGAGCTCGATGTCGCTGCTGGCCGAGCAGCGCCGCATGGAGCGTGAACAAGCCCGCGATGATGCCCGCTAGAACAAATCCGAACAAGCTCTGAATGAGTGAGGTTTTCAAGGGACGGGCTTTACAGGATACAGAATTTTATTGGTTTGTATCAGGGTACGGCGTTACAGGCTGCGGAAAAACACCGCTTTGTGTCAGGGCACGTCTTTAGTGAAGATGATGCATTTGACACAGAATGGAAATTTCGACGGTTGAGGTGGATCGCTTATTTCTGAGGTAGTATCCGCAAATCTGGATGCTGCGGGATCATGGGCGGTCAGGATTGCTGCAACTCCAGCCATTGGAGAGGTACTGCCCTATTTTTGTGCCGGCGTCGTTTAAGATTGGCCCGTCAAGCGTATACTGCAAACCCTGATCGAACGTAAACAATGTACGCATGTATGCTGTGCTGAATGGTGGGTCGTAGTGTCCCCCTGACGCATCAATGGATTGAGGACCATTGACAATAACGAGCAGCCCATAACGGTCATCAGACGAGTTTCTATTGGCGATGGTTTGAATGATGAAGTAGGGCTGCTCTCCTTCGGCCTGTTGGTATTGAATGGAGGGGTTCACAGCGTTCATGGATTGGATAATCTCTTCGGTAATATTATCGAACAGTTCTGGATGCTTCGACTTGCCATAATTCAGCGCAAAATGCACACTGATCTTGTAATTTGTGGACGTCCCGTCGTAACGGAAGATCCCACTAGGGTAGTGACCCCAGCAATTGGCGGTGGAAGTCAGAGGACCTGTTGCCTGTTTCTGTTTCTTCTTGGCAAAGGCTGGCTGAATCGCCATGCAGGCCAGCAAGCAAAGCAGTGTGAAGACCAACACGTAGGGCTTCTTGATTACTTGAATAGGAATACTCATTTGGCCTCCCAGTCACACGACACCCTGGCATTTCCGGAATTTCCATTTTCGCTTTCCTAGCGTTGACAGTATACTCCGCGTTGCCGCTGCATGGCGCTCTGTGTGCAATCTAGGCCGAAAATGGATCGCGAAGCCTCATCTTCTCAGTGACATCTGCATCCACCAATGAGGCAAAGAGCGCAACCTTGGCGTTCTTCTCGGCCTCAGTCAACCCCATCTCCGCCATTTGATCTTCAACAAGGTCGGCTATCTTCCGCAACGCGCCTTCTCGAGAGGGTTCCACTCTTGGCTTCAGGGAGCGAACTGCTTGAATACGCGGCCGAGATGCGCTTGCCATAAAGCCACCTTCCCTGCTATCAAAATGTATTGCGAGGTTAGCAGAAATAGCGGAATTCGCAACCTCCGCAGGTAGATTCTCGTCCTCCGGAAAATGGGACGGCTGTCCGCTTTCGTCCACGAGAGAATGTCGGATGAGTTACAGAAAATCATTTTGAAACCCTTAAGAAGCCGGAGACTGACCGTGCTCATCGCCGACGAACGTAAAGCTCCTTTGGCACCCGGCCTCTACTTGGTGGGCACTCCCATCGGCAACCTGGGCGACATCACGCTGCGCGCCTTGGACGTGCTCAGGCGCGTGGATCGCATCGCCTGCGAAGACACCCGCCAGACACAAAAACTTCTCAACCACTTCGAGATTTCCACCCCCACCGTGAGCTGCCACCAGCACAACGAACATCAACGCGCTGCTGAACTGATAGCCGGGCTCAAGGCGGGGGGGCGCATTGCGGTGGTCTCCGACGCTGGAATGCCCGGCATCAGCGATCCCGGCAACTGTCTTACCGCCGAGGCCATTGCCGCCGGTGTCGCGGTGATCCCGATTCCCGGAGCCAATGCGGCGCTCAGCGCGCTGGTAGCCTCCGGACTGCCCACGGACGCATTTCACTTCATCGGCTTCCTGCCGGAGAAGGCGGGCGCGCGGCGCACCCGGCTGGAGGCACTGGCAGCGGAGATGCAAAGGAATGAGGCGGCACGTACGCTGATCTTCTACGAGGCGCCGCACCGCATTCTGGAGACGCTTGCGGACCTTGAAGCCATTTTTGGTCCCGCCGCACGCGTAGTCCTGGCCCGTGAACTGACCAAGATTCACGAGGAGTTTCTGCGCTGCACGGTCGCGGAGGCGCGGCGGGAGCTGGCCAGCCGGGATCGCATTCGCGGCGAGATCACCCTGCTGGTGGAAGCGCTACCGCGGGCAAAAGCGGGTGCCCCAGGTCCCGATTCTGGGACCTGGGAATCGATTGCCGCCAGAGTCGCCCGCCTACAGGCCGAAGCCGGCGTGGACGAGAAAGAAGCCCTCAAGCGCATTGCCCGCGAGCTGGGCCAATCGAAGAGCGACGTCTATCGCGAACTGCAACGGGAGCGCGCGCGGCGGCGATAGAGTTCGGGCTACTCCCTATTCCCTATTCCCTGTTTTGTTGGCTTTCTGCTCCTTGACCTCGGCATGCACACGGGCTTTATAGGGCAGGCTGCGCGTCTTTTCGGCCCTGCAAGCGGTCATACAGATACAGATCGCTGGTGGTTCCGAGCGACTCGTTGTATAGCTCAATCGCGCCAGTCACCTGCTTCAGCTCTTCGCTGAACATGTGAATCGCGTGCAATTGGCTGGCCGTGGCAGGCAGCTCTACATGTGCAGTCTTCAAAAACTTTTGATAGCCGCGATCCAGTAGCCGCGCCAACTGGCCCCCCAGCAGCGCTCCCGGCCGAACGGCAAAGGCAGCCGGAGCGCCTTTGTCCGCGGCGGCCACCAGAACCGCCCCAGCTCCGTGCTTGGTCACCAGCACGCCACCTGCCACTTCGGCCCACGGCGTCACATCGAAGGAATGTGCGCGCAGGGTCTCCAACGTCTGATCAAAGCTCCGGGTACGGGATCGTGGGCTCACGGTCGCCTTCCAGTCTGCGGGGCGCGGCAGAGTGTTCTGAAGCCTTGCCCCCGTACACTCAATCTCGCACACCCGGAGCACCGTCTGCAATTTCCCGCATTTGTTATCCTGCAACATATAGGGAGAGATCAATGAACAACGGAATTCCCCAGCTTTCCGTCAAGGAGTTGAAGCGCCGCATTGATGCCGGCGAGAGCGTCTACCTCCTCGACGTGCGCGAGCCCTGGGAGTACAAGATCGCCCAGATCGGCGGGATGCTGATTCCGCAGAACGAAGTGCCTAAGCGCCTCTCCGAGATCGACCGCGAGCGCGAAGTCGTCGTCCACTGCCACGCAGGCGTCCGGAGCCAGCGCATCGCCGAATTTCTCAAGCAATCCGGCTACCCGCGTGTCGCGAATCTCGCCGGCGGCATCCAGGCTTGGAGCAGCGAGATCGATCCCACGGTGCCAAAGTATTAAGGAGAATATGTTCCACGAGATACCGGAAGCAATCTTGACTCGGATGCACAAGCTGGAGCAAATCGACTCCAGAGATCGCGCCGACGGGACGCCTCGCCTGAAACGCCTTCGCCAGATTCCGCCGGACGTGGGAAGGTTCATCGCCATCCTGGCGGCTTCAGCGCCGGCAGGCCGTTGTGTCGAGATTGGTACCAGCGCGGGATACTCTACGCTTTGGCTGGCCCTGGCTTGCAGGGCTGTGGGACGGAAGATCACTACTTTCGAAATATTGAATGAGAAAGCGGAACTGGCGCGTCAGACCTTTGATGAGGCCGGCTTATGGGACGTTGTCGAGTTCGTTCACCAGGACGCTTTGGATTGCTTGCCTAAGATGAAGGAGATCGCATTCTGCTTTCTGGACGCGGAGAAGGAAATCTACGACAGCTGTTATGAGGCGTTGGTGCCAGGCATGGTATCCGGCGGAATTCTTGTCGCTGACAATGCGATCACTCATCGGGCGACCCTGCAACCGATGCTCGACCGCGCGCTGGAGGACGAGAGAGTTGATGCTCTGATCGTCCCCATCGGCAACGGAGAACTGGTTTGCAGGGTCAGATGAAAATGCGGTCGCTCTTTAGTCTTACTGCTTTCTAGGCTCGACGCCGCTAATTGCTGGCGGGCTTCTTCACCGGCGATTTCGGCGCGGGCTTGGCACCGGCTGTGTCGGCCAGGGCCTGGTCGATCAACTGGTAGAGGTTGCTCATGCCATTGGCAACCTCCATATAAGGCGCTCCCTTGCTGTGATCAGTGACAACCCAGACGGCCGGAGTGGCTTTTACACCCGTGCGCATGCCCAGGTCGCTGTCGGCTTTGACCGCGGCGGCCAGCTTGCCCTGCGGGTCGATTGCGAAGGGCAGGGCAATGTGGCGGTCAGCGGCAAACTTCTCTGTGAATTGGCGGAGGACTGCCAGGTTGTAGATGGAGGTCTGGTTGGCGAAGACCAGATCGCGATACTCGTCGCCCAGGGCCTTGCTGCGGCTGTCAAACCAACGGGCGTTGACGGTAGCCTGCGGACTCCACACGTGGTAGGGGATCAGGAAGTCGTGGCGCACCCAGGGAATCTTATAAGTGGCCGCAGCAGCTTTGAGAATCGGATTGGCGTTGGCGCAGGCAGGGCACTCCATATCCGCAAACTCGACGATCGCCACGCGGGCTCCGGCTGGCGGGTGGAGCGCGGTGGCGTCATGCACCTGGGTTCCGGGCGACGGCGCGCCAAACTGGGCGTATGCACTGGCGGCGGTAAAAAGGATCACGGCGGCGGCAAGACTCGGCAACAGGCTGTACCGCATCCTGAGTCCGAAATAACGATGGGCAACGACGAAAAGACGAGTCATAGCGATTGGACGGCTCCCTCTACGTGATTGTAACCACTCGCGCCACCTGCTGTGCGGCAGCCGCCGCCGCGGCAGTTCATTATGTGCGGTCGCGTCGACGGGCAGCCATCCATTGACGCCATTTGTAGTCGGCAATGAGCGAGGCGGCAACGGCCAGAACAGCGAGAACGCCGAGTAATATCTTCATGGCCTCTTCAGGATCGCATGAATCGGCGAAAAATGATCTGCATTGTCTCCCTGATTTAATATCCCGGCCCTAAGGGCTGGATATACTGAGGTGAAACACAACTCAGACCAGGGAGTCCGTTCATGAGCCATCGTCAATCGCAGCGAGCTGTGGAACTTTTTTCCGGAAACTACAACTGCGCCCAGTCGGTTTATGCCGCTTGCGCCCCCGGCGAAGGCCTCAGTGAGGCGCAGAGGCTGGCGCTGGGCGCGCCCTTTGGTGGCGGCATTGCGCGGCAGGGAGAGGTCTGCGGAGCGCTTACCGGCGCATTGCTTACCCTTGGAGAGGCGAGCGGAGAAGCCATGGCCGCCGATCCCGTCGCCGGCCGGAACGCGCTCTACGCAAAGGCGAAGCTAATGACCGAGGCCTTCCGCGCGGCTCACGGGGCGATCCTGTGCCGCGAACTGACCGGCTGCTTTCTCGACACCGAGGCAGGGCAGCGTTCCTTCAAGGAGCGTGGGTTGCACCAGAACCTATGCACAAAACTCGTCGCCTTCGCCGCCGAAGAGGTCATGCGCATGACCGCTGCTTCTACTCAAAACTGATGTTGGCTTTCCAGGCTACAAACTCGGGAACAGGAGCACCCGCAAACCCGGCTCGGATGTGCCTATGGTGAACTCGCTGGCCGCGAACCGCGTATAAGATAGGGGCGCAACGAAGGATGGCCCGCAGGTGAGCGAAATCGCAATGATGAAAGTTAAGCAAGACCCCTCGACACCGCAGATTTATAACTCCGCAACACACGCCATCGTTACCACTCTTGGTGTTCTCGTCGGCATCGGCTCAATTGACCATGGCCTGCTGGAAACCGTGCAGGGGTACCGGCCAACTCCAGGCCTGATAGTGAATGCACTCGGCTCCGGCTATCGCTGGACCGTATGGAAACAGGGCGGCGAAGGCGCGTTCACACTGATCCCCAACTTTCTCGTGTCCGGCATCCTCGCCACATTGCTGGGCGTGCTGATGATCTACTGGGCGCTTCGTTTCATCCACAAGAAGCACGGTCCGGCTGTCTTTCTATTGCTCGGCATCGCTTCATTTTTGACGGGTGGCGGTATTGCCCAAATCGTCCTTTTCACCATCGTCTGGGGCTTCGCTACACGTATCCGGTCGACGCTGGCATTTTGGCGCTGGCTGATTCCGCCGCCGGTTCGGCCTGCCTTGGGCTGTCTATGGCCGTGGACCCTGACAGCGGCTACCGTCCTCTTCCTGATTGCTCTGGAGATTGCGATCTTTGGCTATGTACCCGGCGTTACCGTGCAGACGGATCTACTCCACATCTGCTGGACAATTCTCGGAATAGCGCTGTCGTTCTACATCCTGTCGATTCTCTCAGGGTTTGCGCACGACATCTAGGCACAAACGCGGACACATCCAGACTGAACTTGCTATTTCTGGGCCGTCTGCATAGGTTTCTGCGGCGGGTTTACCTGGGCGTTGAGGTAGTTAGTCAGGTCGTCAACGTCCTGCCTGGTTCCCACCATCGGCGGCATGAAGCGTCGATAGGGCGAGTCGGGCTTGTACTCGTGCAGCATGGCGATGAAGCTGCCAATGTTAGCGCGGTCGCGTCCGGCGAGCAACTCCTTCAGCGGGCGGTAGCCGGCGAGCGTGTGGCAGGAGCCGCACTCGCCGCGGAAGATGGCTTCGCCGCGGGAGTAGCTGGTACTGGATTCGAATGAGGCGCATTTCCAATAGGAATCATAGCCTATCTGAGTAAGAAATTGGGGATCCTCGCCATTCGGGCCTTTCCATTTCGCTTGCTCAGAATTGCAGTTATTCCAGATCCAGTTGGTGTGCGCCAGATAGCCTTCCTGATTGATGCGCACGACATATGGAACCCGCACGCCATTGGAGTACATCCAGTGGCCGATGACGTAGGGCTTGCGCAGCATCTCGCGCGCGTATTCGCCGGCGCCGGTGGCGATGAGTGCGAGCATCAATATGGCCATGGCGTGGGAGAGGTTGAAGTCGACTGGGTTGCGATAGGCGAGGAAGTAGGCGACGCCGACGATGGTGGCCGAGGTGACGATGATGAGCAGGGCGATGCGGGTGATGATGGAGAAGGTGCCGGAGCCGATGGTGTCGATGCCCAGAGTCAGCAAAGCCTGCTGCGATGCCGGAACCATCCAGAGATACCAGATCAAAATAAACGGCGTAGCCACAAAAGAAGGCACCAGCCACTTGACGCTCCACTGAACGAGGCTGGTTTTCAGCTCGGGCTGCTTGTCGCCATCGATGCGGCTGGCGGTGATGAGCGCCCAGATGCCGGCCAGCGCGCAGCAAACGCAGGCGCGCAGGAAGAGGCTCGGCCAGTAGGTCGGATTGAAGAAGGCGTACCAGAACTTGCTCGCCTCGTGGCCTGTGCCCGCGACGGCCAGCCAGGTGTCGCCCGGTGTAAGCATGAAGGTGAGAATGCCGTTAATAATAATCAGCGTGAAGGCCGAGGCGCCGGCATAAACCCAGCCCACTTTGAGGTGCAGCTCAGAGTCGATCCGGTCCCAGGTGTAGTAGTAGACCGCGATGGTGGTCAGCTCGACGATGAAGAAGACCCACTCCATCGCCCAGCCGAAGACGAAGTTGTGAATCAGCGTGCTGGTGGCTTCGGGATGCGTGAGGCCGATGGCGAACCAGATGCCTACGCCGGAGATGGTTCCGAAGACGCCGGTGAGGATCAGGAAGAACTTCGAGTGGCTGGCCAGTTGATTGAGCCACGCAGTGCGGAGCGGACCCTCCGGCATGCGCAAGGCCTTGCGCTCGGCCATGGGTAGATAAAGCCCGCCGCCCACGGCAAACTGCGAGATCATGACATGGAAGATGGCGATGATGCCGATCACCCAGCCCGAGCCGAGATAAGGAATCTCCCAGAATGGATAGTTCATGTTTACTCCTAGTTCTCAGTTGTCAGTTCTCAGTTCTCAGTAAAAAAAAGCAGTCACGCAAAAGTGATAGCAGTATCTCTCGCACATTGTTTGATCTGAATTTCTCTTCAAAGGTCAACTGCGCCTGAGAACTGTGAACTGTGAACTGTGAACTGAAAACTGCCTTACCGTATCGTCCAGTAGCCGATGATGGTTGTGCTGAGCAGCGCGAAGACCGCCAGCAGCCCGAAGTAATGCGCGGCGCGGGCGCGCTGTCCGGATTCCTTGCTCCTGTCGTAGAAGGGAATCAGCAGCCAGAGCACAATGCCGAGTGTGAAGAGCAGAATGCCGGCGATCTCTCCGATCCCGGCATAGCGGCCTGAAAAAATGAAGCCCAGCAGCTTGAGCATCTCGAAGGGGCTCATGAAGTACCACTCGGGATGAATGCCCATGGGTGCGGGCGCCAGCGGATCAAATTGTTTTCCCAGCGACCAGGGAAAGACCGAAGCCAGCAGCGCCAGAATGTTCAGCGCAATCAGCCACATGGCCAGATCTTTGCGCACAAAGTTAGGAAAGAACGGCATACTCTTGCGCTCAGTGGGCGGTAAGGCTTCCACCGAGGGCGGCGAGGCGTTGCCGTGGCGCTGCACCAGCCATAAGTGAAAGCCCAGCAGCGGCAGGAAGACGGCCGGCAGCACTACCACGTGCAGAGCAAAGAAGCGCTGCACGGTGAATTCGCTCACATCCGGCCCGCCGCGCAACATATTGGCGATGGCAGCTCCTATCCAGGGAATCGCCGACGGAATCTGCAGGCCGACCTTGGTGGCGAAGTAACTCAGCTCGTCCATCGGCAACAGGTAGCCTGAGAAGCCGAAGACTGAAGCGATTCCCAGCAGCGCCATGCCGCTCAACCAGCCAAACTCGCGCGGCTTGCGATAAGCCTTCATGAAGTAGACCGAGAACATATGCACCAGGATGGAGAAAATCATCAGGCTGGCGCTCCACGCGTGCGCCGAGCGGATCAGCCAGCCGAAGTGCATCACGAAGGTGATCTGGCGGACCGACTCATAGGCCTCCGCGCCGGGCCGGTAGTAGACCAGCAGCAGTACGCCTGTGAAGCACTGCACCAGGAAGAGAAAGAGCGATATGCCGCCCCAGTAATACCAGAAAGACTGGGAGTGGACCGGGACGGTCTTGTGGCGCGCGAAGGCCGCCAGCTCGCTCAGTCCCAGCCGCTCATCGACCCAATCGTAGATTGCCTTTGAACTCATGCCCTTATTCCTCTTGCAGTGGTCAATTGTTCGTTGCCTGTTCCCTGCTCTCGGAAGTTATCTGCCATCCATTTACTGTCCACTGTTGTTATGCGCGCGAGACATCCACTCCAGCCTCGTTGACGGCCACTTTGAAGAGCTTGAGCGGCTTGGGCGGCGGGCCGCTGACGTTGGCGCCGGTGTAGGGGTTATAAACGCCGCCGTGGCAGGCGCAGTGAATGCGGTCGGCCTGCGGCTCATACTGCACCGTGCATCCCAGATGCGTGCAAACCGCGGTCATCGAAATCCAGCGTCCGTCCTCGTGGTGAATCAGCAGCGCCGGAGAGGTACCAAATTTGAACATAAGAACTGAGCCGAGAGGCAGCTTTTGCGCGTCCTTCAGGGTCACTTCGGTGACCGCCGTGGCCTCCATCGCCATTTCCTCGGGCGAGGCCAGGTATCGGTAGATGGGATAGGCGAGCGCGGCGGTGTAGGCCAGCCCCGCCACGCCGGCCGCGGCCAGAAAAGCACGGCGAGTGTTCCTTTCGCCAGGTCCTTCGGCAATCGCTTCGATATGAGCTTGGGTATTCGTCTCTTCGATCATCGCAATCTCTTCACGGCGAGTTAGGCCGCGCCCTCCATGGTGGTCCGGGCGCGCGCCACCACCGAAATGAGCCACCCGATCACGCCCAGCCCGGCGACAAAAAGAACCAGAAACAGGCCCACGACCCACCAGTTTGTTTCCACGGCGCGATCCCAGACGTTGTAGCCCTTGCTGAGCAGCGTCAGATCGCGGACGCCGTCGCGATAGACCGTGAAGGCTATCTCGATGAGCACGGCCAGCAGCACGCCGGCCCAACTGAGGACGCCGAGCAGGCCGGTCGAGAACTTGCCGAATCCGGCAATCGCGGCAACCAGCACGGCGACGGCAACCAGCGCCAGCCAGCCGTAGCCGGCAAAGCCGAAGTACTTGTAGAATTCATAGCCTGCCGGTGGCGTCGCCAGCATCGACTTGACTACAGCCGGCTGCACGCTGGCCGCCCATAACCCGGCTGCCAGATAGACGAGTCCGAAGGCTGCCGCCACTTTTCCGCCCAGTTTTGCGACAAATTTACTTTCCTCCGGAGTAAAGGTTTTTCGTCCCGCCAGATAAACCAGCCACAGGCCGCCGATGAACAGCCCCCCGGCCATCATCAGCAGCCAACGCGGAGTCAGCGTGGGGTCGCCGGTGGGCAGATAAGCACCCATCGCCGAGGCTGAGTACATCTCGCGCCACTTCTCCGGCCTCAGCATCAGCGTCATATTGGTCGAGAGAAGGCGCGCGATCGAGCCGGCCAGCAGCCAGGCCGAAAGCCCGACCCACCAGGCTGATTTGCCGGCTTCAAGGCGTCCCGTAAAGCGGTAGAGCAGCCAGTAGGTCAGCATGAGAAGGCCGATGATCGAGATCCAGTAGACGCCGATCAGCACACTGCTGGTATAGAGCGCGCGGCCATAGAGCACCTGGGAAAAGAGCAGCGGCGGCACGGCCAGGTTGATCACGAAGGTCATCACCACGGTGAGCCGGCGGGCCAGCGCCCGCGCCGTGACCGTGGCGAGCGTTGACGAGTGGAAGAGGCTGAGCAAAACCGCCAGCAGCAATCCGCCCAGCAGCATCTCCACGGCGACAAAGTGCAGCGCCAGCGTCACGATATGCAGTAGTTTCAGCAGCCAGATCGGCGCCGGCAAAGGAATAGGATCAACAGCGGGAAAGGATTGCATCGTACCCTTTGAAACCCCCAAGACCGTTTTTAGACTAGCACGGTCCAAATTGCTGTATGTGATGGCAATCACAGTGTCAACACGCGAATGCTGCCACCGCCGTTGCACCTCGCAACGATCTTAAACCCTCGCGCCCGTTGATCGAGGCTGTGGTTAAAAAATGTCAGTGTGATTTGATTTCCGGTTTCAGCTCTGTTGACCCTGCATGGGGCATTCCGCAAGCCGCGGCAGGATAGCCGCCGTCCGAAGCAAGTGGCAACCAACGGAAATGACCGCTCGGCTGCGAGAGGAATATACAACTGCAATAACTATGGTTTCTTGAATTTAGATGGAGCCGAAAGTCGGACTCGAACCGACGACCTGCTGATTACGAATCAGCTGCTCTACCAACTGAGCTACTTCGGCTTTCCTCTTCGATTGTACCGTTGTACTGCTCTTCGGTAAAGTTACGCGCTCAAATCCTCTCTGGCCGCCTCATCGCTTCCCCGGCGAGAATCAGCAGGATTCCGGCGATCCACAGGAAGTGGCCAATCAGCGGAACCAACGGGACAACGGCAAACAGAACCCATGTTCCGGCGATGAAGGCCGCGATCGCTCCGGCCAGGATGCGGCGCGGCCAGAAGAGCTTGGGAAAGAGCAGAAGAAACAGGTAGAGCAGGAGAAGCGGATTGATCCAGCCGCTGAGTACGGCCAGAAAGTACTTGGAGTGCCATATCTCGTGGCTGAATGTATTCACCAGCGTCATCCAGGCGCAGACGTAGCCCCGGTAGACGTCCGGAGCATCACCGACGGGGGAGGCAACCTCCCTGACGGCGGGAAGAAAAAACGCCGCGAGATAAACAAGAAACCCCAGGATGCGCGAGATCAAAACCGCGCGACTCACTGTTGCGCTGCGTGCGCCTTGCGCCATGAAAAGCCTCCTGAATCACCTTTTATTACTGAATTCTGGGTGCCCCACACTTCGCGTTTTAGCGAAGGGCGGGAGCCAGGCACAGCCGGAAGAGACTATCATAGCTCACGCCCGCCGGCCAGTACCGCATCGGCGATGCGCGCCACTTCGACGGCCGGGCGCACGGCATGAACGCGCACGATGGACGCCCCATGCAGGATGGCCGTCACCAGCGCCGCCACACTGGCAGTCTCGCGCGCCTCCGTGGGCGCGTCGTCCCTGCCATAAAGCGGCGCCAGCGTCCGGCCCAGAAAGGACTTACGCGAAACACCGGCCAGTAGCGGTCGACCCAGCGAAAGTAACTCCTCCTGGCGGGCAAGCAGCGTGTAGTTCTCCTCGAAGCGCTTGCCGAAGCCGTAGCCGGGGTCGAGCACCACAGAGGAGGGCGGAATCCCCGCCGTCTCCGCCGTTGCAAGGCTCGCCACCAGTCCCGCCCGTACCGTGGCCAGCAGTTCATCGGGCGCGAGTGGCGGCTGCGTGCGCCACTCTTCCGGCCGTCCGCGTGTGTGCATCAGGATGACGCCTGCCTTGAATTCCGCGCAGACCGAGGCCATCTCCGCATCCCAGGTAAAGCCGCTTACATCGTTGATAATCTCTGCGCCTGCCAGCAGAGCTGCCCGCGCCGTCGCGGCCTTATAGGTATCCACCGAGATCAACGTATTCGGTCGCGCCTTGAGAATTCCTTCCAGCACCGGCATCAGTCGCCCCTGCTCTTCGTCCGTGCTGACCGTCGGAGTGTCAAAAGCGCCCCCGGCGCCTCCGCCCGCCCGCGAGCCCGGCCGTGTGCTCTCCGCGCCCAGGTCGAGAAGATCCGCTCCCTCCTCAAGCAACTGCAGCGCGTGTGCCACGGCAGCATCCGGATCGAGATAAGCTCCGCCATCGCTGAAGGAGTCCGGCGTGATGTTGACCACGCCCATCACCAGCGTGCGACGGCCTAGCTCCAGCGCGCGGGTGCGTAGTTGCCAAGGCATTGTGTTGCGGGTGGTTGCCTTCATACCTTCAAGCCTCGATCCTGGAAATGACATTTACTATTCGATGGTACGCTCAGGAATAATGCCGAGGTCCAGGCCATCGGCCGCCTCGCCGAAGAAATTGTCGTAGCTAACTGACGTTGTATCATCAAGGTCAAATGCGCACGCGTTCCTTACTCGCCTCGATGGCTGTGACCGTTGCTGTGCTGGCTCCCGCGCTGGCTCTCGCCGTTGTGCTGGGCGCGGCGCTGGCCGGCTGCCGTTCGCTGCCGCCCTCCAAGCCCGCGGCGCTTTGGACGCCGGAAGAGGCGCGGGGAGCGCAGCTTTACCAACTGAAATGCGCCCGCTGTCACTACCCCACCACCACGCATGGCCTGCATGGGCCGGGGTTGCAGGCACTCACCAAGGTCAAGTCCATGCCCTCGGGCGCGCCGCCCACCGACGAACGGCTCACCCAGGTCATTCTGCACGGGCGGCTGGAGATGCCCGCCACACCACTCGATGACGCTCAACTGAGCGATCTGCTGGCCTATTTGCACACGCTATGACACTCCCACCTGTCAACGAAAAGAGCAAAATCGCGGAGCTGCTGCCGCTGCCGGGCCTGGCGGCCATCAGCCTCTACCTGCTGGCGCTTGCCGGAGTGGTGATTCTGGGTGTGGTTGCAGGGCGCCACTATCCACCGCTGTTTCTGATCTTCTCGGCTGCGTTGATCGCCGCCAGCGCCGGCCTGCTGCTGCTTCTGCGCTGGGCCTGGGCGATGGCCCTGGGCGCGGTCTTCCTGCTGGCGACTTACGACCTGTGGATCTTCTCCAGGCTGCACGAACTGCCCGCATTGGTTCAGGGGCTGTTGAATCTGGTTTTCTTCCTCTACCTGGTACGTACCGAGGTGCGGGAGAGGCTGCGATAAGAATTCAACACAATCCCGTTGAATATTATTCACCTGCAGAGGCTCTGCAACTTTTCATTGGGGTGGGGATTGAAGGGCGGATAGGTCAGGCGGCGTGAATCCATGAACTGGCCGGGAAAGCTTGTGCCGTAGGGGAAAGCAGCATCGGGGTTCTGGGCGTAAACGGGGTCCTGCTCAACCTTGGGGAGTTGCGCAAAGCGGAAGCCCTCTTTACGCAGCAGTTCGATGAGGTCGGGAAGCATGAGCGTGGTGAAGGCCATGGCGTGCAGCAACATCACGTGGGGAATCTCGTGGCGTCCCTCGCGATGAAAAGCGATGGCCGACTCCCGGCGTCCCAGCTGAATGTATTCGGCCGCGCCCTCCAGATAGCTTTGGCGGAGCCACGCAATGGCCGTGGTGTCCTGCTTGGCCAGACAGCGCCCGTAGGCATCGTTCCACGCGTAGTCGTCAAAGCTGAGCGTGACCTGGGCCACGCGGTAGCCGTGAGTGCTCAGCCATGCCCGGACGGCGTTGCGCTTCTCCAGCGTCTCGCCCTCCGCGAGATATGGATAGCGAAACCAGTGCCAGTCGCGCTGGCCGGCATACTGGGCCAGCGCCGGTTCGCCGCGGGCGATCTCGCTCTCGTAGGCCTCGGCGGTGTTGTCCGTCAGCGAGGGATGCGACCAGGTGTGATTGCCGATGTTCATACCCGCATCGATCCAGATGCGCAGGGCCTGCTGGGCGTCGGGATCGTTCTCCAGATGAACGGCATTCACAAAGCCGTATGTGCCTTCCAGGTGGTTCGCCTTCAACTCGGATGTCAGCGTGGTGGCTATTCTGGCGCGATGATCACCGGCTGGGAGCGCGCCCGCGGAGGGCAGATCGTCAAACGTGAGCGCAACAACGGGATGCCGGGCAAGGCGCGGGAGACGGGGCGCAGCGGCGGGTTGCGCGGGAGCCGGCTGAGTAGCCGGAGGAGACGATTGCGAAGCGGCCAGCGGCGCTATCGCCCCAAGCAATAGAGAGATTCCGAGCAACAGAAACCAACGTCTCATACGAAATCTTTCCCCCCTCTCCTTTTGACGCATTCTACTAACCCCCGGTTTCAGCGTGTTCCCGGGCATCGGTACTTTGGCAGCCAGTACAATAAAGACGTGATGGAACTGGTGCAGATTTCCCCAACCCGCACGGCTCCGGCGCCCAAGCCCGAGTGGCTCAAGGCGCGCGCGCCGGTGGGCGAGAACTACCACGGCCTGAAGCGGCTGGCTCGCTCGCTGCAACTGAACACCGTCTGCGAGAGCGCGCACTGCCCCAACATCGGCGAGTGCTGGCACCACAAAACCGCGACCTTCATGATGCTGGGCAACCTGTGCACGCGCCGCTGCGGCTTCTGCGCGGTGCCGAA
>Ga0326727_10010963_pt1 | contig 21318 bp, 18 predicted proteins | sample MB2enrmetagenome_FD_207643 | JGI IMG/M metagenome (GOLD analysis project Ga0326727, IMG submission 207643) | Lab enriched peat soil microbial communities from McLean, Ithaca, NY, United States - MB29MY | ecosystem: Environmental > Terrestrial > Soil > Wetlands > Peat | place: USA: New York...
CCGGCCATCGGCAGCGTAACCGCGCTCGCCTCTCCGATCAGCCCGTATCCGATACCTCCACCGGCCATCGGCAGCGTAACCGCGCTCGCCTCGCCGATCAGCCCTTATCCGATACCTCCACCGGCCATCGGCAGCGTAACCGCGCTCGCCTCGCCGATCAGCCCGTATCCGATACCTCCACCGGCCATCGGCGTGTAACCGCTCCTCCGTTCAGCGCGTTAAGCGCATAAACGAGGACGATGGATGTGTAATGGGTAATGGTTAGGCATGCGACCTTAGCCGCCACGTTTGACATAAAGTGGCGAGGCATCGAACAGTTTGACCAGATTGTTGCCGCATAGCAGCAAGTGATCTGCTGCTACACTGAATCATCGCCGATGAGTTTGGTAAAGGCGCTGACTGTGAGTCTGGACAACACACTCTGGTTTGCCGGTATCGTGGCCGAGGTAGCGGTTATTGGGCTGCTTGTCTATAGGAGTGCCTGGCGAACCTTGCCGGTTTTTTGCGTCTACTGCGCATGGGTTCTCCTCAGCGATGCAGGGAACTACGGCGTTTTGCGCCTCCTTGCCGCCAGGACGACTCATGGCTATCTCATGACCTATTTGGTAGAGACGGCACTGGACTCCGCCCTGGAGTTCGCCGTTCTGGTTGAACTTGCATGGTCCGTTCTGCGCCCGAAGCGGGATTCTCTGCCTCGAAGCTTCCTGGTGGTTATCGGAGTCGTTATTCTGGCCGCCGGCGTCGCAATCTGGCCGTTTTCCGGCATCCATGGGCTTGCCAGTTTGCCTCCGGCATGGCGCAATCTGGTGCATGTGCAGCAGACTGCCTCGATTCTCAGGATACTGTTCTTCCTGGTCCTCGCCGGATGCAGCCAGTTGCTCTCCATCGGCTGGCGGGATCGCGAGTTGCAGGTCGCCACGGGTCTCGGCTTCTATTCCATTGTCAGCCTTGCCGTCGAGATGCTGGATTCGCATCAGGTTATGGGGCCGCAGTATGGCCACTTGCAGCAGGTCGTCGCGGTCGGCTACCTCTGTTCGTTGCTCTATTGGATGGTGAGTTTTGCGCAAAAGGAGGCGGAACGGCGGGAGTTCAGCCCACAAATGCGGAGCGCGCTTTTGGCAGTAGCCGGAGCCGCCCGAACCACCCGCATTGCGATGACGGATTCCACGCCTGCCAAGAGGTGGAAGCGCTGAGAGCCATTGCCGCAGTCCGTTTCGCTCCACAATTCCGCGCTGGCCAGGGCGCTGGGCTGTTCCCCGCGCGCGGAGGCCGCCACCATCTGGCGCACGGCACGCACCAGACAGTCGGCCCGCAATACCGCTGGCCGAACCAGGGCCGCGAGAGATCCTGATTACTAAAGCACAGTGGACTGTTGGGTACTTTCTATTGGGAATGAAACGAAAGTGGCATGCTTTTCAGTCCACATGCCGACGATTCTGTGTTACTAGTAATAGTAAGGCAAAGATTATCCGGGTTGTTCCGGCAGATTCTTTGGTTATCACAACCGGTTACGAGGATTACCGATGATTCTCTCTCTCCTCCAAATTGCGGCGGTTGCAGGCGTGGCGCTCTACCTTGTCCGGTTGCGTATCGCATTGCGGCATCGCAATTCCCAGAGTTGGGACTCGCTTCTCTCACGGTTGCGTCCCGATTGGAGCGCTCGGGACTTGAGCGAGCATTTCCTTTGGAAAGAGGGGCTTAGCACGACTCCCGAAGACGCCTGGCAGCGCCTGGAGGGCCCCAAGGGCCTGTGGGCGATGTACCAGAATGCGCGGGTGATGCTGGAAATGGCGGACTATGCCGCCAGGAACAGCGACGGCGTGGACCGCCTGCTGGTGGAGACCCTGCGCAGCGACGCCATGCAGATTCGCCTCCTGGTCGTGATGGCCTTGGCCCAGTATGGTTTCTCGCGGACCAGCGAGGGCGTCCGCGTGAATGCCTTCCGCGCCGCTCAAATGTACACCGGGATGGCTGCGCGTATGACCCAGTTGTTGCAGGATCATGCCGCGTTCGTCGTCCCCGATTTTGTCGCAGCCATGTAAGGCGGCTTCTCCTGTGAAAAGAACCCCCGGCCATGGCCGGGGTTTCTTTTTGCCTGCAGCCGGAGACTGGCTTCAAGCCGGGTTGGAAGCAAGAAATGCGTTGATCCGGGCGTACTCTTCCTGGCTGAGCCTGAAGTCCAGCGCCGGAGCCAGCCCTTCGACCTGTTGCCCGCTTCGCCCGCCCACAATGGCGGCGGTGATGGCCGGATGATGGAGCGTCCAGGCCACGGCGACCACGCCGGGGCCGACTCCGTGGCCGTTGCCGATCTCCCGCAGCAACTCCACCAGGCGCAGGTTGCGGCTGAGCCGCGGCTCGGTGAACTCGATCCCGCGCCGCCGCCAATCGTCCTTGGGGAGGGCGGCCACGCGTTCGGCGGTCATTGCGCCGGTCAAGAGGCCAGACGCCATCGGCGAGTAGTTGATGACGCCAATGCCGTTGTCCTCGGCAAAGGGCAGAATTTCTTCCTCAATGGCCCGGCGCAGCATCGAGTACGGCGGCTGAAGGCTGGTGATGGGGGCAATTTGCTGGACACGCTGCATTTGCTCGACGGAGAAGTTGGAGACCCCGATGCAGCGAATCTTGCCCTGCTTGCGGAACCCAGCCAGCGTCTCCCAACCCTCTTCGAGTTCCTCCTCAGGGTCAGGCCAGTGGATCTGGTAGAGATCGATGGTCTCAACGCCGAGCCGCCTGAGCGAGCCCTCCAGTTCCTCGGCCAGCGAGGCGGCCTTGAGCGAGCGGTAGATGGAGCGGTCCGGATGCCAGCGCATCGAGCACTTGGTGAAGACCAGCGGCTTGGGACCGGAATGGCTCCTGAGAGCCCGGCCAACGATCTCCTCCGAGTGGCCCAACCCGTAGATGGCCGCCGTGTCGATCCAGTTGATGCCCAGGTCGAGGGCGCGATGGATGGCGGCAATGGATTCGGCGTCGTCCTGGGGGCCCCAGGCGAATTCCCAGTTGCCGCCGCCGATGGCCCATGCGCCAAAACCGATGGGTGTAAGTTTGAGGTCGGAGTTGCCGAGGATGCGAAGGGAATGCGAGCCAGGTTGGGTCATACCAAAGAATTGGATGACCCGGCTCGAGATTCCGTTGCAAGAAAGCCCATTCTGGCTCGACGCGCCTCCAATATCCGCCTGTCAACCAACCGACCGGCACAGGAGTCGAGTTGCTCGGCGGGTCTCTACCGGGACGTTGCCGTCCCGGCCTTGGCTTGTGAACCGGCAAACTCGTCGATTGCCCTGTAGGTTTCCTCGTTGCGCAAAATCGCCTCGACGTACTCGCGGGTCTCGGTGAAGGGAATGGACTCGACGAACTCGTCGATGCCGCTATAAGGGCCGGCGGACTGCCAGTCGACCACGCGGTTGTCCCCCGCGTTGTAGGCTGCCAGTGCATATTCCTGCACACCTCCGAACTTGTCGAGCGTCTGCCGCAGGTAACGCGTGCCCAGACGGATATTCATCGCCGGATCGAGCAATTGAAAGGTCTCGAAGTGGCTGATTCCCTCTTCGCGGGCCAACTGCTTGCCCACCGAGGGAAGCAGCTGCATCAGTCCGTAGGCGTTGGCGTGGGAGATGGCCCTGGAATCGAACTCGGACTCCTGGCGAATCAGCGAGGCCACAAGGTAGGGATCGAGGTTGTTCTTCGCCGATTCGGCCTTGATCGTCTCCCACCACGGCTCGGGGAAGAGGATGCGCCAGTAGGCGAGGGGGATGGACCCGATGGAAGCCGTGGCGGCGTAAGGCAGAGCCTTCTTGAGAGCATGGATGGCGCGATAGGTTTCGCCATAAGAGGCGTATATCTGCGCCTCGGCCAGCGCGCTCCAGGAGGCGGAGCCGGGATCGGCTGCGATCTCCTCTGCGATATAGTCGTTCAGCCCCGCGTTGGCCAGCAGGCGCGCCTTGGCCAGATGCGGGCTGTCGGTGGGAAAGCTCTCCGCGAGCTGCGGCACCGGAACCGGCTGCAAGCGATCAAGTTGCGGCTGGGGCGCCGGTGGCGTGCTCCCCAGCGCAACCAGCCTCTGCCTGGCCATTTGAGCATAAAAGAAGTGCTGGTAAGCGCGGATGAGCGCGCGGTAGTTAGCCACTGCGTTGGCCGGCTTGTGATCCAGCGTCTCATAAAGGCGCCCGCGCCAATAGACAGCCGACGCGGTCTCCTTGGCGCTGGGATAGAGCCTAATCTGCTCGTCGAAGAGCCGCGCAGCGTCGGCGTAGAGCCCCTGGCGGTAACTGAGCCAGCCCGCCCGCCAGTGCGCGGCGGCGGCATTGGTATTGTCGGGAAAGTGCGCGGCCAGATAGCTATAATAATCCGCGGCGGCGGGATAGTCGCGGCGCAGAAGGTACATGTTGCCGCTGGAGAAGAGCGCCTCGGCCAGCCACGGACTGCGCGGAAAGTCGGTCTCCATGCGGGCCACAATGCGCTTCTGATCCGCGATGTCATCCCGGTTCCGGGCCAGCTCCATCAGCAGATAGAGCCGCCGCGCGCCGTTCTCGTCCTTGGTGTCGGCCAGCGCCTCGGCCTGGGCCGTTGTCAGCCGTTTGAGCTTCAGGTCGCAGGCAGCCTCAGCCACGGCAAAACCGTTGCGGGCCTGAGCAGTCAGCCCCGGCGAGCGGGCCAGCGCGCGATATTGTTCCGCGGCCTGCTCAAAGCGGTCGGCGTTGTAGTAGGCATCGCCCAGGCTGCGCAACTCGGTCGCGGTCAAGCTCGCCTCGGCGCCCATCGCGGTCAGTTTGGCGCGGGCAATCTGCGCCTCTGGGGTCAAGGGGCGGCCGAGCAGAAGCCGCTTGAAGATGCGCTCCGCATCCTGGGTCTGCCCCAGAGTGAATGCTACCTCGCCCTGCGCAAGCTGAAAGCCCGGACGGCTAGCGGAGGCCGTTGCGGCGGCTTGCGCCAGCACCTGCTGAGCGGCGGCGGCATTGTCCACGGCAAGCAGCACCCCGGCCTCCAGTTCCGGCGCCTGGGCAACGAAGATGCTGTCGGGATAGCGGGTCACAAACCCACGCAGCAAGGCTTCGGCGGCGGATTCGTTCCCCGCTTCGTGGTTGGCTTCGGCGCCCAGAAAGTCGGCGTAGTCGGCCAGTTCCTGGCCCGCCTGGCGAGCCTGCCGGAGGTTGGCTTCAGCCTCAACGTAGCGCTTGTCCATAAGATAGGCGTGGCCCAGCGCCAGATAGGCAGCCGCCGCCGCTTCGCCGCTGTGCTGATGCGCATACTTGCTCACGCCTTCGTAGGCGGCAGGGGTACGCAGCGTGGCCAGTTGCTGGGCCATGGGACGCAGCTCCGTGGAAGCCACAAAGGCCTGCCTGATGCGCGCGGTTCGAGCGCGCCGCGCCGCCCTGCTTGAGTGGCTTCCTCGATTCGAGGCCTTCTTGGCCGTCGTGCTGGGGGGCTTCGATGCCTTCGTACTCGCGGTGGCCGGCTTGCTGGTGTTCTGCGCAGGCTTCCCGGCAGTCTTCTTCGCCGTGGAAGAGGCAGAGGCGGCCGGCGCGGTCGTCGAGCCGCCATTTGTAGATCCGCTCGTCGATTGCGCCGGAACCGGCAGAACAACCATCAGCCAGGACAACAGAACAGCCAGGCTGGGGAAAGCCAGCCATGGAAAGGGCCTTGAAGACTTCACAAACCTCATATCTACACTCTAAGCTGCTTTCGGCCCGCTGCAATGCGCGCGAACCAGTGCCGTTACCGCAATGTGCCCGACAAAGACGGAGCAAAGGGTGCGAATCAACGAGGTGGTATTTCTACCTCGCTTGGGGTAGAATTATGATGAGGCCTTCAAATGACTGGCTTTACTCCATCGCAAGCCGCAGTGCTCACTGGATTGCCGCTCTCGGCCGTCCGCAAGGCCCTGGACCATGCGACCGTTCCGTCGCGGCCAATGCGCTTGGGGCGAACGGTGCAGCGAATGGTTCCACGCGAGGGCTTGCTCTGCCTCAAGCTCGAACAGTTGGGCGTGGGCCAACTCCCGCTGGCAAATCGAAGGCGCATTTACCGCTCGGTTCTCGCCCAGCCCGCAGCCGAGGAATGGCGGGTTTCCGACGCGGTTGTGATCCGGGCCGAAGCGGCACACGCTGCGCTCGACGCGGAGATCGAGAAGCTGCGCCGTGCGGAAGAGGGCGTGATGTGCGATCCGAAGATCATGGGCGGAGCACCGGTGGTGATAGGAACGCGCATTCCAGTCCATCTGATCGCCGAGATGCGGCGGCAGGGCGCACCCCTCGAGGAGATTCTGGAGGGCTATCGGGGATTGACCGCCGAGGGCGTTGCGTCGGCGGTGCTGTACGCGCAGGCACACCCGCGGCGCGGCGCGAGGCTGGGTTCGCGATTGCCAAAATCGGCCCGGCTTGTCCAGGAACGGCGCGTCCCGGTTGCCGATGTCCGCTAGCTCTCCGGCACTCCTGCCCGTATTTCTGATTGACGAGTGTCTTCATCCGAGCCTTGCGGATTTGGCCAATGAAATGGGTTTTGCCGCCCACCATGTGGACCGGTTGGGATTGAAGGGTGCTCAGGATTGGCAACTGCTGGAGCGCGCAGTTTTGCAGGGTCTCACCCTGGTCACCAATAACGCCATCGATTTCAGAAAGCTGTATGCGCGAGTGAGCATTCATTCCGGCCTCATCCTGATCCTTCCCATGGTCCGGCCTGCGCAACAGAGGTTGCTTTTTCGGGCGGCTTTGAGCGCAATTGCGGGACGAACGGAACTGGTCAACCGAGTGATTGACGTGGATCAGGCAGGCGATACGATCATTCTCCGGGAATTCGAGCTGCCCATCCTGTAGGGCCGCACGCCGAGCGCCCATTCCGCATATTTCGGATGTTGAAGGCGCCGGTTTGGTTCCCGCCCCTGCCGTCCGCTACACTCGTCTACAGACCTCCAAGCGTCAACCGCGCCCGGCCAAAAGGATTCCCGCAACCAACCACCATGGCGACCATCCAACCAAGTGCAGGAGAACTCGAACCGCATCCCGACGTGGCCCTGGTCGCCAGGGCGCGCGACGGGGATGTCACGGCCTACGATGAGTTGGTTCGGAAGTACGATCGGCAGATCTTCCGGATAGCGCAGCACGTGACGCAAAACCGCGAGGATGCCGAAGACGCGATGCAGGACGCGTTTCTCAAGGCGTACGAGAAGCTCGACCAGTTTCAGGGGAATTCGAAGTTTTACACATGGTTGGTACGCATTGCAGTCAACGAAAGCCTGATGCGGCTGCGCAAGCGCCGCACCGGCAAGATGGTCTCGATCGACGAAGACGTCGAGACCGAGGAAGGCAGCGTCCCGCGCGACCTGGCCGACTGGGCGCCCGACCCGGAGCAGAACTACAACCAGGCCGAACTGGGCGAGATTCTGCGCAAGACCATTCAGGGGCTGCCGCAGGGATTCCGAATCGTCTTTGTCCTGCGCGACGTGGAAGGACTTTCGACCGAGGAGACGGCGGAGACGCTGGGCCTGAGCATCCCGGCCGTGAAGTCGCGCCTGCTGCGCGCGCGGCTGCAACTGCGCGAGCGCCTGAGCCGCTACTTCCGCAGGAGAAGAGGGGGTGAGAGGTGAAGTGTACTGAGTTTCTCGCCCGGCTCGACGACCTGATCGATGACTCGGTGACCCCCGAGATGCGCGCCGAACTGCAAGGCCACCTGGGCCGCTGCGGGCACTGCGAAGTCATTCTCAACACCACCCGCAAGACCATCGAAATCTACCGCTCGCACGAGATTTACGATCTGCCCGCCGGCCTCCGCGAGCGCCTCCACGCCGCCATCATGGCGCGCTGCAAGAAGGGCTGCTGAAGAGCCTCCGCGGCCCGCCGCGGGGTACTATAATCGTCGATAATGAAGGCCCATGTTTATGTCACGCTGAAGACCTCGGTCCTGGATCCGCAGGGCCAGACCATCCATAACGCCTTGCGCAAGATCGGATTTGCGGAGGTAACCGCAGTGCGCCAGGGCAAGTACTTCGCGCTTTCGCTCGCCGACGGGCTCGACGCCGATGCGGCAAAGGCCCAGGTCGAGCGCATCGCCCGCGAGGTGCTCACCAACCCAGTGATCGAAGAGTATACATACCGCATAGAGGAGTGACGCGCTGCGGGCCGGGGCGCCGTTCCGGCAGCGGGGCAAGTACCGGCTGTCGGTGATGAGTCGGCCTCCGCCTGGCGTGCGGAGCGGGAGTCGATTAGCACACCGTCGCACTCGCCACAACTCCGCGGGAAACGAATGACGTGTTCACGCCAAGCGAAGACGCGAAGCACGATTCTCGCCGCCCAACCTGCCTGCCGCCTCCCCCCGTGGCGCCCAACTGAGGTTCCGAATTCAGGACTCTACAATATTCCCTGCCGCCGTTCGTCTTCAGGAATGGATGGACGGGTCGTTGAGCACACTACTGATGATCGAGCAAGACCGCCGAATCTCCGAAGTGATCGCGGAACAGCGATTCCGGCTGCGCAGTTTTATCCGCAAGCGGGTGCCAAACGAATCCGACGTGGAAGATCTTCTTCAGGAGGTCTTCTGCGAGCTGGTGGAAGCCCATCGCCTGTTGATGCCGATTGACTACGTAACCGGCTGGCTTTTTCGGGTTGCGCGCAATCGCATCACCGATTTCTTCCGCAAGAAGAGGCCGGAGACCTTCACCGACGCGGCGCTCATGGACGAAGACGGCGAGTTGCTGCAAATCGAGGATATGTTGCCATCGCCCGATGCCGGGCCGGAGGCGCTCTACCTCCGCAACCTGCTTCTCGATGAACTTGAATCTGCGCTCGGCGAGCTGCCCGCCGAGCAGCGGGAGGTATTCGTCGCCCACGAACTGGAGGGGCGCAGCTTCAATGAGCTGTCGGCAGAGAGCGGCATAAGTGTCAATACACTGCTCTCGCGCAAGCGCTACGCGGTGCTTCATCTCCGCCGGCGATTGCTGAACATTCACAACGAGTTTGTGAGGAAGTGAGGAACACAAGATGAAAAACGGCTGGGTCAAGAGAAACAAGTGGATCTTTTTTGTGGCTCCGCTGGCGGTCGCGGCTTTCATAGCGATTTGCGGCGTGATCGTGATGCACCTCTGGAATTGGCTGTTGCCGGCGATATTCGGATGGCATCTGATTACCTTCTGGCAGGCTCTCGGCCTTCTGGTTCTCTGCCGGATGCTCTTCGGAGGCTTTGGCGGTCATGGCTCGGATCACTCCAAGTGCCGGCGGCCGGCCGACGAGCATTGGGAGCGGATGACACCCGAGGAGCGCGAGAAGTTCCGCCAGGATTTGCGCTCACGCTGGTGCGGCTCCGGCGCGCCAACCGGCGGAACCGGCGAGCCTGCCTGAGGAATAAAGATGCGGGCGGATGACAGGACGATGGAACGGATCGCAGAAGCGTCGCCGCCAATCGGGGGCGCGCATCGGATGCCGAGAGAATCTCGAACAGCTTCCTGCCGTCCGCTCGCTCCATAGTAACTCGAACCCAATGCGTAGCATGGAACCGCAGTCATTTCACGCCGGAGCAGTAGCTATCCTGCTGTTCCGGAGGTTCCGCCAACCGCCTCGCGCGCCACAGCGCGCCATCGAGCGAAACGATCGCCTCCCGCCCCACCGGCATTAGGGGCGCGGCGGCGCTCAAGCCGGCAAAGAAGGCTTCGCGCACCAGCCTCATCTTCTCGATTACGCCGCCGGTCCAGGCCACCGGAGCCTCGACCGTGAACGCGTGCTTGCGGCGCAGCTTGGCGCGTACAAGCAGGACAGATTCGACGAGGTCGGCCGCTGCCTTCCGCAAAACATCAAGCGCGACTGGGTCGCCGGCCTCAGCCAGTTCATTCATCGCCGGCGCCAGCGCGGCAAAGTCCGGTCCGGGCGTGCTGTCGCCCAGGTGGATCAGGTCGTCCAGGCTGGGCGTACCCCAAATCTCGCCCACTCGCTTGAGAATCTGCGTCGGCTCCTCGCGGTCATGGGCATGAAGCGCCCGGCGCAGGCTGTGCAGCCCGATCCAGTAGCCGGAGCCCTCGTCGCCCAGGCGCGAACTCCAGCCGCCCGCGGTCTCCCGGCTGCCGCCCGGCGCGCGGCCAATGGTATTCGACCCGGTTCCGGCAATCTGCAGGATTCCCGGCCCGCCCCGGAAGGCCGCGTCAAGGGCGATGACTTCGTCGCCCACCACCTCGGAGCGTTCGACCTTAAAGTCCTGAAAGACAGCGGCGATCCATTCCCTCGTACCAGGCATGGAAGCGCTGGCCACTCCAACCGAGGCCGCGCAAACGGCGCTTACGCCGGCCTGCGCGTACAGATCCTTGAGCAGCGTTCGCAGGTTCTCTTCGGCAGCTTCGGCCCCCACCCGCAGCCGCTTGATGGAGCCGCATTCCCCATGGGCCAGAACCCGCTCGCCGGCAACGATCGCGGCGCGGGTCCGGGTTCCTCCACCGTCAATGCCCAGGACTGCTTGCATCATCTCCCGCTCGATCCTCCCGCACCAGCCTACCGCACAGGATGGGCCGGAGGGCCGGCATTCCCAACAGCTCGCTAGAATCCCTTCTTCGCCTGGGTGATGGCCTGACTCGCTGATTGCTGGGCAGCCTGTGAGGCCTGTTGCGCCTGCTGCTGTGCCTGACTCGCCGCCTGCTGCACCTGCTGGCCCGCCTGCTGCGCTTGTTGCTGAGCCTGCTGCGCCGCCTGTTGTGCCTGAGCAGCCGCCTGCTGAGCCTGCTGCTGCGCCTGTTGCGCCGCCTGCTGAGCCTGGCCAACTGCTTGCTGAGCAGCCTGCTGGCCCTGCTGGACCGCCTGTTGCGCCGCTTGTTGCGCCTGGGCCGCGGCTTGCTGGGCCTGTTGCTGGGCCTGCTGGGCGGCTTGTTGCGCCTGGGCGGCGGCCTGCTGAGCCTGCTGCTGAACCTGCTGGGCCGCTTGCTGCGCCTGCTGTACGGCCTGCGCCCCAGCCTGCGCGCACTGCTGGACCTGCTGTTGAGCCTGACCGAGCGCCTGCTGTGCCGCGGCCTGACCCTGCGCGGTGGCCTGATTCACGGCCTGCTGAGCCTGCTGCACGGCCTGGCTGGCCTGCTGATAGGCCTGCTGAGCCTGTTGCGTCACCTGGTTGACAGCCTGCTGAGCCTGCTGCTCCGCCTGTTGCGCTGCCTGCTGCGCCTGGCTTGCGGCTTGCTGCGCTTGGTCGGCAGCCTGTTGCGCCTGCTGCGTGACCTGGCCGACCGCCTGCTGGGCTTGCTGCGTGATTTGGCTTGCGGCTTGCTGGGCTTGCTGTCCCGCCTGCTGTGCGGCCTGCCCTGCCTGGCCAGCCAAGCCCGAGGCTGCGCCCGCTGCTCCTTGCAGAGCGCTTCCCACACTGGAGGCCGCGCCGCTCACGGCCAGGCCGCCCGCCACCCCGCCCAAACCGCCCGCGCCGGGAGATGGAGTGCCGACCTCGCCGATCATGCAGGTAAAGGAACCCAGCACGATCACCCCGCCATGCACGGTGGGGTCACCCAGCCGGGCGGCGGGAAGAAAGTTGATCATCACCCCCACCGACCCCATGACGATCATGTCCGGAGGACCTACGCAGGTGGCCATGGTGGTTACCGTGGCCGCGGGCAGAAAGTCGATAAGCACCGTGGGCGCGCCCGGCGGCAGAATCGGCCCGCCCACATGCGGCACAACTCCGGTCACCATGGGACAGACGTGCATGTCGGTGATCCTTGCTGCTGGCGGCATCAGTCGTCCTCCATCCCCGGTTTCATCCTGCCAATCCCCTTCTGCCGTTCAGCCCGCTCATTGCGGGCCAATACGCAGGCCTTTCACAAATGCCTCGTAGTCCGGCCGCACCGCTTTGAGTTGTGCCTCCAAAGTCGTCAGTGTAACGATACCCACCCAGCTTCCCAGTCGCACGTAGGTCTGGGCATGCAACATATTCCCGGCTGGCTCCACGCGGTGGCGAACAAAGAGCAACTGAGCCTCATCCGCGCCCGCAAAAGCGGTCGCCTGGGGCCCGGCAAACTTCGTTTCCTTCAAGTAGTTTCCGATGAGTTTCTTCTGCTTCTCGATATACTCGCCAAGGCCATTCTCTGAATCGAGTGCATCCTGTCCCACGCCCACGCTGGCGGCTATCGTCCCCGCGGCTGCCGTCATCTGGCGTATCCCAAAGCCGGCCACGTAAAGCCAGCCAGCCGGCATCGCTGTAACATTCCATCTTCCAACCGAGGGAAAGCGGGCAGCGGCGCTGGATTGTGGCATTGTTTGCGTCAAAGGTCACCAGTCATTTCTCTGCGATGCTCCTGCTCCATAGTTCGCCCACGAAAGCACGATTGCGTAACCGTCCTTGCTGCGCTGGGCAGTCATCTCGCGCTGCTGCGGGCCGCCACTTCCATAGCCCGCTAAAACCCCCTCTGTGCCTGGCTGATGGCCTGACTCGCTGATTGCTGGGCAGCCTGTGAGGCTTGCTGCGCCTGCTGCCCTGCCTGACTAGCCGCCTGCTGCACCTGCTGCCCCGCTTGCTGCGCTTGCTGCTGAGCCTGCTGCGCCGCCTGTTGCGCCTGAGCGGCCGCTTGCTGGGCCTGCTGTTGCGCTTGCTGAGCAGCCTGCTGCGCCTGCTGGGCCGCCTGCTGCGCGGCCTGCTGACCCTGCTGTACAGCTTGCTGGGCCGCTTGCTGCGCCTGGGCAGCGGCCTGCTTCGCCTGTTGCTGCGCTTGCTGGGCTGCCTGTTGCGCCTGAGCGGCGGCCTGCTGAGCCTGCTGCTGAACCTGCTGGGCCGCCTGCTGCGCCTGGTTGACTGCCTGTTGCCCGGCCTTCGCGCACTGCTGGAGCTGCTGTTGCGCCTGGCCGAGCGCCTGCTGTGCCGCGGCCCGCCCTTGCGCCGTGGCCTGGTTCACAGCCTGCTGTGCCTGCTGCACCGCCTGGCTGGCCTGCTGATAGGCCTGCTGCGCCTGTTGCGTGACCTGGTTGACGGCCTGCTGCCCCTGGCTGACGGCCTGTTGCGCAGCCTGCTGCGCCTGGTTAGCGGCTTGCTGTGCCTGATTCGCGGCCTGCTGGGCAAGCTGCTGCGCCTGGCTGGCGGCCTGTTGCGCGGCCTGCTGCGCCTGGCCCGCTAGGCCCGAGGCAGCGCCCGCCGTTCCTTGCAGGGCGCTCCCGAGACTGGGAGATGCGCCTGCACCCAGCGAAGTCGCGCCTCCGGCAGAAGGCACGGACGGCGTGGAGACGGGAGAGCTCGCCGGACTGCTGCCGGCCGCGCCCGCGCTGGCGCCTTCCGCCTGGTCGGGAGCAGCCGGCGACCCGGGACTGTTGACCGTTCCGGGGCTGCCCGAGCCCGCCGCGCCGCCGCTATTGATCAGCACCATCGTTCCCGAGATGGCCACGCCCGCGGGCCCGATGTTAATGAAATTCCCGCTCGCTATCAGGCTCAGCTCCATCCCGGCTTGAATCACCACGCTCATGCCGCCGTTGATATACACGGTCTGGTTGGCATCCATGGAATAAGCCGAGCCCACTTGCACGCTTTGATTGGAACTGACATTCAGGGAGTGGCTTCCTCCCACCGATTCGGTCATGTCCGACCCTACACTGAGGTCCGACTTACCGTCGATCTTATCGACGGAGTTACCCTTGACCTCGCGATTGTAATTGCCGCCGATCTGCTCGGTCTGATTAGTCGTAACGATCAGCGAGTCGTTGTTTCCCACCGAGATGCGCCGGTCGTGCTCGATCGAAACATCCATGTCCTTCTCGGCATGAATGTAGATCTGTTCGCTTCCCATCTTGTCTTCAAAGCGCAGCTCGTTCGCATTCTGCCCCGAACCGCCCTTGCTGCTCCTTGTAACGATCCCGGAGCGGGTGCTGTTGTCGGGCAGCGGGTACTTGGGCACGTTCACGCCGTTGTACACCGAGCCGGTAATTACCGGGTTATCCGGATCCCCATTGAGAAACTGGACCACCACCTCGTCCTTGACGCGCGGCCAGAAGTAAGTTCCCCATCCATTCCCGGCCCAGTGCTGCGCCACGCGCACCCAGGTGTTGTCCACCTTGTTTGCCGGCCGTAGCTTGTCCCAGAAGAACTGGATGCAGACCCGCCCGTACTTGTCGATGTACATATCCTCGCCCGCCGGCACCACCACGAAGGCCGTTTGCGGGCCGTAAATCTTGGGCTTGACGCAGGTCTGGGCGGGCTTGAAGACGATATCCGACGAAACCGCCGTGAATCGATTGCTGTATTCAGTCCGATTCCCCGCGTCGCTGGTTCGATAGGGCGGAACCTGGTCCGCGTGGAGAGTTACCGCGGTCAGCAGGTATTTGCGGTTGAAAGCGCCGCGCGGGTTTTCGGTGAGAGTGAACGTATAACCAGCGCAAAAGGAGCGCAGATTCCCGGTCCCGCGATAAACCTCGGCCAAAGCGTCGGCGGCCAGCTCGCGAGTAGCGAGGAACAAGGTCTCGAAATCCGTGCTCGACTGCGTGTCGGAGTCTTTCAGGTAACCTTCTTCCCCGGCGGGATATAAGTACTGGTCGTAGGCATTCTTGCCGAAGTCGCTGGAGCTGCTTTTGTCCGGCACATCGACGCGGGCAAAGGGGCGAAAGTTATAATCCGCCGTGGAATGCTTGCCCGAAACCATGGTTGAGGTCGCGTTGAATTCCGTAACTCGCGCCCCGTATGCTCCCTCGCGTCCCTTCACATTCAGGGCATACGGGACCGAGGCCGACAGCGGGCAGTCCTGATAGGCGCTTCTGCTGTCTCCCAGTACGATCTTGTTATCCTGGTCGGTGTGCTCGAACCAATAGAAGATGCCGCTTTCTTCCAGCAGCCGCGAGACAAAGTGGAAATCCGACTCGGAGTACTGAGTGCAGTACTCGAGCGGCTTGTAAGATCCGCTGGTCTGGTCCGATAACGACAATCCATAATCGCCGATGACCGCTTTGACAATCTCCAGGACCGTCTTGCTCTGGAAGACGCGGCAGTTGGAACTCAATGTCATCTGCCACATGGAGGGCACAATCCGCGCCCGGTAAACATCGAAGTCCTCGTCGCCCGCGCACTGCTCGAACGAGGCGACGATCCCGTTGATCCACCTGTTTCCCTTGACGTCGCTGAGGGCAATTGCAACGGCAACCTTGGCGCCGACGATCGACTTGAGATCGATATTCGTACCCGCGGCCGCCAGCAACTCGGCACGATACTCGAAGAGGCGCGAAATTCCTTCCGCGCCATCGAGCGACTCAATTAGCAGCACGTCCTTGCCCAGCGGGCTCGAGAACTGCATAAACCGGTCTGTCTGCTTTGAAGTTGCCATGCCAATCCCGCCTGTCCCTTGCCGCAGTTATCGAAAGACCGTTCTTCAGACCTCCGCCGCGACGCCGGCCGCTTCCGGAGCGGCATCCCATGCGTAAGTCAGCTCGCCGTCCTTGACCGAGACACTAACTCGCTCCGCCACGGCTCCCTCGGCCAGCCGCGAGAGTATCTGCCGCGACAGATCGGGAAGCATCGTATTGGAGAGAATGTTATCCACGTTCCGGGCTCCGCTCTCGACTTCGGTGCAACGCGCTGCCACTTCGTTCAAGAGCACGTCGTCATACACAAGAGCGATCTTGTGCGATTCCGCAAGGCGCCGCTGAATCTTGCCCAGCTTCAGCCGGATAATCAGCTTCATAGCCTCATCCCGGATCGGGAAGTAAGGCACGATCATCAGCCTGCCCAAGAACGCCGGCTTGAATATCTTGTTCAACTCCGGCTTGAGCGCCTTGACCATCCCCAGGCTGTCGGGCATGGTCTCCGGATCGGCGGTAAGCTTCATCACCGTCTCCGTCGCCGCGTTGCTGGTAAGCAGAATGATGGTGTTCCGGAAGTCTATCTCGCGGCCCTCCCCGTCTTCCATCCTACCCTTGTCGAAGACCTGGAAGAACAGTTCCAGCACATCGGGATGCGCCTTCTCGACCTCGTCCAGCAGCACGACGGAGTAGGGCCTGCGCCGCACGGCTTCGGTCAGCACGCCGCCCTCGCCGTAGCCGACATATCCGGGAGGCGATCCCTTCAACGTTGAAACTGTGTGAGCTTCCTGAAACTCCGACATGTTGATGGTGATCATATTGCGCTCGCCGCCGTACAGAACGTCGGCCAGCGCGATGGCTGTCTCCGTCTTTCCGACTCCGCTGGGTCCAACCAGGAGAAAGACTCCCACCGGCTTGACCGGATCATCGAGATTGGCTCGCGAGGTAAGAATCCGCTGCGCGATCGCAGCCAGCGCATGATCCTGGCCTATCACCCGCTTCTTCAGATGTTCATCGAGCGTGAGCACGGTTTCGATCTCGTTGCGCACCATCTTGCCAAGCGGTATCCCGGTCCAGGCAGAGATAACTTCGCCCACGATCTGCGCATCCACGGAGACCCGCATCATGCCTTTCTCGCCCTGCAGCGCGGCGAGCTCGGCTTCCAGCTTGGCTAACTCGGCCCGCACCTCGCCCTCTTTCGGCGCCGCTTCGGCATCCTTCTCGCCGGCAGACTCAAGACTCTCCTGCAGGCCGCGAATCTTCTCCGTCAGAGTCTTTTCCTTCTCCCATTGCTCATTCAGAGTATCCCGCTCCTGCTTTGCGGCGGCCAACTGAGTTTCTATCTCGGCGAGCTTCTCGGCGTGGTCGGCGCCTATCTTCGTCTCGCGTTCGAGTATGCGCTGCTGCACTTCGAGCGCGTCGATCCGGCGCAGAATGTCCTCCAGGCGCGGAGGCGTCGAGCTTTGCCCCAGAGAAAGCCGCGCGCAGGCCGTATCCAGCACACTTACAGCTTTGTCGGGCAGTTGCCGGCCTGCTATATAGCGATGCGACAACTTTACCGTCGCGGTAACCGCCTCATCCAATATGCGCAGATTGTGGTGTTTCTCCAACGATGCCTTGATGCCCCGCATCATGGTGCAGGCGACATCTTCGGTCGGCTCTTCAACCTTGACAACCTGGAACCTCCGCGCCAGCGCCGGGTCTTTCTCGAAGTACTTCTTGTACTCCGACCAGGTGGTCGCGGCGATGGTGCGCAGTTCTCCGCGGGCCAGCGCCGGCTTGAGCAAATTGGCGGCGTCGCCCTGTCCCGCCTGGCCGCCGGCGCCGATCATAGTGTGCGCTTCATCGATGAAGAGAACGATCTTCTCGGTCGAAGACTTCACTTCGTTGATAAGTCCCTTCAAGCGGTTTTCAAACTCTCCTTTAACTCCGGCGCCCGCCTGCAGGAGGGCCAGATCGAGCGAGTGAATATGAATCCCCTGCAATGCCGGAGGTACGTCGCCGCTGACCACGCGATTGGCAAAGCCCTCCACCACGGCCGTCTTGCCCACGCCTGCCTCGCCCGTCAGAATCGGATTGTTCTGGCGGCGGCGCATGAGAATATCGATCATCTGGCGAATCTCCTGGTCGCGGCCCAGCACCGGATCTATCTTTCCGGCCTTGGCGTTCGCGGTCAGGTTCACCGTGTATTGATCCAGGCAGGGCGTCTTGCCCCTTGCAGCTCCTGGAGCAGCCTCTCCCGCTCCGCCACGCGCCTCTTTTGCTTCAGCCGCCGCGGCCAGGCTGGTCTGCGTCTCGCTCGACTTAGCCACAATGTCGTAGAAGCCGCTCCGCAAGCCCTCCGCGTTGACGATCTGCAACTCCTTGCTGATATCTTTCACGATCCGCGACAGCTCGTCGTGGCCCAGCAGCGCCAGCAGCGTGAAGCCGGTACGGATATTCCCCGCCTGGAAATCCAGGCTGGCCACCGTCCATGCTTCCGATAGCATCTTGACCACGGTGGGGCTGAAGGCCGGCGAGCGCGCATTGCCGCTCTTCAGCGAATCCAGGCTGCGCTCCAGCTCCTTGGTCAATCGCGAGCGATCGACCCCGAAGTGCTTGAGGATCGCGGCGATGTCGTTGTCGCTGGCATCGAGCGTCTTCATTAGATAGTGTTCGATCTCAATGTCGTAGTGCGTGCGCGCGACGCACAAGCCGGCCGCCGCTTCCAATGTCCGCCGCGTCGTATCGTTCAGCTTGTCGATGAGTGCTTTCAGGTTTGTGCTCATTGCCTTTCCTTTCCTCGGTATCCAGAATCTTTCACTGCACCAGATAAGTCGCATCGGCGGGATCGCGCCCCAGCGGCCTGGTTTTCAACCAACTGACCAACCCCAGTTGCGGACGCGTCGCTCCGCCCGAGCCTAACTCGCAGGACGGCGCATCCTCGCGAGCCAGCACCAACTGAACTTCCGTTTCATAACTCCCATTGGAATAAAACTTCAGCCATGCCACAAGCTCGCGATAGGCTTCCTGGCCGGGCAGGAACTTCAAATACTGCTCGAAGCGCATGGGGCCGAGCGCAATGCGGATGCGCCCATGATGATCCCACACCTCGTCCCCGGCCACAACCCCCACGCCCAGGCGCTCGTTCGGCCCGCCGAATCCCGAGAAGCAGGTCTGATTCCCGGGGTCCAGCCTGCGCCATGCGCCGGCAAACTGCTGGATATGCACATCCACTCCGAAGTAGTCTTCGAGAATCTGCTCGAGCGAAGCGGCCGAACGCACATGACGCGCCAACAGCGCCACGTAGTTCAAATAAGCATCATCGGGAATTCCGCCTCGATTGCGCAAGCCCTCCGTGCCCAGGCCCAGCACATCGAGCAGACGGGCGGAAAGCCGATCCTCTCCAGTTCGCTCGTACTCGATGAAAAAGCGATACTTCTCCCAGCCCCTGTAAAAGAACGAGATCATGCGATGGTTGAAGATATTGAGAAACTCTTCCATCGCATGGTCTTTCCGCCGGGTTTGCGCCAGCAGAAACTCCGTATAGGGGGCGGGCATGACGGAGATTGCGGCGCAAAGCCCCATAAACTCGACCGTCATGATCGCCTGGCCATTCTCCGCGCGCCGCAACTCATGAATCTCACTGGGCGGAAACGCGAGCGAAGTCCGCGCCGCAAAGCGGATCGTCTCTCCCTGGGGCGTGATGAAATATCCCACCGGCTTGAGCTCGCGCTCCATCTTCTGGAGCAGGCGCACGGCCTGAAAAAAATGCACGCGAAAGGGCTCTTCGTCCAACATCTTGCGAAGATTGGCGAACTCGGGTCTTTCGTCGCTTGTTGTTGCCTGCACGGTTACAGCAGGGCTTGAGTCCCGGCTCTCGGCGGCCATTTCGCCAGCGCCTCCTTTCGTAGAGTACTCCGCGCGGTGAGTTGCGAAAAGCTGTTCATGGCGGCGTAACCGGCAAGAAAGCGGTCCAGGACAGCGGCAAACAGATACAATCCGCTGCCGGCAAACTGCTGTTCGTCGAACTCCATCTCCACCTGGGTTCCGCGCGCCGGAATAAGTCCGTAGGCCGAGTCGACCAAGGCAAAACCGGGCGCGGAATTCATCTTCAGGATGGATCCCACCTGGTTGTCGCTGGCCGTCGAATCGGTCAGGTTATGCAGGCGCAGAATCTCCTGCATGGCTGTGCGGCCCTCTTCGTTGAGGGAGAGATAGTTCAGAGAGAGCAGCGAGATCAGCCGCCACAGGTGTCCTTGCCCGCTGGGCGGATTGACGCTTGGCGTGGGACGCCGCAAGCCCGTCACAGTCTTGGCCGCCGCGTACCCGACGGCCTCAAAGTCGCCGGTCTCAGCGCCAAAGCGGAAGCGGGACGGCAGATCGAAGTTGGTGCAAAGGGCGCGCACCATCAGCACGTCCGCTTCGGGGTCAGTGAAATTGCCGGTCAGGTCGACCACCGAAATGGTCACTGTCGAGGGTTCCCGCTCGCCAAACTCATTCATGCACCGGGCTGCCGCCCAGAAGGCGAGACCCTCGCGATTGCGGGTTTGATGGCGGTAGGCATGGATAGGCTCCAGCACCACCGATTGGCGCAGCTTGGGATTGGTTGCGGTCACCTCTTCAATGCTGAATACTTCCATCACATCGGCGTGGCGATTGTCTGGAATCACGGCGTACTCGTGCCGCGTCTGGCTGAGCAGAATCGGCTCTGCGCCCTGCGAAAACAGGTTGATGGCCGGAGTACAACTGAGCCGGAAGGTCCGCTCGTTGACGCCCAACTCCAGAACCTGCTGGCGCTCGGCGCGCTCAAAGCTCGAAAACAGGAATACGATCTCGGCCTCTTCGGCGAAACCGGCCTGCGCCAGGGGCTCCAGTCCTTCGAGATCGAAGAACAGAAACTTCTCCGGCATGGCAAAGTACTCCTGGAGGAGGCGATGCCCGTCCATGGAGCGCCGCTCAAAGGGCAATAGGCTCTCCTCGGCGTCGAACCCCACCGTGCGCAGCCGCCCCGGTTCCAAGCTGATGAGCTTCTTCTCGTCCTTGGGATCGCGAAGCTGAATCTCGATGCAATTCTCACCGAAAAGCTCATACAGCGAATAGACCACGCTCGCATCGCCGGCCAGATGAAAGCGCAGGCGCGAAAGCGGAAGCCCGGAAAAGACCACATCCTTCTGGCAGCGAAGCCGCAGGCGCGCCGCGGCTACCGCTTGAACTCCGGTGGAGGCGCGCGGCGGCCGCTGCATCCGCTCCGGCTGGCGCCACTCCGCCGCCGCCACCGTGAAGGGCCAGATTTCCACGTCGTAAGCAGTGCGAAAGCGGCACGGCAGCCCTTCGACGGTGGCCTTGGTCACCAACTGCGTGCCTCTGGGGATGCGCAGGCCCGCCGTCTTCTTTCCCTGGGCCGGGTCCGGCTGGCATTCCACAATGGTCATGGAAGGGATGGGGCGCAGATAGCCCGGATGGATGATCTTCACGAGCGATTCGCTGATCTCCGGAAAGTCGTCGTCGATGCGGCGATGCACGCGCGCGGCCAGCAGCGCGAAGCCCTCCAGCAGGCGATTCACGTGCGGATCGTCGCAGCGATCCGGATCGAGCAACAGCCGCCCGGCGACCTTGGGATACTTGCGCGCAAACTCGCCTCCCATCTGGCGCAGATAGGTCAGCTCGCGCTCATAGTACTCCAGCAGCTCCTCACGCATGTCCCCTACTTCACCTCGTACTCGCCGCTGATCAGCTCCAGCACGGTGTCGAACTTGATCTCCTCATCCATGTTCTCGTAGACGATCTGCCCCTCGATATGAAACCTGAGGCTGCGGCTGAGCAGATCGGTGCGGGTTAAATATACGCGAGGCAGAGTGATCCTTGGCTCAAACGTTCGAATGCACTTCTCCAAAGCCAGAGTGAGAGCATTTTGATTCTTGCCAGCGGAGCCGTCGAAACTATGCAGGTCCGGCAGGCCGTAATTCAACACCGATGCGGCCGTGGCGGGATAGGACTCAATCTCCGGAATGACGGGCTGCCTGGTATTCAACAGCCATTCCACGTCCCGCTTGAGCGATTCACGGTACATGACGATCGATGCGGAACGAGTCTCCGGCCAAGGCTCGCGATCGACCAG
>Ga0326727_10010966_pt1 | contig 21317 bp, 24 predicted proteins | sample MB2enrmetagenome_FD_207643 | JGI IMG/M metagenome (GOLD analysis project Ga0326727, IMG submission 207643) | Lab enriched peat soil microbial communities from McLean, Ithaca, NY, United States - MB29MY | ecosystem: Environmental > Terrestrial > Soil > Wetlands > Peat | place: USA: New York...
TTTCCGCCGCGCGGGTGACGATTTCGCCGAAAAGCTGCGAATAGCTCCGGTCCGCTTTCGGCTTCAGCCGAACGGCCTGATCGTTGAAGACACCAGTATTTCCGGATATGCCGTGATACTTTCCGGGGTTCTCCTCGGAAGGCTGGTAGCCCTTGCCTTTCATCGTCACCGCGTGCACGATCACCGGCTTGGGCATTCCCTGCACCTCGCGAAAAGCGCGTTCCAGATCGCGGATATTGTGCCCGTCGATGGGACCGATGTAGGAGAGCCCCATATCCTGGAAAAAATTGCGTCGGACAAAAGGCGCCTTGAAGAATTCCTTCACATGGTAGAGAAAGGTGACGAGCAGACTTCCGATGAAAGGGATTTTCCTTTTCATCAGGTGCTGCATCCGTTCCTTGAAGGTGAAATAATTACGGGAGTTCAGGAGCATCTGGAGGTATTTCGCGATGCCGCCCACGTTCTTGGAGATGGACATTCCGTTGTCGTTGAGCACGATCAGAACCGGCAGCGAGCTGTGGGAAATCTCGTTGAGCGCCTCGTAGACGAGGCCGGAGGTAAAAGCTCCGTCGCCGATCACGGCCACCGTGGCGGAAGTATCGCCGGAAAGCAGCTTCGCCCGTGCGATCCCCGCGGCGATAGACAGGGACGTGGAGCTGTGCCCGGCGTGAACCGTGTCATGCGGGCTTTCCAGCGGGGAAGGATAGCCCGAGAGACCGTCTTTCATCCGAAGGGCGGAGAAACGGTCCTTCCGGCCGGTAATGATTTTGTGTACGTATGCCTGGTGACCGACATCCCAGATGAGGTTGTCCTCCGGGGTGTGAAAAACGCGATGAAGCGCGATCGTCAGTTCCACCACACCTAGGTTCGGCGAAAGGTGTCCTCCCGTGCGGCTCACCTGTTCGATGAGAAAGGTGCGGATCTCCGAGGCCAGCTCGGGAAGCTCCTCGGGACGGAGGGCTCGCAGGTCTTCGGGGGAATTCAACCGGTCGAGGATGGTCATGGACGTCTCCCTAGTCGCGGAACAGAGCGTTGACGATCGCGTTGAGGTAGTTGACGAGGATCTCGCGTTTCTTACGGTCGGCGATCCCGGCAAACTCCAGCTTGAAGGCCTCTGCGTTGGTCACCCGTATAGTGTTCGTGACGGGTTGACCGTTCGTATTCGTGGCGATGGTCGTTGCGTTCGTGATTTCCGTAAAGTTGGTTTTATAAAGGATATCTTCTTCGGTGAAAACGAGGGAATTGGTGGGCGGCTGTCCATCCACCTTGAAACCGAGATCGTAGATGTCGGTGGAAGCCACCGAGCGGTCACCCGACACGCGGGAAATCGGGCATTCGCCGCTTACCTCGATACGGAGCGCCTCGCCGTTCAGGAGACTCGTGGTAAAACCCTGCAGACGCAGCGTGTTGGAATCCGCATCGACCACCTTCGCGGGAAGGGTGAAATTCTTCTCGTTCTGGATCGTAAGCTCGTTCTTGCCTTCCGTGCGGTCGCTCGCGGCCACCGCCGCATCGGGAAAGAAGGAAAAAATCTCGCCGGAACCGCGTCTGCCCTTGGTATCGTCGTTGCGGGTCGTTTTCTGCTCCAGTTTGTACTTCATCAATGTCTTCTCGGAGAAGCGCACGCGGAGAATGTCGCCCGGCTTGACGTCGGCGCGATAAAGGTTTCCGCCGTCCTCCCAGAGCGACTTCGCGGAGATACGTGAGGGAAAAGCAAGCACTTCGACACCGCTCAAGACCAGCAGGAGCAGAACCAGCTTATTCACAATGCAGCCTCCACCGAACGCTGGACAGCGGAAACCACCGTTTCCGGGGTCTTCCCGTCGGCACGCGCTCCGTAATTGAGGATGATACGATGCCGAAGGACGGGAAGCACCACCGCGTCCACCGATTCCTTGTCGAGAAGGGCTTTCCCCTCGAGGATGGCCCATGCCTTCGCGGCGCGAAGCAGCATCTGCGATGCGCGCGGACCGGCGCCCCACTTCACGGAGGCGTTCACTTCGGGAAGAGCGGTTTCTCCGGGACGCGTACCGCGAACGAGGGCGAGCACGTATTCCTTGAGCTTGTCCGCAACGGGAAGGTTTTCCGAGACGGAAATCCATTCCAGCAGTTCCTCGCGGGACACTACGGGGCGGATTCCCTCCACGCGCCCGGGATCGGCGTCCAGGATCGACAATTCCTCGCTACGCGAAGGGTAACCCATCGCGATATGAAGGAGAAAGCGATCGAGCTGGGCCTCGGGCAGCGGGTAAGTCCCCTCCTGCTCCAGAGGGTTCTGCGTAGCGAATACGAAAAAAGGATCCGGGATGGCGTGCGTACGACCGAGAACAGTCACATGACGTTCCTGCATCGCTTCGAGGAGCGCGGACTGCGTCTTCGGCGGGGTACGGTTGATCTCGTCGGCAAGAAGGATGTGCGTGAAAACCGGCCCTTTCACGAAGCGGAATTCGCGGACGCCTTCCGTGCTTTCCAGCACTTCGGTTCCGGTGATGTCAGAAGGGACCATATCCGGAGTGAACTGGATGCGTCCCCAGGGAAGGTCGAGCGCCTTCGCCAGCGAATGCACGAGAAGCGTTTTCGCGAGTCCCGGCACCCCTTCGAGGATGGCGTGCCCGCGCGCAAGAAGCGTCACGAGAAGCAGGCGGAAGGTTTCCTCCTGCCCCACGACGGTCTTCGCCACCTCGTCGCGAATCCGGCGGACCAGGGATTCAGTGGATTTCAATGCCTTCTCCCAGGCTCGCGGAATCCGGCGATAAAGATCCGTTCTCCCCGTTCCGGATGGCTTCGGAAAGGGTTCGGGTCACCATGGCGAGCGTTTTGTCTTCCTCGGTGTTACGGTTTCCGCGCGTCTTTTCTTCCAGAAGTTCGAGCAACTCCAGCACGCCCTTCGCCTCTTCCGGCTTCGATTCGGAGGCGCGTTTCCCGGGCAGTTCCACTTTACCCAGGGCGATCATTCCCGACTGGTAGAGCATGAGCGTGTAGGTCAGAAAATTGAGACGCGGCCGATCGTTCATCCGTTAGCGCCGCGCAGGTTTTCCAGGATCGGATAACGTCGCTTCTCCACCTTGCCCAGCACCTGCTCGATATCCTCGTTACCCAGCACTTCCTTCTCGATGAGGAGAGTGGAGAGGGCGTCCAGTTTCTGCATATTCTCGCGGAGAATACCGATCGCCTTGGTGAAGGCGTCGGTGATAATCTTTCCGACCTCGATATCGATCTTTTCGTGGACCTTTTCGCTGAAATTCTTGCGCGAGATCAGATCCTTGCCCAGGAAAACAGGGCCTTCCTTCTCTCCGTAGCTCACTGGCCCCAATTCTTCGGACATTCCCCACTCGCAGACCATCGAATTGGCGATCTTGGTGGCCCGCTCGATGTCGTTGCTCGCGCCGGTGGAAATCCAGCCCTTGCCGAACTTGACCTCTTCCGCGGCGCGGCCTCCGAGAAGCACCATCAACTGTTCCAGGAGAAACTCGCGCGTGTAACCCTTGCGTTCGTCGAGCGGGAGAGATAACGTCATTCCGAGCGCGCGGCCGCGAGGGATAATGGTCACTTTGTGTACGGGGTCGGTCAACGTCAGGGTGTGAGAAAGAATCGCGTGTCCCGCTTCGTGGTACGCCGTGGTGACTTTGTCTTCCTCGGTGATCACGGCACTCTTGCGCTCCGGTCCCATCATCACCTTGTCCTTGGCGTATTCGAAGTCGTCGAGAGTCACTTTCTGGCGGTTTTCCCGTGCCGCCCGCAGCGCGGCCTCGTTGACCATATTCTCGATGTCCGCTCCGGTGAAACCCGGGGTACCCTTGGCGATGACCGAATAGTCGATATTCTCCTCCACGGGAACCTTGCGCGTGTGGATGCGCATAATCGCTTCGCGCGCCTTGACGTCGGGCTTGTCCACCACGATCTCGCGATCGAAGCGACCGGGCCGCATCAGAGCGGCGTCCAGCACATCGGGGCGGTTGGTCGCGGCAAGGATGATGAGTCCCGCCGAACTGTCGAAGCCGTCCATTTCAACAAGGATCTGGTTGAGCGTCTGTTCGCGCTCGTCGTGGCTTCCGCCCACCCCCGTGCCGCGGGAACGCCCCACGGCGTCGAGCTCGTCCACGAAGATGATGCATGGAGCGTTCTTGCGTCCCTGGGCAAAAAGGTCGCGCACGCGAGCCGCACCCACGCCCACGAACATCTCCACGAATTCCGAGCCGCTGACGGAAAAGAAAGGCACATCGGCTTCGCCCGAAACGGCCTTGGCCAGGAGCGTTTTACCGGTGCCGGGAGAGCCTACGAGAAGCACGCCCTTGGGAATGCGTGCACCCAGGCTTGTGAATTTCTTGGGATTTTTGAGGAATTCCACCACTTCCTGAAGGTCCTGCTTGGCTTCCTCGCACCCGGCGACGTCGGTGAATTTGATCTTGCTGTTGGTATCGCGATGGAGCCGCGCCTTGGATTTGGCGAAGTTCATCGCACGACCGGGATCGCCGCCCTGCATCCCGCGCATCATGAACAGCCAGAAGATGAAAAATGCCGCCGAAGCGATCAGCATGATCCAGAAAAGGTTGCCGCCGTAAGCGTCCTTAACCTTCTCGCCGAGGATTTCCACTTTGTGGTCTTTGAGCATCGGCAGAAGCGTGGCGTCATCCAGGGGAAGGATAGTCCGGAAACCCTTGGCGCCGCCGATTTCTTCCTTGAATGTGCCCGAGATCGCCTGACCTTCAATGGTCACCTGCGCGACGCTGTCTTTCTCGATGTGGTCAAGGAAGCGAGTGTAGCTGATGACGTTGTCACCCTGGGAGCGCGTGAGGAAGAGGAAGAGAAACACGCCGAAAAGGACGACGAGGAAAATACCGAAATACCGTCCCTGCTTTTCATCCCCGAGAGGTCCGGCCGGTTTTTTCGGATTGGAATTGTCTGCCATGCGTCCTTCTCCTGTTGTTTGGTGACCTCAAAGTTAATCAATTGATTCCAGAACGGCAATGCCCGGAAGATTGCGATAGCGCTCGTCGCAATCAAGACCGTATCCCACCACGAAGGCATCTCCGACCTCGAAGCCCGTCCAGTCCGCGGGTATCGCGGTTTTCCGGCCGGCTGGTTTATCCAGAAGCACACAAAGCCGGGTTTCCGAAGGGCGGTGCGTTTCCCGGAGATGGCGAAGGACGCGATCCAGCGTGAGACCGGTATCGAGAATATCCTCCACCACGAGAACCTTCCTGCCGCGGACATCTATGGAGAGATCCTTCGTCAAGCGTACCGAGCCGGTGGTGTGAGTGCCGGCGTAACTTTCCACCGCAAGGAAATCCACCGAAACGCGGCGGCTCTTCAACGCGCGGACAAGGTCGGCGCAGAAAACGAACGCGCCCTTGAGACAGCAAACTACGGTCGCTTCATCGTTGCCGATCCATGCGTCGATCTCTGCGGCGAGCTCTCCCACCCTCGCGGCGATCCGCTCAGGAGAAATCAATTCACGCATTTCCACCGGACGCCTCCCCCGCGAATATCGACCAGCAGTCTTCGCCGCTCTCGCCGCTCACATAACGATCTGCGGAAACCCGAAAGCCTTGTCCCGGAACGTAAAACGCCGCGAGACAATCCCCGTTATCGGGAGCGATCACCACCGCCCGTTTCCGAAGGGAAGCCGGGAGTTTGCGGTCGGTGAACAGATCCTGAAGTTTTCGCTTCCCGCCGCCCGCAAGAGCGATCCGGTCACCCGGTAGCCAGGAACGAAAACGGAGTCCGGAAGTGCCTTCCGTCCGGAACGCGCACGCGTCGTTTCCGGTCCGGAAGCCTCGAATTCCAATCCGGAGATGAAAATAACATCCCCCGACAAATACGGAAACGGGATTTTTTAGTATAACATATTCCTGGGAAAAGGGGAATTTTTCCATCTCTTGGCGGAATGTAAAAAGCCCGTATTCCCGGGTAACGGACAGCGAACCGGAACGGTAAACTCCCGAGTTTCCCTCGCCTCCGGAACTCGCGCAACGCAACGCGTCCATCAATGGTCTGCCCGGGAAGTCCATCGTTCCCGAAGCCTCGCAAGCTTCGCGTACCAGTCTCGCAAGAGCCGCAGGCGGAACACTCCCGCCGAAGGCCGATATCGACAGCGCGGGAGAGCCGTCTTCGGCGTTCAACGCGAGCACCCGGAAGGGCTGCATGGCAAGTTCGGCCAAGTCGTCCTCGTCCGTAAAAAGGTCGCATAGCGCGGCGATCCTCCCCGAAGCGCCGGGAAAACGCGATTCGAGAAGCGGGAAAACCTCCCGGCGGAGAAAATTCCGGGAATAGACGGTATTTTCGTTCGAGGAATCGTGGACGGAAGGGATGTTCCGTTCGCGGGCGTAGCGCTCCAGATCTTCGCGCGGCACGGCAAGAAGCGGCCGCACGAGATTACCGCGCCGCCAGGGAATCGACATCAGCCCCTTCGGGCCGGTTCCCCGCAGGAGACGGAAAAGGAAGGTTTCGGCACGGTCGTCCCGGTGGTGGGCGGTCGCGACAAGATTGCACTCCGCTTCGCTCGCCGCTTCCGAAAGCAGCTCGTAACGAACTTCGCGGGCCGCATGTTCAACGGAAAGTCCCCGTTCTTGAGCGATCGGTGCGACCTCGGCTTCCTTCAAAACAAAGGGAACGGCGAGTTCTCCGGCGCGCGCGCGGCAGAATTCCGCGTCGCGTTCCGACTCGGGACCGCGCAGATGGTGGTTGACATGACACGCCGCGATGCGGATGCCAAGCTGACTTTGAAAAACGGAAAAGAGCGAAAGGAGAACGGAAGAATCCGTCCCGCCGGAGAAGGCCACCATCAGCCGATCGCCTGATTTTACGCCGGCTCGGCCGGCAAGGGCTTCCAGGAAAGCGTATTCCACGGAATCGGGCATGGCGCTCCCCGGCGGGACGATTTTAGATGTTGAAATCGTTCATCGCCTTATCGATCTCACCGTTGACTATGAGTTCGATGGCGTCACATGCGCGGTCGATGGCATTCTGAATCTCGCTGATCTCCTCGGGCGGAAACTTTTCGAGAACGTAGGTCTCGAGTTTCCTGTCCGAAGGGGGCGCGCCCACTCCGATACGGACGCGGGGAAAATTGTCCGACCGCAGAAACTGAATGAGCGACTTGATTCCATTGTGACCGCCGCTCGAACCATACTTGCGGACGCGGATCTTTCCGAGCGGAAGATTGATGTCATCGCAAACCACAATGATATTTTCGGGCATTACCCGAAGAAAGCTCGCCATATAAAGAACGGCTTCCCCGCTGAGATTGACGAAGGTCTGGGGCTTGAGCAGCATGATGCGCTCTTTTCCCATCCGGTAGCGCCCGATCATCGACTTCTTCTTTTTGATGTCGACGAAAGTACCGTAACGAGCGGCCAGCTTGTCCAGAACCATGAAGCCCAGATTGTGCCGCGTACCTTCGTAAGTATCCCCGGGGTTGCCCAAACCCACGACCAGTTTCAAAGATGTCCTCCGGGAGAGATCACTTGATCTCGACCAGCAATGTCCCTTCGTTCGTCAGGATCGTATAATCCGATTTCTTCACGACGTCACGAACGGTCAGGTATTGGTTGATCTTGAGATTGGCAATATCCACATCGATCCCTTCGGGCAGATTGGCAAGATCGGTGGTAATTTTCAGCTTGCGCTGGTAAGTGTAAAGACCGCCGCCTTCCTTCACACCCACCGGATTTCCGGTATAGTTGATGGGAACTTCCGTGGCGAAGGGCTTCTTCGTATTGACGGCGAAGAAGTCGACGTGTTCGAACCGGCGGGTGATCGGATGGATCTTGAATTCCTTGATCATCACGTCCACCGACTTCGCGCCGGTCTTGATGGCGAACACTTTGTGCTTGCCGCAAGCCTTGAAGATCTTCTCGAATTCCTTGTAATCGACGGAAACGCTGATGTTTTCCTTGAGATCGGGGCCGTAAACGACGGCGGGAAGCTTGTCCGCCTCGCGGACCCTGTTCGCGGCGCTCTTTCCGAGCTGTTCGCGCTTTTCCGAATTCAGAGTAACGTCCACCTGAGCCATGATATGCAGTCCTCCTGTGTATTCCAGGTACAAAATTATCGGTTGCGATTCATACCTTGCTTTCAGAAACGAACAGCGAACTCACCGAAAGATTCAGGTGAATACGCTCGATGGCCTGACCGAAAAGATCCGCCACCGACAGAATGTGCAGCTTCCCCTGCATCAACTCCTGCTTTTTTTCGTCAATGGGAATGGTATCGGTCATATAGAGGTTGTCGATTGCCGAATCCCGGATGCGTTCCGCCGCAGGCCCGGAAAGTACAGCGTGCGTCGCAAATACGTTCACCGTAAGCGCCCCGTTTTCCTTGAGGCGTTTCGCCGCCTGGCAAATGGTACCCGCAGTGTCGATCATATCGTCGATGATGATCACGTGCTTGTTTTCCACGTTGCCGATCAGGTGCAGCACCTCGGCCTCGTTCTTCTTCTCGCGCCGTTTGTCGAGGATGGCGAGATTCAGCCCCACCTGCTTGCCGAAGAAGCGCGTACGCTCCACGCCGCCGGTATCGGGTGAAACGGCCATCCATTCGGCAAGGTCGCCGAAGCGCCGCACCTGATCCAGGAAGACGGGCGTCGCGTAAAGATGGTCCACCGGAATATCGAAAAAGCCCTGTATCTGCGCCGCATGCAAATCCATCGCAAGGATGCGGTCCGCACCGGCCGCCGTCAGCAGGTTCGCCACAAGCTTGGCGGTAATGGGTACGCGGGGTTCGGCCTTCCGGTCCTGGCGCGCGTATCCGAAATAAGGGATCACCGCGGTGATGCGTTCGGCCGAAGCGCGGCGAAGCGCATCCATAATAATCAGCAGCTCCATCAAGTTCTTGTACCCGGGGTTGCTCGTGGACTGGATGACGTACACGTCCTTCCCGCGAATGTCCTCCCGGATCTTGACGAAAATCTCGTTGTCGGCGAACTCGGTGATGAGCACATCCACCAGGTCTACTCCGATGTAAAACGCGATCTTGTTCGCCAATTCGCTGTTGGAACGGCCGCCGATGATCTTTATCTTCTGTGAAGCCACGAAAGACCCCGCTTATTCTATTTTGGGGCGGTAGGATTCGAACCTACGAAATGGCGGAACCAAAACCCGCTGCCTTGCCAACTTGGCTACGCCCCAGTATCTTCGGGCATAACCGCCCACTTTTTCTACTCTGCCTGATACGCTTCCAGGATCGCATTCTGCATCTTGTCCCGGAAAATCGAGTTGATCGGATGAGCTACGTCCTTCATTTCGCCGCTCCGGGTTCTCCGCGAGGGCATGGCGATAAAGGGTCCGGTCGTACCATCAATCACCTTGATATTGTGCACCACAAAACTGTCGTCAAAAGTCACGGACGCATAGGCCTTGAGCTTGTTTTCGCCTTCGACCTTCTTGATCCGGATGTCGGTGATCTCCATAAGCCTATCCTCCTGAAGATGTTACAGCTGTTGCAAATCCACCCAAGCGCGTCAGTTCCGATAGACCGGATCGGCGAGAAAGGCCGGCCAGGAGTAACGGGAACGAATCCGTTCCAGCGCCTCTCTCGCCCTGTCTTTCTCCGACCAGGAGAAAACAAGCGAAGACCCGCTTCCGCTCATAAAGGAACATTCGGGAACCACGAGAGCGTCCAGCTCATTTTTCGCGGTTTCCAGTTCCTTGATTGCCCGGAAGACAAGGCCCTGAAATTTATTATACACTGTTTCTTTCAAAAAAGCAATATTCCATGGAGAATTGTCGCCCGAAAGAGCGGGAACCGGGCCATCGGCATAGGTTTTCACCAGGGAATAGGCCCATTTCGTCTCCACTCCCCTTCCCGGCCAGACGATCACAAAGTGCACGTTTTCCAGACGCCGACCGACGGGGACGATCTTCTCGCCCTTGCCCGTCACACGGCAGAGTCCACCGTAAAGGAAGAACGGAACGTCGCTCCCGATGCGCGCGGCTACGGGAAGCAACTCGCTCTTTTCCACGCCGTGCATTCCGGCAAGCGCAAGAAGGATAGCGCCCGCGTCGGAACTTCCGCCGCCAAGCCCCGCCCCGACGGGGATCATTTTCTCCACCCGCACGTCGTAGCGCGTAACGGTCCCGAAACGCTCCCGGAAAAGTTCCAGCGCCCGGTGAACGGTGGAGCGGCCTTCGATTTGAACCCCGGAAAATACCACCCGGTCATCTCCGGCATCCCCCCGGGGTTCGATGTCGATCGAGTCGGCGAGAGAAATCTCCTGGAACAGGCTGTCCAGCGTGTGGTAGCCGTCCGAAGGATCCCTGCCGGTTATCTCGAGGTAGAGATTGATTTTTGCTCCGGCCGAAACCCTCATCTCAGGCGATGGGCGTTCCGTGCGCGTTTACATAGGTGTGGAAGCGTTCGATCAGGTCGCGGGTAATCGGCCCCGGCTTGCCGTCGCCGATGATTCGGCCGTCGACTTTCACAACGGGCACCACTTCCGCCGCCGAACCGGTCAGGAACATCTCGTCGGAAAGGAAAAGCTCCGCGCGGGTGATCATCCGTTCCTTTACCGTGTACTCTCCCAAGCGGGCGAGTTCCATCACGGTCGCGCGGGTGATTCCCGGGAGCACGCCGGCAATGATGGGCGGCGTGTAAACCGTGCGTCCCTGGATGACGAAAAGGTTGTCGCCGGTGCATTCCGCGACGTAATTCTCGGTGTTGAGCATGATGGCTTCTTCGACGCCCGCGTTCCTGGCTTCGATCTTGGCCATGATGTTATTGAGATAGTTCAGGCTTTTCACGATGGGCGACAGGGCTTCCTGGTTGTTGCGGCGAGTCGCCACGGTAACCAGGGGCATCCCGTTTTCGTAATACTCCTTGGGATAAAGCTGAACGGAGTCGGCGATGATAAAGACGGTGGGGTTCGAACATGTCCAAGGGGCGAGTCCGAGATTGCCGACTCCGCGGGTCACCACTGGGCGGATGTAGCCGTCGCGAATGCCGTTCGCCTTGCAGACCTGAATGATCGCGGCCTTGAATTCATCCTTCGAAAGGGGAATATCCAGCATAATGACCTTGGCTGAATTGAAAAGCCGGTCGATATGTTCGTCCAGTTTGAAAACACGGCCGCTGTATGCGCGGATGCCCTCGAAAACGCCGTCTCCGTATAGAACGCCGTGATCGAAGACCGAAACCTTCGCCTGGTCCTTCTCCACGAGCTTGCCGTCCATGTAAACGTACTTGGCCATTTGAGAATTCCTCCGATTTCTGCTTGAAACATGCGAAAGATAAACATGCATTATAATTAATGAACCGGAAGCTGTCAAATAACTTTCGACGTGCTCGGGATATTCCCGGACGGGCGCGGATGGCGGATTCGGTCAGCCGACGGGAGGACGGTTCAGGACCGCCCAGTAGTAACCGATTTCCGAAACGGATCGGATGAAATTCTCGAATTCCACGGGTTTCACCAGGTAGCTGTTCACCCCGAGACGGTAACTCTCCACGATGTCGCGATCCTGATTGGAACTCGTGAGAACCACCACGGGAATGGTACGTGTGCTTTCGTCCGATTTGACGGCCCGCAACACCTCAAGCCCGTCCACTTTCGGAAGCTTGAGATCGAGAAGAACGATGCGGGGACGGGAAGATTCCTGCTGGTTCTCGTAACGTCCCTTGCGGAAAAGAAATTCCAAGGCTTCTTCACCGTCTCGTACCACGAAAACGCGATTGGTGAGATTGTGCTTGCGCAACGCCCGAAGCGTCAGTTCCTCGTCATTGGGATTGTCCTCGACCAGAAGAATATCAATGATCTGCTCGTCCAGCATACATCCCCCCGGATGACTATCTTGTTAAATCCCCTTAATCAGAGTAAAACAGGACAGATTTTTTTTCAAATTTCCGGCGGGTTCGAATTCTTAAAATTCTTCAATTCCGGATTCATCCATCGGCGGCAATCCCCCTTTGTTCACCCCAGATCGATCACATGGTCGCATTTCCGGGCCATTTCCAGGTTGTGCGTGGCTATCACGAAGGTCTTGTTGTACTTGTGCTTGAGATCCCACAGCAGTTCCTCTATCATGGCCGAATTGCGGCGGTCGAGGCTTCCCGTGGGCTCGTCGGCGAATATGACGCGGGGATCGTGGATAAGGGCGCGGATGATCGCCACGCGCTGGCGTTCGCCGCCGGAAAGCTGATCGGGATAGTGGGTGTGCCTTCCGGCGAGACCGACGTTGTCCAGCAGTTCCGCCGCGCGGGAAACGGCGGCCGAGTTTATCTTCCGGCCCGCGATCCGAATCGGCACCAGAACGTTTTCCAGCGCGGTGAAATCCTCGAGGAGGTAGTGGTGCTGGAAGATAAAGCCCACGTTTCGGTTGCGGAAGTCCGAGAGAGAAACCTCGTCGAGATCGTCGATGCGGCTCCCGTTATAGAGAACCTCGCCGGAGGTCGGGCGGTCAAGGCCCGATAGAATATTGAGCAGCGTCGTCTTTCCGCGTCCGCTCTGGCCGATGATGGCGACGGCGGTGCCCGGTTTAATCGAGAGTTCCACATTTTCGAAGACGCGCACCTCGTCGGAAAGCGTCCGGTAAACACGGGAAAGGGAATGCGCCTCGAGAAGGCCGGGAACCGGGCGTTCCGCGCCTTCGCTGGTTTCGATATTCGCGTCAGTCATTGCGGAGCACCTCCACGGGGCGGAGTCGGGCGGCCTTGAGCGCGGGCGGGATCACCGCGAGCGTGGACAGCGTCACCGCCAGCAGCATCACGAAGACGATATCGCCGAACTGGATCTGAATGGGAAACTGGGTGATATAATACACGCTCTGCCTGAAAAACTCGAATTTCGTGGGCGCCGGAATGGGCCGAATGAGATGCACGAGGTGATAGGCCGAGAAGTTCACAAAATCGACCAGGTGCTCGATAAAATGAAGAATGTCGTTCAGACCGCTGGTGATGAAAAGCCCTGCGACGACCCCCGCCGTGCCTCCTCCGGCTCCGATGAGAAAGCCGTCAAAAAGAAACACCTGTAACGTTTTTTTCGGCGAAAGTCCCATCGCCTTGAGGATACCGATCTCCTCCTTCTTGGAGAGCACCATGGCGATCATTGTCGAAAGGATGTTGAAAGCCACGACGATGAAGAAGAAAGAGAGAATGATGTAAACGAGCATCTTTTCGTTTTCGATGGCGAAGAGATTGTTGCGGTTGAGAGTCTTCCAAGTCCAGGCGTGGTAGGGACAGATCTTCTGGATCGGTTTGACGTACTGCTCCACGTTGAAGGGATCGGCTACCTTGATAGCCAGGCCGTAAGCGTAGCCGATGGAGTCGCCGATGAGCTGCGCGTCCGGAAAACTGATGAACGCGAGGTTGGCGTCGTACTCGGCATAACCGGCGGAAAAGATGCCCTTCACGGTGAAATGGTACTGCAGACTGCCGAAATCGTCGGAGAAGACGGTCACCTGAACCGAACTGCCGATGGAAGCGCCGAGATTTTCGGCGAGCGTTTCTCCCAGGATGATACTCATCGGATCATGAAAATCGAAAGCGCCGTCGACGATCTTCACCTGATTCGAAAAATCCGCGTCCTGGCTGTAGAGGTTCGAAGGTATTCCCTTGATCAGGGCGCCCCAAGTGTTCAACGTCCCTTTAAGAAGAGCCTGACGGTCGGCGTAAGGATAGACGCCCGTGACACCCTTGATCTTCCCGATTTCAGTAATGTATTGCTGGTAGTTGTCGATGCCCTTGCCCGGACCGAGGATGGTCAGGTGGGCGTCCTTGGCCATCAGCTTTTTCATGAAGCTGTAATGAAAGCCGTTGGAGGCCGAAAGGATCACGATGGCGGCCGCCGTGCTGATCACCACCGTGAGAAGGGCGATGACCGAAATGGCGGAAATTCCTCTTTCATTGGCCTTGAACTTGAGATACTTGCTGGAGAGGTAGAGAACGATATTCATGGAGACGGCCTCCCGGATACTCCCGCGGGCGGATCCCTCCCGGGTGCCTAAAACGCGGGGCGACAACGGTAAATTATACACCGGAACAGGGAATAAGTAAACTAATACTTGACAATCCGGGGTTTCCGGTGTTAACTATTAGGCTGGTGAAAAATGATTCCGGAGACCTTTCCTCCCCGACTTTTTGTGAGGAAAGGGGAAAGGAAGAGCTCCGGAGCCGGATGGAAGAAAGGTCCGATTGCGGAATATTCCAGCAGGCATACAGATTTTTCCAGTGTTCTTCAGTAAGGGGGTCTGCTGTCCGATACATCGTACAGCAGAGCGGGGTTTGTTATGACGGATTTCAAGACCGACAACAGCTATGTCGTGATCAAGGGTCGCTTTAAAGCGATCGCATCCAGCGCGTACGGTCTCTTCATCGTTTTCATGGACAACTTGACCAAGAATGTCGAGAAATCCGATCTGGTCGCCTCGCATTTCAGCACCATTTACGACAACAACAACCCCAATATGCCCTGGAGCGAGATGGAGCAGATCATCACGCGGATGAAGTGGAAGGGAGAATACGCCACCACCCTCACCCACGACATCCAGGCTTCCATCGACGACCTCTTCCAGCCCAATACGGGCCGCGGCCTCGACGTCTGGAACGGCATCAAGAAGGGACAGATCAATAAAGTCGTCGCCATATTCGAGGAATACCTCGTGCGGCCCACCGGAGACAAGGGTATCAAGGTGGACGTCACCATCGAAACCGTGACCAAGAGCGAAATCGACGACATTCGGCGAGGCCGCGAACAGCGGGAAAACAAGGACGTGCTCAAGATGTCGCAGCCCGCACCTCAGCCCCAGACCAGCGCATCCGACCTCAAGCTCGAGGATTCGGCGGTGGTTCTGGAAGTGGCGCTCGTGCTTTCACCGGTGTCCGGAAAACCGATCCTGGAGCTGAAAGAAGGCGAGAAGATCCTCGTGAAGATCAGCGAGCAGACCGGTCGCGGACAGTACTTCATCGACCTCCTCAACGCGAGCCAGGACAACGAGATCCTTCCGGTTCCCGCGAGCGTGATCCGCGTTTCCAAAGAAGGCAAGCTCTTCACCGTGCTGGTCAGCATCGGCCCCGGCATCTACGGAAAATCGGTCGACGAGGACACCGTCAAGGTGAAACTGTTCGACGCGTCCGCCGACAAGAGCAAGGTCGCCGCACCGGTACGCCAGCCGGAACCCGCTCAGGCGGCCGCGACGATGACGGCGGACATCGGCTTGACGCCCGACAAGAAAAACAAGCCGGTATCCAACGGACTCATCTTCGCGCTGATCGGCGTGGCGGTGATCGTCGTCATCGTGGTCCTGATTTTCATGTTCATTTAGCGTTCCTTCCGTTCAGGAAACGGCCGCCGAGATACCCCGTCAGCGTACCCGTTCCCACGCTCACCGCAAGCAGGAACGCCAAGAGCGCCGCCGTTCCCTTGTCCAGTCCGAAAAAGGCGATGACCACCGCCCCCTGTCCCGCCGTGCTGAAAAAAGCCCCCGCCACCGACAGTCCCACCGCCGAAAGCAGTCTCGGATAAGCCGGTCGAAGCGCGCCCATGCCGAACACCGACACGACGGAGCCCGAAAGGCTGAGAAGCCAGGTGTAAGACAGGAAACTGCCCGTCATCAGTCCGCCCGTGACGGTACGCAGAACGGCGACCAGGAACGCGAGGGAGAAACGGTCCTCGAGCAGCAGCACGAGGGTGACGAGGTTGGCGAGTCCGATTTTCGCAAGGGGAACGGGCTTCGGAACCATCGCGTCCAGAACGGAAAGAATACCGGCGAGCGCCGTCAGAAACGCGGCAAGATAGACCCTGCGGGCGGGGGAAAGCCGGGAATAATCCCGGACGTCATTCAGTAATTCCATCCAGTTCCCGCTTTTCGCTCTCGATTTTCATGATCACCCGGTTGGGAACGCAGACGGCGGAGTCCCCTATGCGGAATATCCACCCGCGTTTGATGCAAACCTGGCCCGGACAGCCCGATTCGAGAACCCTCGCCTTGCCGTTGCGGATCTCCAGCTTCATCGCGCCGAGCGATCCCCGCACTTCCAGAACCCGGTTCTTCGAGAGCGGATAACTGTATTCGTCGTAAGGCGTAGTTATCCGCACCGTATTGCCCGACCCTCCCGACAGCCCGTACGCGAAGCCCGCCAGAATGACGGCGAGCGCGCCGAGGAAGACGAAAGGATCGAGCGGACGCATGCTACTTGCTCTTGCGCTCGAGCCAGGAGGTGTCGAGGTACTCGATATTCGCCGCGTCGCGGGCCCGGTCGAGGAGTTCCTGGTAGATCTCCTTTTCTCCCTGACGGATGAGATACTCGGCGAGTTTTTCCTTGATATCGTTGTAGTCGAGCTTCCGTCCCTCCACGCGGCCGTTGAGACGGAAAACGAGGAATGAGTTGTCCGGCAGCGCGATGGTGCCGATCTTGCCCACGGAAAGGTCGGAGATGACGTTCAGGACCTCGGGCGGCACCATGTGCGCGGGGACGTCCGCGTGATCCTCCACCCGAGTCCCGGCGACGGCTACCTTCGCCTCGATGTCGTCGATGGTGCCGTGTTCCAGGAGAATCCCTGCCGCCGTTTTCACGGCCTCGGCATCCTTGGCGTAGATCTCGTAGAAACTGAAGGTATCGGGTTCCTTCATGAATTTCTCGTTCTCGACGAAGTATGCCTTGAGTTCCTCTTCGGTGAACTCGATCCGCTTTTCGTACTGGCTCCCGAGATACCGCTCGATGACGAGGTCGTCGCGGATTTCCTCCATCATCGCCGCCTCGGTGGTGTGCAGCGCGAGCAGGTTGCGCTCCCATTCGGTCTCGCCGTCGAACTCGGCCTTCAGCTTGGCGATGGTCTCGATCACGGAATGGTTATCCGCCGTAACGCCGGATTTCCGCGCGAGCTGAAGGATGATCATGCGTTCGATGGTATAGTTGAGCACCTCGGTGCGGACAAACTTGAGATTTTCGTCGGTAGGCTCGAAGTCGGAATCCGGGTTTTCTTCCAGTTGCACGATGTAACGGGCGACGTTCGCATCCAGAACGCGGTCGGTGACGGCTTCGCCGTTCACGCGTACGATTTCGGTCATAGATTCTTCCTACCCCTTCCGTTTATTTGCTATGCCAGTTTCGCGGCGATCTCCGTGAAACGAACGAGTTCGTTCAGTTCTTTGCGGATCACGCTTTCCACGATGTCGAGGTTCAGCGCCTGGTAGTCATGGACGGCGATGTTGCGGAAGCCGGTCATTTTTTTCAGGCTCTCCGCAAGTTCAGCCGGAATGACGGATTTCCGCGCCAGCAGTTCGAAGGACTCCGCGCTGGAATTGGGAATGCCGAGCTGCAGCCGTCTCACGAGATGATTCGCGAGGTCGATGGAAAGCTCGCAGGCTCGAACCACATTGAGCACGGCGGAATCCTGCACCGAGAAGTCCCGGCGGAAAAGTTCCTCTCCGCGGCCGTATTCTTCCCTCGCGCGGGCGATGCAGCGCTGGATGCCCTGCACCTTGTTCACGATGACGTCGTTCATACCGGATAGGCCCTCCCCGTGCGGGCGAACTCTTCCAGGATTTCCCTTCTTTCGTCGTTCAGCTTCTGGTAGTACGAAAGCGTCCTCGCCTCGAATTCCGCGACGAGGGTTTCATCGGCGCAGAAAATCCTTCTTCCTGCGGCGATGACTTCCTTCCGGAAGACAGTCTGTACCATCCTCAGATTAACCAGATCGACCGGCCTGCCGAGCATTTCCTCGAGCGCGGTCCTTACTCCGGAATAAGACAGGCCCGCGTTTTTCCTTGCGGTCTCATCCGGCAGAAGTAAGGCGATATCCGCGTCGCTTCCGGGACGCTCGTCGGGTGTTCCCCAGGAGCCGAAGATATAAATAGCTTGGCAGTCTGGATATACGTGAAGCAGAGCTTCGACGACCGCGTTCATTTTCCGCTCCCGTCGGGTGTTACGCTTGCAGGAAACGCGAGACCTCCGAGTCCGATGATCAGGAACAGAATCGTAAAAAGTCCATGGACGGAGGCGTTGACGGCGACGAACGGGCTGATCCCTCCGGCGAGAGAAAGAATACCAACCGCCGCTGTCAGGCCATGGAAAACGATAAACGTCCAGACCGCCGTTAAACGTGCGTCTCGATCTTTCCGGCTGCACGCGAGAAAAGACAGGACGGCGAGACTGAAGGCCGTCACACCCAGAAGCCGGTACAGGAAACCCGCCTGGGGATCGAAACGGATACCGTAGGTCACCTTGGCCGGGAAAAACACAAGCCCGATCCCGCCCGCAAACGTGAAAACAGCATTGGCCAGGAGCAAGACCGTCAGAGACATTCCGCCGTTCCGGGATTTTTCCGTCGGGATTTCCACCACGACCTCCGTCTTACTTCAAGGCCGCCGCGATCATTTCCTCGGCCTTCGCGAGGGCTTCCGGGATCTTCGTGGGGTCTTTGCCGCCGGCCTGCGCCATGTCGGGCCTTCCGCCGCCGCCGCCGCCGAGTATCTTCGCGGTTTCGCGAGCGAGATCGCCCGCCTTGATCTTCCCGACGAGGTCCTTCGTGACGCCCGCGACGAGGGTCACCTTATCCTTCGCGGGGGAAGCCGCGAGGAAGAACACGCCGCTGCCGGCCTTCTCGCGGAAGGCGTCGAGCGCGGCGAGTATGGAGTCGACGTCGAGGTCCACGTGCTTCGCGACCACCGTCGCGCCGCCGATCTTTTTCGCGCTCCGGAGCCATTCGTCCATGCCGAGTCGGGCGAGCTGTTTCTTCAGTTCCGAGATCTCGCGTTCCTTGTCCTTCGCCGCGTCGAGCTGGTGCTTCACGCGTTCGACGATCTGCGCGGGGTCCGAGTTGAGGAGGATGGAAATCTCGCCGAGTTTCGTCACGGCGGCCGTGTATTCCGAGAGCGATCCGAGGCCGGTGACGGCTTCGAGGCGGCGGGTGCCGGCGGACACGGAGCTTTCCTCCACGATCTTCACGAGTCCGATGTCGCCCGTGCGGTCCACATGCGTGCCTCCGCAGAGCTCTTTGGAATAGCCTTCCACGTCGATGACACGGACGATATTGCCGTACTTTTCCTCGAAGATGGCGACGGCGCCGCTCTTCACGGCCTCGTCCTTGGACATTTTCGATTTCTTCACGGGCAGGTTTTTAAGCACCACGCGGTTTACCTGATCCTCGATCTCCAGGATCTCCTCGCGGGTGAGCGCCTTCGTGTGCGTGAAGTCGAAGCGGAGCCGGTCCGGTCCGACGAGGGAACCCGCCTGGGCCGCATGGTCACCCACGACGGTGCGGAGCGCCTTGTGGATGAGATGCGTGGCGGTATGATTCCGCGCGACGGCGGCCTTTCGGTCGGCGTCCACCTTCAGCGTGACGGAATCCCCCTTCCGGAGCTCGCCGCTCTCGACGCGGCCGTAGTGGAGAATGGCTTCCTCGAAGACCTTGGTACCGACGACGTCGATCCTGCCACCCTTCCATTCGATCGCGCCGAGATCGCCCACCTGGCCGCCCTTCTCGCCGTAAAACGGGGTTCTGTCGCAGATCACGACGATGTCGTCGCCCGCTGACGCGGATTCGACGAAGGCACCGTCTTTGATAATCAGTTGGACCGCGGCGCTGTCCTCGGCCTTTTCGTCGCCCGTGTATTCCGTGGGTCTGGCCTTGCCCTTGATGACCGTGAGGTCGAATCCTTCGCCCTTCCAGGCGGCCTTGGCGCGCTTTTTCTGCTCCGCCATCAGCTTCTCGAAGCCCTCTTTATCGAGCGCGATCTCTTCGTCGCTCGCCACCTGCTCGGCGAAATCGAGCGGAAAACCGAGGCTGTCGTAAAGCATGAAGAGCGACTCGCCGCTCATTTTCTTCGTGCCGTCCTTTTTCGCGCCGTCGATGAGTTCGTTGAGCTTTTCGAGGCCGCGGTTGAGGGTTTTAAAAAAGGCCTCTTCCTCCGAACGGATCACGCTCTTGACCATTTCGACCTTCTCCGTGACTTCGGGGTAGGCCGAACCCATCGCTTCCACCACGCCGTCCACCACCTGGTAGAGGAAGGGGGTATCGAAGCCGATGAACTTTCCGTAACGGATCGCGCGGCGGAGAATGTGGCGCAGAACGTAGCCGCGGCCCTCGTTGCTCGGGAAGACGCCGTCGGAGAGCATGAAGGTGACGGCGCGGGCGTGGTCGGCGATGACGTTGACGGGAACCCTGGTCTTCTTGTTGTATTCCAGCTTGGCGAGCTTGGTGATTCGGCTGATCATCGGAACGAAGATGTCGGTCTCGTAGACGCTCGCCTTGTCCTGGAGGATCATGCAGAGGCGTTCGAACCCCATGCCGGTGTCGATGCCGGTGTGCTCGAGCGGCGTCTGCTTCCCGTCCTTCGCCTGGTAGAACTGGTTGAACACGAGGTTCCAGAATTCCAGGAAGCCGTCGTTGGGCCCGGGGAGCTGGATGTCGCAGGGCGGGTACTCGATTTTGTCGCGGAGGTCGATGTAGATTTCGCTGCACGGTCCGCAGGCGCCTTCTTCGCCGGCCGGGCCCCAGAAGTTGTCCTTCTTGCCCAGGCGCACGAGGCGGTCTTTCCGGACGCCGCAGAGGTCCTGCCACATCTGCTCGGCCTCGTCGTCGTTCTCGTAGATGGACACCCAGAGGCGGTCGGTCTTGATCCCGGCCACCTTCGTGATGAACTCCCACGCGTACTGCATGGCTTCTTTCTTGAAGTAGTCGCCGAAGGAGAAGTTGCCGAGCATCTCGAAGAACGTGTGATGCCGGGGCGTCTTGCCGACGTTCTCGAGGTCGCTCCCCTTGCCACCCGCGCGCAGACACTTCTGCACGGTGGTCGCGCAGGGAAACGGCGGCTCCACGACACGCGAGTAGTACTGCTTGAACTGCACCATGCCCGCCGTGGTGAACAGCAGGGTGGGATCATTCTCCGGTATGAGGGACGACGAAGGCACGATGGTATGCCCCTTACTCTTGAAGAAGTCGAGGAAAGCCTGGCGGGTTTCGCGTGAATTCATCGGCATGGAGTGCTCCTGCGCGGATTTTTACCCTTTATTTTAACGCATTTCCCTTGTTTTCGCAAGAGCCGGTTTGCCGGCTGCAACCACTCCGCGAGTGGAGTGGTTAGAAATTCGGGAATGGAAGCAGTTCGAAGTTTGACTTGTCACAACATTGTTTTTACCTATGGATACGGAGGCTGGAATGACAAAAAACTCATCCAGCACGGCGACAGCGCCGCCCCGGTGATCGAGAAGCCCATTCTTCAACTGCTGGGCATTGACACGGACACGGAATTGGAGATCGTGACCGACGGGGAGAACCTGCTAGTGTAGTGTCTCTAATATGAGTTGACATATATTTTAGCCCCCGTTATACTAATTCATGCGAAAAAAAGCACTACCCATTGAGCTAACCGATGTTCAGAAAA
>Ga0326727_10010967_pt1 | contig 21316 bp, 16 predicted proteins | sample MB2enrmetagenome_FD_207643 | JGI IMG/M metagenome (GOLD analysis project Ga0326727, IMG submission 207643) | Lab enriched peat soil microbial communities from McLean, Ithaca, NY, United States - MB29MY | ecosystem: Environmental > Terrestrial > Soil > Wetlands > Peat | place: USA: New York...
CAAGACGGGCACGTACCCCGGCTACCAGAGCCTCTCGCTCGGCGAAGGCGGACCGGCCTTCTATCACAAGGCGACCTTCGAAGCCGCCGGCGCCACCACGAACAGGCTCTTCAGCTACTACGTCGGCCTCTCGGGCGCCAATCAAGACTATCGCTACAGCGACCAGTTCAACGGCGCGGGCGTACCCCTGTTCTTCGCGCCGCTCAACGTCACGTCGAACAACGGCACCGTCTACGACGGCAGTTCGCCCGCGTATTTCTCACCGGGCCAGAGCTACGCGATCGCCAACACGCAAGACCGCGAGAACGTCTTCAATTTTCACTTCGCCCTGCCGCACAAGGACGGCAGCGGCAAAGACGACGTCCAACTGCTCTACGTCAACAGCGAGATATTCTCGCAGTTCTACTCGTCGGTCAACGACCTCGGCGGAGAGTCGCTGATCGAGCAGGCCTACGGCGCGCCGGCTAGCTACGTAGACGAGAACGTGTACAACGGGCAGCTCTTCGGCACGCCCGACCCGAGCAAGATCGGCATCGCCTACCAGCCCTCGTCGCCGCCGCACCTGGCCTTCAACGGCATCATCGATCCCAACGTGCGCGACGGCGACTCGCACGGCGTCTCGATCCTGAAGCTGCAGTATCAGCGCAACATCAGCCAGTCGTCGTATCTGCGCGTCTTCGGTTACAGCGAGTACAACAACTGGTTTCTCAACGGACCGGTCAGCGCGTTTCTCACCTACAGCGGCGAGCTACAGGACTACGAAGTCCACGGCAACACGTTCGGCGGCACGGCGGTCTACGCCAATCAACTCGACGCCAAACACCTGTTGACGGCCACGCTCTCGTACCAGACGCAGAAGCTCGAGACCGACGACAACGACACCTTCGGCATCATCACCACCAACCTCGTCGACAAGAAGGGCAACTGCTACAACCCGAGCACCGGTTACTACGCGAGTTGCTTCACGCCGCTCTACAACTCCAACGGCACCATCAATCCGAGCGGCGGACTCAACCAGTACGGCCAGTACGGCGCGCCCATCGCGGGCTATCCCGGCGAATACCTGGTGCCGAACCTGACCCCGCCGGGCGGCACGCCCGCGGTGACCAACGGCGCGCAGTGGCGCGTCACCGAGGACGGTCGCGAAGGGCAGATCGACGAGATCACGCCCTTCTTCAGCGCCGTCTCGCTCGCCGACCAGTGGCGGCCCACCGAACGCCTCAATCTGAATTTGGGCATGCGCGTCGAGAACTTCAACTATCGCCTCGACGACACGGTCGACGGCTATCCGGCCCGCGCCTTTTGGTTCCAGGCGTACGACCGCGAGTATTGCTTCGGGTCGCTCTCGACCGGCGTGCAGCAATACGGCGTCAATCCCACCACCGGAGCCTCGCTGTGTCCGACCGGGACCAACGCCAACCTGGTGAACTCGAGCCCGAACACGGTGGCCTTCACGGCGTATCAGCCGCGGGCCAGCTTCACCTACACCCTCAACCCGGGCAGCGTCGTGCGCGGCTCCTACGGCCGCTACGCCGCGCCCTCTCCGACGTCGTACCAACAGTACGACGTGACCCAGCAAGATCTGCCGAGCTTCGTCGGCCAATTCTTGCCCTACGGGTTCACCACGCCGTTCCACCAGTCGCGGCCGTCGTATTCGAACAACTTCGACCTCTCGCTCGAACAGCGCGTGAGCCGGACCACGTCGTTCAAGCTGACGCCGTTCTACCGGGCCACGCAAGACCAAATCGCCAACCTGCCCATCGGCTCGCAGGGCGTGCTCGACGGGCTCAACGTCGGCCGCCAGCGCAACTACGGCGTCGAGTTCCAGATCCGCAACGGCGAGTTCGACCGCGACGGAATCTCGGAACAATTGAGCTACACGTTCACGCGCAGCCGCGTTCGCTACGACGACTTCGGCTTCGGCGGCGCCAACGAAATCGACAACCTCAACACCTACATAAAGAATTATAACGCGTACACCAGCGCCTGCGCGAGCGGCAAGTACCCGGCGCTCTGCGGCGCCACCTCCAACGGCCAGCCGGCGGCGCCGTGCTACACCCCGTCGGGCACCGCCGACCCGAGTTGCGGCGGCGGCGACATCGCCAACCCGTACTACTCGCTCGCGCCGCAGCCGCTGCTCGACCGCAACGGCGAGTACACCCCATACGACATTCTGCCGGTTCCGTTCTACGGGGCCAACGGATACGAAACGCCCAACGTCGCGACGTTGCTGCTCAACTACAAGAAAGGCCGCTTCTCGGCGACGCCGAGCTTTACGTTCTCTTCGGGCTCGTTCTACGGCTCGCCGCTGTCGTATCCGGGTTACGACCCGACGACCTGCGCGAGCAATATCGGCTCGAGCCTGCAAGCCAACACCCAGACCTGTTCGGGCTACATTTTCATCCCCGACAAGTACACGGGCCAGTTCGACTCGTTCGGCGCGCTGCGCGAGCCGTCGCGCCTGACCGCGAACCTGCAGTTCGGCTACACCGCCGGCAAGAACGTCTCGTTCACCTTGGCCATGACCGGACTGATGGACCGCTGCTTCCAGCGCGGCTATCCGTGGGACGCGCCCTCCACCTGCGTGTACTCCAACCTCGCCTCCAACAAACTGGCGCCGGCGGGCAACTTCATCAGCGATCCCTCGCAGGTGCCGCCGCAGTTGCTCTATCCCTACGGCAGTTGGTACAACAACTCGCAGACCGGCTTCGTCGGCCAGAAGTTGCCCTTCGGCGCCTTCGCGCAAGTGGACATCAAGCTCTGATGCTGTCGGGTCACCGTTCGCGGCGCCGCTTTCTCTCGGGCGCGGCGGCCGCGGCGTGCGCGACGCTGGTCGCGCGCGAGCCGGGCCGGGCCGCGCCTCCGCCGCGCAGCGGCACGCCGTCGATCGCGATCGTCGGCGCGGGCATTGCCGGGCTGACCGCCGCGCTCGTGCTCCACGACCGGGGCGTGCGCGCGACGGTGTACGAAGCGCAGACGCGCCTCGGCGGCCGGGTGAAATCGGAGACCGCGTTCTGGGCCAACGGCCAGAGTTCCGAGTACGGCGGCGAGTTGCTCGATAGCGATCACACGACGATGCAGGCGCTGGCCAAGCGCTTCGCTCTGCCCTTGATCGACGTGCTCAAAGCCGAAGCGCCCGACGCCGAGCAGACGATCTTCCAGCACGGCGCGTACTACCCCGAAGCGCAACTCTTCCGCGATTTTCGCGCGCTCTACCCCACCCTCGCCGCGCAAGTGGCGGCGGCGGGTCCTGCGACGACGTACGCACGCTCGACCGCGACCGGGCGCGCGCTCGACCGGATGAATCTCAACGAGTGGATCACCCGCTTCGTGCCGGGCGGTCTCGCCTCGAACCTCGGCACGTTCATCTTCTTGCAGTACGTCGCCGAGTACGGCATCGAGCCCGAACGACAGAGTGCGCTCGACACGATCTATTGGCTGGGACGCCAGCCGGGCTACGATCCGAAGACCGGCGAGTTCGTCGCGCTGGGTCCGTCGGATCAACGCTATCACATCGCGGGCGGCAACGATCGTCTGCCCGCGGCCATTGCCGCCTCGTTGCCCGCCGGAACGGTGCGCCGCGCACACCGGCTCGAGGCGATCGCGCGCCGCTCCGACGGCCGCGTCGCGCTGCACTTCGCCACGCCCGACGGCGCGCGCGAGATCGTCGCCGACCACGCGATCGTCACGATTCCGTTCAACGTGTTGCGCGGGCTGGACCTCGGCCGCGCGGGCTTCGACGAACGCAAGCGGATCGCCATTCAAGAACTCGGCTACGGCGACCACTCCAAACTCGTGGTCCAGTTCGACGACCGCTATTGGACCGGGCGCGGCGCGTGGCCCGGCAAGAGCACGGGCGACATCACCTACGACGGTCCATTCATGCAGACGTGGGAGATCACGCGCGGCCAACCCGGTACGAGCGGCTTGATCGTCAATTTCGCACCGACGACGCAGAGCCGCGCGCTCGGCGCGGCGGGCGCCTACGGCACGAGCGCGAGCGATCCGCTGGTGGCCGCCGACGGGCGCACGTTCGTGGAGCAACTGGAGCGCGTCTGGCCGGGCGCGCGCAAGCGCTACACGGGCAAGGCCGTGCTCAGCCACTACATCGCCGACCCGTTCGCGCTGGGCAGCTACTCCGGCTGGCTCGCCGGGCAGTACACGAAGTTCGCGGGCTACGAGCGCGTGCGCCAGGGCAACGTGCACTTCGCCGGCGAGCACTGCTCGGTGCTGCTGCAAGGCTTCATGGAGGGCGCGGCGCGCGAGGGCGCGCGGGCCGCGCGCGAAGTGCTGGCCTCGAACGCGGGGGCGCTCTCCGCGTGACCACCCTGCGCGAGGGGGTGCTCAACGTTTGGGAAGTGCTCGCGCAGTCGATCGCCATGCTCGGGCCGACGATGACGCCGGTGCTCATCGTGCCGCTCATGTACGGGTCCGCGGGCAACGCCAGTTGGTTGGCCTACGCCTTCGGCTCGCTGATGTTGCTCGCCGTGGCGCTGAACATTCGCGAGTTCGCCAGCCGGTCGCGTTCGACGGGCTCGCTCTACACGTTCGCGGGGCGCGCCTTCGGACCGCGGGGCAGCCTGCTCTGCGGCTGGGCGCTGATCTGGGCTTACGTCTTCGTCGGCGTCGCCGGATTGACGGGCTTCGCGATTTTCGCCAACGCGCTGGCTACGATCGCCCACCTGCATCCTCAGCCGCTGCCCACGGTGCTCGTCTGCCTCGCGGTAGCGTTGGCGCTGGCCTATCGCGACATCAGACTTTCGACCATCACCTTGTTGTTTCTCGAGGGGCTCTCGGTGTCGTTGATCCTGGTGCTGATCGCGATCGTGATCGCGCACCACGGCACGCTGATCGACGCGGATCAGTTGTCCCTCAAAGGCTCGAGCCTCAGCGGCATCGGCCTGGGCGCCGTGATCGCGATCTTCTCGCTGGTCGGCTTCGAGAGCGCGACCGCGCTCGGCGAAGAGGCGCACGACCCGCTGCGGACGATTCCCACCGCGGTGATCGTCAGCGTGCTGGTGTCCGGGGCGTTTTTCATCTTCTGCGCGTATGCCGAAGTGCTCGGCGCCCACGGGCTCGCGACGCCGCTCGACAAGATGGGCACGCCGCTCGATTCGCTGGCCGACGCGGTCAACGCGCCCGCGCTCAAAGTCGCGATCGACGTCGGCGCGCTGCTCAGTTCGTTTTCGATCACGCTTGCCGCGCTCAACGCCGGCGCGCGCGTGCTCTACTCGATGTCGCGGGAGGGCTTGTTTCCGGAAAGCCTCGGACGGCTGCACGTGGAGCACATGACGCCGCACGTCGCGCTCGGCGCGTTCGCCGCATCGCTCGCGCTGATCGGCGGCGGCATGCTCCTCGGCGGCATCGCGCCGCTCGACGCCTTCAACGACACGGCGACGCTGGGCGCGTTCGGCTTCGTCGCGATCTACGCGTTCGTCGCCGTCGGCGCGCCCGTCTACTTGAGACGCCTCGGTGAACTCAAGGCGGGCAACGTCGCGCTCGCGGCCGGCACGGTCGCGCTGCTGATCATCCCGGCCGTCGGCAGCGTCTACCCCGTGCCGCCGCCGCCGACGAATTACTTCCCGTACATTTTCGTCGCGTACTTCGTCCTCGGCGTCGCGCTGCTGTGGAAGCGCACCGGCCGCCTAGCCGCCGAACGTCGCGTCGCCGAAAGCGCATAGGTCCCGCTCGCCCGTTCGCTTTTTCGCGCACCAGGGACCGACGAGCCGGTGTGGTTGACCGCGCGTAAGCGAGCCGCGGGGCTAAGGCTTAGCGTTCCAGTTCCGGTTCGCGCGCCGGGGCGAATAGCGCGGCGAGGTGCATGCGGCGGCCGCGCCACAGCGAGAACGGGACGCCGAGCGCGAGGCCGACGAGTTCGACCGTGCGCGTTTTGACTTCCGATTCGGCGATGTCGACGCCGACGATCGACAGCAGCGCCAGCGCGGCGAAGCCGGGGATCACGTACGCCTGCAGCGGCGTTTCGCCGGGACGGCCTGCGAGCAGCTTGATCGCCGACAACGTCGACATCGCGAACAGCGCGCCCAGGAACACGGCCGTGCCGTTGAGCACGAGGTTGAGAATTTCGTTGGCCGAGGGCCAGAAGCCGGTCAGCAGCGTGAAGCCCGCAACGCAGAAGAATACGACCAGCAGCGAGTTGACCGGCACGCCGCGTTCGTCGAGCGTGCCGATCGCGCCCGGCAGCACGCCGTCGCGGCCCATCGCGTAGACGCTGCGCGACAGGTAGAGGATCGTGGTCCAGAGCGTCGCCGCAGTCGAGACCAGTACCGTCGCGTCGATCGCCACGGGCCACACCGAACCGCCGAGGCGCCCGGCCACGTAGCGCATCGCGTCGGCTTGGTGCGCGGTGAAACCGGCGACGCTGCCCACGCGCAAGAACGCGGCCATCGCACCGAGCAGGACGAGCGTGGTCACCACCAGCGCGATGATGCCGCCGCGACCCGACGTGTCCGCAGGCCCGGTCGACTCTTCCGAGGCCGACGCAGAAACTTCCCAGCCGTCGGTCATCCAAATGCCGAGCACCATGGCCGCGATGATGCCGCCGAAACCCGCCGCGGGCAGCGGCAGCGCACTGGTCGCCGCGAGATGCTCCGCAGCCGGATGCACGACGAACGCGGCAACCGCAGCGATCGCCAGCACGACGAGTTCGCCGATCAGAAACAGCGCCGTTACGAGCGCGGTCGGGCGCAAGCCGAAGTACAACAATGCCGTGCTGGCCAGGATCCAGAGCGCGCCCACGACCGCATCCCACAGCGGCTCGGTCGCATGCGCCGGCGCGACGAGCGCCAAGGTGTACGTCGCCGCCGGTAGCGCCGTCGTCATCGTCGCGAAATAGTTTGAAAGCAGCAGCAGCCACGCGGCGTAGGTCCCGCCGGAGGGGCCGAAAGCGCGCGCGCTCCACGAGAACGACGAGCCGGCGTCGGGCAAAACGTCGGACAACCGCCCGAACGAGATCGCGACGCAGAGCATGATAAACCCGAGCAAGGCCAGCGCCAGCGTCGCGTTCGTCCCGGCAGCCGCCACCATCGGGCCCATCGTCGAGGCCAAGCTGTAGGCGGGCCCCATCGACGCCGAGGCCAGCACGCCGACGTCGAACAGGCCGAGCACGCGCGGCAAGCGCCGCCGTCCCTCGACCTGCTCGGGCGTCAGCGCCGCGGCTTCGGTCATCAATCCGGAAAAAGCGGAACCGGCTCGACGACGACCGCGGGCGCCCCGGGGCGGAGCAGCGAGTGGCGATAGCCGTACAACACGTAGACGAGCATGCCCACCGCGAACCAGACGATGAAGCGAATCCAGGTGCCGCCCGAGAGGCCGCCGATCATCAAATAGAGACACATCGCGAAGCCGAGCAGCGGCACCACCGGCGAGAACGGCGCCTTGAACGGGCGGCGCGCGCCGGGTTGCGCGTAGCGCAACGCGAGCACGCCCGCGCAAACGATCGCGAAGGCGGAGAGCGTGCCGATGTTGACCAGCGACAGCAAGACGTCGAGCGGCACGATGCCCGCCAGCACGGCCACGATGCCGCCCGTGGTCAGCGTGGTCAGCAGCGGCGTGCGCGTCTTCGGGTTGACGCTCGCCACGATCGGCGGCAGCATCCGGTCGCGCGCCATCACGTAGAAGATGCGGACCTGACCGAGCAGCGAGGTGAGCATGACGGTGGTCGTTCCCGCGATCGCGCCCGCGGTCAACACCGCCGACACGAACGGGTTGTTGCCCGCGTGGCGCACCGCGTCGGCCATGCCCGCGTCCTTGTCGATGTGCTCCCAGGGCACCACGCCGACGGTCACCCAAGCGATCGCCACGTAGAGCACCGCGCCGATCAGCAGCGACAGAATGACCGCCAACGGCACGTCGCGCTCGGGAAACTTCGCTTCTTCCGAGGCGACCGTCACCGTGTCGAAGCCGATGTACGCGAAGAATACGAGCGCCGCGCCGGTCACGACGCCCTTGGTGCCGTGCGGGAAGAGCGGCGTGAAGTTCGAGGGATGCAGCGACCCGAGCAAGGCGACGACGAAGATTACGATGGCGACGAGTTGCACGACGACCAGCGCGCTATTGAGCGACGCCGACTCGCGTATGCCGATGGCGATCACCGCGGTCACGGCCAGCACGACGAGCACCGCGAACAGATCGAAGGTCGTGTGCGCGAGATCGATGCCGCCGTTGGCGATGGCGAGGTGCGCGACCTTACCCCAGGCGGGCAGCGAGAGTCCGTAATTCTGCAAGAAGGCCTGCGCGTAGCCCGACCACGACGAAGCCACCGGCGCGACGCTGATGCCGTACTCGAGAATGAGGTCCCAGCCGATGATCCAGGCGACGAACTCGCCGAGCGTGGCGTAGGCGTAGGTGTAGGCGCTGCCTGCGATCGGCACCATCGAAGAGAGTTCGGCGTAACACATCGAGACGAAGACGCACGCCAAGCCCGAGAGCAGAAACGAGACGACCACGCCCGGACCGGCTTCGAGCGTGCCCACGCCGACCGTCGCGAAGATGCCGCCGAGCATCGTGCCCAGACCGACGGCGACGAGCCCGGTCAGTCCGAGGCAGCGGCGGAGCGCGTGCGTGCCCGAAGTCCGCGCGCTGTCGTGCGGTTGGCGCGCCAAGAGCCGGGCGCCGACGCGCCCGAGCACCGTTCCCAGCCCGTCGGCCGCCACTAAGCCGAGGTTACCGCGAAATCGAGGACGCGCGGGCGCAGATCGAGCGCGCGCAACAGGCCCGCATAGTCTTCCGGAGTGACCGCTTCCCAACGTTTGCCGAGCAGCGCCAGCAGCGCCGCTTCCACGACGTTGGTGCCGAACGATCGGCCGCCGAAATCGGGCGTGGTCGTCACCAGCCGCGCGATGCCGCGCGACCGGAGTTCTTCCACGTCGCCGGCGGTCACGGTATTGGTCAGGATCAACTTGCCGTCCAAACGCTCGGGCATGAACTGGCGCATGAAGTGGAAGTCGCCCGCGACGATATCCGCTTCGGCATAGTACTCGGGATACTTCGGCTGCGGCGGACGGTCTTGCTTCTTGCCCGTCGGATAGAAGAATTGAAAGGGCAGCTTGCACGCGTCGGGCAGATACTTCTCGGCCAGCGCCTCGAACTCGGCCAGCCCGCGCACCGGCTTGTCGAGATCGAGCGCGAAGATGAAGTCGCCGAAGAGCACGTCGGCGCCGGCTTCGACCAGCGCTTGGGCCATGCCGAAGCGGTCGAGCGCGCTGACCATCAACACCTTGCGGCCCGCTAGCGGCACGCGCAACTCGTCGCGCAGAAAGCGGATCGCCTCGCGCTCGAGCGTGTTCTTGAGCCCGCTGCCGTCGACCACCGGCGTCGTTTGCGCCGCGCCGAGCAGCCGCAACCCGTCGCGCAGCGCGTAGCGCTTGCTGCCCGCGTAGAGATAGACGTCGATGCCGCCCAGGCCGATCGCGTCGACCGTGCCGTCGAGTTCCTTGATGCGCGCGATGGCCTTGTCGAGCGAACCGTCGGTGCCGACGCGCGCGATGTCGAAGCGTTCGCCGAGCAATTCGACCCCGGCGCGATGATCGCGCGACGACGAGCCGAGCGAGACCGAGACGATGCGCTTCACGGCGCGTCCGCGCGGGCGACGGCGGGCTCGTGCTCGACGGGAAAGTTGACCGAGTTGGCGATGAAGCACTGCTCGCGCGCGGAGTCGTGCAGTTCGAGCGCGCGCGCCAACTGCGCTTCGGTGACCGTCGGCGCGAGCAGTACGTCGGGCCGCAGCAACGCGCCGGTCACCCGGCCCGAGCCTTGCTCTTCCTCGAGCGTCGCACTCGACCGGTCGGTGTAGCCGACGACCGGAATGCCTTCGCGCGAACAGAGCGCGAGGTAGCTGAGCATGTGGCAGGCGGTCACCGCCGCCAACAAGATGTCCTCGGGATTGTGCAGGCCGCCGTCGCCGCGAAAGAGCGGGTCGGCCGAGCCGCGCAGGGGCGCCTTGCCTTCGATCTCGACGACGTACTCGCGCGAGTACCCGGCATACGTCTGCGTGGCGCCGTGCTCGGCCCCGCTCCAACGCAGTACGGCGCGGTACGGATGCGTGCGCATCAGACCGCACGCGCGCGGCGCATGGCCGCGGCGTGTTTGACCGCCGCGACCCGCTCGGGCGTCACCGCTTTATCGAAGGCGCGCATGTCGGCCAGCGTGAAGCCCGCGCGCGCGGCCAAGCCCGAAATCTCGCGCACCTTGGCCAGATCGATGCCGCGGCCGAGCGTGTAATGTTCGCGCCGGTCTTCGAGCGCCAGCACCATCGTTTCGGACATGCACGCGAGGGCCGTGCGCGGCGGCAGCCCGAGGTCGAAGTCGAGGTCGGGCTCGCGCACGCGGCGGAACCGCGGCGAACCGGGAACGCGCATGTTGCCGCCTTCGGTCACCAGCACGTCGGGACGTTCGTGGGCCACGCGGCGGCCGACATCGTGCGGCAGGGACAACTCGCACACCACCGCGCCCGTCTGCAGATCGTCGGGTTCGATCAACTCTTGGGTCGACGTCGTCGCAGTCAGAACCACCTGACCGCGGCGCACGCCGGCGCGAACGTCGGTTTCGATCGAGAGTCCGCACGGCACGTTTCCCTCGAGACGGGCCTGCAACGCGCGCAGGCGCGTCGCGTTGCGCGCGACCAGCACGATGTGCTCGACGTGCGGAGCGATCAGTTCGACGCAGGCCGAGCCGATGGAACCGGTCGCGCCGATCACTACCGCGGTCGCGCGCGGTAGATCGATCTCCATCTCCCGCGCGCCGCGCAACACGCTTTCCACGCCCGCCGCGATGGTCAGCGAGTTTCCGGTGGTGACCGCTATCGGCGAGCGTTCGGCGATGGTCACGCCCGCATCGCCCACCACGCCCGTGAAGGCGCCCAAGCCGGCGACTTCGGCCCCGAGGCCGGCGCCGATCTCGATGGCCTTGAGGATCTTGCCGTACACGGTCTCGCGCGGCAACGCCAGCATCTGCTCGGGCATGTAGGTGGCGGCCACGAACCAGCCTTCGGTCTCCCGGCCGTCGAGCGTCCGCACGCCGGTGATGTGGGCGGCGGCGTAAGCCGGCATCCACTCCATGATCTTGCGGATCAGCGGAAGACCCTTCCCCGCGGCCCCCGGCTCGTAGCGGAGCACGTCCTCGAGGGACGTCGGGTGGATGACGAACGCGAACTTCACGGCTTCGACGTATTCGCAGTCGGTGGCCCGGGTTCATTGAGAACGATGTGCGCCTGGACGCATAGGTTTTCCACAGCGCCGGTCGCGAATTCCCGGCCATGTCGACTATGCCGGTTGAACTCTCCGCCCTCGACGAGATCGTACGCATCCCGTCGCCGATGCCGGCCCCGCAAGCGCTGGCCCACGACGGAACGCACTTATGGATCGGCTCGTGGGAGACGCAGCGGGTCTACGGGATGGTGCCCAGCCAAGCGCGGGTCATCGAAGAAGTGACCGCGCCGGGCCGGCCCGTCGGCGCCGCCGTCGTCGGCGACGAGTTGCGCTTCGTCTGTTCGGAAAACGGCGACGCGGACGAACGCTTCATCCGCCGCTTCGTGCCCGGACACGGCTTCAAAACCAATCACGCGGTGCAATGTCCCGACGATACGGGCTCGTTCCTGGCCTACGACGGCGAGCACCTCTGGCTCAGTCAGCGCTACAATAAGCGCGTGCTCGAACTCGACGCCCAGCACAACGTCGTCCGGACGGTCGACGTCGGCGAAGAAATTTTGGGCATGACCTGGTCGGGCAGCGGCCTCTTTCTCTCGACCTGGCTCGGGAAGGAGCGGGGCGGCTGCCGGATCGCGTACCTCGAACCGCGGTCCGAAACTCCGGCGCCGCGCTTCGTCTTACAATCGCCCTTCGTCGCCGTCTCGCTCGCGTGGGACGGCGATCGTTTGTGGACCAACGACTTCAAGCAGAACGAGATCGTCGCGTTCCGCATTCCGGAATCAGGCTAGCTGCGCTCGATAGCGTGCCGCGCTGATCCAAACGCACGCGATCGTGAAGACGACGAGAACCAGCACGTTCGGCCAATAGGTTTCGATGCCGGCGCCTTTGAGCCAGACGTCGCGGACGATCGTCGAATAGTGCAGCAGCGGATTTGCGAGCGCGATCGTGCGGAAGAACGGCGGCATGCTGTCGATCGGGGCGAGCGCGCCGGAGAGCATCACCGTCGGCAACGCGAGAAACATGCCCGTCAGGATCACTTGCCGGCGGGTGCGTTCCAGCGTCGCCAAGAGCAAGCCGAGGCTGACGGCGGAGAGCACGTAGAGCGCCGACGCGCCGGCGAGCGCCGCCAGGCTGCCGCGCATCGGCACGCGGAAGGCCAGTTCGGCCACCGTCGCGGCGAGAGCCCACGAGCCCATGCACAGCACGAACGTCGGCGCCAGCTTGGCGACCACGATCGTCCACGCCGGCACGGGCGCCATCAAGAGTTGTTCGAGCGTCCCGCGTTCCTTTTCGCCGATGGCTTCCACCGCGCTCGCGAGCAAGGCGACGAAGGTCAACACCGCGCCGAGTGCGCCGAGGACGAAAAACCAACTGCTCACCAAACCCGGATTGTAGGCGTACACGACCTCCGGTGCCAGCGGCACGGTCGCCCCGGCTAGCTCGGCCGCATAGGTCGCGGTGATCTCCGAAGCGTAGCCGCCGGCGATGCCGGCCACGTAGGCGTTGACCGCGTCGACCACGATCTGCACTTGCGCGCCGTCGCGCAACCGGGCGCGCTCGAAATCGACCGGAATCACCACGCCCACCTGGGCCGCGCCGCGGCGCACGAGGTCGGCCGTTTCGGCCGCGGTTCGCGCGCGCGGATCGACCGTAAAGGCGCTGGAGGCCGCGAAGCGCGCGATCAGCTCGCGCGACGCCGCCGTATGCGCCTCGTCGGCGACGACCATGCTCACGTACTCGACCTGCGGATTGAGCACGAAGCCGAACAGGAAGAGCTGCACGGTCGGCGGCACGAGCAGCAGCACGATCAATTGCCGGTTGTGGGCGATCTGCAGCAGCTCTTTGCGCAACAGCGCCAGCAGGCGCGACGCGACGCCCACGGCTCAGCCTTCCAACTGCATGCGTCGCAACGTGCGCCACGTCGCCGTCAGCGCCACCGCCGTGATCAGCAGCAGCACCAGCGGATCGTACCAAGTCGCGAGCCAGCCGCCGCCGCGCACGAATGCGTCGCGGTTTGCGTCGATCGCGTATTTGGCGGGCACGAGATAGCCGATCGCCGCCAGCGCGAAGGGCACCGCGGTCAGCGGATACAGGAAGCCGGTCAAGAGCATCGAGGGCAGGTTCATCACGGTCCCGACGGATTGCACCGCCGCGCTCTGCGTCGCCGAACGCGCGCCCAAGGCCAGCCCCATCGCGATGACGGCGCCGAGGAAGAGCGCGGTCGTCAGCAGCCACGCAACGGGCGAGGTCACGAAGCCGACGTGCCAGAGCAGGCTGCCCATGCCGACGACCACGACGGCTTCGGCGGCGCCGACCGCGAGATACGCCAGCCACTTGCCCGCGACGTAGGGCACGGCGCCCACGCCGCTGGCGAAGACTTGCACGATCGTGCCTTCCTCGCGGTCGCGCACGAGCGCAATCGCGGCGAGCATCGCCGGAAAGAGGCTCAAGACGATCGCGTAAACGCCCGGCACGATGTACAACGCTTCGTCGCGTCCGGGATTGAACCAGAGGCGAACGACGCTCGTCACCGGCACCACGACGGGCGCGAGCGAGGCGGAGAACGTGGCCACGGCGCCGACGATCGCGCCGCGTACGACGCTCGCGTTGACCACGTCGGCCCCGTCGACGAGCACTTGGAACTGCGCGCTCTTTCCCGCCGCGACGCGACGCGAGGTTCCGGGGGCGAGGATGACGACCGCCTTCGCGTCGCTGCTTTCGATCAGATCGAGCGGTTTGCGCGCGCCGACCGGCACCGCGCGAAAGATCTCGCTCGCGTAGAAGCGCTCGATCAGCGCGCGGCTGAACGCCGTGTCGTCTTCGTCGACGATCGCCAGCGGAATGTTTTTCGCTTCGAGGCGGATCGCATACCCGTAAATCAAGAGCGCGACCAACGGCAACACGAAGGCCAGCGCCATGCCCAAGCCGTCGCGTCGAAATTGGGTCAACTCCTTACGCGTCTGGGCCGCGACCTGCGCCGGCCACTTCATCGGGCCACCCGCGACACGACGTCGATGAACGCGTCCTCGAGCGAAAACGGAATCTCGCGCAGGGTCGGCCGCGCGCCCGCGCCGACGGCGACGCTGCGCACGCGCTCGCGTTGCTCGGCGCCGTCGACCACGACGTGGACGCGGTCGCCGAACAGCGCGACGCGCCACGGCTCGAAGGCCCCTTCGAGCGCTTCGAAAGCGGGCAAGATGCCCTCGCCGCTCACCTCGATCAACGTGCCGCCCACCGAGGCTTTGATCGCGCTCGGCGAGCCGTGCGCCACCACGCTGCCCGCGGCCATGAACAGCACGTTGCCGCAGTGCTCGGCTTCCTCGAGATAATGCGTCGTCACCAGCACCGCCGTGCCGCGCCGGGCGCGTTCGTCGATGGCGCGCCACAACTCGCGGCGGGCCAGCGGATCGACGCCCGAGGTCGGCTCGTCGAGAAACAAGATGTCGGGCTCGTGCAGGATCGACGCGCCGAAGGCGACGCGCTGCTTCCACCCGCCGGGCAGCGTCCTGGCCAACCGGTCGCGCCGATCCGCCAATCCGCAGCTTTCGAGCGCCCACTCGATCTTGGCGCGCTTCTCGGCGCCGCCGACCCCGTAGACGCCGGCGTAGAAGTCGAGATTCTGTTCGATCGTCAGGTCGTCGTAGAGCGTGAAGCGCTGGCTCATGTAGCCGATGCGCTGGCGCAGACCGGTCGCGCGCAAATCGCGCGAGCGGCCGGCGATCTCGATGCTGCCGGCGCTGGGTTCGAGCAAGCCGCAGAGCATCTTGATCGTCGTCGTCTTGCCCGCGCCGTTCGCGCCGAGCAGTCCGACGACTTCGCCGTAGCGCACGTCGAGGTCGAGATCGCGCACGGCCGCGAACTCGCCGAAGTTCTTGCGCAGGCCCTTGGCCCGGATGGCGAAGCCGACGTCGGCACGCGGCGCCGTGCGAAACGGAAATGCCGCAGCGGGCGGCGCGTCGCCCGCGAGGCGACGCAGTTCGTCGATGAAGACGTTTTCGAGCGTCGGGGGGCTCGGCGTCAGGTCGACGGCGCCGAGCACCTCGCGCACGCGCCGGCTCCCGGAGTCGGCGTCGTGCACCAGCACGTCGATGCGGTCGCCGTACGTTTGCACGTCGGCGATGGGATCGCCCGCCAGCGGCGCGCGCGCGGACAACTCGCGCTCGGCGAGCGCGACGTCGGCGGGGCGAAACTCGAGGAGTTCGAGACCCAGCCGGGATTTGAGTTCGGCCGGCGTCCCGAGGTCGCGCATTTCGCCCGCGTACATGAGCGCGACGCGCGTGCACCGTTCGGCCTCGTCGAGATACGGCGTGGCCACCACGATCGTGATGCCGCGCCGCGCGAGGTGCGCCAGAATGCGCCAGAGTTCGCGGCGCGACACCGGATCGACGCCCGTCGTCGGCTCGTCGAGGAGCAACAGTTCGGGTTCCCCGACGAGCGCGCAACACAGCGCGAGCTTCTGCTTCATGCCGCCCGAGAGCCGGCCGGCGAGCCGATCGCCAAACCGTTCGAGACCCATCAGGCCGAGGTACTCCGCGCGCCGCTTCTCCAGTTCGCCGGTCGGGATCGCCCGCAGCTTGCCCAAATAGCGCAGATTTTCGTCGAGCGTCAAATCGGCGTAGAGCGAGAACTGCTGGGTGAGATAGCCGATGCGCTCCCGCGTCGCGTGCGGCGGCGCGCCGAACACGCGCACCGTTCCCGCGCTCGGCTCGAGCATGCCGGCGATGGTGTGGAACGTCGTCGTCTTGCCCGCACCGTCGGGGCCGACGAAGCCGAATATCTCGCCGCGCCGGATCTCGAGGTCGAGGCCGCGCACCGCAACGGTCGGGCCGTAGCGGCGAACCAGCCCGCGCAGCGCGACCGCGACGTCGCCCCGGCCGTTCATTGCTTCGTATCGATCACCGCGTCGGCCGGCATGCCCGGCTTGGCGTCGCCGCGCGCGTCGTCGAGCAGCACCCGCACGCCGAACACTTCTTGCACGCGATCTTTCTGAAAGTAAACGCTCTCCGGGGTAAAGGACGCTTCGGAGTCGATGGAGGCGACGCGACCCGCGAGCGGCGCGTTGGGCGCGGAATCGAGATAGACCCGCGCGCGCTCCCCGACTCGGACGCGGCCGATGTCGCCCTCCGCAACGAACGCGCGCAGATAGACGCGGCGCAGGTCGATCAACGTGACGATGGGGTGGCCCGTGCCGACCACGGCGCCGGGTTCCAGCACGCGCGCCTGCACGATGCCGTCGATCGGGCTGCGCACGACCAGATCGTCGAGCGTCGCTTGCACCTGGGCCGCGGCGGCGCGCGCCGACGCCGCATCCGCCCGTGCCGACGCCGCTTGCGCCAATTCGCCGTCGACTTGGCGTTGCAACGCGGCGAGTTCGCTCTGCCGCTGCGCCGTCGCAAAGCGCGAGCTGTCGGCAACGGTGAGGCCGCTTCGCGCGGCCGCCGCCTGGCGAAGCGCGACCGAAACGGCCGCCTCGCGCGCCGCGACGGCGGCCCGCGCGCTGCGCAATTGTTCGCGGGCCTGGTCGTCGCTTTGCCGCGACACGTCGCCGGTCGCGAGCAGCGCCGCGGAGCGCCCTGCTTCGGTGCGCGCGAGCGCGAGCGCCGCGCGCGCTTGTTCGAGTTCGGCTCGCGCCTCGGCGACCGCGGCGTTGGCGCTCTCGGACGTCGCGCCCGCCGAAGCGATCTGTCCGCTCGAGTTTTCGCCGGCCTCGCCGACCCCGGCGCGCGCGCCTTCGATCTGGCTCTGTAACACGCGCAACGCGTTGGCGGCTTGGTCCGCCGCGTGCCCCGCAGAGAGCGCGCGATCGCGTTCGGCGCGCAGTTGGGCGATCAACGTCGAGTCGTCGAGCCGGGCGAGCACCTGTCCGGCACGAACGCGATCGCCCTCCTGGACGGTGACGCTCAGCAGACGCCCGGGCGTCTTGGCCGAGACGTCGGTTTCGTAGCCGTCGAGGCGGCCTGAGGCATGCAGTTCGGCCAGGTCCACCGGCGCGGGACGCAAGACGTACCAAAAGATCGCCGCGATCGCCGACACCGCGAACAGCAGTAAGGCGATGAGCCCAAAGGGCGGACGCCGCTTCGCCGGAGGCGACGGATCGACGGGGGCGACGCGATCGGGCCTCGGCGTCGCGACGGTCGAGTGCTGGTCGATGGCCACCCAAAGAGGCTAGCACCACCGCGTGAAATCGGCGTGAATGGACCGTATCGAGCGCTTCGTGGATCGTTCAAAGCAAGCGCGCCCGAGCTCGGTGGCGAAATACCCTCGCATGGACGAGGCCTACGAACGGCGCGCCGCCGAGCGCAGGAAGACGATGACGGTTACCGTCGGACGCTCGCCGGAGGCGGCCGCCGCGCTCCGGATCGCGAGCGATCTGAGCCTCGAGCCGCACGAGCGAGTCGAGGCGATCTGGCCGCTCGTCTGCGCGTTGGCGAGAATACGGGGAATCGATGCAAGCGAACTCCGACTTGACCGATCTGTTGCGCGCGTTGAACGAAGAGGGCGCTGAGTATCTCATCGTCGGCGGCTACGCGGTGGCGCTTCACGGGCACTTGCGTGCAACCAAAGACGTAGACATCTTCGTCGGAGCGCAACCAGAGAACGCGGCCAAAGTGTGGCGTGCCCTGGTTCGTTTCGGCGCACCCCTCGAAGGGTTGCGGCGCGAAGACCTGAGCGAGCCCGGCGTCTTCTACATCATGGGATGGCCGCCGAACCAGATCGGCATCTTGACATCGATCGACGGCGTCGACTTTGAGAGCGCATGGCGAAATCGCCTGGCTTCGAACTACGATGGCGTATCCTCGTGGTTCATCGCCCTCGAGGATCTCGTGGCGAACAAAGCCGCAAGCGGGCGCCCTCAAGACCTCGCCGACCTCGCGGCGCTCCGCAGGACTCGCGAACCTTGAGACCCACCCCGAACTCCTCGCAAGATTAGCCGGCGGGAGGCCGTCGCCGGATCAGGCCACGACCAGTCCGTTCGGCGCATGTGCGTCCGTCTCGTTCTATTCGGACGCGCTCGACTCAGGACGCGTTGCGTTCGGCCTTCTGCTTGAGCGCGGCGAGCATCATCTCGGCGTTTTCCTTGACTTTCTTGTGCAGCGTCGGGCCGATCAGTTCGGCTAACGTCGGGACGCCGAAGTCGTAATCGACGATGAGACGCACGTGCGTCGTGCCGTCGCCGTCTTCGAAGGTCCAACTGCCTTCGAACTTGTCGAGGTCGCCTTCGAGCAAGCGGTAGTCGACGCGCAGCGCCGCGTCGTCGAAGAGGTCTTCTTCGGTCCACTCGATCGGGGCTTCTTCGACCAGCGTCTTCCAGCGCGAGACCAAACGCCCCGCGGCGCGCTCGACGACGACCACCGACTCGACGTCGGGCATGAAGTCCGGGAAGCGTTCTTGATCTTTCGCGAGTTCGTAGACGTCTCGCGCCGGCGCCGCGATGACGATGCTGGTTTCGACTTCGGGCAATTGGTTACGCCGTCTCGGTCTTTGGCGCGAGCGTACCGAGGCGCTCTGCCGCGACGTGCACGCCCGCGCGCAGCGCACCGAGCGCGCGATCGACTTCGGCCGCGGTGACGATCAGCGGCGGTTCGAGCCGGATCACGCGTTGCTGGTTCAACGTCCAGGCGGCGGTTACGCCCGCCTTGAGCATTTCGGGGATGATCGTTCCTCCGTAGCCTTCGCTGGTCAACTCGATGCCCGCCAGCAGTCCGAGGCCGCGCGCTTCCCGCACGACCGAGGGATACTCGCTCGCGATGCGCCGCGCCCCCGCGAGCAACTGCTCGCCGCGCGCCCGCGCGTTGGCCACCAGATCCTCGTCGCGCAACACCTCGAGCGCCGCCAAGGCCGCGGCGCAGGCCAGCGGATTGCCGCCGAAGGTCGAGGTGTGCAGCAGCGGCGCCTTCCCGTATGCGGCCGTCCACGGCGCGGGCCGCGCGACGAACGCGCCGATCGGCACCACGCCGCCGGAAAGCCCTTTGGCCAACACCATGACATCCGGAACCACGCCGTCGCGCTCGCAGGCGAAAAGCATGCCGCAGCGGCCGAGCCCCGTCTGCACTTCGTCGGCGATCAGCAGCGCGCCGGCGCGGTTACAGGCCTCTCGCGCGCGCGCCAAATAGCCCGCCGGCGGAACGTTGACGCCGCCCTCGCCCTGCACCGGTTCGACGATGAAGGCGGCCGCATCCACCAGCGCCGCATCGAGCGCGTCCGCGTCGCCGTAGGCAACGTGCTCGACGTCGGCCAGCAACGGACGGAACGGCGTCTTGAACGCTTCGCGGCCGCTGGCCGAGAGCGCGCCGAACGTCTTGCCGTGATAGGCGTCGTGCGTCGCAACGATCTTGGCGCGGCCCGTTGCCGCGCGGGCGAGTTTGAGCGCGCCTTCGACCGCTTCGGCGCCGCTGTTCGCGAAGAACGAATAGGTCAGATCGCCCGGCGCGATCTCGGCGAGCGCGCGGGCCAGGCGCCCCGCGAGCGGCGAGAACATCGTCTTGCCCGAGAGCGACATCGCATCGAGTTGCGCGCGCACCGCCGCGACGACGCGCGGATGCGAATGTCCCAGCGTGAAGACGCCGTACCCGCCGGCGAAATCGAGATACGCCTTGCCTTCGTGATCCCAAATGGTGGTGCCGCTCGCGCGCACTTCCACCGGCGATCCGGAAAGCTTCATCACCCGCGCGAGCGGCGGATTGATGAAGCGTCGATAGTTCTCGACGGTCTCGTCGTACACTCCGTCGTCCACTTATGCCGCCGCCGCGCCGCAGTCGCTTTCGCGTTCGAGACGCTCGATCGTCGCCTCGACGGCGCCGATCGTCTCGGCGGCGGTCACCGTGCGCATCAGGCGTTCGCGCAATTCGCTCGCGCCGCGGAAACCCTTGAGGTAGTAACCCAAGTGTTTGCGCATCTGCGGCACCGCGCGTTCCTCGCCCCACTCCGCGACCATCGTGCGGTAGTGGACGATCGCATAGCGCAACCGGTCGGAAGCCGAGGGCAGCGGCGGCGCTTCGCGGCCTTCGAGCAACGCGCGAACCTGCGCGACCAGCCACGGATTGCCGAGCACCGCGCGGCCGAGCATGATGCCGTCGACGCCGCTCTCGCGCATGCGTCGCACGGCTTCGTGCGGCTCGCCGAGGTCGCCGTTGCCGATCACCGGAATCGACACGCCGCGTTTGAGCGCGGCGATGTGCGCCCAATCGGCCGCACCCTTGTAAAACTGACGCGCGGTGCGCGCGTGCAGGGTCAGCGCCTTGACGCCGGCGGCCTCGGCCCGCTTGGCCACTTCGAGATAGACGTGGCTGCGCTCGTCCCAGCCGAGCCGCATCTTGACCGTCACCGGACAATCGACCGCCTCGACCACGGCGCGCACGATCGCCTCGCAGCGGTCGACGTCGCGCAGACACGCGCTGCCGCCTTCGGTCTTGGTCACTTTGGGCGCGGGGCAGCCGAAGTTGATGTCGACGATGTCGGCGCCGCATTCGCGCACGATGCGCGCCGCCGCCGCCATCAGCGCCGGGTCGTTGCCCCAGAGTTGCGTGGACACCGGCTTCTCGACGCCGTGCTGGTCGATCATCTCCATCGTGCGCTTCGAGCCGAATTGCAGCGCGTTGGACGAGACGAACTCGGTGACGGTCAGGCCGAAACCGAAGGGCTTGTAGAGCGCGCGCAGCGTGCGGTTGGTGACGCCCGACATCGGCGCCAGCACGATCGGCGGGTCGATTTCGAGCGCGCCGATGCGCAGGGGAGCCACCCGGGCGCCTGAGCGAGAGGACATGACATCCGAGTATACCACCCGAGGCGACGCCTTTCCGGGCGGCCGAGCCGGGACGGCGGCCCTCAGCCGCGCTCGAAGAAGAGACGCAGGCCGTCGAGGACGAGGTTGGGTTCGACGGCGTCGATGACCGACGTATGCCGGGCCACCACTTCGGCCATGCCGCCGGTCGCAATCACCTTGGCGCCCTCGCCCAGTTCGCGTTTGAGGCGCCCGACGATCCCCTCGGTCTGACCGACGAAGCCGAAGACGATGCCCGACTGCAGCGCCGACACCGTATCGTGGCCGATCACGCTCGCCGGCGCCTCGAGGGCGACTTGAGGCAACTTGGCCGTCCGCTCGACCAGCGCGTCGATCGAAATCCCGATGCCCGGCGCGATGGCCGCGCCCG
>Ga0326727_10010968_pt1 | contig 21315 bp, 21 predicted proteins | sample MB2enrmetagenome_FD_207643 | JGI IMG/M metagenome (GOLD analysis project Ga0326727, IMG submission 207643) | Lab enriched peat soil microbial communities from McLean, Ithaca, NY, United States - MB29MY | ecosystem: Environmental > Terrestrial > Soil > Wetlands > Peat | place: USA: New York...
ACCTGACTGGTGATTACATCTGGCAGCAAAGCAGGCACGTCGAACAGGGCAAGTTCAGGCCGCTTCGAGCTCGTACGGAAGCTTAGCGTACGATTTTTTCCGTTTCGTGAGCTGACCCCAGCTACGGCGCATCATTATCTTGAGGTTGTTTTGCAGGCATAGTGATTAGCGCAATCACATTTTCTAAAACCCATATGGCGCGCAAAAGCCGGAAAGAGGACAGCGTTATTCCGAAAAATGATGCGAACAATAAAACCGGAATGGGATTCGAGTCGCGATCAAAAATCAGAGCAAGAAACGTGGTAGCTGTTGCTAGGCCTAAGGCCCATATTGTTTTGCTGAAAACACGCCAAAGCGTGTTAAATTGTTGACTGTCTCTTATGACCTTTAGCCGGTCCGATGTAGAAAATCCAAGGACGATTGACGTTGCTGTGATAACAAACCCAAGGAGAGAGCCAAAAATAGAAGCTGCTGTCCCGTAGATGGATGATCTGTTGCCGTGCAAAAAAGAGCATAAAATAGCTTCGCCGCCAAATTTGACGTACCACAGGATAAAACAACCCGTGAGGACAACGGCAAGACAAAGCTCAATAAATAAGAAGTGGCGTCTCCACCACTTTGGCAGCATCTTCATGGCAATACGCTAGGGGCTGTTCTCAGCTCATCCCGAAGCTCTCCGTATGCAGATGTAATCGCATCATAAGCAGAGTTCATGTCTAAGGCGCGACTACGCCCGCCCAGACGGACAATTTGTTTTTTTGCAATAAGTTGATCACGCAATAAATCTATTGATTCAACTTTGCCAGTGTCGTCACACTTTCCATTGATAAGAAATTTGGGGGACTCGCTTCGAAGGTCGCCTTGTGCGAATAAATGTCGTGCAGTTCTAATTATACGTTCTTTAATTGTAACTCTTCCGGTTTTTGTGGGACGAATTACAACTTCAAGGTCTTCGGTGTCACCTATGCTGCGAGCTGCTTCAAAAGCTGCTCCAAGGTCTGCATCTGCCTCTTTGACCTTGTCTGCGTAAGACGTTCTAACCTTTAGGTCGAACAATCTGATGTCGCCTAAGCGGTCTAATTGCGATATGACATTGTTGCGAAGCAGAGGAAGAAACATTCCGTGCGGGGATGGACCAGCACATTTGTCATGGAAATAGTATCCTAAGCGTGACAATCTGGGGCCATAAAAATTAAAGTCAACGCCAACAATATTTTCAGGAAAAAAAACTATGTGAACTGATTCAACCAAGCCCGCATTTGTTGCTAGATTGAGATCGGACAGGTTTCCTGATTCCTCAATCTGCGGAAGTCCGGCACGACGGATTAGCCCGAAGCGCATTTTGGGACGTTCGCCTTGATCGTCCACCCACCCGCAAACAGCCTCGCCGTCGGCCCCAGTGAGGTAACGACCATCTTCATCAGTAAATGGTAGTTGGTGAATAATCGACAATGCTGGTCTTGGATCAAACGGTAAAGACAAGCCGTTCTCATCCGTTCCTATGTCTGCTTTGTAAAAATAAATCTTTCGTTCCAGTGTTGGCGGAGCTTTGCGGCGTCTAGGCGGCATAGTGTTCTCCATTATCTGTAAATGTTTTCGCAAGTAGCGCGGCAAAAGTGTCTTCTGCTTTTTGAGTCGCGGCGGCTTGTTGCGCTTGTATTGAAAATATATCTCGGCAATGACTTTCGTACATGTTTTGTGTCTGGACAGGTGGAACAATAATCCGAAAGCTACGAAGCTCACGGGAGTTGATGTTTGCTTGTCCAATAGCGCCGCGTGACGTGTCGAATAAAACGCGCTTCATGTGTCCAGAGTTCATGAAAGCCCAAAAAAAGAGTGGATTGATAATATCCCGCGCAACACGAAGACGAATGAAATATGAAGCCGCGACAGCATCAAATGAACCGTCCCACAACCCTGTTTTACCCACCAAGTCTTTGCTGTTTGTTCGGTTAAAAAGAATATCTCCTTCGAGCAAACCAAATCGTTTGTTGTCTTTTTGAGAAAGCTCAACATACTTCAAGTTCTCAAGCTTTAGACGGCCCGCGTAGTCTACATTCCCCATACGAATTATAGGGAGGCCAGACCCATTTTCTGAAGCTTTTGTACTACTGCCGTAGTCGGCAGATGCTATAACTTCTCCAATTGAGAGCACCGGCCATCCTTTCGGATTTGTTGCTGGATCACCAAACATTTCCAGGAACAGGGCTGGGATTATATCCGCTGATTTTTTTTGTGCTTCACGACGCAGGCGGACAATACTTTCGGCGTGGGATAGGGTGTTGACGATGCGGCGTTGTTCGTCAAGCGGAGGAAGCGGTATAATCTGGTCTAAAACTTGTTTGTCTGTTACCGCAGGATACATTGCTCCAGCCACGATATTCGATATTTTTTGAACAAACGCTTCGCTACGAACGAAAAAAAACAAATATTCAGGCAGCGCTTTAGTTGCGCGCAAAATACAAAAACCCGTGCTGGCAATTTGTCCGTCTAGTTCTGTTGGAACCTTGGCGACTGCATTAAGGTTGGGCCTAACAGTAGAAACGAGAATGTCATCTGCGCAGATCACTTTTCTTGCACGACTTGGTGCTTCTGAACCCATTAATTCCCGTGCGCCAGTAATCGTTTTTTTTATGTTATCAACTGCTGCAACATCGACATATTGAAAGGGTGCGTCAGGCGTTTTTGATGGGTTCTTAGTCCCTGTATTAACCTGAACAATGTCTTTCAATTTTACGAACGGCATCATTGCTATTGGCCCTCATTGAGGGAAATCCGAAGTGATTCAACCTCTTCCATGATTTCGGACTCAATGGCGGCAAGCTCGTCCAATAGTTCGCGTGGATTTCTGTGTTCGGCGGCGGTTTGGCTACTTGGGCGATAGCGTCCCGCCGAAAGATTGAAGTCATTAGCGCGTATCGCGGCAACTTCGGCAAACCACCATTTTTCCGTCCACTCCGTCGTTGTGTCGCGGGTGTTCCATTCAGACAGGCGCTCGTCTTTGTGCTGATAGGCTGCAATCAGTTCGGGGAAGTCTTCCGCGTCGATAGGCGTGTCGTGGTTGGCGTCGAGTTTATAGCCGTCATTGTCAGCGTGCAAAAAGAGCACCTGTTCGGTGGCCCCTCCCCTTCTGAAGAACAATACGGACGTTTTGACACCAGAATAGGGCTGGAAAACGCCGCCAGGGAGTGAAAGCACCGCCTCAACGCGGTTATTCTCGATGAGCTGGCGGCGAAGCTCTTTATGAGCGGTTGTGGAGCCAAAAAGGACGCCTTCAGGCACGACGACACCGCAACGGCCATCATGGCGCAGGCTGTCCATCATGTATTTCAGGAACAGTAATTCCGTCGCGGTTGAGGTGCCAACTTTCACGTCTTCAACGATGCGGTCTTTGTCCACACGTCCAGAAAACGGCGGATTGGCGAGGACAACATTATAACCGTCAGCCGGAAGCGAATATTCGGCCTTTTTCTCGACGTCCAGGGTTGTGGTTAGTACGTTGCGAAGCAAAATACGAACATTAGCCAGGCCGCGAAGGGTTAGATTCATCGTCGCCAGGCGAACCATCTTCGGATCGACATCATTGCCGAAAAAGGTTGCCGTTTGCAGCGCGGACACTTGGGCCGCCGAGAAGCGATCACCGAGGCCGCGCCGTTGAATCTTGCCGTCAATCTCGACTTCCTGGATAGCACCAGGCGATGAGTTGCCGAGCCGGATATGGTTGTACGCGGCCACCAAAAACCCCGCTGTACCCGCCGCAGGATCGTAAATGGTCTCGCCGATCTTCGGGTCGATTATTTCGACAATGGCCCGGATGATATGGCGAGGCGTGCGGAACTGGCCCAGCTCGCCCGCTTGCTTGATTTGGCGAAGCACATGCTCGAACAAGTCGCCCTTGGTATCGGCGTCGGCCTGGTCGAGCCGCAGCCCATCCACCAGATTGATGACCTGGGTTAAAACCGTGGGCTCGTCGATTGTAAGCCGTGCACCGTTCATGAAGTTATGGGCGGCCTGTTCGCCAAGCTCCGCAAAAAAGGCGAAGACCTCATCACGCACAAAGCGAACAAGGGGCTCGCCCGAAAGGCCTTTTGCCCAAACCGACCAACGGAAGCGATCACGAGGGATGGTCTTAACGTCCGTTGTGGGAGCGTTCAGGGGGTTTTTAAGGCTCCATTCGCCATCGAACATGCTCTTGTGAGGCAGTTTTAAAACCTTAGCCTTCAGGGCGTTTTCAGCATCAATTCCTTCGATCAAATAAAAGAAGAACAAAAAAGAAAGCTGTTCGGCATTCGTCACGGGGTCGGGATACCCGCCGCCGTAAAGATAATTTCGTATCTGGTCGATTGCTAGGCGCATATCCGAGGTTAAAGGCATTATTTTTCCCATGGTCTTAATTTATGGACGGATGTTCTTCCGCAAGGTCACGGTCGGTATCCATCGGTTGTTTTTTGAAAATGGAGTCGTTGAGATCGGCCAACAAGTTTTCAAGCCGGACTTCTCCGCCGAATACTCTTAATGCCTGGGGCAAGCCGCCCATGAGCGTGAAGGGATGAAAAGCGAAATGCCCTAGGCTGAACTCGTCCATCGTGTCGGCATTGGCGCGGAGCTGGTTGCCGATCATACGCAGCCAACTTTCTTCGTTTGGGGTTAGCCCCTCTCGCGTAAGCAACCAGGCCTCGAAGCGTGCGCCAAGGTCGGCGGCCTTCTGTTCCGAAACTTCCGGAAACACCATGTTGCCGTTCTCGTCGATCGTGACCCATTCCCGTGTTGTTGGGTCTATATGGTCGTTAATGTCGAGCGCGAGCAGGCGGCGCGGCTCTGGTTTGATTTTCAAGGGCGCGGATGAAGTGACAAGGCCGCCTTCGATTGGCCCGTCGTCGTCGCCCTGGTAATCACAGACGCCCACGAAATCAAACATGGTAAAGCAGGGCTTGCCGGGAATCTTGCGCGTCCCACGTCCGCGCATTTGCTGATAGAGGATGGCCGAGCGCGTGAAGCGCGCAAAGACCAGGTTGACGACTTCGGGGCAGTCGAAGCCTGTGTCCAGCATGTTTACCGAGACAAGGATTTTGGGGAAGGCTTCCTTCTTGAAACGCCGGATTTTGCTCATCCCGTCGAGCGTGTCGTCACCCCCCATGCCCGACACGACATAATCAGCATAGCGGACTTCCGGGGAGTCTTTTTGATCGAGGAAAGCTTCGTCGAACATTTGGGCCAGGGTTTCGGCGTGACGCTTGGTGACCGCAAAAACGATGCTCTTGCCAAGAAGGGGCTTTCTAAGAACCCCCTTCCCGTCCAAATATCCATGATCTAACACTTGGCGAAATTCACGCACGATAGCCCTGTTGCGTTCTGGGATGGTGAAACGTCGTTCTAAAGCCGAAGGGTCGACTATGATTGTTTTATCGTCTCCGAAAAGAATGTCGAATTCGGCGCGTGTTTCGGCGTCCATTGCCGACCAATCCAGTTCGCCGCGTTTTACCTCAAAGCCTCCTTCAGCAGCCGTTTTGACGGTCTTAGCCTTGTAAATTTGATATGGGGCTAAATAGCCTTCGCGGATTGCGTCTTTAAGCTTATAGACGAAGGTCGGTTTATCTACTTCAAAGAAGCGCAGCGTATCGCGCACAAAGAGTTTGTCTTCTTCGTCGGGCGCATTGTCCCCGGACACGCAAGGCGTTGCCGTAAGGCCGACTTGAATTCCGTCAAAATGTTTTAGAACGCCACTCCATTTTCCGTAAATGCTCCGGTGGCATTCGTCGCTTATAATCAGATCAAAATATCCTGATGAGTATTCGCCATAAATGTTCACCATGCTTTGCAGCGTGGTGATGGTGATTTGCTTTTCGTCTTGAAATCGCCGACCGGCGCGCAGCACATAGGAGGGGTAATCAGGCAGGTGTTCGGCGAAGGCGTCTTCGGCCTGCTTGGCGAGCGGAATCCGATCCACCAAAAACAGAACGCGGGTAATGGCGTTCGCCGCGAACAGTCTTTTGATGAAGGCCGCCGCCGTGCGTGTTTTTCCGGTGCCGGTCGCCATTTCAACGAGAAGCTTGCGGCGGCCCTGGGCAATCTCCCTGCACAGAGTGTCGATGCACGCCATTTGATAATTACGCCCCGCGACGCGCCTATCAATAGGGATGGCAAGCGGGTCTTGGCGCAATTGGCGCGTCGCAAAGCGTCTTTCGAGATCGTCTTGTTTGAAAAATGTCTTGACTGCGTGGGGAAAAGCCTCGGTTTGCCATTCCCAAAACAGGATTTCTTTGCCGTTGGCGAGGAAGATATAGGGAACATTCAACTGTTGAGCATACCCCTGCGCCTGTCCTGCCGCGTCGCCTGGACTCACAGAAAACCGCTTTGCCTCGATGACCGCAAGTGAACGCCCATGCCGGTCACAAAGCACATAATCAGCCCGCGACTCATCCGGCAGCATGTATTCATAACGAACGCAATTCAAGTCGCGCGTGTTCCAACCTTGATCGGCAAGCTGGGCGTCTATCACGACGCGCGAAAATGCTTCGTTTTCAGAGGCCATGTCCAGGCGAACTACCCTATATCGTTTCGAAAATCTTCCCTTGTTTTAGCATCAAGCAGCCTGTTTCGTCACTGGTGCTCTTCCTCCCGCGTCCCCTTCGGCTGGCTACGGCTAATCGTGGCCGAGGCGGCCCCCTTTTCAAGTCCCGGCCCGCTCCTTCGCTTCGCTCCCGTGTAGGGACTTGAAAAGGGGGCTATGTCGCCCCGGCCTTCGTGCGCCTTCGCCCCCGTCGTGGGGGTCACTCAAAGAAGGAGCACACATCATGACAACACAACAAGCCGCTTTTCAGCTTTTCACCTTGGGCCAGATCGTCGCCACGCGCGGGGTTATGGCTTCCGTCCCCCCTCACCGCTTGACCGAATCCCTTGCGCGCCACTTGCGGGGCGATTGGGGAAATGTCTGCGCTGAAGATGCCGCTCGGAACAACGAGGCCACCCGCGAGGGTTCCCGCATCCTCTCAGCTTATGCGATTGATCCAACCAAGCCCGCAAAGGGCTTTGGTTCTAACTGCCTTTGGATCATCACCGAGGCCGACCGGAGCGTGACCACCTTCCTTTTGCCGGAAGAATACTGAAACGCCTCAGCGTCCGGGCCTTGCGCTCGGACGCTTTTCTTCACTCTGGAAGTCTCAGGCAGCAGGTTGAACGACAACGGACATGTGGCCCGCGCGATGATTGGTCACGGGTTTAACCGTGACTTCAACATCCTGGCCGAGAACCGTCAAAAACTTCATGAGCCGCCCAACGGACACGGATGCAGGTTTGCAGCGCATAAGCGCCGAAACCTGCGCTTGCGTCGTTCCCAGGAGCTTCGCCGTTTCCGCTTGGGTCAGCCCACGGTCTTTCAGAAGCCGGTAAATCTGGACTGTCAGTTTCGCTTTCACAAGTTCTTGCTCTGAATTGGGCAAACCCAAATCATCAAAGACGTTGCCGGTGCTTGTTTCGTGGTCAATGTTCATGGTCAGCCCCTCCTTCCCTTTTCGGCGTGAAGGCGTTCCGCCCACTTTAGCCGTTCCCGGATTAAATCTATTTCGTGCTTCGGCGTGGCGATCCCATGCTTTGATTTTTTCTGGAACACATGCAGCACGTAAACCCCTGTCGCAAAGCGAACCGTGTAAACGGCGCGGAACGTATCGCCTTTGTGATCCTCGATGATCTCCAAGACGCCGGTTCCCCCAAACCCCTTGAGCGGTTTAGTGTCCGGCGGCCATTCGCCCAGCTGGGCGGCAAAGAGAGAAAGACCGAAGGCGCGGCGAACGGCAGAAGGAAAAGCCTTCAAGTCCTTCCGGCTCGAACCGACCCACACAAGCTCTTTAGGTTCCATATCATCCATTTATACAAATATATATATTTTAATATAAAAGTCAAGTCCTGTTCTCCGCGCCCTCTTTCTCGCGCAGTCCTCGCAGGTAACCGCTTGACATGTTTAAAAACCGCATTTAAGGTAAACTTCATTTACGGCGAATCGTAAATACTGAAAGGCGGAAATAATGATAATCGCGCTTCTGAACCAGAAAGGCGGGGTCGGCAAAACGACCCTGGCCATCCATCTTGCCGAGGTGCTTTCTCGGCTCGAAAAAAAGGTGCTCCTTGTCGATGCCGACCCCCAGGGCAGCGCCTTGGATTGGGCGGCCAACCGGCAAGAAGACCCCCGCTTTCCGGTTATCGGCTTGCCCAAGCCGACCTTGCATCGAGAGCTGCCCGCCATAGCAAAAAACCATGACTTCGTTTTGATCGACGGCCCCCCCCGCGTGAACGAGCTTGCCCGCGCGGCCATCATGGCAAGCGACCTGGTGCTTATTCCCGTTCAGCCCTCGCCGTTTGACGTGTGGGCCGCGAAGGAAATCGTTGATCTTTTGAAGGAGGCCAGCGTTTTTAAGGAAAATCTTAAAAGCGCTTTTGTGATAAACCGTAAAATCGTAAATACGGCGATAGGGCGCGACGTCGTGGAAGCCCTTTCAACCTACCCTGTGCCTGTCCTGAGAACGTCCATTGGTCAGCGCGTGGCCTTTGCCGAAAGCGCGGCACAAGGCCTGACCGTGATCCACATAGACCCGAACGGCGCGGCCAGTCAGGAAATTATTTCCCTTACCAGTGAACTTCTGGAGTTGTGAGCATGAGCAAGAAAGTCGCCTTCAGCGGGAAGCCGTCCGCGAAGCCCCCCACGCCAGATGATTGGGTAGAGAGCCGAAAGACCGAGACCGTCAAGGCCGAGGAAATGAAGCGGCTCACCTTCGACATTCCGGAGTCTTTGCACCGGCGCATCAAAAGCCAATGCGCGGGCAAAGGGGTCAAGATGACCGACGAATTGAGGGGACTTTTAGAGGAGCATTTTCCAGGCGAACCGTCCGTGCAGTAGGACGGCCGCCGGTTCATATCGGGAAGGGCCAGGAGCGGGATAAAAAACAATTCGGGTGGTTTCCTGCTTCTGGCCTTTTCCTCCTCATTTCAGTAAAATCGTAAATCTGTAAATACTGAAAATCGTAAAAACTTAAATAAGGCTAAAGGGAAAATCCTTAGAACTCCCCGTGTTCCTTTGACTTTTTCTTACAAAAGCCGATGAAAGCCCCGTCCGGGTCTTTGGGGAATTTGCCGCTCTTGGCAATCCATTCCCGCCAATCCTGTTCAAGCGAGTAGACATCGAGGCCAGGCGCGGCGCGTTTGGCCTTCGAAAAGGTTTCCGTCTGAAGGAGAATATCCGAACTCGCCAGCATCGGGGCAAAGACTTCATCGACGCTCGGCGTCTCGATATTCCGCCGCACACCCTCAAGCATGGGGACAGGGCGTTTCGCCACATGCGGACGGCTGGGCTTCAGGAGAAGGCCCCTTTCCATCGGCGCAACCTTGGCGTGCTCATAGATGGATTTCACACTTGCCAGGCGCTTGATGAAGAACTTCTTGAAGTTCCTTTGCCCCTGCACATCCTGGGCGTAATCGGCTCCGAACTGTCCTTGCAGCAAAGGCCAGGGGATGAGCGTATCTTTGCTCAAGTACGACATGCGGTAGGTAAGCCAGAAATAAATATCCAAGGCCATCGGCGAGCGTTTGAGCGTCTTCAAGGCCACCATATCGACCGGCACCGGCCTTTCAATGATTTCCTTGAAAAACTTCTCGGTGAGCGTGACCGTCGATTTCCAAAGCGGCAGCTGATCCGGTACTTTGGGGTTCCACCAAAGACGGGCCTCGTCGGCAATCATGAGGTTTTTTAAATCCGTCAGGTTGCCATCGGCATAACGGCAATGGATTGTTGAGCAGAAGAGGCTTTCCGCCTGTTTTTTAAACCGCGTAATGTCGCCGCGCTTTCCACCTTGCCGCGAAAGGCCAAGTTCGGCCATGAAGGCCGAAAGGGTAGGGCCAAGCTCAAGGACGGGGCAACGCGTATAAACGGCTTCTGTGGTCATCCAGGAGAGCAACAGACGCGGGATAGAGCCATATGGCAAGCCGACTTTGCTAGGGGCTATGATCGTCATCGAGAAAAGCCCGTTGTCGCGCACAAACTCATTCGAAGGGGTTGCCTTGTGGGGGAGGGTGGCTTGAACGAGTGCCCGCGCCATGTAGCCAAGTTTTCCGGCTTTCTTGGCGTCCTCAGCTTCAACGGCCAAGGATTCGGCCATAATCGTTTGCAGGTCTTTGCGATCCATTCAGGGGCCTTTCCTAGCTGTGGATAAGTCGATTCTCGCGGCAAGAATCTGCGCTGAAACGCTACCGCATGCAAGCGGAATTCGCGCTGAAACGCTACCGCTTTTGCGCTGAAACGCTACCCAATCTGCGCTGAAACGCTACCGCAACTTGTCCGCTAAGCCTTGCCCAGCCTAGCTTTGCAAGATGCCCCCTATAGACTCCCTATAACCCCCTGTAAATTTAAAACACCTGTATTCGCGCGCGAGTGCTTGGGTGAGGGTGTCAAAACCAAAAACGGGCAATAGGAACGCGGTCAAGTGATGACGTGACCCATCGGCAAAAAAACAAACAGCAGGGCAATAGGAAAAAAGAATAGAGCTGGGTGGTCCGAGGATCGCCCAGGATGCGCCGGAAGGGTGTTGTGCGGGGGAAGGGGCCAGAAAATTACAAAACGCGTCAGAGGGCAAAAAACAGGCCCTAGCGTCGATCTTTTTTCCTATTGCCCGCACTTTTTTCCGGCTTGGGCGTTTTTTGGTGATAGCGCCGCATGTCCACAGGCGGCGGGGTCTTCCCGTGATCCGGCCCGACCGTGGCCGTAGGGCGATCAATGATTCCCCTTTGATATTTGAGCGCGTCGTTCCAATCTTTCCCCATGCCGACCGGCGGCAGCTCGCGGTGAACGAAGACCGAGGGAGGCGCGACGGCCAAAACTTTCGCGGCCAGGTCGTCGCCCCCTTCGTCAGCATCGAAGGCTAGAACCACGCGAGAACCGGCGGGCAGCTTTTCCATGGCGCGCCGGATTAGGTCCAACTGAAGCGCACTAATAGCGCCACCCGTGGACATAACCCGAAGCGCCGAGCTATGATTTAAGACATAGTACGACATGGCATCAATGGCACTTTCGCAAAAGACCAAGGTCCGCGCCGCAGGATCGGTTTTTGAATACCATAGCCCTTTTGAACCACCAACAGAGAAGCCCGTAAATCCCGCGTTCTTTATCTCAAAGCCACAAAGCCCCTTTTCGTCGAAATGTGGAAAAAGCACGTTTCCGCGATGATCGACACGAGCGCAATTTAAAAACGCTCCAAAGTCCATGACTTCCGGCCCAAGGCCGCGCCGGACAAGATAGGGCAGGGAATGAATAGGGGTGGCTTGCTCCCATTCGAGAAGCAGGGCCGCGCGATTCCGCGACACGGGCCGCAGCTTGTGCGGCCTTTGATACTCGCGGACTTCGCGCCGGTCCTTTCCTACCCAAGGACGAAGGGTCTGTCGTATTTGGCCGAGTGTTCCGCCGCCGCGCCATTGCAAGAAATCAATTATGGTTCCGTTGTCTCGTTCATCACGCACGCAGTAATAAACCCAATGTTCCGCGCCCTTGTTGTCCAAGTGCTTCACAATCACGACTTTATCGCCGTTGCTGTTTCGCATGACCTCGCAATTTTGCGAGCTTTCCCGTCCGTCTCTTTCATAGCCAAGGGAGGCGGCGAAAGCGCAAAGATCAATCTCGGTTTTGAACCGTTCTAGCTCCTGATCCGCCATCTTTCGCCCTTTTCTTCTCGTGGTTTTCATAGAACAAGGCAAGGCAGACAAGGGCGCAGCTTTCACAAATGAAAACTTCTTTCTCCTGGCCTGCCTCTATAAGAACAGAACGCGCATTGTTGCAGAATGAACAGCAAGGCATTCTGTGATTATTGCGCGTGTAGGTTAATTTTTTACTATTTGGCTGTCATGATGCTTTTCAGCTGTTTCTTTTGGCGTTTTTCCAGTCACCCAATCCCCAATCCAGCAGTTTCCTTTTTTTAGGTAATCTTCATCCCACGGCCAAAATTCAGGGTTCCAGCCACGCGTAACAGCTTGATCGCTCAAGGCGAGGCCCCATTCCGTCCAGGTGAGCGGTTGCCCTTCAGGCAACGACCATTTGTTTGGGTCATCGCCGAAGGCCAGGCTGTAAAAGGCTTCCAGGGGCCAGCTCTCACCATACAAAGTGAAAAGCGTAGCGGCCTGTTCCGGTTCGTGGCCACATGAAGGACAGTAGACTTCAAACGCGTTGTACATACGTCCGCATTTTTCGCACTTCATGGCTAAAAATTTCATCATTTTGATCCTTCGGCATTTTTCAAAATGAGCTGTTCCCTTATTTTTCTGAACGTGGCTAAAAGTTCATCCCTTGTTTTGAATGCCCTTTTTTCACCACCATCAAACGAGAGCACACAGCCTGAGTCTTCACTCTCTTCGATTTTTCCGCCCTTCTCAGTAATTTGCACAAGGAGGGCTTCAAAATCTGGGAAATCAGCTATGGCGCGCCGTTCCGCATCCTTTCGCGCCTGTTCTTCCCTTGTGGGCTTCGGCGGGGTCGCGGAAGGTTCCTCCTGCTTGCGTTCCGCCAGCCGTCGCGTGGCATTCCGTAACTGGCGGCGCGTGCGCTCACGGGCCGTTCTCTTCAGGGGGGCGGCCACGGGCTTGACGGGCGTTTCCGCCTTTGGCTGGGCAGGCGGCGTAGGCATCGGGGCAGGAGCAACTTTCGGCTCTTCGGCTTTTGCCTGAACAGGCGGCGCGGGCCTGGTCTCAAACACAGGCGCGGGCGGATCATTCCGCACAGGCTCTTGTTTCTGTACCGGCGGGGAAGGCGTCGTTACCCTGTCGGCAGGCGGCGCAGCCTTTTTCTCCTTGTCAGTTCGCGGATCGTCCCAAAGGCCTTTAAGCTCATCATCATCGAAGTAGGCAACGCGTTCCGTGGTGATCGGATGGGAACCTTGCGGCAAAATGAGCATTTGTTTTTGGTCAAATTCCAACATGAGTTCTTCAGGACTTTTCAAAGGCCGGATTGTTTCGCCTTTGGTTTGGCCCTTGGCGAGCCCTTCGTTGCTTTGCGAAACGCTTGTTGTTTCGACCAGGCGCCCGCCAATGAAGCGGGACCAGTATTGCGCCGTGTCAAAATCGTCCAGGTTGAACAGCGCCCGCACGCCAGCGTTGCCAATAAAGGAGGCCCAGCGGCCCTTGTAGAGGTCCTTCATTTGGGCCACGTCCTGAAAGACCGTCACGAGCTGAATTCCGTATCCGGCGGCCAAGCCGACGGCGTTTTCTACGGCTTGCAGATGGCCGAGGGTCGCCAGTTCATCAAGCATGAAACAGACGGGCACAGGAGGCGGATTCATGCCGTCCGTCATTTCATCGAGCGCCGCCGTCAGAACGAGCCGCAGCCAGCGGTTGAAGACCGGAAATTTCGGCGCAGACAGGCACAGATAGACCGTCATCGTCCCTTCGTGCCAATCAGCAAAATTGACCTCTTCGCCTTCGCCGGTCGCGGACAGGCAGGCCGCAATGAAGGGATTGTCGAGAATTTCCGTTTCTCTCTGGGCCGATGAAAGGATGGAACCGAATTCTTTTTCCGGCGTCTGGCTGAAGGAGATCGAAAGCATTCTAAGCAACCCGTCGGCGGCGTGGTTATCGACCATTGCTTTTAATGTATCGGGAGCTTCGCTTAGTATAAGCCTGCGCACCGTATTAAGGTCTTTTTCTTCGTCGGGATAATCGGGCGACGTGAACACATGCAAAATGAAAGCGGCAAGCAATTGTTGCGCGCTTGCAGTCCAATGGCTTCTTTCGGGGCTGAGAATGAGCGCGGCGGCCAAAGCCTTACTTTCCGCTTCCATGTTTTCAGGCGTGAATCGCTTCAGCGGATTGAAACGCGCCTTCGGCCGTCCGGACAGTCCGAACGGATCGAGATAAAGAACCTTTTCGTTCAGCGAGGCCCTGCGCCTGCCCGTGGCCTTGGCGTTCTCGCCCTTGGGATCGAGGACGAAGGCGGAGCCAGGGTAGCGCAGCAGGTGGGGGACGATGAGCGAAGTTCCTTTGCCGCTTCGCGTGCTCGCCATGATGAGGACGTGCTTTTCATTTTGAAGCAAGAGGGGCGCGCCGTTCACATGGCCGAACGCCATGCCGTCCGCCGCGCGCAAGGCTTCAATCTCTTTCGGGGTCGCAAAGCGCGCGCCTTTGGTGTCGTCCGGGACTTCTTCGCCCGTGGGCAGGGCGCTTCCGGTGAACCAAAACCAGAAAGAAACAAGGGTTCCGAAAAATGCCGTGCTTCGGGCTTTCGTGATAAAAAGCGAGTTCGATATGTTGAACAAGGCTTGATAAATCTTCAAAGGAATGACGACGATGGTTAGAACAAAGGCAGTTACGGCAAAATACAAGGAGAACAGATTGATTGCCCCGCCAACGATTAAAACAATGGGCGGGACAATGACGAACTTGATGGGCCAAAAATACAACCAGCGATTTGGGGCAGCTGAAAGTATAAGTTGAACTAAAAATGAGTCGGACCGCCCGCAAACAATGGCAATCGCTGTAACAAGTTTCCATATCTTAATCTTTTCTTTGGAGCCTTGCGCCCTTAATTTCCAGGCGTGAGCAAGGAGACCGAGGGAGGTTGCAACCCACAAATCGAAGATCAGATTTGTTGAGGCAAAGCTATCTACAAGGCTTTGTCCCCGAGATAAATAGGTATAGGCGGCAAATAAGCCTGCAAAGCTGACAATCAGGGAAATGCCTGTGAGGGTGGCCGCGAGAGACCAAAGGATAATGAGGGCGCGGCGGAGCCACTTCACGCGGAATTGACCGGCGGGCTTCTGGCCCGTCTTTGCCAGGTCTAAATAGGGCTGGATGGTTGAAACAGTCGCCTTTTTCGTCCGGTCCAAAAGTTCATCAATAGACACAAGCCCCCGTCCTTCAGCCGGTCTCTTTTCCCTATTGCCCTGGCCGTTTTGTTTTTTGGTGGGAACGCCTGCCTTCGGGACCGTTACCGTTTGTTTAACCGCAGATCAATCGGGCAGTTCCAGGCGTTGCTTATTGGCCCCCGTCCTGTTCCTCGAATCCCTCGCCGCACAGGCCGCAAACAAGGGCAAGGCCAGGCTTGCCCCAAGCCTTTTGCCCACAGGGGCAGGCGTATTTGATTTTGCTGCCGCGCGGCTTTGTCTCGCCTTCCCCTTCGCCTTCAGTTCCGGCGCTCGCGGCCCTCCAATCCACGCTGTTGAAATTGAACCTGAACCCCTTTGCCAGGAGGGCCTTTGCCTTCTTCTCGAAAGGGCCTCCCTCGATGACGTAATCCGACATCTTGTTGCCGACCTTGTTGCCACCGGCCTGCCCCGTGCTGGACGGCATCAGGCCGGTTGCTTCCATTTTGGCGGCCCATTCTTTGTTGTGATAGCCCGCGCGGGACTTTTTGCCGAAAAACTCTTGCCAGTGGTGGCAAAGCTCATGAACGAGTGTTTGCAGGATTTCCAAGTCCGTCTGTTTTTCGAATACGGCGGGGTTGAGCGCCAGTTCGGGTATCTTCTTGCCGGAACCGTCCCGCGCGACGAAGCGCCCCGCGCTGTAGTAGCCGCACGATCCGGCCTTGCGTTGATAGGTGACCAGGACATCCGGCAAGGCCCCGTCAAACAGGCACTCGTTGAAATAGTCGATGGCCTTTTCCACCCCCGTGTATTCTTTTCCCGTAGCGACGGCGCGGCCCATGGTTTCCCCTCCTGTTGTGAATGGTACGATTCATATTTACCCCGTCCCGCTGGCGGGGTCAAGAAAAGTGTATGGTACCATTCACTTTTTACCGTTCTCTGTTGAAAGGTACGATTCATTTTGAGCCGTGCGGTGAAGGGGCGCGGCATGAAAGTTTTGTTGATTGTTTGACCGCGTGTTAAACTCGTGTCCGACCGCAGCAGGAAGAAAATCTTCGTGGCGCGCGTTGCAAAAATTCCCGCCGTCCGTTAGGGCAGAGGTGTCGGTTCTGTCTTATGCGAGCCATGCCTTGTTAAACCGCGTTCGTTCCTCACTTGGTTTCCCAAGGCGCTCGCAAGGGGGGCAAGCCCCCCGTTGACCCCCCTGGAGCAAGGCAAAAGGCAGCAGATAACCGGCCCCCAAAGGAGGCGCGCCCCATGCCCAGAAGGCCCCCGAAAAACGCCACAGACCACGGCAGCGAAAACAGGCAAAAGCCTCTTATCGTCGGCTTTCGCGTCAGCCAGGAGGAAAAAACGGAGATCGAGCTTGCTGCCGAACGGGCAGGATTAACGGTCGGTTCATATGTTCGTGAGAAGATATTGCTAACTTGCATAACGCGAAAATGTCACCGGCCTACGATTGATAGGGTTTTGTTAAGCAAAACCCTTGCCCAGCTCGGGAAGGTCGGCGCGAATTTAAATCAGGCCGTGAAGCTGGGGCACGAGGGCAACGTGCGGGGCATCGAAAAAGTAGTGTCATTCCTTGAAGAACTAAAGCTTTTGAAGGAAAGCATATTAGAGGCTTTAAGGCGGAAGGATGATAATCAAGGGTAAATCACGCCCTGTCGCCGGAACGCTTGCAAGCTACATAGTACAGAAGAAACAGAACGGGCTTGTCAGCGTTAAAGAAATACGGGGCACCGTCTCGCAAAACGTGAAAGACGCTTTGCAGGAAATGGAGGCCATTTCCACCGGCACAAAGTGTAAAAGCTTTCTTTACCATGCCAGCATCAACCCCCAAGAACACGAGCATTTGACGCCGGAGCAATGGGAGCGCGCCGCCGAAATCCTCGAAAAGGAATTGAAGCTTGAAGGCCATCAACGGGTTACCGTTGAGCATTTCAAGGGCGGGCGCGCCCACCGTCATTTTATATGGAACCGCATCAATCCGGACACATTGAAGGCCGTTCACATGAGCGGCAGCTATGCCGCCCACGAACGCGCCGCGCGGCAGATCGAAAGAGAATTCGGACTCGAGCGCGTCCAGGGCGTTCACGTCGAGCGCGATCAAGGCGAGGTCCCGCGCCGCGGCCCGAAGTCCTGGGAGATGGAACGCGGGAAGCGTACCGGCCTCGACCCTCGCAAGATCACGGCTGAAGTTTCAGCGCTTTGGAACGAGTCCAAAGACGGCAAGTCGTTTGTGGCCGCCATCAAGGAGCGCGGCTACCTCTTGGCGCACGGCGACAAGCGGGATTTTATCCTCATCGACCAGGCCGGAAACCATCACAACATGACGCGCAGGACAGGGGCGCGCGCCGTTGACGTGCGGGAAAAGCTGGCAGACGTGGAGCGCGCGAGCTTGCCGACGGTCGAACAGGCGAAGGCGATCCAAAAAGAACGGTTCGAGCAAAGGGGAAAGGATATGCCCGAGCGCGAGCGGGACAGGCAGACGGAGGAGCGCAAGAAGGCGGCGCGCCTCGATGACGAGAGAAGGGAGCAATATTTTCAAGGGGAAGAGGAGCGGCGGCAGCAGTATTTCAAGGAAGAAGAAATCAAGCGGGGAGAATTCAGGGCCCAGCTCGACAAGCAGGAGTCCCTTGCCCGCGAGATGCAGGAGCAGGAACACCGTCTGAACGCCTACAGGGCCGGACTCGCGCGGCAGGCCGAAGAAGCCAGGCGCGAGGAAGAGCGGCGCAGGGAGGCCGACGACGCGCGCCGCGCGCGCGAAGGCGAAATCCGCGATGCCGGAAACCGCTACGGCCAGGCCCTCGGACGGCATTACGATATTAAAGACCCTTACGGCTCCCTGGCCCGCTCCGCCATGGAGGAATATCGGACCTTCCTGCAGGACCGCGAAAACCTCGACCGGAAGATTGCAAAGGCGGAAGACCCGAACGAGCGCCAGGCCCTTGAGCTTCGCAAGCGCATCGAGGCCGCCGAATACATGGCCATCACCAGCAACCGCATTGCTGGGCAAACTGAAGTCATCGGCGGGACCAACAGCAAAGAATCTGCCGCGCGCGAGCGGGCGCGGGCCGAAGCGTTCCAGAACGAGGCCAAGGAGCTTCGGGCCGAATGGCGCGAGCTTCAGGGACACCGCACGCATGGCGGCGAAGGACGCGCCCAGGAGGCCCCGCGCGCCGAGGCCGTGCGCGAATCCGCCGCGACGGCCCAGCATGAGCAAAGGGAGCAAGCAAAGCCCCCGCGCGCCGGCCGGCGCGGAAACTTCGGCCAGCTCAAGGCCGAGCAGCAGAAAACACCGGACGCCGAGCTTCGAGAGCGCGAAGCGGCGCAGCTTCAACGGCTCGCATCGCGTGAGGCGGCGCCTGGCCGCGATCCCGCGCAGCCGGTCAGGCCGACGCAGGAAACGGCCCGCGAACGTGAGCGGCGCGAGGCCTGGGAAACCAAGCGGCTTCAGGCCGAACGCTTCGCAAACGAGCAGCGCGAGAAAAACCAGGCCCAGGAGAAAGCCCCACGTCAGGAGCCCCAGGCCCAAGCCAAGACCCAACAGAACGCCGAGCAAGAAAAACGCGGGCGGGAAGAGCAGGCCCGCGCCGAGACGCAGAAGACGCAACCCCGCCGCGATCCTGTTCAGGAGAAAAAGGCCGAACAGGCCGCCCGCACCGAGCAGACCGACGCCAAGCAGGCCAAATCCAGCGCGGACCAGGCCCGCGACGTTTGGAATCGCCGCGCCAAGGGTGAAAGCAGAGGGGGCGACGACCGCGAACGAGAGCGGGAACGATGACGGGCTTCCGCCTCGACCCAGGCGGAAGCTCTAGGCAGGGCCACACCCAAACAACGGCATCACGCCGCGCGCGGGCCTATGCCGATTTGAAACACGAGACAAAAAAGCCCGTCAGGCCGAGCCGGTTCTTGATCGGCATGGACGCCGCGCTTGAGGAATACCGCGACTTCAAGGCCGCCGGAATGCTTTCAGCTTGGCGCGAAAGGTGGAAAGGTGTACTTCATCCGAATCGATAGTCCTGCATCACAAAGAGGAAGAGCGCTCGCTCATACAAGGTAAACAACGCATTTTTCTCCGTAGGGCTTGATCGGTCGCAAAGAAAATGTGGACGTTGGCGTCCGTTGATATTTGTAATGTAAGGTGAGACGTCTAAAGAGCTGGATAAGGAGGCAATGTGTACGATCAAATTTGCTACAGTCAGACTTATCTTAAGCAGGTAATTGCGCGAGTTGATTTTTTTGCGCCTGTAGTTGAGCTTGAAAATTCTCCGTCACAAAAATTGACTGCCTTGATCTCAAATGATTTTCCAATAAATGAGCCGATAGATATTGTTTCCACATCCGTTCAGTTTGCTCAAGGCGCACAGCCACAACATCAAGAGGTTAAGCACAAGTTGTGGAATTTTTTTGGAAAAAATCGAGAAAAGCAGCTTACGTTGAATTCGTCGTCTGCATTTGTGATTTATAACAAATATACTAAATATGAAGACCTGAGGGCGGTTTTTGCCTCGGTTCTGTCTTCACTTGGGTCTGAATATAAAGACGTAATGGTTGGGCGGTTTGGTCTGAGATATGTCAACGCAATAGAGGGTCTAAAGCTGAAAACGCCGACATCGTGGGGGAAGTACATAAATAAAAAGTTGCTGGGGACCATTTCCTTTTTTGCGGGAGAAAGAGAAAAAAATTTAACAAGGCTGTTCCATGCTGCTGATATGAAATATGACGAGATGAATATTAAGTTTCAGTTTGGCATGCCTAACCCAGATTTCCCTGCAATTATGAAGAGACCAATGTTCGTAATTGACATCGATGCGTATGTGGACACTGCGCATAAACTTTCTGACGTTGCTGCTTATATGGATATAGCTCACGAGAGGGTGCAAAGTTTGTTTGAGGACAGCATCACGGATGAGCTAAGGGGGAAGATGAATGCCACAAAATCTGTCGTCACCATTTAGTAGTGAATACACACAGTCGGGGCAGACTGTTGGCCAAGTCGAAATAGCCAATAGAGTCGATATCCAGGGAGCATATCAAGAACCTTCTTTTTCTGTTGGGGATGAAACAGAAGGTAGCGTCGTTCATATCTATGGGCAAAGCAAACCACGACGCGTTGTTCTGAGAGGTAAGATTTTAAGATGAGCAAAATACGCGCAACAGTTAACGATGTAGGGAGAACCTCTCAGGGTGATATATTCCGCGACGTGGAGTATGTTGAGCATGCAATAGAAGATGGTGATGCATTTGAAATAAGCAAAATAATTTTTCCTTTGGTCGTGGTCCTTACTCAGGATTGCGATTTGAATCAAAACTCTGGATATGCGGCGACTCCTGCGCCGTCAAATGATGATAAGCGTTTGTTTTCCGTGCTTGTCGCTCCTTTGTATAATGCAGAGCATGTTTATGCGGGAACGCATCTGTCTGATTTAAACATGACAATGGCAAAAATTAATAAAACAAAAAGCGAGGGAAAGTTTCTACGACGAAACGAAAGGCCAAGGTATCACTATCTTGATTTCCCCCGAGATATTCCCGTCGTTGAGTCTGTTGTTGATTTTAAGCACTATTTTTCCGTGAACGCAGCATACCTAGACTCAATCAGGAGTGAAAGGTTCGTTTGTCATGTTTCTGAATTATACAGAGAATCTTTGTCGTACAGATTCGCGTTTTATCTGGCGCGCATTGGTCTTCCTGATGATGGCATAGCGTCCGTTGACTTATGTGCGCGTGGGTAATGCGCCAAATTTTTTATGAAATGTGTATCATTCAGCCTGGTTTCTGAAATTTAAGAAGAAGGCTCTCTACCACTCCACATAGACGACGCCAGACGCGCTATTGCCACCGACTTGGATTCCTCCCGTCGCGCTGCAACCATTGCCGCCGGATGCTCCATAGCCTACGCCACCCGTCGCACCGCTTGTCCCAGAGCCAGCATTCTGACCGGACCCGTTGATGAGAATGCCGCCGCCGGGACCGCCTTGGCGGTAGTTGCCGCACAAAGCCCCCGAATCTGTACCGCCCGCGCCCGCAGAAAAAGTTGCCGCCTGAAAGACAAGGCCCATAACGGTCGTCGAGGACGAAACAATGGGCGATCCTTGGCCGGTTCCCCCTGTCCAACTGCCGTATCCTCCGCTGCCACTAGCGCCGTTCGATCCGCCCGCACCACCTGTGGTCGAGGTATAACCGCTCCCGCCGCCACCGCTCCCGCCATTTGCCCCTGATGCAACATTGTCGATCACACCGCCATTTGCTGTTAGATACGCCCCAAAACTCGATGCGTTTCCAGATGTACCGGCTACATTCCCCCCGGATGTGCTGGGAGAAACCGCGCCAGACACGGAAGCTCCAACCGTTACGCTAACGTGGCTATTGCCTTCGCTCAGCAATTCTGGCATGATCCCAATGAAATCAGCTGATTGTGGAGGTTTCTATGCCCAAGCCCTACAGCCAGATGGACCTCATTTCTTTTCAGACCAAGTTCTCCAGG
>Ga0326727_10010969_pt1 | contig 21314 bp, 18 predicted proteins | sample MB2enrmetagenome_FD_207643 | JGI IMG/M metagenome (GOLD analysis project Ga0326727, IMG submission 207643) | Lab enriched peat soil microbial communities from McLean, Ithaca, NY, United States - MB29MY | ecosystem: Environmental > Terrestrial > Soil > Wetlands > Peat | place: USA: New York...
GAGATGGTATGAGAGGGCCGGCCTCCCGCGGGATGCGATAAGCTCCCAAATAGCGCACTCGATGAGGTGCAAAAGGAGACCGGCTTATGAAGAAGCATACCACTGCGAAGAAGAGCCAAAAGGTACTGACGAAAACAGACAAGAATTGGATCCGTAGAATGGCAGCCAGACAGAGACTGACCATCGGGTTAGATCTCGGAGATCGCACCAGCCGTTACTGCATCTTGGATGAGACGGGAGCGATCGTCAGCGAGAACTCGCTGCCCACCACCAAAGGCGGATTCGATTCGTTATTCGGGAAGATGCCGTGCAGCCGGGTGGCCATGGAAGTGGGGACACATTCGTCGTGGGTCAGCCGGCATTTGGCGGCCGTGGGACATGAAGTCATCGTGGCGAATGCGCACGAGGTGCAGCTGATCACCAAGAGCGTGCGCAAGAACGACCGGGTGGACGCACGGAAGTTGGCGCGGTTGGCGCGCATCGACCCGGAGCTGTTGTCGCCCATCCGACACCGCGGGGAACAAGCGCAGGCGGACCTGGCGATCATCCGCGCGCGAGCGGAAGTAGTGGAGTGCCGGACCGGGCTGATCAACAGCGCACGGGGATCGGTGAAACCGCTGGGCGAGAGGTTGAAAGCCTGCGATGCCGATCAGGTGAAGGAAGCGTTGGCCGATGGGCTCAGCCAAGCGGCCCAACAGATCATCCGGCCGATGCTGAAGATCGTGGAGGCGATCAGCGAACAGATCGCGGAGTACGACCGGCAGATCGAGGCCATGGCGAAACGGTACCCGGAGACGGAGCTGCTGACGCAGGTCTACGGGGTGGGAACGCTGATCGCGTTAACCTTCGTGCTGACGATAGAAGATGCCCAGCGATTCGCGCACAGCCGGGATGTAGGGTGCTATCTGGGACTGCAGCCGAAGCAGCGGGAGAGCGGCGACAGCCAGCCGGAGTTGGGGATCAGCAAGGCCGGGGATCGACTGTTGCGGAGCTACCTGGTGCAAGCGGCGCACTGCATGCTGCGGAAAGGAGCGCCCGACAGCGATCTACGAGCATGGGGGATAGCGAAGGCGCACAGTGGCGGCAAGCGGGCCAAACGGCGAGCGATCGTGGGGATGGCGCGCAAACTGGCGGTCTTGCTGCACCGGCTGTGGGCGGCGGGAGAAGTTTACGATCCGCTGTATAACCGCAAGGCCGTGCAGGCAGCCGCGCAGAGGAAACGGAAAGTGGCGGCGTAGAGGATTGAGGAAGGATTGGATTCTGCGGTTATGCGAAAGCGCCGAGTTGGGGTGACTGCGAGGTCGCGGGGGATCGTCGGGGACTAGGTGACTGGTTCTCCTCAGATCGATGCTGAGATGGCAGCACCCCTGGAATTGAGAACACCAAGGGGCACCGTGGCGACAGCCACAAATCGAGTGCGGATGGAAGCATGGCGAGCCAGGCGCGGGAGGCAGACGGCAGAGGACAGTTCCAAGGATCAACTGGAGAAGGAGGGAGAGAAGCCAGCGGTAGGCGGCGCGCTAGACGCGCGCATGAGGCGCTGCCTCATACTCCGCCAGGGGAAAAAAGCCCCCCTGAGACCCCCGGCCCCCTTTCCCTCGGGAGATCCATGTTCCAGAACGGAAAGAATCCGTCAAGGGTTCGCAGGCCGCGCACAAACCGCGCGCCCTTGACCGATTCCTTCCGTTCCGAAGATTCCCCTGAGATGAGGGAAAGGGGGCCTTCGGGAAACGCGGCGTTCCAGCGCCTCCCGTCGGTCGGCCCCGAGAAGATTCCCGGAGGTGCGACACAAAAACGCTTGACACAGGACGGCCCTCTCATGGAAGCCGCGACCGTGAGGGAGCGGTTAGCATGATCCATGCGACCTGGAGTGACGCGGGAGATCTACAGCGCCCCGCGGTAGATATTGCTGTAGTCGTAAGGAGAATCCGCGTTTGGGACGAGTTCGATGGCGGCCACGCTCTGAATTACGAGTTGGGCCGGAAAACTACCCAAATGGCCGTACCCGCTGTTCACGACACGGTCGCACGGCCCGACTGGTGAACGGTGTTCCTTGGCTCTAAGACGGCCCATAACCGTTACCCAAACCTCGACCCGCTTGCCCTGTTTTGCTTCACGTTCCGCGGCTCGTTCTGCCTTGTCCAATGCGACCCAAGCTGCGTCATCCGTGGTAAACCCGAACGGCGGTTCACCCGGCAGGAGAACATCCGTACTGACCAAGTCCACGACCGACGGCCAAGGTCCATTTGCACATTTCTGAGGACACTCTTGTCGTAGGCCGTAATAGTAGACGCCCCTTACCGCAACGAATTTCCCCCGGTACGCCGTGAAGTCTCTCGACAAATCGCAGACACTCATAACCGTGGGGGGAGGCGTTCGATGGCCACAGCCCGCAGTGACTACCAGCAGCGCGATACCGACGCGCATCATACGCACGTTGAGACACCGCCGCATTAGCCGAAGTTCCCTCACGCCACCGCTCTTGAGCGATTCCTTAAGATTCGTCACCAGGCCCGCCGACCGCTCCGCACTCTTTCCACAGCTTCTCCCAGTTCCACGTCCCGTACGCCACCTCCTTCGGCAACGGGTATCCGAGTTGATGCGCCAGCATACACACCTGCCCGCGATGGTGGGCTTCGTGAGAAAGCATGTAGCACAGCATTTCCACGCCAACCGGCCAGGGCGCACCCCAGCCGTCTCGGCGAAACTTCTCGATGCGGCCCCCATCGCCGAGCGCTTCGGCCAGCATCTCACCGCAGCGAGCGGCGCTTTCCGCCAATCCCGCCCTGGCCTGCCGCGGCGTCGAGTGCGTTCGGTTGAGTTGCGGTGGAACCTTCAGGTGCGGAGCCGTCAGCCTGACCCACTTCGTCCGCACATTGTGCATGTGCGTGAAGATGGCCGCAATCGTGCGGACCTTTCCGGGCGGTTTGGCTCTCCAGGCGGCAGGGTCGAGATGTTCGATAAGAATCTGGTTTATGCGATCGTTGACCGCAAATATCCGGACTGCCGCTCGGCCGAGTTGAGTGTGAACCTTGGGTTGACGCGCGATCACGGCTCCCTACTCCTCGACCTATAATACGTCCGCCGTAGGCCAGTCATTTGAGTAAAGTGCAAAGGTATAATATACGCAGGCACAATATGCGCGTTCAACTCGAGATACCCGAGGAGGTTGCGCGGCAGTTCGCGGCCGAGCCGGGCGGCATCGCTCAAGCGGCGGCCGAGGCTCTCGCGGTAGAGGGCGTGCGCTCCGGTAAATTGACCGTGTATCAGGCCCGCCAGATGTTGGGCATTCGATCTCGCTATGAGATGGATGGATTCCTTAAGGCTCGCGGTGTGTTGCTGCCCGGCACAATCGAGAGCGTGCTGGCAGATGGTGAAACCGCGATCGCGTTTTCAAAATGACGGTCGTCGTGGCCGACACAATTCCTCTCAACTACCTGCTGCTTATTGGCGAGATCGCGATTCTACCAAGCTTGTTCGGCCAGGTTGTCATACCGCCGGAGGTCTTCACAGAGTTGACGGACGGCAATGCGCCGGCTGAGGTGTTGAGATGGATCGAGTCACGTCCGGCCTGGCTCCAGGTTCGCCATCCTCGAATCACGCAGCCCGACCTGGCTTTGCAGCACCTCGATCCGGGCGAACGCGCGGCCATTCTGCTCGCTGAGCAGGAACCTGAGGTGCTGTTGCTGATCGATGATGCAGCGGGGCGTGTCGAGGCGCAACGACGAGGCATCCCAAGCACCGGAACGCTCGGCCTTCTCCGGGCCGCCGCCATCCGTGGACTCACGGATCTTCCCGTTGCCCTGCAGCGGCTCGGTGAAACTAATTTCCGCATGTCGCGATCGCTCCTGGCGGATCTTCTTGCTGAAGACGCCGAGCGGAAACGACATCTGGACGGATAGGCACCGGCTGAAAAAGCCTCCCCCCCACCCCCTGAAAGGATTCCCCCCGCCGCGACATTCCCCAGTGTCTTCGGGAACTAATCCGCCGCTTCCGCGGTCCAATTCTCCAAGACGATTGGAGACTCTTCATGCCGCTTCGCCGCTTCTGGCTCTTCTCGCTCGCTGCGCTGGTGCTTATCCTCCCGGTGGCGATCCTCCAGCCTTTCCCGTCGGCCGAAACCGCGGAGACCGATTCCGTCGCCGCCACTTATTCCCACGGCACGCTCTCCGTCACCATCCCCTACCACGCCCCGCATGCCGGCGCGGGACAACTTTCTGTCGAAGTCTTGGATCCCGAAGACACCGTGCTGGGCCGCGTGGAACGCACCGTGACCGTGAGCGATGACAAAAGCCGCTGGCAGGAGCACATCGCGCTCGCGAAGCCGCTCTCCATCGAAGATCTCGTCTGGCATCGCCTCCGCTATCGCTTCCGCTATGCCGCCGCCAAGGACGCTATCGAGGGAACCTACTCCATCTCCGAGATTCTCCGTCAACCGGTCATTCATATTCTGGGCCAGCAATCTTACATGAGTGGCGCCCAGGCTGCGGTGCGGGTGATCGTCACCGATTCCAAAAACGAGCCGATTGCCGGGCCGGGCTCGGTGCGGATCGAGCTCACGGCCGCGCCCGCGGAGCCGCGCGTGCTTTTCATCGGCCATCTGAACCAGCGAGGCACCACCGAAGCTCAGTTCCGATTGCCCGCCGGATTAACCGGCAGTTATCCCTTGCGCTATGTGGCCGAGACGTCCATCGGCTCCACGGAGTATGTCCAGCAGGTGCGTCTTGAAGATAAGGCTTCCATTTTGCTGACTACCGAGAAGCCCATCTATCAACCCGGCCAGACCATTCACGTCCGCGCCCTGGCGCTCGATCGCGCCGGTCATGAGGCCAGCGCCCGCCGCCCCTTGACTTTCGAAGTAGAAGACTCGCGCGGTAACAAAGTCTTCAAGAAAGTCACTGAGACCGATAAGTTCGGCATCGCTTCGGCGGAATTTCAGTTAGCCGATGAGGTCAACTTAGGCACTTACCACTTACGCGCGCTGATGGGCGATGCGAACCGCGCCGAGCTAGCCTTGAACGTGGAACGATACGTCTTGCCCAAATTCAAAGTCGCTTTCGATTTCGGCAACACGCAAACCAAGCACGGCTACCGCCCCGGCGACCATGTTACAGGGACGGTCCGAGCCAATTACTTCTTCGGCAAACCGGTGGATGGAGCCGAAGTCACAATCAAGGCTTCGGGGATGGATGTGGCTCAGTTCGATGCCGGATCGGCCGCAGGCAAAACCGATGCCGATGGCGCTTATCGTTTCGACCTGCGCCTGCCCAGTTACTTCGCTGGCCGTCCACTGGCGAATGGCGCCGCTCGCGTACTGCTCGAAGCCACCGTGAAAGATTCCGCCGGCCACTCCGAAACGCGCGGCGAGCCAATCACGGTCAGCGAATCGCCGCTGGTGATTACGGCCGTGCCGGAATCGGGTGCGCTCGTCCCCAATCTCGAAAACCAGGTCTTCATTCTGACGTCTTACGCCGATGGCAAGCCCGCCTCCACCCGCATCAAAGTCAGCGCGGCCGGCAATTCAGACCAGAGTGCCGCCACCGATGCGGGCGGCGTTGCGGTTATCCGCCTGAAGCCCGCTCCCGGTCTGGACACTCTCGCCATCGAAGCCGCCGACAACCAAGGCAACCGTGCCTCCGCTTCGGTGCGCCTCACATCCCGTGGCGGAGCCGAACAGATCCTGCTGCGCACGGAGCGCGCCGTATATCACGCGGGCGACTTCATCTCGCTCAAAGTGTTTTCCACGCGCAAACGCGGCACCGCGTACATCGACATCGTGAAAGACGGCCAAACCGTCCTCACCCGCGACGTGGATCTGGCCAACGGCCAGGCTGAGCTAACCCTCACCGCCACTCCCGAACTGGCCGGCACGGTGGATGCGAACGCCTACCTTTTCGGCAGCGATGCGCAGCCGGTTGGCGATCACCGGTTGATCTTCGTCGAACCGGCCGACGAGCTGAAAATCGAAGCCACCGCCGATGCCGCGGTATACAAACCCGGCGATGACGCGCACGTCCGTTTCCACGTGACCAACAGCCGCGGCGAAGGCGTCCAGGCCGCGCTCGGCGTGCAAGCCGTCGATGAAGCCGTCTTCGCGCTGGCTGAAAAACAACCCGGCTTCGCCAAGGTCTTCTTCTATCTCGAACAGGAAGCCATGAAGCCGCGCTATGAGATCCACTCCATCGGCATGCCGGAGGTCGTGGAACCCGTGCCGGCCGCTCAGGCCGGGCAGCGCGACCTCGCCGCGCGCGCTCTGTTTTCGGCGACCGAGCTGGTGAATACCAACCGCTTTCAAACCGAAGCGGGACGCGAGGTGCCCACCACGAAGTACGCAGAATATGCCAAGCTTTACCGCACCCGTTTTGACGAGCAAGCCAGGCAGATCGTGCTGCGCCGCTACCGGCACGACTCCGCCGAAGCGCGCGATGCGTGGGGCACTCCCATCCGAGTCGAGCCGTACGGACTGCAGCCCTCCACCTACATGGTCCGCAGCGCTGGCCCCGATAAGCAGTTCGAGACCATCGATGATTTCATCACCTACCTGCACGTACGCGCCCGGACAAGCGTCGGCCGGCCGCGCGCCGGCGCGAGCGCCATCGATCTCACCATGGAACGCAGCCGCGGCGCCATTAACGGCCGGGCCGAAATCACGGGGACGATCACCGACCAGGATGGCGGCGCGTTGGAAGGAACGGCTGTAACGGTGCTCGACCTCTCCACAATGGCGGTACGCACAGCCAAGGCGGACTCCAGTGGCCAGTTCCGATTCTCGGCTCTTCCGCCCGGCGAATACACCATCCGCGCATCCAGCGGCAACGAGGCAGTCACTAGAAACATCACAGTGGAACCGGGCGACCGCGCCGTCCTCAGTGTGATGCTGCGAAGCGCGCCCGCCGAAGTTGTTGTGGTCCCGGTGCCGCTGCGGATCCGCGTGGGAGGCAACGTCCGGCAGTTCATGATGGGCGCTAACGGAGGCATGCTTGGAGGAGTCATTGGTGGAATCATGCCCGCCCCACCTCCTGCTGCCGCTGCGGAAGCCGCTTTTGGAACCCGCTTCCACGCAATCTACGAAAAGGATGCAGCCACCCTGATTTCCGTCACCCCTTCCGCCGCGCCGCGCGTGCGCTCCTATTTCCCCGAGGCCCTCTATATCAACCCCGAGATCATCACCGATTCCAATGGCATGGCCTCGATTTCCATCCCCCTCGCCGATTCCATCACCACCTGGCGCATGGCGCTTATGGCCTCCACCGCGCGTGGCGCGCTCGGCACCGGCGCAGCGAGCCTGAAAGTCTTCCAGGATTTCTTCGCCGATCTCGACCTTCCCTTCACGCTCACCCATGGCGATCGCGTGTCGATCCCCGTGGCCGTCTACAACTACTCCGGCGCGGCGGGCGACGTCAACCTCGAGTTACAGCAGAACGATTGGTTCTCACTCGTGGGCGACGTCCCCACTAAGTCCCTGTCTGTCGATTCCGGCCGCGTGGGCGGCTCGCAATTCACCCTCGAAGCCAAACGCATTGGCAAGTTCAAGCTGACTCTGGCCGCGCGCATGGCCGGCGGCCCGCGCCGCGCCGATATCGTAGTGCGCGAAATCGAGGTCGTCCCCAACGGCCGCGAGCAAAGCGTGGTCTTCAACGGCCGCCTCGAAAACACCGTCGAGCACGCCGTGAATTTCCCGCCAACCGCCATCCCCGATGCGGCCACCATTCTCGTGAGGCTCTATCCCGGCCCGCTCAGCCAGGTGATCGAAGGCATGGACAGCCTGTTGCGCATGCCGTTCGGCTGCTTCGAGCAGACCTCTTCCGCCACTTACCCCAACGTGCTGGCGCTCGATTACATGAAGCGCACCAACAAACTCACGCCCGAGGTTCATGCCAAGGCCGAAGGCTTCATCGCCAACGGGTATCAGCGGCTGTTGACCTTCGAAGTTCCCGGCGGCGGCTTTTCCTGGTTCGGCAACGCGCCCGCCAACAAAATCCTCACCGCTTACGGGCTGATGGAGTTCTACGACATGTCGCAGGTGCACGATGTGGATGCCAAGGTCATCCAACGGACGCAGGCTTGGCTGGCGGAGCAACAACAGCCCGACGGAAGCTGGAAGCCGGACACCAGCTTTATCAACGAAGGCGCCACCAACCGCTACAACACGGATGCCGAGCGCATCACCGCGTACCTCGCCTGGGCGCTCGAAAGCACCGGCTATCGCGGACCGGCGGTGGAAAAAGCGCGTCAGTACGTGGTGGACCACCTGAACGGCAAAGCGGACGCCTACACGCTGGCGGTCCTCGCCAACTTCGCCGCCGATTACGCCAAGGACCGCGACTTCACTGGCCGCGCCATGGAAGCCTTGCTCGATGCGCGCACCGAAAAAGGCGACCAGGCGTGGTGGACCGCGGAAGAGACCGGAGTCTACGGCGGCGGCCCCAGCGCAGCCATCGAGACCACCGGCCTGGCCGTGCAGGCGCTGCTCAAGTGGGGCGAGGCCTCCGCCACCGCGGAGAAAGCGCTCCGCTACATCGCTTCGAAAAAGGATGCCGCCGGAGCCTGGGGCACCACGCAAGCCACTATCATGGCCTTGCGGGCGCTATTGCTCTCCACCGGGAAAGGCGCGGCCGATGTGCGCGGTACGGTCGAGCTCGCGCTCGATGGCCGGACCGTCGAGCACCTCGCGCTTACCCCCGACAACAACGACCTGCTGCACCAGTTCGTCTTCAACGCCATCGACGCCAAAGCCGCGCACGCCGTCCAGCTTCGATTCACTGGCAAAGGCGGCCTAGCGTACCAGGTGGTGGGCCGCTATTTCGTGCCCTGGACGGAAAAATCACCCGCCGAGCCGCTCTTGATCGACGTGGCGTACGATCGCACGCACCTCGCGCAGGACGATCTCGCCACCGCCACCGCCACCGTGCGCAACAACCTGGGCAAGCCGGCGAACATGGTCATGGTAGATCTCGGGATTCCTCCGGGTTTCGATCTGCTCAGCGAAGACCTGCAAGATTACATCGAGAAGAGCGCCGCCCGCGCCAGCGGCCGCCTGGAGAAATTCAACCTCACGGCCACCCAGGCGATTCTCTATTTCGACTCCATCGCCGCCGGCGACACCGTCAAGCTCCAATTCCGCCTGCGCGCCAAGTATCCGATTCGCGCGCGCACCTTCGCCTCGCGCGTGTATGAGTATTATTCCCCCGAGGTGAGTGCGCTGGCCCGGCCGGTCGAATTGGAGGTGCGGAAACGGTAGAATACGGACAGGAGCGTGTTCTGACCAAGGTAGACCCTAGCGAAACCACCGCCCTCGAAACCGCCGCCCCGACCTGGCTCATCGCCGTCCGCGCCGCGGAATCCAAGAAGGCCACCGATATCGCGGTTCTCGATCTCACCGGGATCACGTCTTTCGCCGATTATTTCGTGATCGTCACCGGCGCCAACCAACGCCAGATTCAGGCCATCGCCGACCAAGTGGGGCTCGATCTCAAGCAGCGGGCGCGCGAGTTGCCGGCTAGCGTCGAAGGCTATAACCAGGCGGATTGGGTCCTGATCGATTATGGCGACCTGGTGGTCCATATCTTCTCGCCCAAAGCCCGCGAATATTACGATCTCGCACGCCTCTGGCGCAGCGCCAAAACCGTTGAGATTCCCGCCGCGTGAAGATTTTCCTTTATTTTATCGGCAAGCCCAAAGATCCCCACACCAATGCCATCGCCGAAGATTTTCTGACGCGCACCCTCCATTACGCCGCCGCCGAGATGCGCGAAATCCGGCCGGACCGCGCCGATCTGTGGGCAAAGCATCCCACCGCCCGCAAGATCCTCCTCGATCCTTCCGGCAAATCGATCGATTCCGCCGCCTTCGCCAAACTCATCGGAAAAGCCGAAATGGAAGGCCGCGACCTGGTTTTTGTGACCGGTGCGCACGACGGGCTGCCGGTGGGATGGGCCGAGCGCGCCGATCTCTTGCTTTCGCTTTCCGCCATGACTTTCCCGCATGAGCTGGCTCGTGCCATACTGGCAGAACAGATCTATCGTGCGTTTCGAACATTGCGGGGCCATCCCTACCCGCGTTAACGTGGAAGACTTGCATGTCGTGGTTTAAGCGAGAAAAGACCGTCGAAGAGAAAATCCCCGCGTTAGAGGACAAAGCCAAACGGGTGCGCACCGAGGGGCTCTGGCAGAAATGCGACGGTTGCCGGCAGATCATCTGGAAGAAGGAACTGGAAGCCAACTGGAACGTTTGCGCCAAGTGCGGCCACTATTTCCGCATGGACGCGCGGATGCGGCTGCGCATGCTGCTGGATGGCGGGGAATATCAGGCTTTCGACAGCGATCTGCGCTCCGCCGATCCGCTCGGTTTCGTGGACAGCAAGCCATACGGCGAGCGCCTCAAGGCGGCGCAGCAGGAAACCGCGCTCTCCGACGCGCTGATCTCGGCCACGGGCAAGCTGGAGGGACGCACCATCCAGATTTGCACCATGGAGCCCCGGTTCATCGGCGGCAGCATGGGCTCGGTGGTGGGGGAAAAGATCGCCCGCGCCATCGAACGGGCCATCGAGCGGCGCACGCCGCTGGTGATCGTTTCGGCTTCCGGCGGCGCGCGCATGCAGGAAGGCGCTGTCAGCCTGATGCAGATGGCCAAGATCTCCGCCGCGCTCATGCGCCTGGATGAGGCCAAGTTGCCCTACATCAGCATTCTCACCGACCCCACCACGGGCGGCGTCACCGCCAGCTATGCCATGCTGGGCGATCTGAATATCGCCGAACCGGGAGCCCTGATCGGATTCGCGGGCCCGCGCGTCATCGAGCAGACCATCCGCCAGAAACTGCCGGAGGGTTTCCAGCGCAGCGAGTTTCTGCTGAAGCACGGCATGCTCGATGCCGTGGTGCCGCGCCTCGAAATGAAAGCCTACGTGGCGAAAGCGCTGCAATTCTTAGCGGGATGAACTACCCGGATTCGGTCCATTTCCTCTACGCGCTGGGCAACGAAATCAAGACCGCCAAGTTCGGCCTGGAGCGGATTCGCGCGGTGCTCGAAACCCTCGGCCGGCCGCAGGACCGCTGCCGCTTCACCCACGTTGCGGGCACCAATGGCAAAGGTTCCACCAGCGCCATGATCGAATCCGGATTGCGGGCCGCGGGAATGCGCACCGGCTTGTTCACTTCACCGCATCTGGCCGAGCCCACCGAGCGCATCCGCATCGATGGCCGGCCGGTCACGGCCGAAGAATTTGCCGAAGCGTTCAATCGCGTGCACCGCGCGGTGGAAGAACTGCTCGATGCGGAAGCCATCGACCTGCATACCACGTATTTCGAAACCGTGACCGCCATGGCATTCGCGATTTTCGCCGGGGCCGCGACGGATCGGGTGGTGCTGGAGGTCGGATTGGGCGGACGCCTGGATGCCACCAATGTGGTTCATCCGGAATTGTGCGTGATCACACCCGTGGATTTCGATCACGAAGCGTTTCTGGGCAAGAGCCTGGAATCCATCGCGGGGGAGAAAGCGGGCATCCTCAAGGCCGGCGTGCCGGCGGTGTTTGCGCGCCAACGGCCGGAAGCCGCGCGCGTGCTGGACCTGCGGGCGGCGCAACTGGGCATCCCTGTGGTGCGCACGGCGGAATGGCGCATCGAGAACCTGGAACTCGATGCGCGCGGCAGCCGGTTCCAGTTGGCCGGCCGACGGATGCTCAACATTCGCTGCCCCTTGGCCGGCGAGCACCAGGTGGAAAACGCCGTCACGGCAGCGGCTGCGCTGGCGGCCCTCGAAGTTCCCGACGGCGCCATCGAATGCGGCATCGCGCGGGCCGAGTGGCCCGGCCGGCTGGAGCGCGTCGCCGAGCGGCCGGAAATCATTCTCGATGGCGCGCACAACCCCGCCGGCGCGCGCGCTTTGGCCGCGTATATCGATCGCTTCTATCGGCACCGCCGGCTGCGCCTGATCTTCGGCGCCATGCGCGACAAGGCGGTGGCGGAAATCGGCGGCATACTCTTCCCGCGCGCCTGGCAGGTCATCGCCACCGCGCCGCGGCAAAGCCGGGCGCTCACGCCCCAATCCCTTACGGCCATCGCCGATCACCCCAACCTGCGCATCGCGGCGGATATCGAAGAGGCGCTGCGGCTGGTCGAGGATGCGGCGGCCGGCGATGTCGTCTTCGTAACCGGCTCGCTGTTTCTGGTGGCCGAGGCCCGCGCGCTTCTTTTGAAAAGCCGTGCGTTATGATTGGGGCGAAGCGATGAGTTACCTGCGTTCCCTGTTCTTCTCGATTCCGTTGCTGCTGATAACCACGGTGGTGCTGGAGACGGTTTCGTTTCTGGTGTCGCTGGTCGATCGCTCCGGCAAAACGCAGCATCGAGTGGCGCGGTTGTGGGGCAGGATACTGCTGGCGGTGAGCTTCATCCGGGTGCGCGTGGAAGGTCTGGAAAAACTCGATCCGCGCGCCACTTACGTATTCGTATCCAACCACGCCAGTTACATGGACATTCCGGCGATTCTGGTGCTGCTGCCCTTTCAGTTTCGTTTCTTCGCCAAGAAGACGTTGTACAAAATCCCGTTTCTGGGCTGGCACCTCAAACGCGCCGGACATCTTCCGGTTGACCGTTCGAGTGCGCGGGCGTCGCTGAAGACCATGAGTGAAGGAGCGCGCATCGTGGCGGAGCGCGGCGTCCCGGTATTGCTGTTTCCGGAAGGCGGCCGCTGCCCGCAGGGTTTGCGCGCGTTCAAAGAGGGCGCGGCGTATATCGCGATTAAGGCCGGCGTCCCGATCGTACCGATGGCGCTGGTTGGCATGCGCCGCCTGCTGCCCATGGGCTCGATTCACATTCGCAGCGGCAACGCGGTGCTGTACATCGGCGATCCGATTCCCACCAAAAACCTGCGGATCGGCGACCGCGAAGCTTTGAACCGGCGTCTGTACGAAGAGGTGGGCCGGATGTTGGAGCAGCCGGCCGAGAAGTTCCAATCAACTCTGTAACTTGTCTTTACGCGCGGCATCCGCCGAGGTTGGGAACATGACGCAGAATAACTCGTTCAGCTTGTCGGTGGCTTGCTTGGAAAACATCCCCACCAAGCCGGAAACTCCGGCGATGCCGAACGGGCTCACCGCGGAAGCGCTGCTGCCGGAAACAAACAGTCCGCCGCGGACGATCACGTAGAAAACCAGCGCGAGCGCCATACCGACGAAGGGCTGCAAGGCATACCACCAGGTCCAACTGGCTACCAAGGCGCGATTGCCGGCGAACGACGCGAAGGATTTTGCGGCGTGAACCAAACTGCCCAGCGCGCCAAAGACCATGGCCAGCAGCAGAAGATCCACTTCGCGGGACATGGGCTTGATGCCGCACAAAACCGCCACCGGCCGTTCCGAAGATTCGACCGGCCAGAGAGCAATCACTCCCAGGGTGAAAAGAAAACAGGAGAACAGCAGCACCCCGCCTACCAGGCGCCGGGTGCGATCGGTCATTAGTTCCGCCATTGCGGCCCACGGTATCATGCGAGCGGGCGCAAATGGCCTGTCAGGGAGAGGGTGGATGTCCTTGGCGTGTCCGCTAACTCGCGCGTGGGAGATTACTTACGGCGATTAGCCGGCGCCGCGCGTAAGCCGGTCACCGTGCAGGACCTCGCGCACCTTTTCGCTCAGGGCACGCGGGGTGAACGGCTTTTGCAGGAACGATACTTTGCGCCGCATCAGCCCGGTTTTCAGGATGTCGGCGTCCGCGTATCCCGACATGTACAGCACCTTGAGATCGGGGCGCTTGCGAAGCAACTGGCCGGCCAGTTGGCGCCCATTGACCTTGGGCATCACCACATCGGTGATGAGGAGGTGAAACGGACCGGCGTACTGCTCCATGAGGCGGCGCGCCTCCACGGGGCCGGCGGCGTCCATGATCTTGTAGCCTTCGCGTTCCAGAGTCTCGCGCACCAAGTGGCGGACCATGTCGTCGTCTTCCACCACCAGAATGGCTTCGGTGGCGTGGGCGGCAGCCTGGCGATGTTCCACGGATTCCAGCAGGACCGGGCGGTCAATGCGCGGCAGGAACACCTTCACCGAAGTGCCGCGGCCGAGCTCGCTCGAGACCTGCAAACCGCCCCCGCTTTGCCGGACCACCGCGTACACGGTGGAGAGCCCCAAGCCGGTGCCTTTGCCCTCGCCCTTGGTGGTGAAGAACGGCTCGAAGATGCGGGCCTTGGTGGCCGAATCCATGCCGATTCCGTTGTCGCGCACCGCCAGCATGACGTACGGGCCGGGCTTCACTTCCATCTGGCCGCCGCTATAAGAACCGTTCAATTCCGCATTACGGGTTTCCACCGTCAGAGTCCCGCCGTGCGGCATGGCATCGCGCGCGTTGATCACCAGGTTCATAATGACCTGCTCGAGTTGGCTGGGATCGGCGTGGACACAGACGGGATCGGGGCCAAGAGCTACATGCAGGTCGACATCTTCGCCGATAAGCCGGCGCAGCATGGCGCTGAGGCTGGTGACCAGTATGTTGAGATCGACCACTTTGGGCTGCAGAACCTGGCGGCGGCTGAAGGCCAGAAGCTGCCGCGTAAGTTCGGCGGCCCGCGTGCCTGCCTTCATGATCTGCTCCGCCGAATAGCGGTTGGGATCGCTCGGCGGAAGGTGGTTCAAGATGAGTTGACTGTAACCCGTAATGATGGTGAGGAGGTTGTTGAAGTCGTGCGCCACGCCGCCGGCAAGCATGCCGACCGCCTCCATTTTTTGCGCCTGGCGAAGCCGGTCTTCCAACTGGCGGCGGCCGGTGACGTCGATCAGCACGGCCAGTTCCGCATCCTGGCCGCCGTATTGAATGGTGTGGACCGCCGTCTCGACATCGATGATGCGCCCGCTCTTGGTGCGATGATGGCGGACGCCCGGCGCGGTGTGCGGATCGCCATCTTCCACGGGAACCTGAACATCGGGCAGCGCCATGCCGCGGAATTCTTCCTGCGAGTACCCGTGAAGGCCTGCCGCCGCGGCATTCACTTGGAGAAACTTCTGGTTCTGGGGATCGAAGACCCACATCGGCTGCGGGTTCTCCTCGAACAGCAGCCGGAATTTCCGTTCTTTATCCTGCAACAGCTTTTTCACTGGCATCGGTCCCGCAACCTAACCCGGGGGAGGTCCAACCCGAGGGTGACCGATTTCGGACCGCATGAACTCGAACTCCTTTTTGTACTAAGAGTCCCGGAACTCTTCGGCGGAAGTCACCCGTGTCTTTGACATGAGCATAACGGGAGTTGCCTCGCAGAACAATGTAATACCGCCCACGGATGTTCGAATCGTCACAGCCGCGTCGTCTGGGCGGGGGCGAAGGGACTACTAGCGACAAATCGACGCCAGTTTCGATGAATATTACAACGCCGTGACGCTTGTTACGGCAGGCTCTGGCGCAGAAACGCCAGCACCTTGGGCATGGCCTCCAGGACAGACGCGGCCTCGGCCGCCGGCGAACCGCCCAAATCCATCTCCTGTCCGGACGTCGGATTGCGGACAGTTCCGTGCCAGGCGGGAACGAATCCCGGTTGCCCGGCATCGTGCCCGGCGCCGCGGTACTTCAGGTTCTCGCAGGAGAATGGAAAATGGTTTCGCCGCAGACGCGACACCACTTCATCGGCCATCTCGGCGGACGGCCATACGTGGTCGGACTCGCCGGAAATCATCAACACCGGCCCGCGGGTGTTTTCGACCGCGATGGCAGCCGTGAATCCGCCTGCCCCGCCGCGTTGTGCGGGGCGCATGACGTAAGCCAAGGGCTGACCTTTCCACGTCCAGGCGTAGGTAATGGCCGTCATACCGCAACACGCGCGGACGCGGACACTGGCCGGCACGTAGGCCACAACCGCGCCGATTTGCGGATACATCGATCCCAATTGCAACGCGAGTTCTCCGCCGCGGGAAGTTCCCACCATCCCCAGGCGCTCGCCGTGGGCAACTTCGGGGCGCCTGCTCATACTCGAGGGGGATGGCTTCCAACATCTGCGGCAGATCTTCGTAGCGGAAGTAGGCCAGCGCAAGAGCGACGAAGCCGCGTGAAGCGAGCCAGGCAGCCTGCCGGCCGGGCAGGCCGCCGTTCGAACCGCCCACCACCAGCACGCCGGGATGGCGTTCTCCTCCGGGCGGAACAAAGAGCAGGCCGCGCAATCCATCTTCTCTCACGGGAATGCGCGCGACTCCCTCCGCCAGGGTGGCTTGCTCCAAACGGGTGGTGGCCACGGCTTCCCGGCCGCGCAGCAACTTGAATTCGATGGTCTGGACGCCGAACTGGTGGGGCGGCTGGTAACGTGCCGTGCCCTTGGTTTCCGGCATCATCGACCAGATGAGCCCCATGGCGGAGACACCGCGGTAAGAACCCTTGGCGGGCGCTTGCGTATCCACCGCCACGGTCCCATCGGCGGCCGCGTCGAATTCGGAGTGCGAACGCCAGCGGTGATCGCCGCCATCGGTCAGGGAGGCCTCGATGGCAACTCGTTCGCCGGGGGTCAAGCCGGCGGCGCGAATCGCCACGGTTTCATCCAACAGCACGCGGGCGGAAGTCACGGTGAGGGTTTGCGCGGCGAGCGCTCCCGCCAGAGAAAGCAGTGCGGCCAGAAGTCTCATGTTTGACAGACTACACCACTTCGAGCACCAGGCACTTCAGATAGTGGGTTTCGGGCACGGTGAGGAGAATGGGATGGTCCTGGCTTTGGGTGCGCCGCTCGAGCACGCGCACGGTGCGGCCGGCATCGAGCGAGGCCTCGGCGACCAACTCGAGCAGCGTGGCTTCGCTGACGTGATGGGAGCAGGAACAGGTCACCAGTATTCCGCCTGGCCCGAGCAGCCGCAGCGCCCGCAGGTTGATTTCTTTGTAGCCGCCGGCGGCGGCCTCGACGTTCTTGCGCGTTTTGGCGAAGGCCGGCGGATCGAGCACCACCAGGGAGTAATGTTTGCGCGCGGCGGCATAGCCGGCCAGCAAATCGAACACGTCGGCTTCGCGAAAATCGATGTGCGAAATGCCGTTGGCGTGGGCGTTGGCGCGCGCCGTGGCCAGCGCGGCGGCGGAGCTATCGACCGCTTCGATGGCTTCGCATTTCGCGGCCAGGTGGAGAGCAAAGCCGCCCGTGGAGGTGAAGCAATCGAGCGCGTGCCCGCCCCGCGCGTAGCGCGCCACGGCGCGATAGTTTTCGCGCTGGTCGAGGAAGATGCCGGTCTTTTGGCCGCGCAGCAGGTCGGCGCACAGTGTGAAACCGTTCATGTGGACCGCGACCGATTCGGGAACCTCGCCCGCGAGCACTCCCGATTCGAGCGGCAACTGCTCTTTCGATCGCACCGGCACATCGTTGCGGGCCACGATGCCGCGCGGGTGGAAGATCTCTTCCAGGCAGGAGACAATCGTCGCCTGGGCGGCGTTCGTTCCCTGGTTGAGGGTTTGCACCACCAGGTAATCGCCGTAGCGGTCGACGATCAAGGCCGGCAGCAGGTCGCCTTCGCCGTGAACCACGCGGTACGCGTCGCTATCGCCGACTACGCGGTGGCGGTGCTCTTCGGCGGCGCGTATACGCTCCAAATAAAAATCGCGGCCTATCTCTTCGACCCGCCGCGATAACATGCGCAAGGCAATCTGCGATGCCGAACTGTAATGCGCGGTTCCGAGAGGCCGTCCGCGCCCATCGGCTACCTGGACAGCTTCGCCCGGCTGCGCACCGTCGCGATCCGTGATATCGCTCGCAAAAATCCACGGATGGCCGGAGGCGACCCGCTCGGCCGCTCTCCGGTTGACCCCGACCTGGTTCATCGCATGGCCTGCAAACGGGCGATGCGGTCTTCGGTGGAGGGGTGCGTCGAAAAGAGGCGCATCAGGAATTGGCCGGTTTGCGGCTTGATAATGAACAGGTGCGCGGTGGAGGGCGTGGCATCCATGGGGATGCGCTTCGACCAGGTTTCGAGCTTCTGCAAGCCGTTGATCAGCGGGTACGGCGAACCCACGTACTTGGCGGAAGCCGCATCGGCATCGTACTCGCGCGAGCGCGAGATGGCCATTTGAATCAGCATGGCGGCAATGGGCGCGAGCAGCATCATGGCGAAAGCGGCGATGGGGCTGCCGCGGTCTTCGTCGTCGCGGCTGCCGCCGAACCAAAAGGCCATGCGCGCCAGAAATGTGATGGCCGCCGCCAGCGTGGCCGCCACCGAGCTGATCAGGATATCGCGGTGCAGGACGTGGCCTAATTCATGCGCCACCACGCCTTCGATTTCCTGATCGGTCAGCAACCGCAAAATGCCGGCTGTGAACGCCACCGAAGCGTGCGACGGATTGCGGCCGGTGGCGAAGGCATTGGGCGAATCGTCGGGAATGATATACAGCTTGGGCATGGGCAGCCCCATGCGCTGGGTCAGGTTGCGTACGATCGGCTCCACGCGCCGGTAGATCTCGGGATTGTCGGTTTCGCTGACCGGCTGCGCACGATAGGAGGCGAGGGCGATTTTATCGGAAAAGAAATAGCTGGCAAAATTCATTACCGCCGCGAGCCCGAGGCCCATATAGAGGCCGTTGCGGCCGCCCAGCGCCTCTCCGCCAACCAGCAGAAAGGCGCTGAGCAGCCCGAGCAGGAGCGCGGTTTTGAGAGTATTGGTCGTCATAAGTCTTACACCGCCACCGGAACGAGCTTGCTGAACGACAGTTCGTTCGGTTGGGCACTCACGTCCACCAGCACGGTATCGCCGGCCAGGAATTCGCCATTGAGCAGCTTGAGCGCCAGCGGGTCCTGCACCAGGCGTTGGATGGCCCGCCGCATGGGCCGGGCGCCATATTGCGGATCGAACCCTTCCTCGATGATCCGGTCCTTGGCCGCGGCCGTCACTTCCACACCGAGTTTGCGGTCTTTCAGCATGCGCGCGACGTGCGCCAACTGGATATCGACGATCTGGCTCAGATGTTCGCGAGTGAGCGTATTAAATACGATGATATCGTCGATACGGTTCAGGAATTCGGGCCGGAAGCTCTGGCGCAGCGCGTCGAGGAGGCGCTTGCGCGTCTCGGCGGTGCGAGTATCCTTGGCATGCACCGAAAACCCGATGGTGATCTTGTCCACCATGCCCGTACCGATGTTGGAGGTCATCACGATCACCGTGTTCTTGAAGCTCACGGTGCGGCCTTGGCCATCGGTCAAGCGGCCATCGTCCAAAATCTGCAAGAGCGCGTTGAAGGTTTCGGGGTGCGCCTTTTCGATTTCGTCGAACAGCACCACCGAATACGGCCTGCGCCGCACGGCCTCGGTGAGCTGGCCGCCCTCATCGTGGCCCACGTAACCGGGAGGCGAGCCGATCATTCGCGCCACCGCGTGCTTCTCCTGGTACTCGGACATATCGATGCGGATCATGGCCTTGTCGTCATCGAAGAGGTATTGCGCGAGGGCCCGCACGAGCTCGGTCTTACCGACGCCGGTGGGGCCGAGGAAGATGAAGCTGCCGATGGGGCGGTTGGGATCGCTCAAGCCGGCGCGGCCGCGGAGGATGGCGTTGGCCACCAGACGCACGGCTTCATCCTGGCCCACCACGCGGTCTTTGAGACGGTCGGGCATCTGTACCAACTTGTGAATTTCGCTTTCCATCATCTTGGTGACGGGGATGCCGGTCCACTTGGCGACGATGCGGGCGATATCGTCTTCGCCGATTTCTTCTTTGAGCAGCGCGCTTTCTTTGAGGGCTTCCTGCTCCCGTTCGGCGGCTTGAATATCTTTTTCGATTTGCGACAGGCGGCCGTAGCGGAGCTGCGCGGCCTTTTCCCAATCTCCGGCGCGGCTGGCTTTTTCTTCCTCCTGCCGCAGGTTGTCCTGCTCTTCCTTCAACTGGCGGACGCGTCCGATGGCGTTTTTCTCGCGATTCCAGCGCTCCTTGAGAGTGGCGGCTTCGCCACGCAGGCGCTCGAGCTCGCTTTCCACGATGCGCAGACGGTCGAAAGAAGCGTTGTCATCCTCTTTGGTCAGCGCCTGGCGCTCGATTTCGAGATGGGAAATGCCGCGTTCGAGATCGTCGAGCTCGATGGGCATGGAACCGATCTGGAGGCGCAGCGCGGAGCCGGCTTCATCGATCAGGTCGATGGCCTTATCGGGAAGGAACCGGTCGGCGATGTAGCGGTGCGACAACACGGCGGCGGCCAGGATGGCGGAATCCTTGATGCGCACGCCGTGGTGGATTTCAAACTTCTCCTTGAGGCCGCGCAGAATGGCGATGGTGTCATCGACCGAAGGCTCACCCACCATGACGCTGCGGAAGCGGCGGGCCAGGGCGGCATCTTTTTCGACGTGCTTCCGGTATTCATCGAGCGTGGTGGCGCCGATGCAGCGCAGTTCGCCGCGGGCCAGGGCGGGCTTGAGCAGGTTGGCGGCATCGATGGCGCCTTCGGCGCCGCCGGCTCCTACCAGGGTGTGCAGCTCGTCGATAAAGCAGATGATTTCGCCGTTGGAATCGATGATTTCGCGAACGACGGCTTTCAGGCGGTCCTCGAACTCGCCGCGGAACTTGGTGCCGGCGATCATGGAACCGAGATCGATCGCGACCAGCCGTTTGTTGCGCAACTGGTCGGGGACATCGCCGCGCACGATGCGCTGCGCCAGGCCTTCCACGATGGCGGTTTTGCCGACGCCGGGCTCGCCGATGAGCACGGGGTTGTTCTTGGTGCGGCGGCTGAGCACCTGCATGACGCGTCGGATCTCATCGTCGCGGCCGATGACGGGGTCGAGCTTGCCCTGGCGGGCCGATTCGGTGAGGTCATGGGCGTAGCGCTCGAGGGCCTGGTATTTCGACTCGGGATTCTGATCGGTGACGCGCTGCGTGCCGCGGACGGAAACCAGGGCCTTCAGGATGGCATCGTGGGTAGCGCCGGCGCGGTCGAGCAGTTGGCCGGCGGGATCGCCGCGGAAATCGGCCATGGCGAGCAGCATGTGCTCGGTGGAAACGAATTCGTCCTTGAAGTGGGCGGCTTCGTCGAAGGCGCGTTCGAGCACCTGGTTGAGCGGCTGCGACAAATACATGCCTTGCTGCATGCCGCTGGTTTTGGGCACGGTGCCGAGCATGCGCTTGGCTTCGGTGAGGATGGCATCGGGATGGACGCCGCATTTTTCGAGCACCGGCCGGACGATGCCCTCTTTTTCGTCGGCCAACGCGATCAGCAGGTGCAGAGGGTACATCACCTGGCTGGCGGCCTTTTCGGCGATGGCCTGCGTTTGTTGCAAAGCCTCTTGCGCTTTTTGGGTCAACCTGTCGATTCGGAACATTGTTTTTTCCCTATAAAAATAAGCGGTCGGATAAAACAAGCGGTCAGCTTTCAGCGGTCAGCTTTCAGCTC